>Ga0214471_10004215_pt1 | contig 11102 bp, 11 predicted proteins | sample RVTome_5_FD_207665 | JGI IMG/M metagenome (GOLD analysis project Ga0214471, IMG submission 207665) | Soil microbial communities from uranium-contaminated site in the Upper Colorado River Basin, Wyoming, United States - RVT142D155 | ecosystem: Environmental > Terrestrial > Soil > Contaminated >... | reverse complement strand
AGCACGGGGCACGCCGGTTCGCGCTGACGTTGGGGCGAGCGCACGCGGCGGCGCTGCTCGTGGCCCAGGCCCAGCACGACCTCGAGACGCACGGGGACGGCGCGACCGCGGCGGTCGCCCGCCGGTGGGCGGCGGAGGGCCTGGACCTGCTCGAGCCGCCCGGTGCGTACGCGGGCAGCGATGCGGCGCTGGCTGCGGGCACGCCGCTGACCTGACGGGACCGCGGCCCGACCTCCGCGAACGACTGCGGTCCGCTCGGTAAGGTGCTGAGCGACCGGCAGGAGCAGGAGGTGCCGTGACGCCGGAACCGCCCCGCAAGGGCCTGTGGGGTCGCGTCAAGGGCGTGCTCGGCGTGTCCGACGACGAGGGCGAGGGCGAGCGGGTCCCCACCCACCAGGCTGGCGTCGGCGGCACGTTCACGGCGTCGCGACTGCCGCCGGCGGACTCGTCCCCGCTGGCGACCCACCTGTTCCCTGAGGGTTCCCAGGGCAAGTGGGAGCTGTACGAGGACGGCTGGAGCCAGATCGACGCGGTCAAGCGTGAACGCGCCGAGCAGGCCTGGCACGAGGCCGAGTTCGACGCCGAGTTCGACGCCGAGGACGGGTCCGAGGACCTCTCGCAGGCGCTGGAGGCGCTGGCCGATCGCACCGATGCCTCCGAGGTGCTGGCGCACCTGGACGCGGACGAGGTGGACGCGCTGGCTCGCGCGGTGGGCTTCCAGGACGAGCCCGCCCCCGAGCCCGCCCCCGAGCCCACCCCCCAGCCCACGCCCGAGCCCCGGATCGAGGTGCACGAGCGGCGGCTCGAGCAGGCGCACTCGCGCGCACGCACGGCCCGGCAGCCTGCGGTGCACGTTCACGACGAGCGCCTCGACACCCGCGCCCCGCCTCAGGCGATGAACCCGTCCGAGGCGCTCGCGCTGGCCCAGCGGGGTCGGCGCGAGCTCGGTCCCCGCACGGACGTCGGCCCGGCCGGCTGAGGTCGTTCAGGCGCCCTGGCTGCCCACGCTGCGGGCGATCTGGCGTGAGATCACCAGCTTCTGGATCTCCTTGGTGCCTTCGAAGATCTCGTAGATCTTGGCGTCGCGGTGGAACTTCTCGACGTTGAACTCGCGTGAGTACCCGAACCCGCCGTGGATCTGGATGGCTTCGTCGGTGACCTGCACCGCCATCCGGCCCGCACTCAGCTTGGCCATCGAGCCCTCGCCGTACGTGAACGGCGTCTGGGTCGCGCCCATGTTCAGCGCGCGCCAGCACAGCAGCCGCGAGGCGTCGATCTCGGTCTTCATGTCGGCCAGCTTGAAGGCGATGGCCTGGTGGCGGATGATCGGCACGCCGAAGGTCTCACGCTGCGTGGCGTAGGTGACCGACTCGTCGAACGCGGCCTGGGCGATCCCGACCGCCTGGATGCCGACGATGGGCCGGGTGGCCTCGAACGTCGACAGGGCTCCGGACTTGCTCTTCTTGGCCTTGTCCGGGTTGCGCGCGCTCTCCATCTTGGCGTTCAGCTTGTCCTCACCACCGAGCAGGTTGTCCTCAGGGATGAACACGTCCTGGAACGCGATCTCGGCCGTGTGCGACGCCCTGATGCCGAGCTTCTTGACCTTCTTGGTCTGGCTGAAGCCCTCCATGTCCGAGGTCACGACGAACGAGGCCTGCCCGCGGTGACCGAGCTTGGGGTCGACCGTCGCCACCACGATGTGCACGTCGGCGATGCCGCCGTTGGTGATCCAGATCTTCTCGCCGTTCATGACCCAGCCACCGTCCACCTTGCCGACCCGCGTGCGGATCTTGGAGACGTCGGAGCCCGCGCCCGGCTCGGACACGGCGTAGGCCCCCACCTTGACGTCGTCCTTGGTCCCGAAGATGCGGGGTGCCCACTCGACGAGCTGCTCGCCGGTCCCCGACGAGGCCAGGCCGGCCAGCGCCAGACCCGAGCCGAAGATGGCCAGGCCGATCCCGGCACAGCCGCCGAAGATCTCCTCGAGGATCAGCGCCGTGGTCAGACCCGTGGGGTCCTGACCTGACATCTCGTAGTACTCCATCCCGTACAGGCCGACCTCGTAGGCCTTCTTCACGATCTCCCAGGGGAACTCCTCGGTCTCGTCGTAGTAGCGGTGGGCCGGCAGCCCCTCGATGCTCGCCTCGCGCATCTCCTTCTGGGCGAAGTCACGGGCCCACTTGCGGGCCTGCTCCTGCTCCTCGCTGAGCTGCATGCTGAAGGTCATCTCGGGCTCCGTGTGCAGGGGGCGAGGCGCAGCCACCGTGACGGCGGTGCACATCGCCCCCCAACGGTAGGTGACGCGACGTCAGGAGGTAGAACCGGTACGGGCGGGTCCGCGGTACCATCACCGTGATCGAATCCCGTCTCAGGTGGCGCACGAGCTTCATCATCACGCGACGCGCCCCGCGCAGACACCCTCTTCCTCCGGCCCTCCCGCGCAGCCCCAGGCTGGCGCCACGGCCGGACGCCGCTGGAGCGAACGTGACCAAGAAGACCTTCTACGACTTCGGTGTCGATGCACGACTCTGTGAGGCCCTCGCCGAAGCAGGCATCACCGAGCCCTTCCCCATCCAGGAGCTCACGCTCCCCGTGGCGCTCGACGGCCACGACGTCATCGGCCAGGCCCGGACCGGTTCCGGCAAGACCCTGGGCTTCGGCCTGCCGCTGCTGAACCGGCTCGACCTGGAACGCCGCGAGGTCCAGGCCCTGGTCGTCACGCCGACCCGTGAGCTGTGCCTGCAGGTGACCGAGGACTTCGAACGGGCCGCCCGCAAGATGGACGTGAAGATCGTCTCGATCTACGGCGGCGTCCCGATCGAGCCCCAGACCGACACGCTGAAGGCAGGCGTGCACGTGGTGGTGGGCACCCCCGGCCGGCTGCTCGACCACGTCCGTCGCGGCAACCTGAAGCTGTCGACGTGCCGCACGCTGGTGCTCGACGAGGCCGACGAGATGCTGGACATGGGCTTCCTGCCAGACGTCGAGCAGTTGATCGACGAGTGCGACGACGACCGTCACACGATGCTGTTCTCCGCGACGATGCCGACGGCGGTGGTCAACCTGGCCCGTCGCTACATGGACCGGCCGACCTTCATCCGGGCCGAGGTCGAGGAGCACACGATCCCCGACCGCATGGAGCAGCACTTCTTCCTGGTTCACAAGCTCGACAAGCCGCGCATCCTCGCCCGCATCCTGCAGACACCCGAACGCGGGCTGGCCGTGGTGTTCACCCGGACCAAGGCGATGGCCGACCGGCTGGTCGACGACCTGCGCAGCTACGAGATCGACGCGGTCGCGATCCATGGCGACCTGCGCCAGGCCACCCGCGAGAGCAACCTCGGCAAGTTCAAGTCGGAGTCGTCGCGCCACGACGTGCTCGTGGCCACCGAGGTGGCCGCGCGGGGGCTGGACATCGACGAGCTGAGCCACGTCATCAACTACGACCCGCCCGAGGACGAGAAGATGTACCTGCACCGGATCGGGCGGACCGCCCGGGCCGGTGGCAAGGGCGTCGCGGTGACCTTCGCCACCTTCGCCGAGATCGACCGGGTCAACGCGATCCGCAAGGCGCTGGACCTCGTCAAGGAGCCGATCGAGGAGACCTTCTCCACCTCGGACGAGCTCACGCGACGCTTCGACCTGCCGCCCGAGACGCCCTGGAACCACCTGGCCAGCTCAGCCGGGTCATCGAGCCGCAGCAGCTCCCAACCCACCCGCTCCAAGCCCAGCAGCTCCAGGCCCAGCCGCTCCCGGTCCGGCAGCTCGACGACCAGGGACTCCCGGTCCGGCACCTCGCAGCGTGCGGCGGGCCAGGAGCGCAGCCGCACGCCGGCCCCGTCGGTCGGCTCGGCCGGGGACGGTCCGGCAACCCATCCGAAGCAGGCCACCGACGGGTCGACCGCCACACGGGCACGCACGCGCACCCGCAGCTCGTCCTCCGGCGGTTCCTCCTCCGGCGGCTCGTCGGAGACCAGCTCCAGCGGGTCGTCGTCGGCTCGTACGCGGGCACGCGCGAGCCGGCCCAAGGGCACCGCACCCAGCAGCAACGGCGCGACGACCTCGGACGCCAGCAGTGACCGCGGCGCATCGAGGTCGTCCAGCCGCCCAGCCGGGGGCGGACGCGGCGGCTCGGGTCGGTCGTCCTCCGGTGGGCGCGGCTCGGGAGGCGGCCGCGACGCCGGTGCTGGCCGTGACCGTCCGTCGCGTGGCCACGACGTCGCCTCCGTGGAGCCGGGCAGCGACCCGACCCGACCCGGCGACGACGCGCGCGGGGACGGCGAGCCCGGCATCGCCCGGCGCGTCAAGGTCGAGCACCTGCCCTGAGCCTCAGCGCTCGGCGCCCCGCTCGCGCGTGAGGTAGGCGCGGACGACGCCCGTGGCGGACACGTGCAGCCAGCCCCGTTCCTCGCAGGCCGGGCAGCGCGTCCAGACGTGGCTGGGGCGCAATGGGTTGACCACGAACGGGGGTCGGACGAGCTTGGCGACCTCGAACCAGCGCAGGCCCGTCTGCACCCCACACCGCTCGCAGCGCACGAGGAGGTGGGCGTCGGGCGGCGCCTCGGGCGAGGTGGAGTACAGCGCCTCCTTGCCCCCGTCGTCCCGCGACCGCCTGGCACGCGTCGCCGGCCGCCCCACGCGGTCGAACCTCGGATCGGTCCCCGTCACGCTCACCCCTCGTCACCGACCGGCGCCGGTTCCCCGAGGTCGATGACCTCGAGCGCAGCATCCTCGTCGGGCGCGAGGACATCGGCACGCTGTTCGCGGCTCCACCCGGCGTCCTCGAGGAGTTGCTCGGGCACGGGGAGTCCCAGCAGCTCGCGGGCCATCGCCCGGTACGCCGCCGCACCGGGCACCTGGATGCCGGCATCCAGGATCGACTGACCGCCGGTCGGCGCCTCGGCGAAGCGGATCGACTTGCGGACCGGCGGACCGACCAGCGGCAGCTCGTAGCGCGCCAGCAGGTCGCGCAGCACCGCCTTGGCGTGGTTGGTCCGCCCGTCGAACATCGTGACGGCCAGTCCCCGAACCGTCAGGCCCCGGTTGGTGAGGCGCCGCACGTCCTGGATGGTCTCGAGAAGCTGGCTGACCCCGCGGTGGCTCAGCGTCTCGGCCTGCACGGGGATGACGACCTCGTCCGCGGCCGTGAGACCGTTGATGGTCAGCACGCCCAGCGAGGGCGGGCAGTCGACCAGGACCGCGTCGTAGCTGTCGAGCATGTCCGCGAGCTCACCACGTAGCAGGTACTCGCGTCCGGTCCGGCTCAGGAGCGTGACCTCGGCGCCAGCGAGGTCGATGTTCGACGGCGCGATGTCGACCTCGCGGTGCTGGATGACGGTGGCGACCAGGCTGCTGCGGCCGACCACCACGTCGTGCAGGGACGGATCGAGATCGTCGGGCTCGTAGCCCAACGAGAAGGTCAGGCAGGCCTGCGGGTCCAGATCGACGACCAGCACCGCCCGGTCGAGCTCGGCCATGGCGGCAGCGACCGTCAGGGTGGTGGTCGTCTTGCCGACGCCGCCCTTCTGGTTGGCGAACGCGATGACACGTGCCGTCACGGGCGGAGCCTTCTGGGAACGGTTGGGCTGAGGCTACCGCCGCCGCCGCGCCCCTCGTCGAGTGCGCCGACACGTCCGACCAGCCGGACACCAGAGCACGCCCGACGCACGGGGTCTCACAGCATCCCGTGCTTGGCAGCCTCGGCGACCGCACCCGCGCGGTTGCGCACGCCGAGCTTGTCGTACAGTTCCTGGGCGTACGCTTTCACGGTCCGCTCGGTCACGCCGAGCTCGTCGCCGATCTCGGCGTTGGTCATGCCCTGGGCCATCAGCTCGAGCACCTGCTGCTGGCGCGGCGACAGGTGCGGCCCGGTGTCGAGCTTGGGGACCTCGAACACCATCGTCACCTCCTCGGGGACGGCCGCGGCCGCCGGGTCCTCGAAGGTGCACTGCACCGGGCCGAACGAGATGCGGTCGCCGTGCTTGACCACGTGCGGGCCCGGTGCGGGCTCCCCGTTGACCTTGGTCCCGCCGCTGGACCCGAGATCGGTTATGACGATCGCGCTCCCGCCCTCCTTCGTGATGCGTGCGTGCACCCGCGAGACCCGCGGGTCGGGGATGACGTAGGCGTTGTCCTCCCGCCGGCCGAGCGTGGCTTCGACGCGGTCGATCCGGATGACCTTGCCCGCGAGCGCCCCGTCGGTGAAGTGGAGGGTCGGCGCCGGGACGACCTTCTGTGCCTTTTGCACCGGCTGCGTCAACGAGTGACCTCCTTGGGGCGGCCGTTGGCCCCGTGGGGGAAGGTGGGCGAGTGGCCGGGAGTGTCCCCGAGCGCCGAGGATCCGGACTCACGCCCCACCGACCGTAGGGTACAGACGAACGACCACCGTCCGCTGGGTCAGGGGCGGTGGGCGCGGAGCTGTTCCAGGACAGCCTTCGAGGTGGTGGCCTGCCCGAGCTCGAGGTCCTTGCGCTCGCCGTGGTAGTCCGAGCCCGCCGTGACGAGCAGCCCCAGGCGGTCTGCGATGCGCCGGTAGCGGTCGCGCGTGGCCGGGTCGTGATCGGGGTGATCGGCCTCGATGCCGACCAGCCCGACGGCCTGCATCGCCTCGATGGTGGCCTGGTCGATGCCCTGGTCACCTTTGCCGTACAACCCCGGGTGGGCCAGGACGGTCACGCCTCCCGCGGCCACCAGCAGCTCGACCGCGGCGACCGGGTCGACGGCGTACTTGGGCACGTTGGCTGGTCCGCCGTCGCGCAGCCAGGTGTCGAACACCTCCTGCATCTCCGAGGCAGCCCCGGTCTCGATCACCGCCCTGGCGATGTGCGGCCGGCCGATGGGTGCCGCGCCGGCGAGCTCCTGGACGCGCACGAAGCTGACCGGGATGCCGAGATCGTTCAACCTGGCCACGATCTGCTCGGCGCGCCGCTTGCGCTCGTTGCGGATCCGGTCCATCTCGCGCTGGAGCGGCTCGTTCCCGGGATCGATCCAGTACGCGAGCACGTGCACGGACGACCCGTCGAGCTCGGCAGAGAACTCGGTCCCCGGCACGATGTCGAGCCCGGTGCCTTCCGCTGCCGCGTATGCCCGGTGCAACGGCTCGGTGGTGTCGTGGTCGGTCACCCCCAGACCGTCGAGGCCGATCGCGACCGCCTTGGCGACGTTGTCCTCGGGTGTGGTCGTGCCATCGGACAGCACCGTGTGCGAGTGCAGGTCGTACCCGGCCACAGATCGCTCCAGTGAGGTGGGCAGCGACCGTACCGGCGCTACCGAGATCGACCCTCGGCCAGCTAGGTGAACGCGCTGATGCCTGTGAGCTGCCGACCGATGATCAGGTGCTGGATCTGGCTGGTTCCCTCGTAGAGGGTGGTGACCCTGGCGTCGCGGAGCATCCGCTGGACCGGGTACTCGTCGATGTAGCCGTGGCCGCCGTGGACCTGCACGGCGCGGTCGGCGTTGCGGACCGCCGCCTCGGTGCAGAACAGCTTGGCGGTCGCGGCCTCGAGGGTGAAGCGCTCGCCGGACTCCTTCTTGACGGCGAGCTGGTCGACCAGTGCCTTGGCAGCCGAGTAGTCCACGTGCATGGCGGCCAGCAGCTCCTGGACGAGCTGGAAGCCAGCGATCGGCCTGCCGAACTGGGTGCGCTCCAGCGCGTACGTCGTCGCCACCTCGAGCGCCTCACGACAGGTCCCCACGCAGCCGGCGGACAGCGAGAACCGGCCGTTGTCCAGCGCCGACAGCGCGACCTTCATGCCGCCGCCCACCTCGCCCAGCACGGCATCGTCACCGACGTGCACGTCGGTCATCGAGATCTCGGCGGTGTCACCCGATCGCAGCCCGAGCTTGCCGTGGATCTGGCGGCCCTGGTACCCGTCGGCGTCCTGGGGCACGAGGAAGCACGTGATGCCGAGCTCGGCGTCGCCGTCGAAGGCCCGGGCGAAGATCTTGGTGACCGCCCCCAGCGACCCGTTGGTGATGTAGACCTTGGAGCCGTTGATCACCCACACGTCGCCGACCTTGACGGCACGGCTCTCGAGCTGCGAGGGGTTGGAGCCTGCGCCGGGCTCGGTCAGGCCGAACGCGCCCAGCCTCCCCTCGCAGATGCCCGGGAGCCAGCGTTCCTTCTGCTGCTGCGTCCCCCACTTCAGCACGCTCATGCCGAACAGGCCCATGTTGACGCTCAGCATCGAGCGGATCGACGAGTCGGCAGCGCCCATCTCCTCGATGATCACCTGGTAGCCGTGGCTGTCCAGGCCCATCCCGCCGTACTCCTCGGGGATGGCTGCTCCCAGGAAGCCGACCTCGACCATCTTGCGCACGAGGTCTTCAGGGAACGCCTCGGTGCGGTCCCGCTCGCGTGCACCGGGTCGGACCTCACGGTCGCAGAAGTCGCGTGCGGTCCGGCGTAGCTGATCGAGTTCCGTCGTGGTCACCAGGCGTCTCCCGAGGTCGGTCGCCAACGCAACCTACTCTTGCAGCACGATGCCCGAACTCGTCCCCGCCGCAGGAGCCGTGATCCTCGACGAAGCCGGCCGGCTCCTGGTGGTCCGCCGTGCCCACCCGCCGGCGCAGGACCGCTGGTCGCTGCCCGCCGGCCGGCTCCGACCGGGCGAGACCACCGAGGTGGCGGCCGTGCGGGAGGTCCGTGAGGAGACCGGCCTCGAGGTCGAGGTCACCGGCCTGGCAGGAACGCTCGCCTGGCGCGGTGAGGACGGCGGCGGCTTCGCGATCACCGACCACCTGGCTCGCGTGACCGGTGGTGAGCCACGCGCCGGCGACGACGCCGCCGAGCTGCGATGGGTCACCCGCAGCCAGCTCACCGCGCTGCCCACGACCGCTGGCCTGCTGGCGTTCCTCGATGACAACGGCATCGAGCTCGCGCCGTGATGCCCGTGGCGGTGGGAAGGCCACGAGCAGGCGTTGGGTACGCTCACGCGCGCCGTCCGGATCCCCCCCGGGTGGCGTTCGGGGCCCGTTCCACGACCGGAGACGACGGATGGCGCGCGTGACGCTGCTCTCGGCGATGGCCTTCGACCAGGCCACCTACGACGAGACCCGTGGTGCCGATCCGGTGATGCGGGTCTACGGCGAGCTCCCGGCCAGCGCCCAGCCCTTCGGGGTCCACCGCGTCTACAAGGGCCCCCAGGGCACCTACGAGGAGGCGTTCCTGCTGGTCGACCCGGACGGCCTGGTGATCTGGGAGCGCCCGTACTCGCTCATCGAGCTGCGCGGCGAGATGTTCGAGGACCGCTTCCTCAACTTCTTCACGCAGGCCGACATCAAGCTCACGTCGGCGGACGAGCACCAGCTCGTGTTCCTGATCGACGGTGGCGAGGCCGCCCGGATCCCGGTGTTCATCGACGCCCCGGAGTCGATGCGCTCCACCGGTGTGATCGACGAGGCCATGAAGAAGGCGTTCCAGAAGGGCGCCCTGCTGTGGCTGTCGATCCCTCAGAAGGACGGTACGACGGTGCACCGTGGCACCTGGTACGTCTTCGACGCCGGCCGGATCTACGTCATCTTCGGCGGCCCGGGCGAACAGGAGCTGCCCAACCTCGCCGACTGCGACCAGGTCGAGGTGCACATCAAGGCCAAGGACGTCATGGCCACGATCGCGACCGTGACCGCTGGCGTCGAGGTCGTCCTCAACGACAGCGACGAGTTCGCCAGGATCGCGACCGCCGCACTGGGCGAGCGTCTGAACTCCCTGGACGGGCGCGGCGCCGTTGACCGCTGGCGCGAGACCTGCAAGATGGTCAAGCTCAGCCCCGACGTCTGACCGCCGACCCTGCCGACCCGGTCGACCATCAGCCGGTCATCCGGACCTTGCGTCGCGCCTCGCGCCGCCGCCTGCCAGCCCGTCGGGCCCGGACCGCGACGAGGCTGATGGCGGTGCCGGTCGCCACCACCAACGCGATCGCGGTCAGCAGCAGGGGCGTGGTCGCGACCGCCAGCTCGGAGCTCGCCGCGACCGGGCGCGACGTACCGACCGGCAGGTGCCAGACGAGCGTCGAGCCCACGACCTCGTCCGCGTCGTGGTCCACGACCTCACCGGGCAGCGTCACGCGGAGCTCGTAACGCACGAACTGCTCGCCGCGCTCACGCACCAGCTCGGCCAGATCCTCCTCGTCGAACGCGACGCCGTCGGCACCGGGGAAGCGCGGCACCACCAGGCCGGCCGCGCCCGAGAAGGTCACCCGGTCGCCGTCGACAGCGATCCGCAGCTCGTCCCACACCTGGCCGTCCTGGTCGTCCACCAGCTCGTGCAGGCTGTCGGTCAGCCGCGCGAAGTCGTCGGGAGCTTCGAAGGCGGTGCGCAACACCAGCTCCAGGCCGCCGTCGTCAGCCTCGAGCTGCTCGATGTCCCACTCGGGCGCGTCGCGGCGCAGCTCGTCCATCCCGAGCAGCGGGTCGAGGCCCGCATCCAGCAGCAACTCGTGCAGCTCCGGGTCCAGCGCCAGGTGCAGCGCGAAGGAACCCGACCCGTCGGCGTCGACCACGACGTCGCTGGCCAGCCGCAGCTCGCAGGCGGACAGGCAGAGCGCCACCAGCAGCGCCAGGACGACGGTCGGACGCACGGAGATCACACTCCCCTCGAGGAACGGCCGGAGCACGAAGGGGGCGGGCGGCCGCGTCGGCGCGGATCGTACCGGGGGCACCCGGCACGTCCGGGGCCCCACGGGCACTACACTGACCCGCGAGCGGGGATGTCCGAGGTGCAGTGACCGACGAACGCAAGCGACGCAGACGCCTGGGCGAGATCCTGGTCGCGGAGTCGGTGATCGCCGAAAAGGATCTCGAGGACGCGCTCGTCGCGCAGCGTGACGAGGGGCGGCGCGAACGGCTCGGTGTCGTCGTCGTGCGCCTGGGCCTGGCCACCGAGGAGGACATCGCTCGCGCACTGGCCGCCCAGCTCGGCTACCAGACCGTCGACCTGACCGAGGTGGGGCCGGAAGCGGCGGCGCTGGGACGCGTCCCGCGCAAGCTGGCAGAGCGGCACCACGCGCTGCCGCTGCGCATCGACGCCGGCGACGTCCTGGTCGTGGCGATGTCGGACCCGACCAACGTGGTCGCGCTCGATGACCTCCGGCTCACCTCGAACC
>Ga0214471_10004214_pt1 | contig 11103 bp, 7 predicted proteins | sample RVTome_5_FD_207665 | JGI IMG/M metagenome (GOLD analysis project Ga0214471, IMG submission 207665) | Soil microbial communities from uranium-contaminated site in the Upper Colorado River Basin, Wyoming, United States - RVT142D155 | ecosystem: Environmental > Terrestrial > Soil > Contaminated >... | reverse complement strand
TATGCGATATTCCGTCGCCGGATGATACCGCTGGGTCATATGCCGATTTTTTCTTGAACGACTTGTTGCATAGCGCCAAACGGTTGAATTTTGAGATGGAAATTGTTCGCTCGCACGAAAAGTATCAAGCGGGCTTTTTTGTCCCGGCAATCGAACAGGCACTGGCTTCGGCCGAAACCATCAGCCGGATATTAACTAAGGTATCGGGCCACAAAGTTGATGAAAACTGGTCGCCAATCCAGGTCGTTGAAGGCGGCTATTTAAAAAATCGCCGATTTATCTCAATTAATACGGCCGCCAAGACGTTAGTGTACGCCGACGTTAATGGCCAACCAGTGGAAGTGTCCTACCGGGATGGTCAGGTCAAACTCAATTGGCGGGTGGATTGGCCGGCTCGGTGGTGGTTAATGGCCGTGGACGTGGAACCGTTTGGCCGCGATCATGCGACCATTGGCGGTTCTTATGATACCGGCAGTTTAATCGTCAAGCAGGTTTTTAAGTCGGAGCCCCCGATACCGATTCCATATCATTTTATTAATCGTAGCGGTGAGACTAAAAAAATGAGCAAAAGTGCCGGTAACATAGTTACGGCCAGAGAACTAACGGACATACTCCCAGCCGAACTAGTTTGGTACTTTATGCTGCGTTTACCGCCTCGGAGCCAATTGTTTTTTGACGAGGGCCAGACAGTTGTAAAGCTGTTCGATGATTTTTCAGCGCTGCTGGCTAAGACCGATAAATCACCGGCCGAACAGAGCCTTGTGGAGTTTTGTCTGAGTCGGGTATTACAACCAACAGTCAGCCCGGCGGTGCCGTTTACGCACCTGCTGACGGCCTACCAGGCTGGGCTAAAAGACAGTGCAAAAGCGCTTGAAATAATTGCCCGGAGTGAGTACGCCCAGGCAGTCGAATCAAATTCCGATACCCTGAAAAAGGAATTGAAATTTATTGACATCTGGTTGGAGCGCTGGGCGCCGGACGAATATAAATTTTCCGTTCTAGAAAAAGTCGAACCGGCTGATTTTGACGACGATGCTAAGCAATTTTTGGCCGTCTTGGCCGACAAAATTGAACAGGCGCCAAAGATGGCCAGCGGAGACTGGTTTCACCAAGCCATCTATTCGCTCAAGGATGAATTATCAATTGATCCCGAGTCAATATTTCAGGCGCTCTATCGGGCTCTGATTGGCCGAGTGTCTGGTCCCAGGGCGGGCTGGTTCTTGGCGACGTTAGACAAGGAATGGCTAGTTAAGCGCCTAAGATTTCAAGCCTAAACACGGTATAATGTATTAAATGTTGGACACACAATTTATCCGGGAAAATCGCCAGCAGGTAGAAGCCGACGCGAAAGCCAAGGGCGTGGCGGTTGATTTGGCCCGCTTGCTGGAGCTTGACACCGAGCGCCGTCAGTTGATAGCCAAGCTGGATGAGCTTCGAGCCGAACGAAACCGCTTAGCTCAGGCGACCAAAGGCCAAAAACCTGGCCCTGACAGTATCCAAAAGGGCAAACAACTCAAGCTCGCCGCGGGCGAACTTGAAGCCAAACTGGGCGAACTCGAACCGCAACTTCGACAGCTGGAACTAGAGGTGCCGAATATCTTGCATGAATCAGTTAAGCGCGGTCCGGGCGAGACGGCCAACGAGGTCGTTAAAACCGTCGGTCAGAAACCGGAATTTGATTTTGATCCAGCCGATCACGAGACTCTTGGTCTGGCGCTGGATATCATCGATTTGGAATCAGCGGCGCACGCCAGTGGTTCTCGGTTCTATTACCTCAAGGGCGCGGCGGTCACGCTGGAATTTGCTTTGGTCAATTGGCTGCTCCAGAAATATGTTGCTAAGGGCTTTACGCCGGTTACCACTCCAGTGCTGGTTCGCGAGCACATGCTTGAGTCCACCGGTTTTTTTCCGGCCGATAAAAACGAGATTTACCACGTTAATCCAAACGAGGATAATCTGTATTTAATTGGGACGTCGGAAGTTACGTTGGCCGGGTTGCATATGCTCAAGCCACTTGAGTCCGATCAGCTGCCAAAGCGATACGTCGGTTTTTCGAGCTGCTTCAGGCGGGAAGCTGGCAGCTACGGCCAGGACACTAAAGGTATTTTCCGGGTTCATCAGTTTGATAAGGTGGAAATGTACAGTTATTGCCATCCGGATAGAAGCTGGGATGAACATGAATATCTGTTTGGTATCGAAGAAGAAATCCTGCAAGAGCTCGGCTTTCATTATCAAGTTATTAATATCGGCTCAGGAGATCTTGGAGCGCCGGCGGCAAAGAAATACGACTGCGAGGTCTGGCTGCCAGCCCAGGGCCGCTATCGTGAACTAACAAGCTGCTCGAATACGACTGATTTTCAGGCCCGGCGGGGGGGTATGAAATTCCGAGACGACAAAGGTAAGTTAGAGCTGGTGCATACGCTAAACGGAACCGCCATGGCCTCGACTAGGACGATTATCGCCATTTTAGAAAACTTTCAGACAAAAGACGGCCGGGTTGTTATACCTGAAGTGCTGCGGCCATACCTTAATGGGCAGGATATAATTTGACGGCCAATTACGAGGGGGGAATCGATGATAAAACAAATTGATATAGCCGGTATCCATTACGACGTCGACGCCAAACTTAAGAAATATGTAAAAAATAAGATTGGCCGGCTCGATCGCTACATGCCGAGAAAGGGCAGACGCTACGTCCGAGTCGACGCTAAGCTGATCGAGACCAGGGGCAACAAAAATGATAAATACACCGCCGAAATCGTCCTGCACCTGTCCAAAGGCCAGTTAACAGCTTCCGAGTCGACGCTCAATATGTACGCGGCCATTGATATTGTCGAGGCCAAGCTCAAGAATCAACTCCGAAAACTCAAAGAAAAACACTTAAGCCACCGGCGGATTGACCGCAAGGGTGTTTTCCGGCGCGTACGACGGCTGGCTGATCGCGACTTTTGGGGCCGTCAGAACTGAGCCGAACAACTAACAGCAATTACCGATATATGGGATAATAGAACAAACCTATTTTTTGGGAGATTTATGAGAAATGTGCTGAAAAAAGTTTTCGGCAATCCAGAAGCGCGCGTCCTCAAGCAGTACTACGCTCAGGTAGAGAGCATAAATGCGCTGGCCGGTAAGTATAAGAAAATGAGCGATAAACAGTTGTCGGAGCAGACAGCAGTATTTAAGGCGCAACTAGTTAAAGGCAAAAGCCTGGACGATATTTTATATGATGCCTACGCCTTGGTGCGAGAAACTGCCACCCGTGTCCTCGGCCAAAGGCACTTCGACGTTCAATTAATCGGTGGTATTGCGCTGCACCAGGGCAATGTCGCAGAAATGAGAACCGGCGAAGGTAAAACACTGGTGGCGACGCTGCCGGTTTATCTTAACGCATTAGCTGAAAAAGGGGTTCATATCGTAACGGTCAACGATTACTTGGCCCAGCGCGACGCCGGTTGGATGGCTGGTATTTATTATCATCTCGGGCTGAGTACAGCTGTGATTATTTCTCAAAGCAGCTACATTTATGACCCGGAATTTGAAAATAAAGATCACGACGACGAGCGTTTTCGACATCTTCGGCCATGCGGTCGACAGGAAGCTTACCAAGCCGATATAACTTACGGCATGAACAGTGAATTCGGTTTTGACTACCTGCGGGACAACATGGTCGAGGAGGCGGAACAGCTAAGACAACGCGACTTAGTCTATGCCATAGTGGACGAGGTCGACTCGATCCTGATCGATGAGGCCAGAACCCCATTGATCATTTCAGCACCGGCCACCAGTAGCGGCAGCAGTTATGCTTTGTTTTCCCAAGTCGCCCGTCGACTGAGCGCCGATGATTATGAAGTGGACGAGAAAAGAAAGGCCACCGCTTTAACTGACGACGGGGTGGAGAAAGTTCAAAAACTGCTCGGTATTGATAACCTCTACTCACAAGACAATATCCAGGTAATCTATCACCTTGAGCAAGCCCTTCGAGCCGAGACGCTGTTTAAGCGGGACAAGGATTACGTCGTTACGCCGGACGGAGAAATCGTAATCGTCGATGAATTTACCGGACGGTTGCTCCACGGAAGGCGGTATAACGAGGGCCTACACCAGGCGATTGAAGCTAAAGAGGGTGTTGAAGTCAAACAAGAATCGGTTACACTGGCGACGATTTCTTATCAAAATTACTTCCGGCTGTATGACAAACTGGCCGGAATGACCGGTACGGCAAAGACCGAGGAAGAGGAGTTCCAACAAGTTTACAACCTGAACGTGATCGAGGTTCCGACCAATGTGCCGATCATCCGGGAAGATAAATCCGATAGAATCTACTCGACCGAAAATGGCAAATTTACCGCTCTGGTAGAAGAAGTGAAAACCTTCCAATCCAACGGCCGGCCGGTGTTAATCGGCACGGTTTCTATCGAGAAAAATGAGGTGCTATCACGGTTACTTAGTCGGGCCGGTGTTAAACACGAGGTTCTAAATGCTAAGAATCACGAACGTGAAGCCGCCATCATTTCTCAGGCCGGAGAGTCGGGTGCGGTTACGCTTGCAACCAACATTGCCGGCCGGGGGACGGATATCAAGCTGAGCGAGAAAGTGATAAAAGCCGGGGGCTTGGTTGTAGTCGGCTCAGAACGGCATGAATCGCGACGGATTGATAACCAGTTGCGGGGTCGTGGCGGCCGGCAAGGGGAACCGGGTCTGACGCAATTTTATGTTTCGGCTGAAGATGATTTGATGCGCATTTTTGGCGGCGATCGGATTAAAACCTTGATGGGCCGGCTGGGGGTTGATGAAACAACACCGATTGAAAACCGGACGCTATCCAAGGCGATTGAGAATGCTCAAAAGAAGGTAGAAAGCCAATTTTTCGATTCCCGGAAAAACGTGGTGCAATACGATGACGTGATGAACCGTCACCGCAAATCGACTTACAGTACCCGCCAGCAAATCTTAAAACAAACTGATGTCAGCCAGGACATCAAGGGTATGATTACCAGCGAAGTAACCGATATCACCTCGCAGTACGTCGACGACCCGGGCGAACTGAAGAAAGAAATTGCAGTTGCCGTGCCGCTGCCAAGCAAAGACTTAGCCAAAATAGCCAAGGCCGAAGCCGAAAAGCAACCGCAACTAGCCGCCGAACTGGCCCTAAAATTATATGCCGAGCGGGAGACGAGGTACGGCGCGGCGGTTATCCGCCAGCTCGAGCGGGCGATTTATTTACAGTCACTAGATACCGGATGGATGCAACACCTTGAGAACATGCAACATTTGCGGGAAGGAATCAACTGGCGAGCGATTGGTCAGCGTGATCCGCTTGTCGAGTACCGTCGCGAGGGACAGTCGCTGTTTGAGTCGATGCAAAATCAACTACAAAATAACGTCGTTCAGTTTGTTTTCCGGGCTGAGCCAACCGCCGACGAAACAGTCGAGACGGAACTTACCAAAGCTGCCGAACACGCGATTGAGGGCGGAACCAAAACTCGCCAGGTAACGAGGCGGCGCTCGGTCAAAGACGAACCACCTGCCAAACCACCGGTTGCTGACCCTGGCCAAGCTAAGAAGTCCAAGTCAGAACGCAAGCGAAATAAAAAAGCCCGGAGACGGCGTTAGATGCGCCACAGCGTCAGCCGCTTGGAACTACCGTCCGGCGCCAGCGGCCTATTGGTGGATGTTTCCGGCAGCACGGTAGTCGACATGGAATTCACTTTCCTCAGTGGATTTGAGTTTGTCGAACGTAGTAAGTATGAAGTTCCACATTCGATGGAACATATGATTTTTGGCGCGAATGACACGTTTAAAAACGCTCAGCTGTTTTCTCGAGAGATCGGCCTTAATGGCGCCTACCATAACGCATATACTAGCAACTTACTTAATGGCTACGTGGCCGAAACCGCCGAGTTTGAGTGGGATAGGGTGATGTCGCTTTTTTGGTACGGACTAACAACGCCTAAGTTCTTAAAAAAAGAATTTTTAACCGAACAGGAAACCGTTAAGGAAGAACTGTACTCGCGCTTAGACAACCATAGCCTGATGCTCGACGTTGCCTTGGGCCGGACGATGGGTGATGACCATATGCAGGATTACCGTACCAGGATTCGGTTGTTGGCGGGTATAACGACTGATGATCTTATCAGCCACCATCAACTAACCCATAACGCCGCCAATATGAGATTTATTATTTGCGGTAATTTAAGGGGCAAGAAGGATAAAGTTGCTCGTTTATTACAGCGCTTCACCGCCCAACTACCCGCCGGTGACCGTCGGATTGTACCGCAATCAAACTTGATCCAGCCGCTCGCGCCCGTAACAATCGAAAAAGCCGCGGATAAAGTGTATTTTGATCTGAAAGCAGGCTTTTATGGCGAACTTAACGAGCGGGAATTAGTCGGACTAAGAATCCTTAGGCACTTGCTGACAGAAGCCTGGGACTCGCGCATCTTTGGTAAGGGTCGGACCAAGGGGTTATTGTACGGAATCTCCAGTAGCGGCGGCAGCGCCCAAGGCATATCCGGTTTCAACTTAACTGGCAGCGTTGTTAAGAGTAAGTACAAAGCGCTGTTTGAATTCCTGGCCGATGAGCTTTGTCGTCTCAAGGACAAAGGGGTGACACCGGCTGAACTTAAGCGGGCTAAACAACACCAAATCGGGGAGTTTCAGACTCGCCACCAAACCGCCCACAGTTTGACTAACTGGTATTCGCGGGTTTTTACCACTGACGACTATTACGATTTTAAGTCACGGCCTGATCTGATCAAATCAATCACCCGCCGGGACATTAATTATTTAGTCGAACGGTTTTTCCATGATGCTAAGTGGGGCGTTGGTGTATTAGCCGATAAAGCCGGTGAGATTTCGACGAAACTGTACGACCAAGCGGGCCGCGTATGGGGTTAATAGACAGGCGGGATACACCGCTGTCGGGGCAGAGACGGACAGTAGCGATTGCCGGCTTTGGCCTGGAAGGCAAGTCTATTTTAGAGTATTTGCAAAAACAAGGTGGGGAGTCTGATATTACGATCTTAGATCAACAGCCAAACCCCAAAATACCCGTTCCGGACGGAGTTAGCGCGGATTTGCGGCCAACAGTTTTTGAATCGGAGTTAAATTATGATCAGGTTTGGCGGGCCAGCCCGCAGATTGCCCCCCAGCGATTAAAAGCTGCCGGCGAGCTTCGAACATTAACTCAAGAATTTTTTGCGAACTGCCCGGCACCGATCATCGGTGTTACCGGAACCAAGGGCAAGGGTACGACCTCGACTTTAATCGCCAAAATACTAGAGGCCGATAAGCAAACCGTCCATTTAGTCGGCAACATCGGTCAGCCAGCTCTGTCCGTCCTGGATAAAATAAAGGCAACCGACTACGTGGTGTTTGAGCTTTCCAGCTTTCAATTATGGGACTTGAAACAGTCGCCCCAGGTGGCGGTGGTGCTGATGGTCGAGCCGGAGCACCTTGATGTTCACGACGGCCTAGACGACTATATCCAGGCCAAATGCAACATCGCCCGGTGGCAAGGGCCAGATGACGTTGTAATTTATCATTCCGATAACCAGTTATCGGCGAAGATTGCTAGTGTCGGGCTAGGCAAAAAGATTAAGTATTTAACAACAGAAGGGGCCCATATCAGAGGCGGCGAGATACTTATAAACGAACAAAATATTTGTTCAGTTGAGGCTGTTGCCTTGCCCGGTAAACATAACCTGGAGAACATCTGCGCGGCCGTGACAGCGGCTTGGCAGTACACCCAAAACACCCAAGCAATTAAACAAGTGGTGACATCTTTTAAGGGCTTGCCCCACCGGCTGCAACTTGTTAGCGTTAAAAACGGGGTTGAGTATGTCGATGACAGTTTCGGCACCACCCCGCAGACGGCTATAGCCGCCATCGAGTCTTACTCCGAACCGAAAATATTAATTTTGGGCGGCAGCGATAAAGGATCAAATTTCGAAGAATTAGCCGCTGCCGTGAAGTCAGGCGGCGTTAAAAAAGTACTGCTAATCGGCCAAATGGCCCAATCGATTAGGGCGACGCTTGATAAGATCGGCTATAAGCAATATGTCAAGGCGAGCGGCAGTATGTCGGATATCGTAAAACAAGCCGCCAGTATGGCCGTAAAAGGCGACGTCGTTCTCCTGAGTCCGGCCTGTGCCAGTTTTGATATGTTTAAAAATTACGTCGATCGAGCGGATCAGTTCGTTGCGGCTGTCAGGGATTTGTAGGGCGGGAGTCATACAAAAAAACGATGGATGATTTAAAAAAGCGCGCTGAGGAGCTAAAAACTAAAGTCAATTTAGCTTTTGATAAGCTGAATATCTTAAAAGAAGAGGCGGCCCTTAGGGAGTACGAACAAGAAATGTCGCGCCAAGATTTTTGGAGCGATCAGCCGCTGGCCCAATCGATAAGTGTTAAACACGCTCGTCTTGAAGCAGTTGTTAACCCTTGGTTGGAACTGTCCCGCGCGGTTGACGAAACGATCGAACTGATTAAGCTCGACGACAGCAACCTCCAGGCCGAAATTCTCCAGCAGCTTAAAGAGTTGGAAACAAAATATGCCGATTTGGAGTTTGAGCTTATGTTCTCCGCTAAATATTACAAGGCGGACGCTATTGTTACGATTCAAGCCGGCGCTGGCGGAGTGGATGCCCAGGACTGGGTGGAAATGCTCGAGCGAATGTATCTAAAGTGGGCCGAGAGAACCGGTTTCAAGACTGAAGTTATCAACCAGACCAAAGGCGATGAAGCCGGGTTAAAAAGCACCACGCTAAAACTTGGCGGTGCCCATAGTTATGGCCGGCTTAAAAGCGAGCATGGTGTCCATCGGCTGGTTCGACTTAGCCCATTCAACGCTGCTCACTCGCGCGAAACAAGTTTTGCAATGGTAGAAGTTGTGCCACTAATTGAAGACCAAGGGGCGAGCGAGATTGACGATAAAGACCTCAAAATAGACGTTTTTCGTGCCGGCGGCCGTGGCGGCCAAAGCGTAAATACCACCGACTCGGCCGTCCGGGTGACCCACTTGCCGAGCGGTATCACCGTGTCGATCCAGAATGAGCGCTCGCAACTGCAAAATAAAGAAACCGCGCTTGGTATTCTGCGTTCAAAGCTTGCCCAGCTGGCCGAGGATCAACACGCTGACAAATTGGCGGACATCAAGGGGCCAAATATCGAAGCGGCCTGGGGTAATCAAATTAGAAATTACGTCTTACATCCTTACACTTTGGTCAAAGATACTCGGACCGGCTATCAAGTGACTGATGTTGAGGCCGTATTGGATGGTCAAATCGATGGTTTTATCGAAGCTTATCTCTTGTCTGATCAGTCCGGCCACCCGGCTTAGCGGCAAAGAGGTCGTCGATCGGTACAAATAGCCGGTTTGAGCTGACCGATTAAAGCTTTATAGGTGGCCGCTAATCAGATATACTCTAATCGCTTATGATTCTGCTCGATCGAGTTACTAAAGTCTATAACAACCGGGTGACGGCGCTTGATCGCGTCAGTCTGCACGTTGAGCCAAAAGAGTTCGTCATCGTGGTTGGTACCAGCGGGGCGGGCAAGAGCACGCTGCTTAAACTTCTGACTCGGGAAGAAAAACCAACCAGCGGAAAAATCATCGTCGGCGGGCTGGACTACGATAACCTAAAAGACAAGGAAATACCGCGGCTAAGACGCCGGATCGGTGTGGTTTTTCAAGACTTTAAGCTGCTGCCCAACCGCACTGTGTTTGAAAACGTGGCCTTTGCGTTAGAGATCGTTGGCTTGAGCAATCGGGAAATCGAACACACTGTTCCCAAAGTCTTAGACATAGTTGGCCTAAAAGACAAGGCCGAAAATTTTCCGACCGAGCTATCCGGTGGCGAGCGTCAACGAGTGGCGATTGCCCGGGCGATAGTCAGACAACCAAAAATTCTAATCGCCGATGAGCCGACCGGCAACCTTGACCCTAAACATGCCTGGGATGTCGTGCGGGTGTTGCAAAAAATCAATCGCTTTGGCACGACAGTCTTGCTGACCACCCACAACAAGGAAATCGTCAACCGTTTGAAACGGCGGGTGATTCGGATTCAGGACGGCCGGATAGTCAAGGATGAGTCGCGAGGAAAATATAAAGAATAACTATGGTTATTAATTATCAACTGAGGACTATCAATCGCCAAAAGGCGCCAGAACAATTTGTTAATCGTTGGTTGTTAGTTGTCAGTTTGAGCCGAGCGCGGCGAGGCAAGCGGTGATTCATAAAATAATTGCCTTTCGACGGATTGCGCTCCAGGGCTTTAGGAATTTTTTTAGAAACGCCTGGTTGAGTGTTGCCGCCACGGCCGTAATGGTGGTGACATTGACGATTATCCTAAGCTCGGCCGCTCTGAATATGATTTTGAGCGACAATATCAAAGATATTGCCAGCCGGGTGACGGTCTCAATCTACCTAAAAGACGGCTCAACGCCGGAGCGGAAGTCCGAGCTTGAACAATCGCTGAACAATAGCTTTAACGTTAAAACCGTCCGGTTCATCAGTAAAGATGAAGCCTTTGCGATTTTCTTGGAGCAAAACGCCAATGACCCGACCATAATCAGCGGCGCGACTATTACCGATAACGTTTTGCCGGAATCGTTCGAAGTCGAAGTCGAGGACTTAAGCCAGATCGACGCCGTTACGGCGGTAGCGGAGGATGAAAGGTTTAGAGATGTAGTCGATGAGACCAGCGTTAACGAGCAGCGTAAGCAATCGATCGATAATATCGCCAAGGCCCAAGACTATATTAATCTCGCTAGCGTCATTTTAGTCGGTATCTTTGCCGGCATTTCAACCCTGATTATCTTTAATACAATCCGGATGGCCGTTTTTACGCGCTCTGACGAAATTGAAATCATGAAACTAATCGGTGCCACTCCCGGCTATATCCGCGGGCCGTTCCTGTTTGAGGCGGCGCTATACGGGGTATTTGCCGGTGTGTTAGCGTCAGTTGGGGTCTACAGTGCATTGCTTAGCTTAGGGCCGAGAGCCGATCAAGCTCTGTTGGTCAATCACACTGTTGATTTTTTTGCCGGGCACTGGTTTTTGATACTGCTCGGCACAATCTCGATCGGGATTCTAATCGGTCT
>Ga0214471_10004212_pt1 | contig 11106 bp, 5 predicted proteins | sample RVTome_5_FD_207665 | JGI IMG/M metagenome (GOLD analysis project Ga0214471, IMG submission 207665) | Soil microbial communities from uranium-contaminated site in the Upper Colorado River Basin, Wyoming, United States - RVT142D155 | ecosystem: Environmental > Terrestrial > Soil > Contaminated >... | reverse complement strand
ACTCCACGGTGCGCAGCACGATAGTGCCCCGATTGAGGCCCTCCATGCCCGTCATGGCCTCCAGAGAGTCCAGCCCCGCCGGCGTGACCCCCCGGACGATCATGAGGATAGCCCGGGCCTCGGCGTGCTGGATGTTGGGCCCCGTAGCCAGGGGGTCTGCCAGGGCGGCGGCCTCGCTCCATCGGCGCTCGGCGAGGGCCACCCGGGCGAGGTGGAGGCGGGCCTCCCGGTGGCCCGGATCCAGCCGTAGGATGCGCTCGAACTCCCGGCGTGACACGGTCATCGGGATGCCCAGGGAGGGCCCGTCGTGGAAGATGAGGTCGCCCTTGCCGTAGAGCCCTTCGACGTCCTCGGGATAGCGCGCCAGCAGGTCCCCGTAGGCCGACAACGCACCCGTGTAGTCCTGGATCCAGTAGGCGCGCCGGGCGTCCACCAGGAAGCGCACGCGATGGGGGAGCCGGTCCCGGTGGACCCAGGCCGAGTCCAGGGACGCCTGGATGGCGGGCACGTCGTCAACCCATTCCTGAGCCTGGGCTCGGCGCAGGTGGGCCAGAGCGAAGGTGGGATCCAGGTCCAGCGCCCGGCGGAACGCTTCGGACGCCCGACCGTACCGGGCCGCGCGGTACTCCCGCTCCCCATCCAGGAACGCCCGGAGGGCCGGGAGGGAGCCGGAAGTAGACGCCGCGGCCCGGCGCACGACGGTACCGGGTTCGTCGTAACGGGCCTCGAGGAGCCGCCGGGCCAGGAGGTCCACGGCCGCGCCCAGTGCCCCCGCCGGAGCCTCGACCACGGCGTCGGCCATCGGGAGCCCCCCAAGATCGCTCCACTCGGCCACGATCCTGAGCTCGTCGTTCACGGCGTCGATGCGCCCCGTGATGAAGGAGCTGGCGCCCGCGCGCTGGGCCACTCGCCGGCCCCGGGCGGGAACCGGATCGGCGGGCCCCGCGGCCAGTGCGATGCTGGTCCTGGGATCCACGGCCCGGACCTCGCCGGGCACGTCCAGCATCACCGCCAGGAGGTCCACAATGCCCTCGCCCAGGTAGGCGTGCTGTGCGCCCCCGTCCACCATGAAGGGCAGGATGGCCACGGCCCTGGCGTCAAGGTCCGGGGGCGGAACCGCGGCGCCCCCCTCGGAGCCGAGTCGGCCCCGGATCCAGGGCAAGGCGAGGAGGCCGGCCAGGGCGATCGCGGCGAGGCCGGCCGGGGTCCACCGGGTGCGGCGCCGGCCTCGGGGGGGCGCTGCGGGCGGAAGGTCGGGCGAGGAGGCGGCCGGGGGTCCGGAAGGCGGTCCGACGCGGGGCGGCGCGGTCGCGGGCGCTTCGACTTCGGACGTCACGGAGGAGCCGGTGCCGGCGTCCGGCGCGCCGCCGGGCACCGCGCTCACCGGCACTCCCACGCCTGTGCTCACCACCGCACCCGCCAATACGCCCACCCCCGCCTCCAGTCCCTCCGCCAGCGCCACCGTCTCCGGTGAGGGCTCCAGCCCGAACTCCTCCGCCAGGTGCCGCTCCAGCCTTCGGTACTCGGCCAGGGCTCCGGTGCGGTCACGGAGGCGGGCCAGGAGCTCCATGAGGCGCACGCTGGCGACCTCGTCGAAGGGGGACAGCGCCACCGCCCGCCGGGCGAGACGGGCCGCCTCCAGGGCGTTCCCCCGCACTTCGGCCTCGGCCGCAAGGGCCCACGCCGCCTCCACGGCCCGAGACCGGAGGCTGGCCCGGGCGTCCTCCAGCCACCGCTCGAAGTCCGCGGCGCCGTCCAGGAAGAAGCCGGGGAGGAGGTCCCCGCCGAAGGCTTCCAGCGCGGCTCGCCGCTCTCCCGCCTCCAGAGCCGACTCGAAGCGTCCGGCGTCGCACGTGATGCGCTCCGGGTCCAGCCCCACCTCCTCCTGGCCCCGGTTGACCAGGACGCCCTCCCCCAGGTCCCGGCGGAGGAGCCGGAGCAGGGAGCGGAGCGCGCTCCGGGCCCGCCCCTGGTCCATCTCGGGCCAGAGCAGCGCGACGAGGGTGTCCCGGCGCTGGTAGGTCCCCACCCCCTCCACCGCCAGATAAGCCAGAAGGGCCAGGCGTTTCGGCGACCGGGGCAGCGCGCCGCCGTCGGGACCGCCGGCACCTCGCACCTCGACCTTTCCGAGTAGGGTCAGCTCGATCATGGGAGGAATTCCGGATGCCGTGAAACGCCTCTTCACGGCGGTGACACGGGCGGGGTGAACCGTGGCAACGTATGCGGCCCTCCGCCGCCCCGCCACACATCCAGCCGAAACGGAAAGACCATGCGCGCGCACGCCTCACCGGTCCCCAGAGGGATCGCCGCCCCCAGCCTCCCGCTCCTCGCCGTCCTCCTGATCGCCTGCGTCCGCCTCACCGCCTGCGGCGGCGACGGCGGCATCAGCCCGCCGGTTCCGCAGACGCTCGAGGTGGTGAGCGGGCAGGGGCAGAGCGCCGAGGCTGGCGCGGAGCTGCCCCAGGCACTCCGGGTGCGGGTGCTGGACACGGAGGGCAACGAGGTGGCCGGGGTAACCATCTCCTGGACCGCCGGCGCGGGCACGGTGTCCTCGGGCTCTTCCATCACGGGCAGCGACGGCACGGCCAGCGTGACGTGGACCCTGGGGACGACGGCCGGGGCCCAGACGGCCACCGCGTCCGCCGCCTCTCTGGCGCCGGCCACGTTCAACGCCACCGCCACGCCCGGGCCGGTGGCCGCGGTCACGGTGACCCCCGACGAGGCCTCGCTCTTGGCGCCCGACGGGACGGCGAGCCTGTCTGCGGAGGCCCGGGACCAGCACGGGAACGTGGTCACGGATGCCACCTTCGTGTGGGACTCGGACGACGACGGGGTGGCAACGGTAGACGGGAACGGCACGGTCTCGGCGGTGGGCGCGGGCACGGCCACGGTGACGGCCACCGCGCAAGGCGAGTCCGACTCCGCCGAGATCATCGTGATCCAGGTGGGCGAGGTGCAGGTGGAGCCCGACGTCCTGAACCTGGAGGAGGGGGAGGACGGCACTCTCACGGCCACGGTGCGGGACACCGAGGGCAACGAGCTGATCTTCGAGGTGACGTGGTCCTCGTCGGACGAAGCGGTGGCCACCGTGGACGCCTCGGGGGTTGTCACCGCGGGGGTGCCGGGCCAGGCCACCATCACCGCCGAGGCGGGCGGCGTGGAGGGCACGGCCCTGGTGGTCGTGGCGGCGCCGGCCTTCAACCCCACCGAGGACACGGAGATCTCGGGGACGGTGGCCGCCGGCTCCATGGAGATCCCCGCCGGCGTCACGGTCACCGTCACCGGCGACTTGGTGCTCCAGATCTCGGGGGACGCCATCATCGACGGCACTCTGACGGGGGACTGCGTGGGCCTGGACTTCCAGGGGGGAGGGGACCTGACCCTCACCGGGACGGTGGGCAACGTCTGTGACCAGGTGGAGCCCCCCGAAGAGGGCCCACCGAGCCTGTCTCTGGTGGCCGACGGCACCCTCACGGTGGACGGGGACATCATCCCCGGCGGAGACCTGGTCCTCAAGAACTCGCCGGAGCTGCAGGAGTCGGACTTCGACTTCGACGACGACGGGGGGGCGGCGGCGGTGCTGCGGGCGGGCCCGGGCGCGCCGGTAGCGGCCCCGGGCGCCGGGCGGGCGCCCCCGTCCCACGCCCTGCCGTGCTTCATCCGGAACCGGGCCATCGGAGCCGACGCCGGCCAGCCCGGCGCCCACGCGAGGAACGGCTTCTCCCGGCCGACCGGCGGCCAGGTGGGCGACGGCTACCGGGGCGGCAACACCTTCATCGCCTGCGCGGGAGACCTGGAGCTCATGAACGCGGAGATCCGGGGCCAGGGCGGCGGGACCGGGGGCCAGGCGGGGGACCCGGGTGATCCCGGCGCCACCAAGGGCACCGACCAGTCCCGGGCCGGCAACGGCGGCAACGGCGGCAACGTCAACATCGGCTCCAACGGCAAGCTGGACTTCAACGGGGTCACGCTGGTGGGACGGGACGGGGGCGACGGGGGCCACGCCTTCCACAAGGCGGACCAGCCGGGGGAGAGCAGCCGGGCGGTGGGCGGAAAGGGGGGCACGGCCGGGACCTTCCGGGCCCACGGCAAGCAGGGCATCAACGTGGCCGCCGCCGGGCTCAAAATCGACTTCGGCAACGGCGGCGACGGTGGGGACGCGGAGGCTCGGGCCGCGAACGGACGGGACGGAGCCGACCAGTGCCCGGCGCAGGCCGGGGGCGACGGATTCGCCACGGGCGGCGGTGGCGGCGACTCGGGCCAGGGCCTCCGTCACAAAGGCAACGTGGTGGGCCTGGGCAACATCACGACGGAGGGCGGCGAGGGCGGCGACGGCGGGGACGCCGACGCCGTGGCGGGGAACGGCGGGCATGGAGGCCGGGACTGCGTGGACGGTGCCGACGGCGGCGCCACCACCGCCCAGGGCGGCCACGGCGGCGAGGGCCGGAGCACCTTCGACGGCGGTCCGGTGGCCTCATCGGTGGGGGGCATGGGAGGCGACGCGGACTTCCGGGACGGCGGACACGGGGGCGACGCCTTCAACGGCTGCTCCATCGGCTTCCTTTGGCAGGGGCTCCCCGGGGGCGACGGAGGCGACGGTGGGGCCATCCTGGGTGGCACTGGCGCGGGAGGCAAGGGCGCCGCGGGCGACGGCGCGAACGGCGAGTGGATGATTCACGGCTTTCCCGCCGAGGGCGGCAACGGCGGCGTAGGCGGCCCGCCGGGCGCCGAGGGCGACGGCGCCCATGTGAGCATCGCCGACCCACGTAGCACAAACGCCGGGCCCGCACGGGCGCCCCTGGAGAAGGACCAGCCCGACGGACAGCCGGGCAAGGAAGACGCCTGCAAGGGCCCCGCATCGGTCAAGGTCACCGTCAAGGAGGACGGCTCCGAACACGAGATGCACGTGGGCATGACGACGGTCACGGAGGTGGAGGTGACGCTCCTCCCCGGCGGCAACGCCCGCGTCCACGGCCCCCCGCCCTGGATCAACGTCGACGGCGGCTTCGGCGAGGACGCCATTATCGTGGCCGAAGGCACGGGCATGGCCGCAGGCTTCCCGGACATCCACTCGAGCTTCAGCGGGCCCACGTTCACCGGGCTCGAGGCCCCGCCCCGGGGGGCGGCGGGCGCGTTTCGGGTGCGGGTGGAGGCCGGCCCCCGGAACACTCACGAGGCGCCCACCTTCTTCCTGGGGCACTCCACGCTCTCCGTGGGGGACGAGGGCGGCCTCCCCGGCGGGGAGGCGGTGACGTACACCATCAACGCCCCCGAGGGGGACGACCCCGAGGAGAAGCCCGTCACCTTCCCGGACTTCGACCCCGCCTCGCAGCTCTACAGCGCCGAGAGCCACTGGAACACGCCCATTCCCGGGAGCCCGGCGATCGACCCGGCCTCGGCTGCGTACGTGCAGGGGCTCGTGGACGCCGGCGACCCCGTGGTGCAGCTCGGGCAGTTCTCGGCTACGGTGTTCTTTGCCGACGCGGACACGCCGCTCCGGACCGTCGTCCTGCCTTGCGGGCCCTGGTGGGAGCTGGGCGTGGGGTCCATGACCGGGGTGCCCGTGCCCCCCTTCGCCGAGCCGGCCTTCGACGAGGACGGGGAGGTGCCGCCGGGCGAGGGGGAGTGCGGCGAGGAGTCGGACCAGGACAACCACATGGTGATCCTGGACCTGGCCGACGGCTGCGAGTACGACTTCTGGCAAGCCCGCCTGCCAGACGGGACGCTGGAGGCCAGCTGGGGGGCGGCCATTCCACTGGACTCGGACGGCGTCTACCCCACGGGCCTCTCCACCCGGGGGTCGGGCTTGCCCTTCCTGGGGGGCGTGATCTTTCCCGGGGAGCTGGCTGCCGGCGAGATCAACCACGCCCTGGCCTTCAGCTACCCGTACCCCGCCGCCGGCGGCCCCGTGGCCCCCGCCACCGACAGCGACGGCGTGAGCGAGGAGGCCTTCGCCCTCCCGGAGGGGGCCCGCATCCAGCTCGACCCGGCCCTGGACCTGAACGCCTTCGGCCTCTCGGCGGCCCAGCGCACCATCGCCGAGACCCTCCAGACGTACGGCGCCTTCCTCGTGGACGCCGGGGGCGAGTCGGGCATCGGCTTCTACGGCGTGGACCCCGCCAGCGCTCAGACCAACCCCTACGCCGGCACCCTCGGAGGGGACGACTTTCCGTCCGCGTTCCCCGCCGCCCTCCTGGAGCACATGCGGGTGCTGGCGCTTCCGGACCAGGACGGCGACTTCGCCGACGGGCTGGACATCGCGGACAACCGCTGCGTGACGTACGCCGGGTGAGGCGGGGCCCGTTTCCTACCGGCGAATGGCGCGCAGCTGCTCCTCCGACACCAGCAGCCATCCGGGCCAGCCGTTGGGTCCGGCTCCCCCGCGCAACTCCTGCACGACGTACTGGGCGCTGGGGAGGGGCTTCCGCAGCTTGTAGACGTCGCCCGCGTTGAGGCCGCTCAGGCGCTCGGCGGCCTGGTCCCTCTGGGTCCGGGTCCAGATGATCTGCTCCCGGTTCGTGAACGTGTTGTTGTAGCAAGCGTCGTAGTGCCGGCCGTTCAGCTCGAGCCAGTAGTGGGTAGAAAACATGAAGCACTTCATCTGGGCGTAGTTCTGGCTGGTCGTCCGGACGTTGCCGGTCCAGTTCCGGTCGATGCAGACGCCCCCGGGCACGGTGAGGAACCGCTCGTTGAGATCCTGGCGGTAGATCCCGTTCACCCCGCATACCCGCTCGGCCAGGAACTTGAGGTTGTCGTTGAAGGTGGCACAGGCGCAGTGGCTCGCCTGCCCTTTGACCAACCCGCCGCTGCCGGCGATGGCGGGCGAGTTGGTCGTCCACCGCCAGCGCGAGCGACCGAAGTTCCAGAAAGCGGCCATGAGTTTCGTGAGGATCTGAGCGGGCGTATCCATGGCGCCGAGGTTGGCGCTCTCGACGATGGTCCATCCGGGCGAGCCGGCGTTCATGCCGTTGCTCATAAGGGCGGCCCGGTGCTTCACGGAAATGGGCATGGAAGGTCGTCCGGTTGGGAGGCGGCGGCGGGCATCTTAGCCACAGGCCGCCGACGGCGCACCCTTCGAGGCTGAGGAGCCGAGCCATCTGCCGCGGGGGCCCGCCTCCAAGCCCCTGAAGCCGTGCATGGAGGCAAGCGCCGTCCCCGCCCTCTACTCCTCCCGGAGCGAGACCACCGGGTCCACCGTGAGCGCCCGGCGAACCGGCCCCAGGGAGGCGGCGAGGGCGGCCAGGGTGAGGGTGGCCACGGCGGTGGCGAGCGTCGCGGGGTCCAGCGCACTCACCCCGTACAGGAAGCCGGCCAGGGCCCGGCCGCTGGCCACGGCCCCGGCGAGGCCCAGCACGACGCCCAGCGCCGTCAGTGTGCCCGAGCCCTTAATAACGAGGCGGGCCACTCCCCCGGGGCTCGCCCCCAGGGCGATGCGGACACCGATCTCCCGGGTGCGGCGGCCCACCATGTAGGCGGTAACGCCGGCCAGGCCCACGGCCGCCAGGACCAGGGCCAGTCCTCCGAAGGCTACGGCCAGCACCGCCCGGAAGCGGTGCCCCGCCACGGTACGCCCGACGTAGTAGGTCATAGGCCTGGGCGTGCCCAGAGGGAGGCGGCCGTCCACCTCGGCGCCCGCCGCCCGGAGCGCCGACGGGTCCAGGGCCCTTTCCGACCGGACGGTGAGCCAGACGGAGCTGCGCATCCAGGCAGGGCGCACCTGTGCGTACGGCTCGTACAGGACGGCGTTGCCTCCCTCGTCCAGATTGAACTCGTGGACGTCTTCCACGATCCCGACGATGGTGCGCTCCACGCCCCGGACGTTCACCACCCGCCCCAGGGGTTCCTCCTCCGGGAAGGCCCGTGCCGCGAAGCTGCGGTTGACCACCGCCACATCGAGAGCGCCGGCCCGGTCGGACGCGTGGATGGTCCGGCCGGCCACCGCGGGGATGCCCATGGCCTCGGTCCAGCCCGGCAGCACCCCACGGACCAGGGTCGTGACCGACTGGCCGTCGGCCCCCTCGGGCAACTCGGGGCGGCGGACCTGGGTCGAGTTGATGGCGCCGCCAAGGGGGAGGTCCGTGATGCCCCCCACGCCGGACACACCCGGCAGGGCGGCCACCCTCGCCGCCACGGCCTCCAGAGTCGCCGTCTGCTCGTCATCCCCTCCGAAAAGCTCGGGTAGGAGGGATACGCCCATCACGGTCACGGGCTCGGCGTCGAAGCCGGGGTCCCGGCCGCTCAGAGCCCACAGGCTGCGGAGCAGCAGGCCGGAAGAGGCCACGAGCACCACGGCCAAGGCGGTCTGTACCACCACCAGGCCGCTCTGAAGCCACGTGCGTCGCGCGCCCGTTCCCGCGCCCGCCCGCAGGGAGGCCAGGTTGGAGGCCCGGGTGGCCCGAAGCGCCGGGATGACAGCCGCTCCGGCCGCCACCGCCACGGACACCCCAAGAGCGACGGCCAGAATGCGTAGGTCCAGGCTCAGCTCCATTCCCGGAGGGAGAAGGCCCGCAGACAGACCCGCGGCCCGATCCAGCGTCGCCGCGGTCAACGCCACGCCGACCAGGCCTCCCGCCAGGCCCAGAACGGCGGCCTCCGCCAGGAGCTGGCGCACGAGGCGGCCCCGCGGCCCACCGACGCTTCCCCGCACGGCCATCTCCCGCGTGCGGCCGATCCCCCGCGCCTGGAGCAGGTTGGTCACGTTGGCCAGGGCCACCAGAAGCACGACGGCGCCCGCTCCCAGGAGGAGGAGAAGCGAACCCCTGGAGCCCTGCCCCACGAGGTCCCGGTAGACGTGGGCGTCCAGGTCGTCCACGGCCTCGGGCGAGCCGTACGCGATGGCCGCGCCGGCGAGGATGCGGCCTCGCACCTCCTCCAGGGGCACTTCCTCTCGGGCCACCGCCAGGGACCAGAAGCTCACCTGGCCCCGGTCGTACAGGTCGGTGTCATGGAAGTGGGGTGGTGACGCGCGCCACACTTCGGGATTGCTCCACCCGAAGAGGTGGGACATGGGGTCTCGGAAGTCACGCCGCGCCACGCCCACCACCGTGTAGGACTCGCCCTCGGCCAGGAAAGGCGCGCCGACGACGTCGGCGCGGCCCCCGAAGCGCGACTGCCATGTGCCCCAGGACAGGACCACGGTGGGGGCGTGCCCGGGAGCGTCGTCGTCGGGCGTGAAGAAGCGGCCCAGGGCGGGCTCGGCGCCCAGCAGATCGAAGAAGCCCGCGCCCACCGAGGCGGCGGAGGCGCGGGACCAGGGCCCGTCCTCGGAGCGGATCAGCACCGACCACCCCTGCCACAGGACGGCCCGCTCCACCAGGTCGTTGGCCTCCACCAACTCCAGGTGGTCCGGAAGGGACACCCCGAACAGGGCCGCCTCATCGCGGCCCACCAGGAGCATGCGCTCCTCCGCCTCGTAGCCCAGAGGGCGGAGGAGGACGCGGTCCATCAGCGTGAAGCCCGTGATGAAGGCCCACACCCCGAGCGCCAGCGTCAGAAGAGCGGCCCCCGAGGCCACCGGCTCCCGCCGGAGCATCCGCACGGCGAAACGCACATCCTGGATCAGTCCCGTTCCCATCCCCCCTCCTCTCCACAGGTCCTCGAAGGCGTTCGCGATCATCCGGGTCCGGCCCACCACCGCCGATGCCACGACCCGTCCGTATAGACGGAGCCGGCCCGCGGGGCCGGGCCGGCGGCCGTTCATCTCCCGGAGCCAGTTCTCCACCAGGTCGCCCAGCCACTCCTCCCGGTGCCGGCCGGGGATGAGCCAGGACAACCAGCCCAGGCGGGGCACGTCTCTCACGGGCCGGTGACCCCGCGGCGCCGCCAGGTGCTCATCGGCGCGCTCCCCGCCCGCCGCCGCGGCGTGCCCTCCGTCCCGAGCGTTCCCCCGACCGCCCACGAAGGCTCATTCGCCGGTGGCTCCCCGCAGGCGGCCCTCGATGCCCTCCGCCAGGGCCGCGATGTCCCTCCACGCCTCCGCGGCCAGGACCAGCCCCTCCGGGAGCACCGCGTAGTGGCGCCTGGCACGCCCGCCCCGCTCCGGCGTCGCCTCCCCCATCCAGGAGCGCACCAGGCCCTTCTTCTCCAGCCGGTCCAGGGTGGGGTAGATGGTGCCGGGCGTGACGTCGCGGCTCGTGCGCTCCCGGATCTCCCGCTGCACCTCGGCGCCGTACGTGCCGTCCCCCAGACGGACGACCGACAGGAGGACCAGCCGCTCGAGGTCGCCCAGGGTGGAGCGGGTCACGGGCGCGGGATGGGCGAGGGAACCCGGACAGGCATGATTACCATGATTGCATCATAGTAATGCCACCGGGGGAGTTCAAGGTTGTTCAAGGTGTCCATGGGGTGCGCGCGGAGAGCCTGCATCAGCAGCGCGCCCGAGGGGGAGTCAGGACAGGGGAGCGCGTTTCAGGTGAAACGCGATTGCGAGGTCGGAGCCGTCCCGGTCTCGCGCCCCCCTTCCCACACCGGCGACCATGGCTTTTCTTGAGGGGTACGACTCAGGATGGGCACGGATCATCACGCGGAGCCGACGTGCGGACCAAGCTGAAGCTGTTCGGGATCATCTTCCCGGTGGTCATCGCGCTGGATCTGATCTCCAAGCGCTGGGCCCTCGAAGCGCTGGCGGACCACCGTCGCATCGATCTGGCGGGTGGTCTGGTGCCGCTGACCCTCGCCTACAACAAGGGCGCTGCCTTCGGCCTGTCCATCGGTGAGGATTCCCGCTGGTTCTTCGTGCCGGTGACCATCCTCGCGCTGTTCCTCCTGGTCCACTTGTTTCGCGAGGCGCGCGCCGACGACCGGCTTCGGCTCGCGGCCCTCTCGTTCATCATGGCGGGGGCGATCGGCAATCTCTACGACCGCCTTCGCTGGAGCCGGGGGGTCGTGGACTTCATCGGTCCCATTGATCTCGGCTTCTGGCACTTTCCCATCTTCAACGTGGCCGACATGGGGATCTCGTGCGGGGCCGTCCTCCTGGCCTTTTCGTTCTGGCAGGAGGACCGGGCCGAACGGCGGGCCTCCGTGCCCGTCCAGGAGGCACTGGCCGAAGGGGAAGGGGGCTCGTAGTGTCCTAACCGGACTTGGAACCGGGTCTGCTGAAGACGG
>Ga0214471_10004211_pt1 | contig 11108 bp, 11 predicted proteins | sample RVTome_5_FD_207665 | JGI IMG/M metagenome (GOLD analysis project Ga0214471, IMG submission 207665) | Soil microbial communities from uranium-contaminated site in the Upper Colorado River Basin, Wyoming, United States - RVT142D155 | ecosystem: Environmental > Terrestrial > Soil > Contaminated >... | reverse complement strand
TCGGACGGCACGATCACCGTGAGCGTCTTGCCTTGCCAGGTTTCCAGCTTGTCGTAGGGTTCCGGGAGATTGCTCACCGCGAGGACCGGCGTGCCGTCGGTCCGCTCGGAGAAGGCGAGGCCTTCCGGGTTCGGGTGCAGCGTGAGGGGCACGTTCGGCTTGAAGCTGAAGAGCGCCCTCAGCTCGGCCGAGTCGGCCAGGGCCGGCGTCCCCTCGCGCTCGACGACCGGCACCCTGGCGGTCCGGAACAGCCAGCGAAACTCGGGCATGATCGAGTCGGGCACGACCATCGTGGACGACCAATGGTGCGCGTAGTGCCAGTGGTCGGCGAACTTGAGCCCGACCCGGGTGAGGTCGGGGCCGATGCGACGCGTGGAGAGCAGGTGCGGCCAGTCGTGGGCGTACTCGCCCACTTCGGACACGGGGCCCCAGCGCTGATCCTCGCCCGTGACCGGACGGATGTACTGGCTGTGGCAGTACCAGCATCCCTCGCGCTGGTAGACGGCGCGGCCCCGCTGCTCCGGCGGCGTGTAGGGCGTCGACTCGTACCAGACCCACTTGATCTCGCCCGCCTCGTTGCGCACCGCGCGCGTCGCGCGGGTCTCGCGGGACTCCGGGATGGCGATGGGGAGCAGCCCCTGGACGAAGATGGCCAGCGAGATGAAGAAGAACCCGGCCCCGAGCGCGTAGAGCCTCACCCTACGCCCCCCCCGCGGCCGCGCGCGGCGCCATCCCGGCGGCCGTCACACCCTCGGCGGGGGCCCCCTGCATCGCCGTCCGCATGAAGTTATAGACGAGCAGCGAGATCCCGACGTCCATCGACACGCCGGACAGGGTGCGGACGAACCAGAACGGCTTCATGGTCACGACCGTGTCCACCCACTCGGCGCGCGCCATGAGCATGAACCCCTGCTGGAGCCCCTGGGCCGACAGCACGAGCCCCATGGTCGAGATGCCCAGCGTGATCAGCCAGAAGCTCCAGTTGCCGAGCCGGAAGCTCCACAGCTCGCGACCGACGAGGCGCGGCCAGACGTGTAGCGAGCCCGCGATGGCCCAGACCACGAACGTCCCGAACACCGTCAAATGGGAGTGCGAGATGACGAAGTCGGTGAAGTGGGTGGGCTGCTGGAGCGAGCGGAGCGCCTCCACCGAGCCCTGGAAGCAGCCAGCCAGGTACATCAGCGAGCCCATGATCAGGAACTTGGCGGGAAGGTTGCGCGAGAACCCGCCCCACTGGCCCTTCATCGTGCCGAAGAAGTTCTGGAGCACCGTCCACACCGGGATGATGAGCATCATCGAGGAGACGATGGCGATCGTCTCGGCCCAGTCGGCGATGGGGCTGAAGAGGTAGTGGTGGATGCCGACGAACGGGTAGAAGAAGGCCAGCGACCAGAACCCGATCAAGGACAGCTTGTGGCTGTAGATCGGCGCGCGGACCGAGGCGGGCAGGAAGTAATAGATGAGGACGTAGCCGGCCGGCGTGATCCAGAGCCCGACCACGTAGTGGATGAAGAGCCCGTGCAGCGCCGCGTTGTTGATCCCGGGCACCGTCCAGGTCGGCCCGATGATCAGGAGCAGGAGGTTGATGTCGGTCCACACCAGTGCCCCGATCAGGTACCACAGGCTGACGTAGAGGTCGCGCTGAACGCGCCGAGCGATGGTCATCAGCAGCTGCAGTGAGATCGCCATCACGCTGAGTGCGAGCACGATGACGTTGGGCAGCCACAGCTCCCCCGCCTCCCAGCCTCGGTTGGTCCCGAACACCGTGAGGCCGACGAATGCCGCTGCGAGGTTCAGGTTCCAGACCCAGACGAGCAGGAACGCCCACCGCTCGTTCCAGACGCGGACGCCGGCCAGGCGCGGCGTGACGTAGTAGGCGAGACCGATGAACAGCGTCGAGAACGCGCCCCAGATCACGCCGTTGACGTGGACCGGCCGCAGGCGGCCGAAGGTCGACCACGCCTGGGTGCCGAAGAAATCGGGATAGTTGAACTTCGTGGAGATCACGACACCGACGGTGGGAGCGAACATCAGCCAGAAAAAGCCCCAGAGCAACCAGTGGCGGATCAGGTCCCGATTGATGAGCTCGTCGTTGCGAAGCAGGGCCTGCCCGACCTCGGCCGCCATCCGCCCGGCGTCCCCGCGCGCGTCCTTCTCCACCGCGACCGCGTCCGGCACTAGTCCTCCTGAGTCTCGTGAGACCAAGATCCGGGGAAGTCAGACCAACGGGATCTGATGCGTCGCCTCGAAGCGCTGAGCGCGGGTGTTCGTCAGCCTCACGCGGACCGTCGCCCCCGGCCGGGTCCGTAGCTTGAAAGTGATCAGGGGATTATCGCTGAGCGCGGCGCTCAGGACGAAGCGGCTGACCACCTCCGCGCCATAGAAGACTTCCATCTCGTTCAGATGGAACGGCTCGGAGTCTTGCACGAACCTGCCGTCCCGGACGACCAGACCGGTGCGGTTCGGGTGCTTGATCTTGACCTGGACGTCGATGATTTCATCGGCGCGGATCCAGCCCTCCGCGACGAGCTGCGGGATGCGGATGACCGGGGGCCGGATCTCGTCGTCCTCGAGCTGGGCCGCGCGGGGCGCGCCCCCCGCGCAGCCGCCGCCGCCCTCCGCGATCGTCACCGACGCGGTCGCGGTGGAGCGCCCGTGGCGGCTGCACTCGGCCGTCGCCGTGAGAGTGGACGGCCCCTCGTCCAGGCGGACCTGGAAGGCGACGTAGGCCCGGCCGCTGGCGGGGGTGAAGTGGAAGCGGCCCTTGACCGGCACGGGATCGCGGGGGTTGACGACCTCGAGCACGGTCACGCGGTGATCTCGGTCCATGGGATGCGCCACCTCGACGGTCACCGGGACCCGCGCGCCGTTCGAGGTAGCCGGCGGCACGCGGAGTCGCGGGCGGTGGAGGCCGTCCAGGGTCGAAGCATAGCCCCAGGCTCGCCGAATCACCGGGTCGACCGTCGGCCCCGCCGCCGCGGCGGCCAGGGCGAGGAAGCCTCGCCTGGACACGGCGAGCGGCGACGGGGCCGCGTCGAGGTTCATCATGGCCGTCAACGCAGCGTCAGTGCCGACCGGCGTCCAGCTTGCTGCCCTTGTTCGACCAGATGATATAGGTCTCGAGCGCCTTCATGGCGTCCGAGTCGGGGTCGATCTTGACGCCCTCGTTCGGCTTCTCGATGCACCAGTTGATCATGTCCCGGAGGGTGGCGAACTTGTTCATCTGCTCCTGGAACTTCGGGAACTCGTGCGGATGATTGTCCGAGGCGAACGGGTGGCACATGGCGCAGGCCATCCCGGTCTTCGAGAGCTGAACGTTCAGCTTCTTCTCCGTCGCCTCGTCCCCGTGGAAGAGGAGGTCGCCGAGCTTCACCTGCTCCATGAAGACCTCCTCGAAGGCTTTGAGCTGGGCGGGCGTGTGCTTTTCCTTGTGGGCGAGGGCCCGCTCACCCTCGAACGCGACGACCAGCACGAGGGCGAGCGCCCCGATGAGGGCGACCAGCGCGTACCGTGTCCGGTTCATACCGCCTTCCCCTTCTCCGGCGCGAAGCCCGGTATGGTCACTACTTGTGCGCCCCGTAGTACGGCCACTCGCGGTCGGCGATCCGCGGGGTGAGGACCTGGTTCACGTTGTCGCCGGTGCCCGAGTCGACCGCCGCCTCCGCGAAGATGTCCTTCCGCCACATGACGTATTCGTTCTCGACCTTTGGCCCGCCGGCGGTGAGCTTGGCCCAGCCGACGCCGTCGAAGTGATCGCCGGGATCGGCACGTACCATGGGCGTGGTGAGCACGGGCACGCCCTCCGGCGCATAGGGCCAGGGCCAGGACGTGGCCAGCATCCCGATCGAGCGCAGCTTGCCGATCTCGTTGTAGAGGACCTGGTGAGTATGGCCGTGGACGTTGGTGACGTTGCTGTAGGGGCGCAGCACCTCGTGGACTTCCCGCCAGTCGCGCACCCAGAAGTTCCAGGGCGGGTAGTACTCGTAGAGCGGGTTGTGGGTGAAGATGATCACCGGCTTGTCCTTGGCCCAGCCCGACAGCGTGCGGTTGAGCCACTCGAGCTGGTCACGCCCCACGCCGGCCCAGGCCCCCGCCACGCTGCCGTCGAGCGTGGCCATGTGGCCCATCCGTTGCTTGGGGGTCATCTTCTTGGCCGTCCAGTAGTCGGGGCCCCGGCTCACCGTGTCCAGTCCCACGAAGCGGACGCCCTTGTGGTCGAAGGTCCACGGCTGCTTGCCGAAGAGCGACTCCCACTTCTTGCCCATGTCGAGGTACCAGTCGTGCTCGCCGGGGATGAAGACCTTCTTGATCTTCACCTCCTTCAGGATGTCGTTCCCGAGGTCCAGCTCGACGGGATCGCCGAGCTGGGCGAGGTCGCCGCCGAAGATCAGGAAGTCGGCGGCGGGCGACATGGCCTGCGCTTCCTTGACCGCGCGCGTGGCCTTCTCGACGAACCGGGTGTTGACGTTCTTGGGGTAGAGATGCGTGTCGGAGACCCAGGCGAACTTGAAGGTCTGCTGCGCGTGGGCGACATCGATCGTGTTGATCAGCGGAAACCAGCCGTAGGTGGCCGCGCCGGCGGCCGCCCCCGCCGTCAGGGACCGGTGGAGGAACGTGCGCCGGGTGATCCCGATGGACTGCGCCGGCCGCTCGCCGGGCCGGTTCAGCTCCCGGTGCATCTCGCTGCGTATACGTTGAAGGTCGTCCATCCGCTGCCTCCTTGCTGTCGAGGATGCGCGTCGGGGCCGCCTACTTCTTCAGCTCCACCGTGACCGAGGCCACCTCCTTCGCCTTGACCGTGACCGGGATCTCGACGGCGCCCGTGTACTCCTGCCAGGCCACCAGCGTGTAGGAGCCGGGCGGCACGTTGGTCAGGGTGAACGTGCCGTCCTTGGCCGACACCGCGTAGTAGGGGTTCTCCGCGACGTAGACCCAGCCCAGCATCCAGCCGTGGGCGTCGCACTCCACGCGCACCATCCCCGGCTTCTTGAGCGGCTTCGCGATCCGCTGCCCCTGATTCGGGAGCGCCACGTTGAAGACGGTGAGCTTTCCGAGGAAGCCGTGGGTGTTGTGCAGGACGGGATCGGAGTTGACGATCTCGATGTCGCCGGCCGGGATGACCTGCACGTGGGGCTTGAAGTCGCACTTGACGTTGTCGATGGCCGGGGGCTTTCCCGGCTTCTCCCAGGCCTTGCCCTTGGCGACCTGCTTGAGGTAGACGATCGCATCCTGGACCGCCTTGTCGGAGCCGACGATGATCTGGTCGACCTCGCGCGGGTCGCTGCCGCACGCCTCCTTGTCCTTCGTCGGGATGATCTTCTTCTTGGCCGGGGGGGCGCCGACGAAGGTGACCTTGCCCTTGATGGTCCCGCCGTCGGCAACGGCCACTGCCTCGTAGGCGACCGCGGAGGCCCCGAGGCCCCCGACGAGCATGACCAGCCCCGTGCCCAGAGCCAGGAACAGTCTCATGAATCCGTCTCCTTTTCCGTGACGGCCCGCCTCACAGGGGCGCGGACGGCTCGAGGGGCGCGTCCAGCTTTTCCTCGGGTGAATGGCACACGAGACACGAGCGGCCGCCGATCTCGGAGACCAGCGTGTAACCCGTCCCGTGGTGCCGCCAGATGATTACGTCGTAGCCGCGATGATTGAGGACCCTGAACTTCGGCTTCTCGCTCAGGCCCAGCCGCTTGTAGGCCTCCTCGGGGATGATGAAGAGCGAGACGTGCTTCTGGTCCAGCTGGTACTCGAGGGCGGCGACCTCGACGTTGGCGAGGTGGGAAATCCGCGCCCCCCGGAGCGTGAGATTCGCGGTCTTCAGCTCGGGCAGGCTGACGTTGAAGTCCAGCCGCTTGCGGAACCACGCCTCGGCGACCTTGGGCGAGACGCCGACGATGTCCGGCGGCAGCAGCCCGCGGACCAGCTTCTGATGCTGCTCCACGGAAGCCTCTGTCAGCTCGGCGAGCATGTTGCCCTTCTGGCGCGCGGACTGCAGGGTGACTCCGAGGGTGCCACCGAGAGCAAGCAGCACGACCGCCGCCACCGCGTACAGCCACGGCGCGTATCGCGGGCGCCGCCGGGTGGCGACCTCATCGGCGAGCCCGCTGAGCAGGCGATCGACCTTCTCGCGGAGATACGGCGACGCGGGATCGGGTCGCAGCCGTGCCACGTACGCGTCCCGGAAGGCTACCTCCTGCTCGACGAGCCGTCGGCAGGACTCGCAGCCGGCGAGATGCGAGTCCATCGCGTCGCGGAGCTCGCGGGTCAACTCTCCGTCCACGTACGGAAAGACCCGGGACTTCGCGGCATCACAGTTCATGAAGGGATCCAAGTCGCCGGCCCGTCCTGCCGTCGCGGCTCGACGAGATAGGTCCTGAGCAGGTTTCGTCCACGATAGAGTCGGGACATGACGGTCCCGACGGGGCGACCGACGATGGTCGCAATGACACGGTATGACAGCCCCTCGATGTCGCGCAGCTCCACGACTTCTCTCATGAGCACCGGCAGGCGCCGGATCGCTTCCCGGACGTGCTCGATGGCTTCCTGGCGGAGGAGGATGTCCTCGGGGGCGAGAGGAATCGAGTAGAGCGGGTTGTCCAGCGAGACGGACGGCTGCTGGCCCTCGAGTGGCTCCTCCAAGGGCCGCGCCTTCCGGCGCCGGTGCCGATCGATGTACGTGTTCCGTATGATGGCGAACATCCAGGCCTTGAATGGCAGGGCTTGGTCGAACGACTCGAACCCTCGAAAGCCGCGGATCAGGCTCTCCTGGAGAAGATCTTCATAGTCCTCGGGAGGTCGCGCGAGGAGCAAGGCGTAGTTGTGGAGCGAATCCAGCGAACTGGACACGTGCGCCTGGAACTCCGCGCCTTTCTCCATTGGCGTCCTTGTGCGCCCACCGGCGCGCCTGCGTCGCGCAATGACTTATACCTGAGACTACGTACCCCTGAATCCCGATATTCCCTGGCATTCTCGGTTTGCCGGATGGCGCCGGCCGCCTCGACCCGGCCCGGTCGGCCCTGACTCGCGAACGATCTGGGAGCACGAGGCGTTGACGCAGCGTGGCAGGAATCAGGCGTCGCGGATGTCGAGCCGACCGGAGCACTCGCCAACGAAGCGTGGACTGCGGAGCCTGTCGCGGCCGCCTGTCGCCCTCGGAGCTTCAGGGCCGCCGGCCACTTTCGTCAGCGAGCAATGCCGAAACTTCAGCAGTCATTGCGGAAGTTGGCTCACGCTTCCAGCCCGGCGCGGGCCGGTTTGTTTAGCGTCCGGTACCGCCTCCCGACGGGCTCCCCGGAGATGACAGCGAGCTGCTGGGGGGCTGCGGCGTCGGAGCCCCAGGGCGCTCACCGGGACTGCTCGGCGGCGACGCGGCTGGTGGGCGTTCCCCCGGGGCCTCGCCCGTTCTTTCGGTAGGCGATTCCGTGCACGCCACCGCGAGGGTCATGACGAAGGCGAGCGCGAAGAGGCTGATGACTGACCTCTGCATCCCCACCTCCTGTATGTGAGGTCCGGGGGGAGGGGAGCAAAAGGCCAACGTCATGGGCGGCACGCTGACCGAGCAGATCCTGTGTGGCGCGCAGCCTGACGAGCGCCCGGCACGACTCCACCAGGGACCGACGCGAGGAGATAGGGACGCGCGCAGCCCCCAGAACTGCGGTCAGTTCCGATCGCCGCGAACCTCGTCGAGCAACCCGGCGGCCGTTCCCGGAGGCAGCCCCAGCCCCTTGACCTTCCACGTCCAGGTACCCTTGGGCAAGCTCGGGCGAGTGAATTCCCCCGCCTCGGCCAGGGCCTGGAGTCGTTCCTGACCAGGCGGATGTACTCGGAGAGGCGAGCCTTGAGTTGCTTCACGCCAACGGACTTCATGCCGTCATGGTGGTCACCGGTGGTCCCAGAGTCAACCGTGACCTACATCCACGCGTGAGCACCGGGCTCCGGGGTCGCGGACCCTCGGCGCGGGCGACCTAGCGCTTCCGGCCGCGCGCCGCCGCCAGCTGGCGCTCGACCTCCTCCAGCCGGCGCGCCAGCGCGTCGCGCTCGGCGCTGACGGCGAGCAGCTGCTGCTCGTGCACGGCGCGACGCTGCTCGTTCCGGGCGACCTTCGTCTGCAGCTCGGCCTCGCGCGCGTAGAGGGTGTGCAGCTCGTGCTCGAGGCTGGCCACCCGCCGCTTGGCCGGCAGGTAACCGCCGAACAGGGTGTAGGCCAGGAGCGCGGCGAGCAGCACGCTGGCCGCGACGAGGAGCCACGGCAGCCGGGCGCGCGGGGCATCCGTCACGAGGCGAATTCTACGGGCGCGCTCCGGGGCGGGCAACTGCGCGGCGAGGGAGTTTGTTATCATTCGCTCGTGGAGCTTCAGCGGTTCTTCGAGCGCGCGGTCCAGGCGAGCTTCCACGATCTGGCGCTGGGCGACGAGCCGGTGGCCGGCTACCTCGCCGACCTCCTCACCCGCTTCGCCCGTACCGAGACCCTCTTTCCGCCCGGCGTGACGATGCCTCGGCTGGAGACGGTCGTGGATCTGCTGCTGGAGGCGCAGGCGGCCTGGGACGACGGCGCGCTGCACTTCGGCCCCGAGCGCGAGCTCAGCGTGCGGCGGCACATCGGCGACTTCACGCTGTTCATGACCGGCGTCTTCCGCGAGCGGGTCGAGCGCGTCGCCTCCACCGGCTACTACGTCAGCCAGGGCCGGCGCGCGTACCGGTTCGTCTCCGAGCATGGCCGTGCCACCAGCCGCCCGCGCGAGCGCGGCGCCGGGCCGCTCTACGCGCGGCTGGCCGAGCGCTTCGAGCATTACGCGTGGGCGCTGGACTACGCGCGGCGCGTGCACTTCCACGACGCGCCGGTGCTGCCCGGCGGCTGGCGATAGCCCAGGCCCCATGGCCGCCGACGCCGCCGCCTGCCGCGCCGCGCTGGACGCCGCCGTCGCCGGGCCGACCCGGCTGGACCCCGCCCCGCTGGCCGCGCTCGCGGCCGCCGCGCCCGCCGCCCTCGACGACACCCTGCGCGCGTTCACCGACGCCCACGGCGCGGCGGCGCTGCCCGTGCTGCAGCCGCTGGCGTCCACCCGCAGCGACCGCGCGGTGCGCCGAGCCGCGCGCCTGGCGCTTTATCGCCTCGCCCAGCGCGGCGTGCAGGCGCCGCCGCCCCCGGTCCCCCGGCCCGTCGTGGAGCGCCGGGCCGAGCGCGCGGCGCGGGCCTGGCTCTCCGGCGTGGACGGCAGCGGCTCCCGCGCGGTGTGGGTGCTGTTCGAGGGCGCGTGGAGCGGGCTGGCGCTGTGCTCGCTGATCGTCAACGACGAGGTCGGCGTGCTGGACGTGGCGGGCGGCGAGATCTCCAAGAAGCGGCTGGAGACCGAGCTGGCCGGTCTCCGCGCCTCCCAGAAGCTGCCGTGGGTGGAGGTCGAGCCCGCCCGTGCGCTCGCGGTCGTGGGCGAGGCGCTCGCGGTCCACGGGTCGCGCGGCACGACGCCGCCCGCGGCCTTCGGCCGCTGGGAGCGGCGGTTCGCGCCGAGCGAGCCCACCGCCCTGCCCACGCTCGACGCCGACCCCGCGCTGGTGGAGCAGGCCGCGTCGCTGCTGGAGCTGCCCGAGCTGGCGGGCTGGTTCCTCGATCCGGAGGCGGTCCAGGGCGATGCGCTCGACCTGCTCCAGGCCCGGGAGAGCAGGCTCGTGGTCAGCGATCAGATCAAGGCCGAGCGCGAGGAGGCCATCGTCGCCGGCGTCGTCGATCGCGAGCTCGGCCCCGACGCGCGCCGCCGGTGGGCGCGCCGGCTCGACGCCATGACCTTCATCTTCCGCGCCACCGACCGGCCCGCGCAGGCCGCGCTGGCCGAGGCCGCGGCCGTGGCCCTCGCCGACGAGGCGCGGGAGGCGCGGCACCAGCCGTTCGCGCGGGCGCTCGCCCAGCGCGCCGTGGAGGTCGCCGGCGAGGTCGCCCTCGGCAAGATCTCCGCCGCCGACGTGAGCCGCAAACCCGGCGCTTGATCACCGACGTCCCGGGCATCCGCGTCGGTCACGCCACCGACCCGGTCGCGCTCACCGGCGTCACCGTGATGCTCTGCGACACCCCCGCCGTGGCCGGGGTCGAGCTGCGCGGCTGGGCGAACGACGTCGTCGGCCTCGACTATCTCGATCCGCGCCATCTGGTCGGCACCGTGAACGGAGTCGTGCTCGGCGGCGGCAGCCGGTTCGGCGGCGAATCGATCTGGGGCGTGCTCCGCTGGCTGGAGGCGCAAGGGCAGGGCTACGCCGCCGGCCCCACCGTGGTGCCGCACGTACCCGGCGCGTTCCTCTTCGACCTCAACGTGGGCGACGGCCGCGTGCGCCCCACGCGCGAGATGGGCTGGGAGGCGGCCAGCCGGGCCGCCGCCGGCGCCGTGGCCGAGGGCAACGTCGGTGCCGGCACCGGAGCCAGCGTGGGCAAGGTCTACGGCCGGCCGCGCGCGATGCGCGGTGGCCTCGGCTCGGCCAGCGTGCGGCTGGACGAGGTGATCGTCGGCGCGCTGGTTGCGGTCAATGCGCTCGGCGACGTGCGCGACCCCGACACCGGCGCGCTGCTCGCCGGCGCCCGCGACGCCCCCGGCGGCCGGCGGCTCGTCGACAGCGCCCGCGCCCTGCTGTCGGCCGGCGCGCCCGAGCGGTTCGCCGCGCCCGCCCACACGACGATCGGCGTGATCGCCACGAACGCGCGCCTGACCAAGGCCGAGGCGTCGAAGGTCGCCTCGCTCGGCATGCTCGGCTTCGCCCGCGCGCTGTCGCCCGCGCACACGGCCTTCGATGGCGACACGCTGTTCGCGCTGTCCGTGGGGGCGGCGCCCGTCGATCTCACCCGGCTGGGGCTGGCCGCCGCCGAGGCCGTCGCCCAGGCCATCGCGCGCGGCGTGCGCGCCGCGACGTCGCTCCCCGACCTGCCCGCCGCCCGCGACCTCTAATGACTCTCGTGGAATCCGGTGACGCCGGGGGCGGGGCACGGGGGCCCTGCGCGCGCCACGGATGGCTCGCCGGTCGCCGTCCGCTCGCTCCGGGCTCGGCGAGCGCGAGCCCCCCATCCCCCTGACGGGGGCTGGCCCGGAGTGAGTCGCATCGCCGATCGCGCGCTCGCCGAGCCCTGCGCG
>Ga0214471_10004209_pt1 | contig 11110 bp, 12 predicted proteins | sample RVTome_5_FD_207665 | JGI IMG/M metagenome (GOLD analysis project Ga0214471, IMG submission 207665) | Soil microbial communities from uranium-contaminated site in the Upper Colorado River Basin, Wyoming, United States - RVT142D155 | ecosystem: Environmental > Terrestrial > Soil > Contaminated >... | reverse complement strand
GCCGCATCGCCGCCCGGTTCGAACGCCGCGAGTTCGGCCTCCGCTCCCCACGGGAAGCGCAGCAACAGCCAGCGGATCCACGTCTCCCGGGCGAGCGTGTCGGCCCGGTAGGTCACGAACTCGCGCTTGTCTCCGGACATCACCCACGCTGCCGCCGGCGATTCGAGCAGGAACACGTTGGAGCTCTTGTCGGTGAACAACTCGTAGCGCAGCTGGGCCGGCCCGCCGATGCCGGCGACGCACTCCTGCTCGAGCGGCGTGCGTCCGGTCTGGGTGAAGCGCGCCTTGCCGCGGAAGAAGTAGTGCTGGAACAGGCCTTCCGGCGGCTGCGCCGGCATGGCGCGCGCCGCGAGAGCGCGCTCGAGCGGTGACTGCGGCGCAGCCGCTGCCGGCACGCTTGCTTGCGCCGGCGCCGGGTCGTCCTGTGCCGCGGCCGGCGCGACGGCCGTGGGGCTCGCGGTGGGACCGGCGGCGTCGACCTGGCCGCTGCAAGCGGCCAGGCAGAGAATGCCGAATCCGGCGATCAGGCGGACGCGCTCCACTGTTCCAGGCGGGTCACGGCTTGGCGCAGAGTCTCCATTCTCTTGGCGTAGCAGAACCGTACTTGTCCGGCGCCGTCGGCGGGATCGGCGTAGAACGAGGAACCCGGCACCGTGGCGACGCCGGCCTCTTCGACCAGGCGCATGGCGAAGGCGACGTCGTTCTCGCCGGGCCGCTGGTGCGCGCGTACGTCCACCATCACGTAGTAGGCGCCGTCCGGGATCTCGCAACCAAACCCGGCGGCGCGCAGACCGGCGATCATCACGTCGCGCCGTTCGCGGTACTCGACCTGGATCGCGTCGAAATACGCGTCCTCCCAAGCAAGGGCTTCGGCCACGGCTTCCTGGAGCGGCGCTGGCGCGCCGACGGTCAGGAAGTCGTGCACCTTGCGCACTCCGGAAGTCAACTCCGGCGGGCTGACCACCCAGCCCACGCGCCAGCCGGTCACGCTGAAAGTCTTGCTGGCGCCGCTGACCATCAGCGTGCGCTCCGCCATTCCGGGCTCGAGCAAGGGGCAGCGATGCGGGCCGGTGAAGAGGATTTCCTCGTAGATCTCGTCGGTGAAGAGCAGCAAGTCGTGTTCGCGCACCAGATCGCACAGACCGCGCACTTCTTCCGGTGAGAACACGCGCCCGGTGGGGTTGTGGGGCGTGTTGAGCACCACGCCGCGGGTGCGCGGCCCGATCGCCGCTCGCAGTGCACCAAGATCGAGCCGGAATCCCGGCCCCATGGGCACGAAGCGCGGCACGGCTCCGCTCAGGATCCCGTCGGGCCCGTAATTCTCGTAGAAGGGCTCCGGCACCAGGACTTCGTCGCCGGGATCCAGGACGCCCATCATCGCGGCGATCATGCCCTCGGTCGCGCCGCAGGTGACGGTGACTTGCGCGTCCGCGTCGATCCGGACGCCGCGCCGCCGCGCCATGTAGCTTTCGATCGCGGCGCGCAGCCGCGGCGCGCCCCAAGTCACCGCGTACTGATTCACGTCGCCGCGAATGGCCCGCACGGCGGCTTCTTTCAGCGCGTCGGGCGCCGGAAAGTCGGGGAATCCCTGGGCCAGGTTGATCGCGCCGTACCGGTCGGCGACGCGGGTCATCTCCCGGATGACCGACTCGGTGAAGCGGCCGGCCTTGGCCGAAATGCGGAGCTTGGAAGGGGCGGGCTTGGCGGCGCGCGGCACTAGGCCAGCTTAGCCGCCGTATTCCTTGCGCCAGTCTGCGGGCGAGGAGCCGAGGTCCTTGCCATGGATCTTGGTGAGCGATCCGCGCGCGGTTCCGGCGACGAGCCGGTTGGTGTCCTGGAGGGCTTCGATCAAAATCTTGGTCGACGCCGCCGAGCCGATTTCGCCGAGCGCGAACACGGCCGCGGTGCGGACCATGGAATCCTGGTCTCCGGTCGCCAAGGTGTTCAGGCGCGGCAGCATGCTCGTGCTGCGCATCAAGCCGAGGCCGCTCGCCGCCTGGGCACGGACCGGTCCTTCCGGGTGCGAAAGCAGCGGTGCGAAGATCGCCGTCAAGGTTCCGCCGGTGTCTTCGTGGCCGGCGCTGGCGAGCCGGTAGCCGGCGTAGGCGGCATTGCGCAGCACCATGTCGGGGCTGGTGGCGTCCATCACCGCGGCGTAGATCGGCTCGAGGGGCGTATCGGGAGAAGCCATGATTCCGACGCCGAGCAGCGCGTTGGCGCGCACGGTCGGGTCGGAGTCGGAAAGATTGTTGGCGATCGCGCTCAACGAATTCGGATTGCGGCTGAAACCGAGCGCCGCCGAGGCGACGGCACGGTTGCGGGGCGGACCGGAGATCGCCTGGGCTTCGAGCCGCAATCGTTCGCGATGCACCAGCGCGGTCGTGGCGCGCTCCAGGAAATCCACCGTCTCCAGGTTTTCCTTGTTGCGCGGAGCCGCCAGCGCCTGCTGCCAGGCCCGCAGGTGGCGCTCGCACTCGAAGATCATCTGCCCGGTGGTCAGGTCTTCGCGCGCCAGCCCCGGCTGGAAGGGCTCGAGGCGGTAGCCGCCGAGTTCGCCATCTGCGGCGTCGCCGCCCGCGGACGAGCACGCGGAGAGCACCGCGAGGCCCGCACCCGCAAGAGTCCGGGCCGCAAGAACTCCGAGAACGCGCAATCCCGACCCCGCGAGGACGGTATTGGTGCGCAAGTGACTCTGGACGATGCGTTTGCGAAGCTGGTGCATGGGGGGCTTGGGACGGTCGCTTAGACTATAGACCGGTCAAGAAGGCGGCTTCTTCCCGGGAGAATTGGAACTGGAACTACTCGATTGGATGGCCCGTGGCGGGCACAACCGCGTGCTGGCGGTCCAGGACGAGATGTCCGGCCTGCGCGCGTGGATCGCGCTGCACCACACGCGGCGCGGCCCCGCGTTCGGCGGCATCCGCGTCTGGCGGTACCGCGACGAGGCCGAAGCGGCGCTCGACGCACTGCGTTTGTCGCGGGCGATGACCTACAAGTGCGTGCTGGCCGGAATTCCCGGCGGCGGCGCCAAGACCGTGGTGCTGGCCGACCGCCTGATCGACCGGCCGAGCGCCATGGCGCGCTTGGGAGAGCACGTCGAGTCGCTCAACGGCGCCTACCGCGCCGGACCGGACGTCGGCTTCACCGCGTCCGACGAGAAAGCCTTCGCGAGCCGGACCCAGTGGCTCGCGCACCGCACGGGCGACGGCTTGCGGCCCGCGGGCGAGGCCACCGCCGAGGGCGCCGAGTGGGGGATGCGCGCCGCCCTGCGCCACCTCGGCGCCGAGCGCGGCAGCGAATTCGAAGGCTTGACCATTGCCGTGCAGGGGCTCGGTTCGGTCGGCGGAGCGCTCGTGCGCCGGCTGGTGGCGGCCGGCGCGCGCGTGATCGGCGCCGACTCCAACGCCGCCGCCTGCGAAAACGCCCGTTCGATGGGCGCCGAAGTGATCGATCCCGGCGACCTCACCGAGGTCGAATGCGACGTCTTCGCGCCCTGCGCGCTCGGCGGCACGCTGCACGATCTCTCGATCCAGCGCCTCAAGGCGCGCGTCGTCGCGGGCTGCGCAAACAACGTGCTCGCGCGCCCCGATCACGCCCAATTGCTGCACGAGCGCGGCATCCTGTTCGTCCCCGACTTCGTGCTCAACGCCGGCGCCTTGATCGAAGGCTCGGGCTTCGAGCGCACGGGGCGGACCGACTGGTCGGAGGACCTACGGCGCATCGGCGACACGCTCGAGGCCGTGCTGGAACGCGCGCGCCGCGAGAAGTCGACCACCGTCGAGGCCGCGTACCTGATGGCTCAGGAGATCCTGGAGTCGGAAGAAGGCGCCCCGGCCGCGGACCCCGCGGCGTCCCTGCAGCGCAGCTAACCGCCCGCGAGCGGGTGCCGCCCGCCGGCGCCTAGACCGAGAAGGACTCGCCGCATCCGCAAGTCCCGGTCGCATTGGGATTGCGGAATTGGAAGCCGCGGCCTTGCAATCCGTCGGTGTAGTCGAGGGTCGTGCCTTGCAGGTACGGCAGCGACTTGGGATCCACGAAGATGCGCACGCCGCTGCGCTCGTAGATGTGGTCGTCCTCGCGCGCCGCCTTGTCGAAGTCCAGCGAATAGCTGAAGCCCGAGCAGCCGCCACCACGGACGCCCACGCGCACGCCGGACTCTTCCGGCAGCTTCTGCTGCTCGAGCAACCGGCGGATCTGCGCCGCCGCGCTTTCCGAGACGAGGATTTCGGTTTCCATACCCAGTATTCTAATCGATGGAGGCCGAGTTCTTGGGGTTTCCGCCGGCAGTTCGTGGCGAGCGGGAGCGCACCGCCGCCACAGCGGCCGCCACCTGCTCCGCGGCGGCATCGACCTCCCGCAAAGTTGTGAACCGGGACAAGCCGAACCGGAGCGATGCGCGCGCCAGCGCCGGCGACAGCCCCATGGCGGCGAGCACGTGGCTGGGCCGCTGGGAAGCCGACGCACAGGCCGAGCCGCTGCTGACGGCCAGACCCTCGAGTTCCGCGAGGACGGCCTCGATCGCCACGCCCGGGATCGACAGGTTCAGGTTGGCGGCCAAGCGGTCGCGGTCCGGACCGTTGCGCCGGGCTCCGGAAACGGAGTCGAGCAGCAAGCTCTCCAGCCGGTCGCGGAGCGCGGCGATCCGCGCCTGTTCGCCTTCGCGGTCGGCGAGCGCGATTTCGAGAGCGGTGGCGAAACCGACGATGGCGGGAACGTCGAGGGTCCCGGGCCGCAGTCCGCGCTCGTGCCCGCCGCCGAAGAACACCGGTTCGAGCGTGACGTGCGGCGCCCGGCTGCGGCAGAACAGCAGGCCTGCGCCCTTGGGGCCGTGCATCTTGTGGGCCGAAGCGGAGAGCAATTCGACCGGCAGCTCCGCCAGGTCGATCGGCAGCCTGCCGAGGGCCTGCGCGGCGTCGACGTGCAGCCAGACGCCGCGCGCACGGCATGCGGCGCCGATCTTCGCGATCGGCTGAATGGCGCCGACTTCGTTGTTGGCGAACATCACCGAGGCGAGGGTCGTGTCTTCGCGGAGCGCGGCGGCAAATTCCGCCGGATCGACGCGGCCTGCGCCGTCGACACCGACGACCTCCAGTTCGAATCCTTCGTTCGTGAGCGCCTCCAGCGTTTCCAGAACGGCCGGGTGCTCGATCGCGGTGGTGACCAAGTGGCGGCCGCGGGGCCGGCGGGCTCGTGCGGCGCCCTGCAGGGCGAGATTCACCGATTCGGTTGTCCCCGAAGTGAAGACGATCTCGTTTGGCGCCGCGCCGAGAGCCGAGGCCAGGGTTCTTCGCGCGCGGTCGACCGCCCGTTCGGCATCCCAACCAAAAGCGTGGTGGCGCGATGCGGCATTGCCGTAGCTTTCCTCGAGGTAAGGCAGCATGGCCGCCACGACGCGCGGATCGGGGCGCGTGGTGGCGTGGTTGTCGAGGTAGATGGGAGCCGTGTCCCGCACGATCGGCGACTCAGACCTCGATGGGTCGCGCCGCGGCGTCTTTGGCGTGGAGGAAGCTCGCGAGGGTCGTGCCCCGGAGCACGTCCAGGATGCGTCCGTGGACCTGGCGCATGCCGTCCTGCACCAGGCAATGGGCTTCGAGTTCGCAGCTCTGTCCGTTGGTGCAGGCGACCAGCTTCGGTTCCTGGCCTTCGAGGGCGCCGACGATCGCGGCGAGATGGATGTCCTCCGGTCGGACCCGCAGGCGGTAGCCTCCGTTCGGCCCGCGGAGTCCGTCGATCAAGCCGGCCTGCGCGAGTTCCTTCAGGACTTCGGCGAGCAGCCGGCGCGGCAGGCAAAGGCCTTCCACGATCGTCTTGGCGCTGACGTAGCCGGAATCATTGCCGGCCAGGTACGCGAGAGCGAGGATCCCGTATTCCGAGCGACGAGTGAATCGGAGCATCTGCCCTTAATTTCGCACCTGAAGGCCGCATGGGCAATGGCAGAAATGCGCGGAGTCTCGCGAGCACGTTCTCAAGAGCGCTTCCGGCCCTTGGATTCCGGCGCCAAATCGTCGAGAACGGTCCGCAGCCGCTCGGGGAGCCTCGCGGGGCGCCGCTCCGCGGCGTCCATGCACCCGAGCTCGACTTCGCCCGTCGCGCAGAGTCGTCCGTCGTCCGAACTCAGGACTTCGTGCGCGAAGCGCAGCGTGGTGGCGCTCCATGCGGCAACGCGGGTGCGGATCCGCGCAAGGTCGTCGTACCGCAGCGGCGCGCGGTAGCGGCAATGCGCTTGCGTGACCGGCAGCATGAGCCCTTCTTGCTGCTCGACGTCGCGATAGCGGACGCCTCCTTCGCGCATCCATTCCACCCGGCCGAGCTCGAACAAAGCCAGGTAGCGGCCGTAGTACAGGTAGCCCATGGAGTCGATGTCCCGGTAGAGAATGCGGTATGTGGCCTCGCGGAAGATCATGGAAGGCGGATTCTAGGAGGCCGTGCGCTAGAATCGGTGCCCGGAGAATTCGCGCCGAATCAATCGCTCGCAGGGCGACAATCGGCCCAGCGCCGGATCATGAACCCCCTCCAGCTCCCGGAATCCGTCCGCTCCCGCGTTGCGGGCACGGTCGTGGTATCGGCGCTGTTCCCGGGCGCGGGGCATTTCCTGCTCGGCCGGGCCGTCCAAGGCGTGATCTGGTTCGTGGCGGTGCAGGCGCTGCTCTTCGGCGGCATCGCCCTTGCCCAAGGCAGCCAGCTCGACTACGGAACATGGTTCCAGATCGGCGACCTGCGGCTGGTCTTCCTTCTGCTCCCCGAGATGGGCAATTTCCTTGGCACGCAGGTCGCGGCGGGCTTGTTCCACAGCGTGGAGCTCGGCGGCACGCAGCCCCAGGAAATTCCGCTCCGAGAACTCGGCTACATCATGTCCGGCGCGGCAGGAATCCTCGCGGCCTTCGCCGCCGCGCATGCTGCCGGAATCGCACTGGCCACGTCGCTGTCGGCGCCGGGACGCCGCCCGCACCCGGGAACCGCGGCGCTCGCATCCTTGCTGGTGCCGGGACTCGGCCACTTGCTCACAGGTCGGCGTTTCAAGGGCTATCTGCTTGGCGGCACCGTCCTCGGCCTGTTCTTGCTCGGCATGGCGCTCGGCGATTTCGCCGACATGGACCGCCAGCGCCACCCCTACTACTGGGCTGGCCAGATGATGCTCGGCGGAGTCGGCTGGGTCGTTGGCCTGTTCACGTCCTCGTTGCGTTTCGAGCGCTTGCTGCCGTTCCAAGACGCCGGCCTGCTCTTCGTGACCACATCGGGCCTCTTCGTTGTGATCGTCAGTCTCGACGCCTGGCATCGTGCGGCCCAGGACTGGGCCGCAGCCGCCGGACTCGGCAAGGATTCCACCGACGAACCGGACGAGACGACTGCGACCAGCGCGTCAGCGGTCGTGTTGGAGGGCGAACCCGCATGACCTCGCTCCTCGGACAGCTGGTCCTGTTGATCGTGTTCAGTCTCGCGCTGGCGGTCGTGGCGAGCGCCTACCGCGACGATGAACCGCGCGTGGTCCTCAAGGGCATTCTGCGCCGCACTCTGCTCTTCGGTGGTTCGGTCGCGCTGCTCGGCGCAACGAGCTTGATTCTCGAGACTCTGCTCCTGCGCCCCTAAGGGCGTCAGCGCGGCGCGTCGACGTAGCCGAGCTCGGCGAGAGCCCGCTGCAGCGCCGGATCGAGTTCGGCCGGCGCGCCTTGCGCCGCGTGGCGTTGCGGATCGAAGGGCAGCCAGCCCGACTTGTCGCTCGCGGTCCCGAAGATGCGGCCGCCGAATTCGCTCGGATAGAGCGGCTGCAAGGAGCGTGGTGACACCAGCGGAGCCCACAACGAGCCGGTCCAGCCGGGCGGTCGCGGCACTCCGGCCCAGTCGAGCAGGCTCGGCCCCAGGTCGCGGACCGCAACGCTGTCCTGCGCATCGAAGTCCTGTCGTCGGGCGGGTCCGAGCACGCCGAGCGGGACGCGCACCACGGCGTCGGCGAAGGAGTGGCCGTGCTCGAAGGAGCCGTCGTCCCAGTGCTCTTCGCCGTGGTCGGAGTGCAGCACCAGGATCGTGCCCGTTCCTGCGAGGCTTTCGAGCCAGCCCGCGGCCGCGGCATCGACGGCGCCGATCTCCGCCCGGTAGCGGCGGCGCAGGATCTCGCGCGCGTCTTCGGGCAGGTCGAAGAACGCCCGGCGCTGCTCCGCGGTCGGAGATCCAGCGAGGAAGTCGCGCCACGGCATTCCCGCGAGCGGGTCCGCGGGCAAGGGTTCCCCAAGTGCATCGACGTCGCCGGGCGGCGAATAGGGGAGGTGAGGCCCCATCAGGTGCAGGATCAGGAAGCGCGGCCGGTGGGCTTCGTCTTCCCACCACTCCCGGGCGGCCGCGACGCCGAGCGCGGCGTTCTCGCGAGTGCGCACGTAGCGTTCGAAGCCGCGTTCCAGTCCCGACCAAGGTTCGAGGAAAGGGTTCTGGTGGAACATCGCGGTGGTGTAACCCGCATCTCGAAACGCTTCGGCGAGCGTGGGCAGCGCCGCCCCGATGCCCACGAAGTCGCGCGCGTGCGGCTCGTCCACCGTCGGGTATCGGGCGCGGCCCGCGCCGTGCACGTCGGCATCGAGCGCGGTGAACAGCGAGGCATAGGACGGCAAGGTCCAATTCGAAGGCGCCACCGCGCGGGTCCAAAGGCTGCCGCGCGCGAACAGCCCGGACAGCCGCGGCGCGGACGCGAGAGCGTCTGCGCGCATGGTGTCGATGGTGAGCAGCAACACGTCCGGCCGCCGCGGGCCGGCAGGGTCTGGCGCAGCCGTGACGACTGGCGCGGCCCAGGCCAGCCCCGGCCCCGGCCGTCCGGCCGACGCGGGGTCGGCGCGCCGCGCGATGAACTCGAGGACCGTGGCGGATCCAGCCGGAATTTCGGCTTGGAATTCCGTCCACTCCGGAACATCGCGAGGATCCACACCCGAAGGCACGTCGATGGCTCCGAGCGACTTCAATCCGGAGTCGTCGCGCAGGAATACCTCCGCGTGCATGCGCGCGTTGGGCGCCCGCGGGTCGCCGTCGAGCCGCACTGCCGAGCGCAGCAGGCGCGGTCGGGAATCGGCCGGCAAGCGGACCCGCCACAGGGACGGAGTGGTGACCCGTATCGCCGGCCGCGAGTCCGAGAGGAATCGTCCGGCGGCCTCTCCAGCTTCGGCTTCGCTGCCGAACCAGCGAGACAAGCGGTGGACCGTCCCGAGCTGGCTGCTCCCCCGGTCCAACTCGATGCGGTCGGGTTCGAGCGCCGCATTCCAGACCGTCTCCACCGCCGAAGAATCGCCGCTGCATGCGGCGAGAAGCAGCACCGGCAGGCTCGCCGCCCAATGGTGGAGCGTCGGACTCAAGGGGTGGTTCCGGACGAGCAACAAACAGACCTAGGGATCCTCCGCGGGTCCGCACCGATGATAGAGACCGCCGGGCACCTGTGTGACGCGGCCGCGAAGCTCGCACTCCACGAGTTCGAGCAGGATGATCTCGATCGGCAGGCCGAGGCGAGCTGCTAGAGCGTCCGGCGAAGCGTCGCCCGCGGCGAGTCCTGCAAGCACGGGCGATTCCGCTTGCGGTGCGAGGCCTTCCCACGGAGATCGCAGCGCATCGAGCAGATCCTGGGCCGACGCGGCGATCCCGGCACCTTCGCGCAGGAGCTTGTGCGGGCCGCGAGAGACGGAGCAGTCCACCGGCCCGGGCACGGCGAGGACCTCGCGCCCGAGTTCGAGCGCCGCGCGGACGGTGGACATGCTTCCGGAGAGCTCGCCGGCCTGCACGACGAGCACCGCCCGGGCAAGTGCGGCGAGGATGCGGTTGCGCTGGGGGAAGTGGTGCCGGAGCGGCGGAGTGCCGCAGGGGAACTCGGACACCACCGCGCCGCCCGCAGCCACGATGCGTTGCAGCAATCCGCGCGCTTCGGGAGGGTATGGCCGGTCGATTCCCGATCCGAGGACCGCGATCACGCGTCCACCGGTTTCGAGCGCGCCTTCCATCGCGGCCTGGTCGATGCCGCGTGCCGCGCCGCTTGCGACGACCACGCCAGCGCCCCCGGCGATCGCCCCGAAGCGGCGCGCCTGTTCGCGACCGTATGGCGTGCAGGCTCGCGCACCGATCACGCTCAATACCGGCCCGGGCGGGGCCAGCACCGCGGTTTCGCCCTGCACGGCGAGCAGCGGCGGCGGATCGGCGAGTTGAAGCAGGAGCGGCGGATAGCCAGGATCGGTGGCCGCGATGGTCCTGGCGCCGGCCATGTCCAGTGCGCGACGTTGCAAACCACCCTCACTCCGCACGAGCGCCAGCAACTCGTGGGGTGCGCGCTCCGTCCACCCGCGCGGCAGAAACTCCTGGCAGCGGGTGGGAGCCGCGAGCGCTTCGAGGAACGAGTTCGCTGCACCTCGCAGCCCTGCGATCGGGCCGGCCCGGCCGCCGTGCGCGGCGTGCAAGGCAAGCAGCGCCAGGGTCTCGTCTTCTTCCATTCGAAGAGGACGGACCGTGGCCGTGAAGTTACGGCAGGATCCTTGCCTGCTGGACCGCGGCGTAGAACGCCGCCTCGTCTTCGTGCAGCACGTCGGTTGGGCCGATCGCCTTGATGTAGACGGGACCCGAGCTCGTGTCGAGTACGGCGCCGAGCAGCATCCAATTCTCGCGCGCCGCGCCGCCGCCGACCTGCCGGGTGGCGGTGAGCGTGCCTTCGAGCTGCACCCAGGTCCCCGGGTAGCGAGCACCATCTAGAGCCTTGATCTGCAGCGCACCGTGCGCACCGGCGGCCGGCACGTCGACGAACTGCCCGATCCAGCGTTCAATGTTCGTTTGTCGTTGTTCGGCGCCCGGACCGAGCCAGGTCACGGTACAGACGCCGACGCTGGCTCCCGGAATCAGCCATTTGGCCAGATAGAAGCTCTGATCGGGGATCACGGCTTCCCACGTCGCAGGAGCCTCGAGCGCCAACTCCGGGCGTTGCGCATCCGGATCGACCATCGGCGCGGGCGCCATGTCGGGCGAAGCGGCGCCCATCGCGCCAGCGGGATCCGGCGCTTTCATGCAGGCGGACGCGAAGACGAGAAACAGGACGAGGGCGCGCGGGCTCATTGCAGGCGGAAGTCTACCGGGACCAACTAGAATCTGCGCGTGTCAT
>Ga0214471_10004208_pt1 | contig 11110 bp, 4 predicted proteins | sample RVTome_5_FD_207665 | JGI IMG/M metagenome (GOLD analysis project Ga0214471, IMG submission 207665) | Soil microbial communities from uranium-contaminated site in the Upper Colorado River Basin, Wyoming, United States - RVT142D155 | ecosystem: Environmental > Terrestrial > Soil > Contaminated >... | reverse complement strand
AGCTCCGATCCAGGTATTCCAAGGTCCGGGGCAGGAGCTGCACCGCCCGGTCTAACTCTCCGCCGAGCAGCAGCCCCAACGCGAGGGCGGTTCCCGAGGTGATCTTGGTTTCGTCATCCTGCGCCAGGCGATAGGCCCGCTCGAGAAGCTCCAAACCGGGTCGTATCGCGCCGTCCATGATCCGTGCGGTCGCGGCCAGGGTCAGGAGCTTCGCGCCGTGGGAAGGCGAATGTGCCTCCGCCTCACCTGCGGCTGCGACGAGCGCATCGAGAGCCTCCTCGGGACGTCCACCCCACAGGTCGACGATCCCGCGAAGCAGTTCCGCTTGCTGCAGCGTGTCGCGCTCGGCTCCGTCCGTCGCGGCCTCGAGGAGGGAACGCGCTCGGTCGAACCGACCGGCCATCTGGAACGTCTCCGCCGCGCGCAGGAAGCGCCGCGCGCGATGAACGCCTCTCGGGGTGATCCTCGCGGCCTGCTCGAGCAGGGTCGCGGCCTCCGCGACGCCGCTGCGAGCGAGAGACCGATGTCCGGCAGCTTCCACCAGCGCAGCGACTGCTTCATCGGGCCGCACCGAGGCGGCCGCCAGGTGCCGCGCCCTCCGGTCGGGATCGCGCTCGAGCACGTGGGCCAATGCCTCGTGTACGGCGCGTCGTCTTTCCTGGGTCGCCGCGTGGAAGACGGCGGCACGCACGAGCGCGTGGGTGAACTCGATCTCCCCATCGGTGAGGGTTACGAGGCCCGCGGTTTCGGCGGCGTCGAGGCCGGAGGTCTCGCCGCCAAGGTACGCACATGCGCGCTCGACCACGTCGAGTGGAACCGTTCCGGCCGCCGCCGCCACGAGAAGCGCGAGGCGCGTCTGCTCGTCGAGGCTTCCGAGGTGTCGGAGGTACAGCTCCTGGAGCCGTTCACCGACCGGCAGCGGATCCTCCAGGGGCGCCTTGCCGGCGAGCTGCTCGGGCGTCAGCGATCGGACGAGCTGATACAACGCCAGCGGGTTCCCTTCGGTGCCGGCCTGGATCCGGCGTGCGACCGATCGATCGAGGCGGTGGGGCGAAGACAGGTGCTCGAGCAGCTCGAGTCCCGCGGCCCGGTCGAGGCCTGCGAGGCGTAAGGGGTCGATGCCGGAGGCGTCGATCGTGTCGGATCGCTCGTCGCGCAGCGTCATCATGATCGCGATCGCTTCGGCTTCGACGCGCCGAGCTACGAACAGCAGCGCGGCCGCGGTCGACTGATCGACCCATTGGAGGTCGTCGACGATCATCAGGACGGGCGCATCCTCTGCGGCTGCAGCGAGGAGACCGAGGGTGCCGGCGTAGACGGCGAACGGTTGGCCGGGAGGTCCAGAGGTCAGGCCGAGCGCGACCTCCAGGGCCTCGCGCTGAGCTTCCGGCAGGGTCTCGATCTTCGTCAGCAGCGGCTTGAGCAACGTGTAGAGGGAGGCGTACGGGAGCGACGACTCGGACTCGACCCCGCCCGACTTCAGGACCGTCATGCCCTCGGCGCGCTCCGTCGCATACCCGCAGAGCGCGCTCTTGCCGACCCCCGGCTCGCCCGAGACCAGAAGGGCACCGCCCGATCCCCCCCGCGCCTGGTTCAAGAGCGCATCCACCCTTGCGCGCTCACGACTCCGTCCGACCAGCATCAACGCCCGATGATAGGGGTCGGGCGCCCACGCAGGAAGGCCGCGGCCGTCACCGTTCGCGGCCGACGCCTCCAGCATGCGGATCGGGACATGGCGTCGGTCATCCGCCGCCCCGGTCTCCAGGAGCAGGGCCAGGACGGACGTATGCCCGGTCGATGTGGGTGAGAACCCAAGGTCGGCCTTCATGCGGGTGGCTCGTGGTCGGGGCGTGCCGACCGGAACGTGGTTCCGTGGCGCCCATCGCCGGCGGCCAGCGCAAGGATCTGATCGGCGGAGAAGCGCATCGAATGGGTCTCGAGCGCGTGCGCCTGGGCACGGGCCACGAACTTCTCAGCGTTATCGGCCTCGATGACCACGCCGCAATCGCAGGCTAGACGCATCGCTCCCCCTCCTGCGATGAGGCTAGAGGCCCGCGGTTGCACACCGGTTGCACGAACCCCGCCGAAGAACGGGTGGTGATCGGGAGGGCCGGCGCGCCACGTCACGAACCATCCGTTGTCGGGGCCCGGGGCATGCGGCAAACTGGGCACCTAGGGGGGTTTTGGGTGCGGATCTCGCTAACCGGTCGGGTTTCCGTGGAGGGGCTCGACGGGTCGCTCGGCGGAGATGCCTTGCACAGGCAGGGCCGGCTCCTGCTTGCCCTCCTGGCGTCCAGGGCCGGAGATCCCGTCCCCCGCGACCTGATCGCTGACGCGCTGTGGTCTGAACAGGTCCCCGTTCGATGGGAGAAGGCCCTCGCGACCTTGGTGACGCGGCTTCGACGCACCCTGGCGACCGTCGGCCTCCCCGGCGACTCCATCCGAAACGCGTTCGGGTGCTATGTGCTGGAGCTGCCGGAGGGTGCCGTCGTCGACGTCCTGGAGGCGGAGCACCACGCGCGCGAGGCCGAGGAGCTGCTCGCCGATGGGGACACGCCGGGGGCGATCGCGGCGGCGCGTGCCGGCGCGGAGATCGCGCGGCGCGAGTTCCTGCCGGGCGAGAACGGAGGCTGGCTCGAAGGGATGCGCGGCGGGCTCCGCGCACTGCTGCTTCTCTGCCTGACCGCGCTGGCCGACGCGTCGCTGAAACGGGGCGACACCCGCACGGCGGTCGATGCGCTCGCCGAGAGCGCCGAGCTGGATCCGTTCCGCGAGAGCGGCTGGCTTCGCCTCATGGATGCGTTGGTCGCGGCCGGTGATCGCGCGGAAGCGTTGCGCGTCTTCGAACGGTGCCGGACGCTGCTCGGCCGGGAGCTGGGCGTGGATCCGTCACCGGAGATGGAGGAGCTGTACCTGCGGATCCTGCGCGATGAGCAAGAGCAGCGCGCGCCCCGCGAGCCACGCCGCAGCGAGCGGACCGCGCGGCGTCTGTTTGGACGCGACGAGCAGCTCCAAGACCTGATGGCAACGATCCATGCCCGGCAGCTCGTCACGATCGTCGGTCCGGGCGGCGTCGGCAAGACCAGTCTCGCGTATGCCGCCGCCGAGCTGATGGCCGACCAGCTCGATGGAAGCGTCGTCGTCGCGGAACTGGCTTCGGTCGACGACGAGCCGGGCGTGGTGGGGGTGCTTGCCGAGGCGATGGCGGTCACCCGACCCGGTCCTTCACTGGACGATATCTTCGCGGCGGTCGGTGACGGCGTTGCGCTGCTCGTCCTGGACAATTGCGAGCACGTGCTCGACGTCGTGACGAGCGTCGTCGGGGCCGCCCGAGGCGCAGGCGCGACGATGTCGATCCTGGCGACCAGCCGGTCGCCGTTGGGACTCGAGGACGAACAGGTCTGGACGGCGGAGCCACTGTCGTTCCCAGTCGATCCGAGCATCGGCGTCGAGGCCGCGCGGAGATTCCCCGCCGTGGAGCTGTTCGTGCAGCGCGCTACCGCGGTCGGCGAAACCTTCGTCTTCGACGAGCAGCACGTCGCCGACGTCGTCGAGATCTGCCGCGCGCTGGACGGGTTGCCGCTCGCGGTCGAGCTGGCGGCCGCGCGCGCGCGCGTCCTCACCCCCGCTGAGATACGCGCGCGACTCACGGATCGCCTCGCGCTGCTGCGCTCGTCGAAGCCCGGCGCGCCCGACCGGCAACGGTCGCTGCGCGGCTTGCTGGATTGGAGCTTCGAGCTGCTCGAGGAGATCGAGCGGCGATCGTTCGCTCGCCTCGGCATCTTCGCCGGCGCATGGACGCTCGAGGCCGCTGCTGCGGTGTGCGAGATCGACGAGACCGACGCGCTGGATGTGGTCTCCGCGTTGGTCGAGGCGTCGCTGGTCAACATCATCCACGATCGTGCGGGGTCCCGCTATCGGCTCCTGGAAACCATCCGCGCCTATGCGCTCGATCGCCTGGGCGACGACCTGACCCCTCTGCGAGAACGCCACGCCCGTTGGTTCGGCGAACGGTACGCTGAGGGCTTGCCGGACATCGCCGCTGCGTTCGCGTTCGAGCGCGACGACCTGCGCGCGGCCGTCGGGATACTGGTCGAGGTCGATCCCGAGCGCGCCGTCGACGTTCTTGTCTCCACGCTCGGCCGGTGGAGGATGGCGGGCCTCACCGCGGAGGCGATGCGACGGATCGAGCAGGTCATCGCCGCCGGCATCGAGCGCGCCGACCTGTTCGACGCTGCGGCGAAGATGGCGTTCGACCTCGGAGACGGCGATGCGGTCCAGCGCTACTCGGACCTGATGCTCGAACGAAGCAGGGTTGAGGGGACCAACCTGGTCGACCATCTGATCGGGTACGGCGCGCGCCTGATCCAGTTCGGCCGGATCGATGACGGCCTGCCCTATCTGCGGGAGGCCCAAGCCCTCGGTACGGCTGAGGGCCGTCACGATGAGGTCGTGCGCGCCATGACCTTCGAGGGCGACGTGCGCGCCGGGGCGGGCGAAGTGGCGGGGGCCGAGCCGATCCAGCAACGCGCGCTCGCGCTGGCGATCGAACATGACCTGCCCGCTCTTGTCGCGCAGACGCAACTCTCGATGGCGCGCTCGAAGCTGCGCACGGGACGGGCAGGCGAGGCGCTGGCGTTGGTGGAGCAGGCGTTGGGACAGCTCCGGCGCGCGGGCGATGCGTCGCCTATCGCGAACGCCTTGGCCGTGGGCATGGCCGCCGCGTACGCCGCCGGCCGCACCGATCGCCTCGACGCCTTCGAGGAGGAGTCCTCGACGATCGTCGATCAGATCACCAGCGCCTTCCAACGGGCGCAGACGTTGGGCAACCTCGGAGAGCTCGCGGCCAAACGTGGGGATGTGCGGCGCGCGCGCGCCCTGCTGACACAGGCCATCGACCTGCACAGGCGCGCCGGCTTCCCCGACACGGCGACCCGGCACGCGCTTGCCGAACTGGCCCTGACCGTCCGCGACCCGACCGCCGCGCACCGAGCGATCGACGCCGCGCTCGGGTCATCGAAGAAGCTGATGTGGGCGTGGCCGGGGGAGATGTGGACCGCGAAGGGACGTGCCGCGCTGCAGGAAGCCGACCTCGATCTCGCGCGGGAATGCCTCGGTCACGTCGAGGGCGAGACCGTGACCCCCGAGCGCCTTGCGTTGGAGGGATGGCTCGCCGCCGCAGAGGGCCGATGGGATCGGGCGAACGCGATCTTCGGCGAGCTGACGCAGATGCACGGGCCGGTCGAGCATCGGCTCGAAGGTGCCGCCGGTCACGCCGCGGTCGCGCTCGCGCAGGGCGATACCGACCGAGCAGGCGAGCTTGCGCGATCGCTGGTCGCGGATGCGGCGGCGGCGGGCCGGTGGGAGCTCGCATGCGATGCCGTCGTGCTGCTCGCGGCGAGAAGCGTCACGTTGAAGGAGCCGGAGCGGGCCGCGCGCCTGCTGGGCGGTGCCGAGCGTCTGCGCGAGCGGACGGGGATCGGGATCGCACCCGCCGAACTGCCCGAGCATCAGCGGCTGCACGAGCAGCTTGCGGTCGCGCTCGGGCGGACCGCCCTCGAGAACCTCTGGTCCGAGGGACGAGGGATGTCGCAGGAGCGGTTCCTCGCCTACGCGCGCGAAGCGATAGCCTCCCCCGGACAGCGCGACGACGTCCTTCCCGAAGGCCGCGTGTTCCGGTGGGACGGCGACGGCTGGATCGTCGCGTTCGACGGCCACCGTTGGACCGTCGATGACGCGCCCGGGATGACCATGCTTCACCGCCTGATCGCCTCTCCGGGCGAGCAGGTCGCCGCGGCAGAGCTGCTCGGGGATGCTCCGAAAGGGTCCGCTCCGGAGGCCGCGCCGGGGCGCGGGCGCGCGAGCGCCGTGCGCGCGATCCGGGCGGCCATCCGCCGGCTGGGGGATCTGGATCCGCCTCTCGGCGAGCATCTCGCAAGCGCGGTGTCGATCGGCGACACCTGCTCGTACGGCGCGAGCAGCGCCACCCCCATCCCCTGGTCGGTCTGAACTCGGGTCGGCGGGAACGTCAGAAGCCGTCTGGTATCGGCACCTCGACGAAGCGGGGCCGGTAGATGTCGATGTCGGCGTAGTGCTGCTGGAACGATGACGTGTTCACGTTGTAGCTGATCGTCAGGTGTCCGTCGCCGCTGAGGTGTGCGTGCGCCTTGGCGTTGTAGGTGACGATCGCGCCCCCGGTTTCGGGCGTCGTGTACACGGTGCGGCAGCCATCCCACGGGCCCTGCGGCGCCGGTGCTCGACAGGCGATGACGTCCGGTTGGATGCCGTGATCCTGCGCGACGAGCGTGTATCCGCCCGGCGTCGCCTGCACGCTGAACTCGTTCGAGATCCCGTCGAGCAACCGCGCGCTCAGCAGCGGGTTCGGCGTCCACGCCGCACCATCCCAGTACTCCCACGCGCCGAGCAGCTCGCCGGCATGCGCGCGCGCGAGATGCAGGTACTTCTCGGCGTGCAGATCTTCCAGGCCGTAGACGTACGTGTACTCCTGCGATTCGAGGACCGCTGCGCCCCACCCGACCAGCGTCGCGCCGATCGCCGGGGTCATCCCGAGCGGCAACCGCGTGATGCCCTCGAAAGTCAGGTCGGGCAGCGAGAACGTCGCGATGTCATCCCCGTACTGCTGGAACGGCGGCGGCACCGAACCGAATCGCAGGACGAATAGGCGCAGCTTGTCGCCCTCGACGGTTCCGTCGCCCATCCAATACCAGGACAGCGCTTCGTTCTCGGTCGCCACCGCCGAGGCGGGCCGGCCGAAGCCGTCGATGCCGGCGATGGTTTCGCTGAACGTGCCGTCCGGCCCCTGGACCGCGATCGAGTTGCGGATCAGGCGAGAGCTGCTCGACGAGCGGGTTCGCGCGTCGGCATCGACCGGTCCGAAGAACGTGTCCGAGAAGATCCAGGCGACCCGGCCGTCCGGCAGCGGCACCGAGTACGTCCCGTCCGCACCCGACCAGGCGCCGCTGGTGTCGCCGTAGGACCACAAGGCGGCCTGCGTGCGGGCTGCAACGGTCTCCATTGCGCGAACGGGCGTTGCGAGCAGCGCAACGCACCCCACCAGGATCAGGATCCTCTGCACGAGGCCCTTCTTCGTGGCGACCCGCGGCGGACCCTGCTCGTGCGGAGGTCGGTAGCCTGGAATGGCTAACTCTTTGGGCTCATCTTCCCGGTTAAAACGGACTCTTTTCGCGCTGGGGTCTTCACAAGAGGGATCTTGGTCATATACAACAGAAAGACTCCGATCCCGGGCACAGGTGGCGATGGGTATGGGACCGGATGAGCGGGACTGAAACGGTCCGGTGTGGAGAGGGAGACCGACGCCATGAGCCCCACGGCTGAGTCCGACGCATCCAACGATCCCATCGCCGATCCGCACCACGGCCACCGCAGCGTCCGAAGCCTGATGGTCGGTGTCGCCACCCTCATGGCCGTTACGGTCGGCGTCGTCGGCGCGTGGCTGTCGGTCCAGGACTTCAGGGGGGCGCGCGCCGACGCGATCGTCGACACGGGGTTCCGCGCGCGCGTCGCGGCCGAGGCCCTGGGGGACTCCGTTGCGGAGACGTCCGATCTCCTGTCGTCGCTCGCGCTTCAGCCGACGACCCTGGCGGTGTTCGCACTGCCCGAGGAATGCCAGCTCGCCGGGGGAGGCGCGACGCTCTTCCCCGAGGGGCATCTCGATCTCATCTTCCCGACCGGCGACGTCTTCTGCTCGTCCACGGTCGACAAGGGTGCACCCTCCGGCATCAGCGCGGCCGGTCTCGCGTGGTTCCGGGACGCCATGGCCACGGACGCCATCGTGATCTCGGATCCTTTCGACGATCCGATCACCGGTGAACCCTCTCTCGCGATCGCGCGCCGCATCCCCGGCGCCGACGGTGCGCCGGCCGGCCTCGTGGTTGCCGTCCATCATCTCGGCGGTGTCGGGGAGGAACTGGCGGACACGTACTCGGCCGGCCGGGGTTTCGGGTTCGCGGTGATCGATCCCGACAGCGGGCGGATCGTGGCGTCATCGATCGACGCCTCGTCGGTGGGCGGCGCTGCCGTCGGAGCTCCGATCGCCGGCGAAGGGCGCACCTCGTGGCCGGACGGTCGGGAGCGCATCGTCAACGGCGCGTCGATCCCCGGCACCTCCTGGGTTCTTCTGACCGCGATCGACGAGAAGACCGCCTTCGCCGATGCCTGGGAGGATCTCCGTGGCCGCTTGTTGCTGCTCGGCCTCGCCGTCCTGGTCCTGTTGATCGGCGGCATGGTGATCTATCGCCGGATAGCGCGTCCGGTCAACGAGTTGACCCGAGCCGTGGAGGAGGCGACCCGCAGCGGCGCGCCCGCGCCGGTTGCGGTCACCGGGCCACGCGAGATCGCGATCCTGGTCAACGACTTCAACGAGATGCTCGCGACCCGCGGCCGTTACGAGGCCGAGCTCGCTCACCGCGCGCTGCACGACGAGCTCACCGGCTTGCCGAACCGCGCGCTGCTGATCGATCGGCTTTCGGCCGTGCTGAAGCGGCGCGGGACGGAACCGGGCTCGATCGCGCTGCTGTTGCTCGATCTCGATCGATTCAAGGTGATCAACGAGGGTGCGGGCCACGAGGCCGGCGACGAAGCGCTGCGGATCATCGGTTCCCGGTTGCAGACCGCGATCCGGCCGGGTGACACGGTCGGCCGGCTGGGTGGCGACGAGTTCGCCGTGCTGTGCGAAGACCTGCACTCGCGCGAGCAGGTGCGTGCGATCGCCGAACGCATGCTCGCGGTCGTCGGCGAACGCATGGAGGTCGGAGGAGACCGGTTCTCGTTCACCGCATCGATCGGGATCGCCACCGGTCCCACCGGCTCCTCGCCGTACGAGATGCTTCGCGACGCCGATGCGGCCATGTCGCGAGCCAAGGAGCGCACCGATGCAGGCTGGCTCTTCTTCGACGAGAGCGTCCGTTCGCACGCACTCACCCGTCAGCGGCTCGAGGCCGATCTGCGACGCGCGCTCGAGCAACATGAGATCGAGCCGTGGTTCCAGCCCGAGGTCGACCTCGAGACCGGAGACATCGTCAGCTTCGAGGCGCTGGCGCGCTGGATGCACCCGAAGCTTGGAGTGCAACCGCCGCTGACGTTCATCCCGATCGCTGAGGAGTCGGGTCTGATCCTGCCCCTCGGCCTGGCCATGGCGCACCGCGCAGCGGAGGAGGCGGTGGCATGGCGTCAAGCCGGGTTCTCGCGCAGGGTGGCGGTGAACGTGTCGGCCAAGCAGATCGCGCAGCCGACGTTCCTGGCCTCGATCGAGGAGCTGCTCGTCGGCTCGGGCCTCGCCGCCGAAGCTCTGGTCGTCGAGATCACGGAGAGCACCCTGATGCAGGGCACGATCGCGGTCGAGGAAGTGCTCACCCAGGTGAAAGGGCTGGGAGTGAAGCTCAGCGTGGATGACTTCGGGACCGGCTATTCCTCGCTCGCCTATCTGCAGCGGTTCCCCGTGGATCAACTGAAGATCGATCGCGCGTTCGTGCGCAACATCGCCACGGCCGGTGGCTCGCGGTCCCTGGTCGCGGGGATGCTCGCGATCGCGGAGGCATTGGACATCAGCGTGGTGGCAGAGGGCGTTGAAACACCCGAGCAGGTTGCGGTCCTGCGCTCGCTGGGCTGCCGCTATGCGCAGGGATACCTGTTCGGCAAGCCGCGTCCGGCCAATGAAGTCATTCCGCTCTTGCGCCGGGACGCCGGATCAGCCGCGGCGTCAAACGCCGGCTAGAGGCGTTACCGTCGGTCCGTTTGCCGCATCCGCGCGCGAGGTGTGCACCGGAAGCGTTCTCACGATGGATCGCGCGTTTCCGTCGTACGTGTTCGAGGCCGAGATGCGCGCGCTGCTCGGGGATCGATAAAGCATCCTCACCGCCACATCGGGTCGGGGTCCCGGCCCGATGTGGCGAGGGATGATCGGCGTTACAGGATCACGACCAGGAACGTGCGAGCGGCCGTCGTGGAGTTGAGTCCGTTGACGTCGAGGGCGGTCGCGCGCACCGTGTAGCGCCCGGGCACCAGGCCCGTGCCGGTGGCGGTCCAGGTCGTCTGTGCGCCGTCCGGTGCGTCGAGTGTCGCATCCATGGTCGCAACCTGGGTGCCGGCGACGTTGTAGAAGTCGATCCGCACGCGTCGGACGCCGTAGTCATCGGTCGCCGTTCCCGACACCGTGAAGGCTTCGCCGGGACCGAAGATGCGGTTCTCCTCGGTGGTGATCGCCACCTGGGGCCTCGTCGCGTCCACGATGAAGGTCCGCGGCGCCGACGGGTTCCCAAGCTGCCCGCTGGAGGAGCGACCGATCGCGATGATCGTGTGGCTCCCCGAGGGGAACGACGCGGTCATCGACCAGGTCCCGGAACCGTTCACCGGTGCGGCGCCGACGAAGCGGCCGGCTTCGGTGACGGTGACGCTCCAACCTGCCGGCGCGACCCCCGAGATCGTGACCGAGGATTGGGTCACGGCTCCTTGTAGGGGCGTCGTGATCGTCGGCGCGGTCTGGATCGAGATCCGAACCGCCGGGGACGCGGGACTCTCGTTGCCGGCAGAATCCACCGCGATCGCGCTGATCGCGTAGCTGCCGTCGCCGAGTGAGACCGCACGGGACCATCTCCCCAACCCGTCCGCGGTCGCTGTGCCGATCTCGTTCGAGGCGGCGTCGACCAGGCGCACCGACGCGTTGGCCTCGGCTGTGCCCTCGAAGGTCGCCGTCGTCGCCCGGATGACGCTCTGGTCGGCCGGACGCTCGATCGCCGGCGCGGCCGGAGCGGTCGCGTCGATCGCGAAGGTGAAGCTGCTGATGCCCGAGCTCCGGCCGGCGCGATCCGTCGCCTCGGTCTCGCCGGCGAACGGGCTGGCGGCTTCGGTCAGGCTGCCGCTCGGCGTGAAGACCAGGCTCGAGCCTTCGACCGTCGTCGTGCCGGCCACGATCGTGCCGACGCGGTTGACGAGCATCATGGAGCCCGACTGCAACGTCTCCGAGTACAGCGCCTCCACCGACAGCGTCGAACGCACGGCTGCGCCGTTCGCTGGGTTGGTCGCGCGCAGGGAGGGAGCTTCGGTATCCACGAGAACCTCGACGGCGTCCGAG
>Ga0214471_10004207_pt1 | contig 11110 bp, 9 predicted proteins | sample RVTome_5_FD_207665 | JGI IMG/M metagenome (GOLD analysis project Ga0214471, IMG submission 207665) | Soil microbial communities from uranium-contaminated site in the Upper Colorado River Basin, Wyoming, United States - RVT142D155 | ecosystem: Environmental > Terrestrial > Soil > Contaminated >... | reverse complement strand
GAGCCGCAACGGTCGAAGAGCTCGTCGTGCTCGTCGGTCCCCGCCTCCAGAGCTACTTCGACGGCTGACTGGGCTCCGCCGTCGAAGGCCGGGCCGGAGTGAGCTTCACCGATCGGATGGCGTTTCTCCTCACGATGAGCACTGTCAGCTCCCATCCGGGGATGCGGACGGTTTCCCCAGCATCGACCGGTATCGCACCGAGCAGATCGACGACGAGTCCGGCCACGGTCGTGTATTCGCCTTCCGGCGCTTCGACGCCGAGATCGACGAGGTCGTGGATCGGGAATCGCCCCGGAACCACGATCGAGCCGTCCTCCGCCTTCGTGGCGGAGACGATGTCGCGGTCCGTCTCGTCGTAGATCTCACCGACCACCTCCTCGACGAGGTCCTCGACGGTGACGATGCCGTCGATGCCGCCGTGCTCGTCGACGACTAGCGCCATTTGCTGCCTGGTGGCCTGCAGTCTGCGGAGCGCCTCGAGGGCGGGGAGGGTCTCGGGGAACATGGGCGCTTCGACGGCGACGTCTGTGACACGCGGCCGCTCGGCGGCGATCACGAGATCGCGCACGTGAACGACGCCGACGGCCAGGTCGAGGGCACGGCCCGGAGCGACGGGCGCCCGCGAGTGGCGCGAGGCGACCAGGTCGTCGAGCGCACTGCTGCACGACGAGTCTGCGTCGAGGACGAAGACCTCCGGCCGAGGCACGCTCACCTCGCGCAGGATTCGCTCCGCCACTTCGAGCGCCCCGACGATGACGTCTTGGTGATCGGCGGCGAGGTCGTGCTCGAAGAGGATCGAGTCCTTCAGCTCCTCGAGATCGATGGCACGCCTCTCAGGGTCGGGGTCTCCGCCCGCCAGCCTGACGATCAGGTCCGATGACGCGCCGAGCAGCCAAACCACGGGCCGGAACGCGGCAGCCAGGTAGTGCAGCGGGAGCGCGACCGCAATGGCCCACTGCTCGCTCCGCTGCAGCGCGATCCGCTTGGGGGCGATCTCGCCGAACACGAGCGTGAACAGCACGAGCACGAGAGTGACGACGATGATCGCCACGGGCCGGGCCCACGTCCCGAAGATCGTCAGATTGCGTTCCAAGGGCTCGGCGATCGTCACCGCCGCCGCCGCCGAGGCGAGGAATCCCGCAAGCGTGATGCCGATCTGGACGGTGGAGAAGAAGCGACTCGGGTTCCTGGCGAGACGGGCAAGGACCTGGCCGGTCCTGCCCCGCTCCTCGAGCCGTCGGATCTGCGGCTCCCGCAGCGAGATCAATGCGATCTCACTGCCTGCCAGGGCGCCGTTCAGCGCCACCAGCACCACCACCATCCCGATCCGCAGCCACAGGTCCACGGGTCAGCCGCCGCGTCGCGATCGATCGTGCGCCGCCGGTCGGACCGTCGGTCGCGTCACGCCGCCGCGCCCCGCACGGCCCGATGCTCGGTCGTGTGGCTGCCGCTGGGTATGACGAGTCGGCGCGATGGCTCTACAACGATAGGTCGGTTCGAATCCCGATTCTCGCTCACGACACTCCGGGACCCTCGGCGACGGTCGCCATCAGGTCGTCCGTCGTCCCATCGGGATCGGGGCTCGCCAGGTACCACGTGGCCCCGGCCTCGCCGTAGGAGTCCGCCAACGCTCTGCCGGCCTCGAACGATCCGCCTACGACGATCTCGAAGCCCGACACGTCGCCTCGGTCGGCTCGCATCATCGTCGTGAGCGCAGCCACCTCGTCCGGCGTCCAGTCCGACAAGTCCATCTTCACCGGGAAGGCACCATCGAAGCGGGCTGCTCGGCGCAGCGGCCTGCGGTTCGGCCACTCGGCGGCGACCCATATCGGGATCCTCGGCTGCTGCATCGGCTTCGGGGCGAACCTCGTCTCGGCGACGGTGTAGTGGTCGCCGGTATGGCTGAACGCCGACCCGCTCCACATCCCGTCGAGGATCGAGAGGCCCTCGTCGAGCATGTCGGCTCGCACCCGGTCCCCGGTCGGCTCTCCGAAGGTTGCGAACTCGGTCTCCGGTGGGTAGCCGATGCCGACGCCCAGGATGAGCCGGCCGCCGCTCAGGTGGTCGAGTGTGGCCGCTTGGCGCGCAACGACCCACGGGCGTCTCCTCGGGAGCGGCGTGACCATGGGCCCCAGGAGGATGCGCTCCGTCGCCTGGGCGATCGCAGAGAGCTGCACCCAGGGATCGCCGACGGCGACGCCGTCGCCGATCACGATGTGGTCCCAAACGAAGAACCCGTCCCAGCCGGCGGGCTCGGCCCGTACCGCCAGGTCGACGAGTACGCCGGGGTTCGCCAGGTCGCCGAAGTTGGGCACTGAGATACCGAATCGGACCATGCGTTTCCGAGGCTACCGACGCCTGCCGGCTACCGTCGCCGGCTGCGATCAGGCTCCGAGCCACTCCTTGATCTCCGAGTACTGGGGGCTGTCGGCGAAGGCGCCGAACGTGCCCTCGGCGAGGATCTCCATCGCAGCGCGCTGCAGCCCACCGACCGCGGCCCACGTCAGGCCCCCGCCGACGCTGATCCGACGGGCGCCTGCTTCGGCGATCGCGGCGACCGTGAGCCCCGAGTGCGCCAAGACGTTGACCGGCTTCGACACGGCGTGGCACACCGTGCGCACCTCGTCGGCGTCACGGAGACCCGGCGCGTACAGCACGTCGGCACCCGCCTCCTCGTACGCCTGGAGCCTGGCGATCGTGTCGACGAGGTCCGGCTTGCCACGGATGAGATTCTCCGCCCTCGCTGTCAGGGTGAACCGGAAGGAGAGGCTATGGGCGGCGTTGACTGCGGCTCTGACGCGCTCGACGGCGAGATCGAGGCCGTAGATGCCCCGCTCGTGGTCGTAGTCCTCGATTGATCCGCCTACGGCTCCGGCATCGGCGGCTCGCAGCACGGCGACGGCCGTGTGATGCGGTTCCGCGCCGTGGCCGTTCTCGAGATCGACCGACAGGGGAACCGATGTCGCCTCGGTGAGCCGGCGGACGTGGTCGAGGACGTCGTCGAGGCCGACGCCCCCGTCCACTGCGCCCATGGCATATGCCATGCCGGAGCTCGTCGTCGCAAGTGCCTGGAAGCCGAAGGACTCGAGGAGCTTGGCGGACCCGACGTCCCACGGGTTGGGTATGACGAAGGTCCCGGACTGGTGGAGCTCCCTGAACCGGGCCGACTTCTGCTGCTGTGTCACCACAGCCACAACGGTAGACAGCACGATGGTCCGGGTCCGACGGTGCCCGGCGCTCCGGGGGCACCCCCGACGAAACCGGAGCGTGCAGGGCGCACGCTCCGGTCGGCCTCCGGCACGCTCGCTCCCGCGTCGATGCGACTCAGGAGACTCCGCGTCGGGGTTCACACGTGTTGATCACGGATGAGGGGCCGGGATCGGTTCCGGCGAGTGGGAGTCGGATGGCCCTCACAGGGCCGCCGCGATGCCGTTGAACTCGTCGATGAGGCGGTCGATCGGCTCGGCGAGTGCCTGGATCGATGTCCAGTAGTCGGGGTCGTACCACTGTGCCTGGATCTCGGCGTATGTCTTGTCCTGCTGCTCGACCCAGGTGTAGTACTTGAGGTTGTGGATCCGTTTGCGGTCCCAGTAGCTCAGCTCGTGGACGTGGTCGATCGCCGTGCCGAGCAGGTGGCGGTGATACGCAGCAGCCGCGTCGAGCTGGGTGAACTCACCTCGCTCGTCTGTGAGCTCGTGGAGCCGGGAGCCGTACATCTCCATCGAATCTGTCCCGATCGTGACGACCACGTCGCGCTCGGTCAGCTCGAAGTACTTGGCGAACTTGGCGGCCGCCAGCATGTTGGCGACACCCGAGATGCCGAGCAGCGGGAGCTGGTCGATGACGTCCGGCTTGACCCCCTGGTCGACGAGGTACGCCTGCCCGGCCGGCTCGTTGAAGAGGCGGAGGGTCGTGATGGCCGCCTCGTCGTCGAGCCCGATCGCCAGGTCGGTGTCCCTGACGTTGTGAATCCACGGGATGTGCTTGTCGCCGATGCCTTCGATGCGGTGCGCCCCGAAGCCGTTGTAGAGCATCGTCGGGCATTGGATCGCCTCGCCCGCTGCGACCATCGAGGTCGGGTACACCACCTTGAGGTGATCCCCGGCGGCGATCGTCCCGGCCGACCCGGTCGTCACCGTGAATCCCCGATAGGCGTCGCCGGGCCTCATGGCCGATTCGAGCACCTCGACGATCGCCGGTCCCGTGACCGTGTAGTGCCACAAATAGTTCCCGAACTCGTCGAACTGGTTGAAGATGACGAGGTCCTCGCCCGACGCCCGCAGCTCGTTGCACTTGTCGAAGATCTCCTTGACGTTCGACTCGGAGCCGGGCGTCTTGATGATCTCGCCTGCGACGCCCTCGAGCCACGCGAAGCGCTCCCGGCTCATCCCCTCAGGGAGGATGGCGATCGACTCGCAACCGAGGAGGTGGGAGTCGTAGGCGCCGCCGCGGCAGTAGTTGCCCGTCGACGGCCAGACCGCCTTCTGGGTGCCCGGGTCGAACTGCCCGGTCACCAGCCGGGGAACGAGGCACCCGAAGGCTGCTCCCACCTTGTGGGCGCCGGTTGGGAACCACTTGCCGATGAGCTGGATGATGCGGGCCGGGACTCCGGTCAGCTCGGGCGGAAGCTCGACGAAATTGACGGGACCGAAGCCACCGCCGTGCGCCACGGGCTCGTTATGCCACGTGATCCGGAAGAGGTTGAGTGGGTCGAGGTCCCAGAGGCCCACTCCACCCAGTGCGGCCCGTACGTCGGTAGGCACGAGCGACGGGTCCCGCATCTCGGCGAACGTCGGGATGCGGATCGACCGCCCTCTCGCCGTGGCTGCCGCGGCGCGGCGTCCCGCCTCGTTGATGGTGAGGTCGATCACGTTTCCTCCTGCTCAGCTGCGTCATCGGCAGAAGGAGCGTACGCGGCTTCCCGGACCGGGGCGGCCTCTCACTCTGTGAGTGCGAGCGTCCGCTGCCCTCAGCCGTGTGGGCGTTGACTTCGGTAGGGACTCGATCGTTCGCGTGACGGGAGGTCGCCGAGCGTGCGTTTGACGCTATCTCCCGGCTTGCGGGAGATAGCGTCAAGGCTTGCGGGAGATAGCGTCAAGGCTTGCGGGAGACGCTATCTCAAGGCTTGCGGGAGACGCTATCTCCCGGCTTGCGGGAGACGCTATCTCCCGCTTTGCGGGAGATCGGCGAGCGGGCGTAGCCCCGAGCCGAGAGGGTGGCCTGCTGCTGGCCGGCGACGCCTCGCCGCAAGCGTCCTCACGGCTCCAACGCCCTGGCCAGCTCGTCGATGTCTGGAGCGACGTGGATCGGCGTCTCGGCTGCGGTGGCCCTCCGCGCCGACGCGACGTCCTTGAGGCCGCTGCCGGTGGCGATGACGACGGCCTCGTCGTCGCCGCCGATGTGTCCCAGCCGCTTGGCGGCCAGCAGCCCGGCGTACGCGGCCGCCCCCGCAGGCTCGGCGAAGACGCCGCTGCCGCGCGCCAACAGAGGGATGGCGGCCAGGATCTCCTCGTCCGTGACCCGCAGGTAGGCGCCGCCCGTCTCCGTGACCGCGGCCAACGCCTTGACGCGGTCCCTCGGCAGGTCGGCGCTGATCGAGTCGGCGATCGTCGACGCTTCGATCGGCGGCTTCGACGTCACGTTCTCGCCGGACTCGTATGCCTGAGCCATGTAGTCGCTGCCCTCCGCCTGGACGCCGATGAGTCGCGGCATCCGCTCGATCCAGCCGAGCGCCAGGGCGTCCTTCACACCCTTGTGGACGCCGCCGATGATGGAGCCGTCGCCGACGCTCACCAGGATCACGTCCGGGGCCGACCACTCGAGCTGCTCGAGGATCTCGAGGGCGACCGTCTTCTTGCCTTCGGTCATGTACGGGTTGATGCCGGTGTTGCGGTCGTACCAGCCGTAACGCGCCACGGCTGCGGAACACAGATCGAACGCCGCCGCGTAATTCCCCCTCACGAGCACGAGGCGGGACCCGTACGCCAGCAGCTGGGCGATCTTCGCCTCAGGGGCGGCATCGGGGACGAAGATCACGTTCTCCTGTCCGACGCTGGCGCTGATTCCCGCCAGCGCGGCGGCGGCGTTGCCGGTGCTCGCCGTGGTCACGACCTTTGCACCCGCTTCCCTCGCCTTGACGACGGCCAGCGCCGAAGCCCTGTCCTTGAGTGATCCTGTCGGCTGCCTGGTCTCGTCCTTGATCCACATCGCCCCGACGCCGCTGTCGATGGCGAGGCGCGGCGCCGCGTAGAGCGGCGTGCCGCCGACGGTGAGGGGCGGGAGGTGGGCGTCGTCCTCGATCGGCAGCAGCGCCCGATAGCGCCACATCGTCGGGTTGCGGTCGGCGCTGAGCGTGTCGGGCGACATGACCCTGCCGACGGTTTCGTAGTCGTAGCGGACGTCGAGTGTCCCTCCGTCGTCCTGGCAGGTGAGGGCGCCGGCCACGACCGGTTTGGCGCACGTCGTGCACACGAGGTCGGTGACGTGGCTCACGGCACGATCCAGGTGCCTGTCTCTCCCTTCACAGCCTCTTCGAGGTGTGCCGGGTCCGTGATGATCACCTGCTTGCCTCCATCGTCGAGGTACGAGATGGCCGCCTCGATCTTGGGCGCCATCGAGCCCTCGGCGAAGTGTCTCCCCTCGGCCAGCCGGCGCCGAGCCTCGTCGGCTCGCATCACGTCGATGTCCCGCTGTTCCGGCGTGCCGAAGTCGAGTGCCACCTTCTCGACCGCCGTCGAGATGAGGAGCAGGTCGGAGTGGATGTCGCGGGCGAGCAACGCCGCCGCCCGGTCCTTGTCGATGACCGCTGCCACGCCGCGCAGATCGCCGTTGGCGTCCCTGATGACGGGGATGCCGCCGCCGCCGACGGCGATGACGACGGCCCCGGAGTCGATCAGAGCGGTGATCGTCTCCTGCTCGACGATGCGCAGCGGCTGCGGGGAGGCGACGACACGACGCCAGCCACGCCCGGCGTCCTCGCGCACCTGCCAGCCCTGGGCGAGTCGCTGCCTCGCCTGCTCCTCGTCCATGAACGACCCGATCGGCTTGGACGGATCCTGGAAGGCGGGGTCGTCGGCGGCCACCTCGACCTGGGTGACGATCGTGACGACGCGCCGCCTCACGTCCATGTGCCGCAAGTCGTTCTGGAGGTTCTGCTGGATGGCGAACCCGATGGCGCCCTGCGTGTCCGCCACGCAGGCCTCGAGCGGAACCTCGTGCAGCTCGTGGGCTGCCAGCTCGCTGCGACGGAGGATGAAGCCGACCTGTGGTCCGTTGCCGTGGACGATGACGACATCCCATCCTCCCTCGATGAGGCCGGCGATGTGCTGGGTCGTCTCTCCCGCCGCCCGGTATTGGTCGGCGACCGTCTGGTGGGCCGCATCGAGGATCAGCGAGTTGCCGCCGATGGCGACGACGGCCGTCGGCATGAGCTACTCCATGGCCCCGAGGACGAGGGAGAGCAAGCCCATGCGCATGACGACGCCGTAGTAGGCCTCCTGCCAGTAGCGAGCATGCCTGGTGGCGTCCACGTCCGGGGGGAGCTCGTCCATCCGCGGAAGGGAGTGGAGGATGATGGCATCACGCCTCGCCTGGTCGGCGAGAAGCCGGCGGGTGACCCGATAGTTGTCGGGGGTTGTGCCGTACTGCTCCTCTTTGCCGACCCTGCCCTGGGTGTAGTCGGCCTGGACCACCGGCTCCATGTAGATCACGTCGGCGTCGGCGATCGCATCCTTGACGTGGTCCGCCTCCCGGAAATCGAGGTTCCTCTCTCGCAGCTCTGCCTTGAACTCGTCGGTGATCGCCATCTCTTCCGGCGATATGAAGATCGCCTGGCAGTCGAACTGGGTGAGGGCGTAGCCGATCGAGTGCATCGTGCGCATCCGTCCGTCGCCGATGCACAGGAACGTGAGCCCGTCGATGTGTCCCCGTTCGCGCCGCACGGTGTAGAGGTCGGTGAGGACCTGGGTGGGGTGCTCGCCCCAGCCGTCGCCTGCGTTGATGACCGGGATCGACGCCCATTTGGCCGCCTCGTGGGGCGCCCCCTGTTGGAAGTGGCGCATGACGATGACGTCGCCGTAGTACTCGAGCATGTGGACGGTGTCCTTGATCGACTCCTGGTAGAAGTCGCCGGCCCGCGTCATCTTGGCGTCGGAGAAGCCGAGCACGTGGCCGCCGAGGCGGTGCATGGCTGCCTCGTGAGCCAGACGGGTGCGCGTCGACGGCTGGTAGAACGCCGTGACCAGGGTCTTCCCTGACAGCAGGTCGACGTTGATGCGTTCCTTGGCGATCGGTTCCAGCTCGTCGCACACCTCGAAGATGTGGTCGAACTCAGCCCGTTCCATGTCCTTCAGGGAGAGGACGTCCCGACCGGCGAAGCTGCGCATGCTCTTCTCCTGCAAGCAGAGTGGGTTGCCGGCGCCTCTCGAGGTCGATCCGCATGGCCCGGCCGTCCGATCAACTATCGGAGCCGGTTTACGTTTTGTCAATCATCGTCCTCACTCTGTTCCTGCGTACCCCCGTCGCATCGCTGCGACGGGGGTACGCCCGAACGGTGAGCGGTGGCCCCAATCCGGTTCCTGCGTCCCGGCATCGCTTCGTTGCGATGATGGGACGCAGGAACGGTTGGCGGGTGATAATGCCGCCATGTCGAGAGCGCCTTCCCCACATCTCGGCGCGACCGGGCCCTGGCTCATTCGAGGCGCCGACATCCATGACGGGTCGGGCCGCGACCCGGTGCGCGGCGACGTCCGCGTCGACGGCGCAGGCACCGTTGTCGAGATCGCGGCGGCGCTCCCACCGGCGGAGTCGGAGCGGGTCGTCGACGGCGCCGGCATGGCGCTGGCGCCGGGGTTCGTCGACCTCCACTCGCACTCCGACCTCTACACGGTGTTGCGCGACGGCGACGGAGCCCCGATAGGCGACGCGCCAAAGCTGCTCCAAGGTTGCACCGCCCAGGTGTTCGGCCAGGACGGAATGTCGGCGGCGCCCGTCCACGAAGGCGACATCGACGACTTCGGCCACTACATCGCAGGCCTCGACGGGCGCCTCCCTCGCGACAGGTGGACGTGGTCGACGTTCGGCGAATATCTCGCCGAGCTGCGCCGCCACTCGTCGACGAGGGCGATAGGGCTCGTCGGGCATGGCACCATCCGCCGATACGTGATGGGAATGGAGAGCCGTCCCCCGACCGCCGACGAGCTCGCCGCGATGCAGGAGGCACTGGCCGGGGCGCTCGACGACGGCGCCGCCGGGCTGTCGACCGGCCTGGTGTACGTACCTGCCGCCTACGCCGACACCGCCGAGGTGGCCGCGTTGTGCGAGGTGGCGGCGGCCAAGGGCAAGCCGTTCTTCGTCCACGTCCGCTCCGAGAGCGAGAACGTCGAGGAGGCGACGGACGAGGTCATCGATGTCGCCGCCGCCACCGGTGTTCACCTCCACTACAGCCACATCAAGACGGCCGGCCGGGCGAACTGGCCGAAGGCTCAGTCGCTTCTCGACAAGATCGCCGTCGCCCAGGGGGCCGGCGTCGCCATCACCGCCGACATCCACCCGTACACCGCCGGCTCGTCCACGGCGACGGTTCTCCTCCCGCCGTGGCTGCTCGAAGGCGGCCACGTTGCGGCCATTCGCCGACTGGCCGACCCGGCGGTACGACAGCGTGCCAGGCGCCAGCTTCTCGAAGACGTGACCGGGTGGGACAACTGGTTCCGCTTCTCGGGGGGGTGGGAAGGCCTCACAGTGGCCGACGCCGTCGACCCGAGCCTCGCGGGGCGGAGCTTCGCCGACATCATCCACCGATCGGGCGTCGCCGACCCGATGAGCCAGGAGGCATTCGATGCCGTCTTCGAGATCCTCGCTCGCAACGAGCTGGCGGTGTCGCTCATCTCGTTCAACAACGTCGAAGAGAACGTGGCGGTGTTCATGGGCATGCCGTACACGTCGATCGGGTCGGACGGCGTCGTCAACCCCGGCGGGATGCCGCACCCGCGTCTCTACGGCACGTTTACCAGGGTGCTCGGCCGGTTCGTCCGTGAGCTCGGGGTCATGTCGCTCCGCGACGCGATCCACAAGATGACCGGACGGGCCGCCGCCATCGTCGGGGCCGCCGACCGCCTCGGGTCGATCACGCCCGGACGCCCGGCCGATCTCGTCCTGTTCGATCCGGCCACCGTGAGGGACAAGGCGACGTACGAGCAGCCCCGGTTGGCTGGAGACGGGATCGAATCGGTGTGGGTCGGCGGGCGGATGGTCGTCTCAGGACAGGTGCTGTCCGGCGCCGTGCCCGCCGCCGAGGCGCCCTCCTAACGTAGCCGGGCCGTACCGAGAGAAGGGACTCGAAGCGTGGAGATCGCAGGATCGTCGGGAATCGTGACCGGAGGCGCCTCAGGTCTCGGGGCGGCGACCGCCCGCCGTCTGGCGGATGCTGGAGTCCACGTGGTGATCGTCGACATCCAGGACGAGCAAGGCGACGTCCTGGCGACCGGCATCGGGGGGGCGTACGTCCACGCAGACGTACGCCGGCCGGACGAGGTCCAAGCGGCCGTGGACGCCGCTTACGAGATGGCTCCGCTCAGGGTCCTCGTCAACTGCGCCGGAATCGGGCCGCCGCAGCGGACGATCAATCGCGACGGTTCACCGCACACGCTCGACCACTGGGATGCCGTCATCGGCATCAACTTGACGGGCACCTTCAACTGCATCCGGCTGGCGGCGGCCCGCATGGTCGGCAACGAACCGCTGGCGGACGGCGAGCGAGGCGCCATCGTCAACACCGCGTCGGTTGCGGCCTTCGACGGTCAGGTCGGCCAGGCGGCATACTCGGCGTCGAAGGGCGGGATCGTGGGCATGACGCTCCCCATCGCCCGCGACTTGTCATCGCGCGGCATCCGGGTGAACACGATCGCGCCTGGGATCATCGACACGCCGCTGCTCGCCGGCCTTCCCGAGGAGGCCCGCGAATCTCTCGGTCAACAGGTTCTCCATCCCAAGCGCCTCGGCACGCCGGAGGAGTACGCCGAAGTTGCGATGCTGCTCGTCACCCACAGCTACATGAACGCCGAGACGATCCGGATGGACGGCGGCATCCGCATGGGGCCGAAGTGATGCCGCA
>Ga0214471_10004205_pt1 | contig 11115 bp, 5 predicted proteins | sample RVTome_5_FD_207665 | JGI IMG/M metagenome (GOLD analysis project Ga0214471, IMG submission 207665) | Soil microbial communities from uranium-contaminated site in the Upper Colorado River Basin, Wyoming, United States - RVT142D155 | ecosystem: Environmental > Terrestrial > Soil > Contaminated >... | reverse complement strand
GCCGATCCGACCCGTCACAAGCTCAAGGGTTACATCCGCGAATCGGAAGTCGAGATCAAGGTGACCGAGACCCGTGCCGGCGAGACCCGGATCGAAATCCGCGCCCGCACCCACCACGGCGTCTCGCCCGATCGCGATCTGGCGCTCGATTTCGCCGAGGACCTCGCCCTCCGGCTCGGCGCGTGAGTTCCGGCGCGCGGTCGGCGGCGCAGGAGCGGTTCCAAGTGAAGGTCGGCGTGCGGGCGGGGGATGAAGCTCACGCGGCGGCTGCCGCCGCGCTCGCGCGGCGCCTGGGCCTGCCCCTGAACGAGCCCGTCGTCGATGCCGAACTGATCCTGGACGCGTCCGGGCTGTCGCTCCACAGCCGCGCCGCGGAACTCGCGGAACTCGGCGCCCCGTTGCAGGTCGACTTTCTCGGCGGCCGCTTCGGCTACCGTTTGCAGCACGGCGGCGGGCGCGGCCAGCGCTTGGCGCGCGCCGTCGGCCTGCGCAAAGGCGCGCCGCCTCCGGCCGTGCTCGATGCTACCGCCGGGATGGGCCGTGACGCGTTCCTGCTCGCCTGGCTCGGCTGTCCGGTGATCGGTCTCGAACGCGATCCCGTGGTGTACGCGCTCCTCGAGGACGGCCTGCGGCGCGCCTTGGAAGCTCCGGCGACCGCGGAGCGGCTCGGCGGGCGTCTGCGTTTCGTGTTCGCCGACGCCGCCGACTGGCTGGCGGACTGCCGCGCGGGCGCCGCCGCAACTCCCGACGTGGTGCTGCTGGACCCGATGCATCCCGACCGCGGCAAGAGCGCGCTCGTGAAACGCGAAATGCGCTGGTTCCGCGCGCTGGTCGGGGACGACGCCGATTCCGGCGATCTCCTGGCCCCCGCGCTGGCGGCGGCGCGGCGGCGGGTGGTGGTCAAGCGCCCGCTCCACGCAGCTCCGCTCGGCCCCGACCTGTCGTTCTCCGCGCGGGGCCGCAGCACCCGATTCGACGTGCACCTCAAGGCGCCCGGCACGCCGTCTCCGGCCGACCCGGCGTAGAATGCCGGGCCCGGCGCGCCGCGCGCGCCGTTCGGAATGGCTCCTACCCTCACCACCCTGCCTGCGCGCCTGCCCATCGGCGAGGTTCCCGAACCCGCTGCGATCCGCGACTGGGCGACCGAGCACGGCATCCTGATCCTGGCGCACAGCTACCAGGACGGCTTCCTCCAGGACGCCGCGCACTTCGTGGGCGACAGCCTGGAACTGGCGCGCAAGGCCGCCGCCGAGGACCCCGCGGCGATCTGTTTCTGCGGCGTGCACTTCATGGCCGAAACGGCCAAGATCCTCTGTCCCGACGCCGAAGTCTTCGTGCCCGACCTCGAGGCCGGCTGTTCGCTCGCCGACAGCTGCGGTCCGGTCGAACTCGCCGCGCTCCAGGACCGGCTCCAAACCGAACACGGCCGCCGCCCGGTGACGGTGACCTACGTCAACTGCAGCGCCGCGGTGAAGGCCTTGAGCGACGTGATCTGCACCAGCGGCAACGCGCGCGCCGTGATCGACAGCATTCCCGAAAGCGAACGGATCCTGTTCGCGCCCGACCGCCATCTCGGTGCGTGGCTGCAGGAAGTCACCGGCCGGGAGATGGTCCTGTGGGACGGAGCCTGCATCGTCCACGAGCTGTTCTCGGTGGAGACCTTGCGCGACCTCAAGGCCGCGAATCCGGGCGCCATCGCGCTGGCGCACCCCGAGTGCCCTCGCAACGTGCTGCAAGAAGTCGACCACGTGCTCGGCACCGCGGGCATGCTCGCCATGGTCCGCAAGACCCGCGGCGTGACTTTCCTGATCGCGACCGAGGCGAACATGATCTACCGCCTCAAGAAAGAAGCGCCGTGGAACGAGTACCTCGCCGCGCCGGGAGCTTCCTGTGCGTGCAATTTGTGCCCCCACATGCAGCGCAACACGCCCGAGAAACTCTGGCGCTGCCTTCAGGACCGCGCGCCGGCGATCGAAGTCGCGCCCGAGATCGCGGCCCGGGCGCGGCGGGCGCTCGACCGCATGCTGGCCATCCGCTAGGCCCGGCGGCGCACGGGGCGTCCGACCGGACCCGCGACCCGCCCGAGGTATTGCAGACTGCTAGCCAGGCCTCAGGCCTTGGTGCAAGCGGCCCGGTATCGGGGGACCGCACCCGACTCGTTGCGGATTTTCCCTCTTGAAGGCCCGATTCTGCGCCTAAACTGAAGTTCGAGAGCCGGGCACGCCGGGGATCGCGCGTAATGCACAGCGTGGGGGTGGTTTGCATGCAGCCAGGCACCTCGCCAGGCTCGAAAACGTAGTCACTAAATAGTTGACATGGTGGCTGCATATCGCTACCTTCTATCCCATGAGCGTGCGAACCAAGGCAGTGCACGTCGTCACGACGCGGCGTCGCTACAAGGGCAAGGTCTACGAGGCACATCTGCTCCGTCGCAGCTATCGAGAGGACGGGAAGGTCAAGAACGAGACCTTGGCCAACCTCTCACACCTGCCCCGCGAGACGGTCGAGCTGATCCGCAGATCGCTTCGTGGCGAGCGATTCGTCGAGGTGAACGAACTCTTCGATGTCGTGGCCTCACGGCCGCACGGCCACGTACAAGCCGTGTTGACCGCGATGCGTCGGCTCGGCTTCGAGAAGCTGATTTCCTCGGCGCGTTGCCGTGAGCGCGACCTCGTCGTTGCCATGGTGGCGTCGCGGGTCTTGCATCCATTGAGCAAGCTCGCAACCACGCGCTGGTGGCACACAACCACGCTTCCGGAAGAACTGCAGGTCGCCGATGCGAACGAGGATGATCTCTACGCCGCGATGGACTGGTTGCTCAAGCGTCAACCCCTGATCGAGAAGAAGCTCGCTGGGCGCCATCTGCACAAAGGCGGCCTCGTGCTCTACGACCTCAGTTCGAGCTACTTCGAGGGCAACAAGTGCCCGCTGGCGAAGCGCGGCCACAGCCGTGACCGCAAGAAGGGCACGCTCCAAGTGAACTACGGCCTGGTCACCGATTCCTTTGGTTGTCCGATCTCCGTGTCGGTGTTCCCCGGGAATACCGGGGACTCGACCACGCTGCTGCCGGCGGTCGACCGTGTCCGCTCGCGCTTCGGCATCGAGTCCCTGGTGATCGTCGGTGATCGTGGGATGCTCACGCAGAAGCAGATCACCGAGCTCCGGGTTCAGAAGGGCGTCGACTGGATCACCGCCTTGAAGTCCGCGCCGATCCGCGACCTCGTCGACCGGGGGGCGTTGCAGCTCGGGTTGTTCGACGAGCGCAACCTCTTCGAGATCGTCCACCCGGACTTCCCCGATGAGCGCCTGATCGCATGTCGCAACCCCGAACTCGCGAGCTACCGCGCGCAGAAGCGTCAGGACCTCATCACAGCAACCACAGCCAAGCTTGAGAAGATTCGTGTCCGAGTCGAGGCCGGGCGGCTCAGGGGCAAGGACAAGATCGGAATCGCCGTCGGCAAGAGCATCGACCGCCACAAGGTCGGGAAGCACTTTGTCCTGGACATCGGAGACGATCGCTTCTCCTTCTCGCTCGACCAGGAACGAGTCGCCACCGAGGCTGCCCTGGACGGGATCTACGTAATCCGCACCAGCGTCAACAAGCGTCGATTGGACGCGAGCGGCGTCGTCACCGCCTACAAGAGCCTCACATACACCGAGCGGGCATTCCGGTCCCTGAAGACGATCGACCTACACGTGCGCCCGATCCGCCACTGGTCAGAGACGCGGGTCCCGGCACACATCTTTCTCTGCATGCTCGCGTACTACGTGCAGTACCACATGCAGGAGGTCTGGCGTTCGCTCACGTTCTTCGACGAGACGGCATGGACCCAGGAGCGCGCCGATCCAGTTGCGCCTGCGCCTCGATCCACCAACGCCCAACGGAAGGCGCGAAGCAAGACCACCACCGATGGCGCGCCCGTGCATAGCTTCCGGACGCTTCTCGACGAACTCGGCACGCTCGTTCGCAGTGATTGCCGTCGCAGGAACGCTGCGGATGACGAGATGCCGATCACGATCGACACGCAACCGAACGAGACTCAGCAGAAGGCGCTCACACTCCTCGAAGACATCGAGGCATAGCTGTAGACACGAAGCGATGGCGCGAATTGAACTGATCATGTGCGCCAAGAAGGACTTGCGCGCGAACGGCCGTCGAACTTCAGATTAGGGCGGCGCGGAATTCATAGTAGGCCCGACCGACGGCTTCGAGGGTGGGGTGGGTCTCGAAGCCCTCGGGGAAGGGGAAGGTCTCGAAGCAGTCGGAGGGGGTGTAACGGAGGTCGTCCTTCATCGACGAACCGAAGAAGCGCGCCCAGATCTCGTGGGGGCGGGACTGGAGGGCGCAGAAGGCGGCGTGGGTGGGGAGGGGGAAGACGATGAGCTGCTCGGAGAAGACCGTACCTGCGGGCAGGAACGTGAACGACGCATGTTGGCCAACGCGGGCGATCACCAACACCCGCTCCAGCCCCGCGATGGCGGCGAAGAGCGCTGGCGTCGTCTCGCCGAAGCGCCACCAGTGCTTCTTGCGTACGTCGCGCTTGTTCTGCATCCGCTCCGGCTTCACCTTCGCCTCGACGATCGCCATCAACTCCGGCCAGCACTCGCGGCACTCCGCCTCGCTCCGCTCGCCGAAGTTGATGACGTAGCGGTGGTGCGCGTGCGTGGGGCTGGTGTTCACCTCCTCGCCGCCGATGTAGGGGAAGATCACCTCCTGGTTCTTCGGGTCCGCCGCGATAAGCCGACGCATCTCCGCGAGCGGCGTGGCGATGCCCTTCGTGTCGGTGTCGTCGAAGGTGAAGCCCATGCCCAGGACGATACTGCCCTGGAAGCTCTTCCCGGCGCTGGCCGCGAGCCGCGCCGGGTCGTCGTGGCCGCCGCGGTGGAAGAGGAAGGCGGTGATCGTCTCGACCTCGCGGTCGTCGAGCTGCTTCGTGCCCGGGAAGTCCCCCTTCCGCACGTGCACCACGCTGACCACCACGGCCGCGAGCCCCGGCCACTTCACCCGCTTGCGGGCGTGGTAGATCTCGCCGCCGTTCCCGCAGATCCAGCGCAGGCTCGTAGAGCGGGTATCACCCTGGCCGATGGTGTTGGTGGCGATCAGGCCCAGCGCGCCGTCCTGGCGCAGCAGGTCGAAAGCCCGCCGGAAGAAGTGCGCGACGAGGTCGGCGTTGCCGTGGCTCTCGGGGTGCGCTTCCTTCAGCCAGTCGGGGTATCCGGTGGCGTTGGCGGCGGCCACGGAGTTCTTGCCCGCGAACGGCGGATTGCCCACGAAGGCGTCGAAGCCCGGGTTCTCCCGGTCGAACACCTCGGGGAACTCGATCTCCCAGTGGAACGGAGCGAGCGGCGGGTCGGCGTGGCGGCGCTCCTCGAGGCAGCCGCGGTAGCGCTCGGCCTCGCCGCTCACGACGGCGCCGGCGTACTCGTTCCGCTTCGCCTCCCGCTCCTTCGGCTTCGCTCCGTCGAAGAAGGCCGCCAGCGCGAGGTCGCCGAAGAGCCGCACCTTCCCCAGCTCGAAGCGCGCCTCGTCCCAGAGGTCGCGTCGCTCCCGGTCGGAGACGGTCTCGTCCGCCTCGCGGATGCGCCGGCGCAGCGCGGCGACCTTCGCCACGTGCTTGCGCACCCGCATGGCCTCGAACCCCGCCTGGAAAGCCGGCGCGTCGCCCTGCCAGTGGAAAGCCTCGAGCTGCCGGCGCGATAGGCCCACCAGCGAGTCGCCGTGCCGCAGCGCGTGGTCCACGAAGGTCAGCGCGTGGTCCTTTGCCAAGGTGACGAGCCAGAGCGAGACCTTGGCCAGGTCCACGGCCACGGGATTGCGGTCCACGCCGTAGAGGCAGCGCTGGGCGATGAGGCGCATCGCGAAGACGTCCTCGCGTTCATCGGGCGGTATCTCGGGCAGCTCGTCCCAGGCGTGCCAGGCCTCGACCAGCGCGTCGCCGAGCTGGCGGCAGGCCTCGACCAGGAACGCGCCCGAGCCCATCGCCGGATCGCAGATCTTGAGGTCGAGCAGCTCGGCGGGTCGGGGCGGGCGGCCGTCCCCTCCCCTGAGACGCGCGAGGATCGGCTCGAGGGTGGTGCGCACGATCGGCTCGGTGAGCGCGCGCGGCGTGTAGTGCGAGCCCGAGCGGCGGCGCTCCTCGCTCGGCTGGAGCACCATCGCGCCCTGCGGCACGAGGTCCGGCGTGGCGTCCTGGTCGATGACCGGGAGCAGCGCCGCGTGCAGGTCCTCGAGGGTGGCGGCCTCGTTCATCGCCTTCGTCACCTTGTCCGTGAGCTTGCGGTCGGCGCGATCCTGCAGCCACTTCACGCGCTTGGCCGGGGCCTCGCCGAGCAGCGCGTCGAGGTCCACCGCCGTTGGCGCGCCCTGCTTCTTCTGCGCCTTGATCGCCACCGAGCGACCGGTCGCGGTCTCGAGCCCGAAGCCCATCATCGTCTCGTAGACCGAGCCGATCTGCTCCACGTCGAGAGCGCGGTAGGAGAGGCGCTCGCCGTCGAGGACCAACAGCTTCTCGAGCGCGCGATAGACGGTACCATCAGGCACGAGCGGCGGCTCGATGCGCTCGTGGATCTGGCGCGCGCCTCCCTCCTCGCGGCCCTCGAGGAAGGGGAAGCGGTCGGGATCGAAGAGCACGCCGTGACGCTTGGGCAAGCGCAGGTCGCCCGCCTCGGCGCCGTCGTGGATCAGGCGGAAGAGCACCAGGAGCTGCGCCCAGGCGCCGAAGCGCTGGTCCATCGTGTCTGGGAAGAGTGCGGCGTCCTCGCGCAGGCGCTCGTGCAGGCCCGCGAGCGAGTAGAAGCGCAGGAAGGTCTCGTCCGCGGGCAGCATGTCGCGCTCCTCGGCGTAGAGCAGGAAGACGAGGCGCAGGATCACGGTCAAGAGCGCGCGGTAGACCTCGTCGGGGTGCTCGGAGAGCGGGCGGTGCAACAGCTCGGCGCCGCCATTCGAGCGGCTGGCGTCGTGGGCGGCCTGGAAGCCGCGCAAGAACTCGTAGAGCGCGTGCAGCACCTGGCTCGCCAGGCGCTCGCTGACTTCGTTCTGGAACTTGCGGCTGTTCTCGAGCAGCGCGGCGAGGCGCTGGGCGCGCGGCAGGGCGAGGAGCCGCTCCTGCCCGAGCAGAAGGCGCAGCGCAGTCGAGATCGGCCGGCCGGCGGTCTGGACCATGTCCGCGACGCGGAAGTCGAGCCAGCCCGAGCTCTCGCCGCGGGGCGCCGAGACGAGGCGCAGGGCGTGGCCGTTCACGATCAGGCCGGCGGCTACGCCGGTTGAGCGCAGGAGGCGCTCCATGCGGCCGTGGGCCGAAGCCTCGAGCCGGCCACCCTCGCGGACCACGCGGTCGAAGTCCTCGCCGGGCTCGAGCACGCGCACCAGGAGCTGCCAGCGGGATCCGTCCTCCTTCGGGTCGGGCTCGCGCACCGCCAGGTCGGGGCGCAGCGTCTCGCCGTAGTCGGAGAGCGGCACCTCGAGTTCGGGCGGGATCGGGCTGTCGTCGATGCCAGCAAAACCCTTGGGCGAGAAGCTCCAGCCGAGGACCGACTGCGCGAAGTCGCGGAAGTCGGGGAGGCACGGATCGCTGTCCTGTGTGGTCGTGCCGTAGGGCGGGGTGCTTTCCCGCACCCGATCCTGCTCGAGGACCTCGTCCGCGCCGAGGCACGCCCGCAGCCGCCGTTGCCCCTCGGCATCGCGCCGGTCGAGAATGGCCCCCGCGCGCACCAGCGCCGGGGCCGAGACCACGAGGCCGGTCGGCCGCACGAAGCCGAGCCATTCGAGGTGGGCCAGGATCGCGGGATCGAGCTTCTCCCTGGCCATCAGTGCGTCTCCGGCCGGAGGTGGGGATGCCCGGTCGGTGTCGAGACCGGGTTCACGCTACTCATCTGCGTCCCCTATGATTTCCCAGTGCCCGCCCTTGTCCGGGCCGACCCTGCGAACGCGCCCATCGGCCTTGAGCTTGCCGAGCTGCCACTCGATGCCTTTGGCAGTGATCCCGATCCGCTCGGCCAGTTCTGCGGTCGTGATCGTGGGAAGCTCCGCGATGAAGGCGAGGACCTTCTCCCTAGTCTTCTCCCTAGTCTTCTCCCTAGTTTCTTGGGTAGTCCGCCCCCCTTCCCCGGTGGCCAGGCTGTCCAGGTAGGTCGCGGAGAACGGGAACTCGACCCACACATCGCGCCCGTCCACCTCGATCCGCGGCTCCGGCGTGCCCGCCGCGCGGCAGGCGCCCAGGATGCGCTGGATGCCGCGCCCCCAGGCCTCGATGTCGCCGGACCAGAAGAAGGTGTTGGCGATGTCGGGGTTGTGCGGCTGTGACGGGTGGCGTCCCAGCAGCTTCTCCATCGACCAGCCCTCGGGCAGCTCGCCGGGGTTCCAGATCAGCAGACGATCCGCGTAGACCCGAATCTGGATCGGTGCCGGGACCGCGTAGTCGCGGTGGATGACGGCGTTGAGCAACGCCTCGCGCAGGGCGCTCTCCGGCATCGGGTAGCTCTCGATGCGCTGGATGCCCTCGTAGCTGATTCCGGCCTTCAGGTACTTCGTCAGCAGGACTTCCAGGATCTTGCCGGGCTGCGAGAACACATCGCCGGTGATCTCGTCGTGATACCGGAGGTCCGACTCGCTCGCGAAGTAGCCGATCTTGACCGCCGCACCGGTGACGAAGCGCTCGGGGTCCGGGTGGAAAAGCAGGACGGCGGCGCGCTTCAGGTAGCGCCCCTCGGTCAGTCGGAGCTGCTCGAGTAGCCCCGCGTCGCCCTCGTCCAGGACTTCCACCTCCAGGCGCTTGCTGCGCGCGGCACGCCGGCGAAAGTGTTCCAGCGCGGCGGAGTCCAGGTCCGAGGGCGCCACCCCGGGGACCGGCACGCCATCCCAGCGGCGTCCGGTCTTCCCGAGCAGGAATCGATCGAGCGCGGCCCCCTTGAGCATCTGCTTCGTGCTGCCGCTGCGGTAGTGATACTCGCCGCGGTAGCTGATCGGCACTGGATAGGGCTCGACCGCGATCCGCAGGTACGGCTTGCCGGCCTCTTCCAGAAGGTCGATCTCCGCGACGACGCCCAAGAGGTCGCGTAGCTTGTTGGGCAGCTCTTCCAGGAGCCGCTCCGCGTTCTCGATGCCGACGACCCGTCCCCGGTCGTCGCGGCCGATCTCCAGCACACCGCCCTGGGCGTTGGCGAACCCGCACAGCCACTTCAGGTACTCGTCGCGCCAGGACGACTTCCACTCGGTACGCTGATCTTCGGTCATCCGTCGGTCTCCCCGCGGGCGTCGCACATCAGTTCGTCACCGGCCAGAGGTAGACCAGCCCGACCGGCTCGACGCGCCGCGCGCGCACTTCGTAGAACTCGCGGATGCGCTGCGGCTCGTGCTTGAGGTCGCGGTCGAACTGCTCGAGGCGAATGCGCCACGAGCGGATGTCGGCTTCGAGTTGGCGTCGCTCTTCCTCGTCGAAGTCCAGGGTGAGCTGCTGGAACTTCGGCTCCGTCTTCTCGAGCTCGTCGCGGACACGCTCGCGTTGCCGCTCGAGGGTCTCGCGCAGATCCTTCTCCTCCCGCTCGCCGCGCTTCGTGAGCTTGTCGACAGCGAGGCGTGCCAGCTCCTCGGCGCGCGGCTCGAGCTGGGGCAGGAGTTCCTCGATGTCGCCAGGGGCGGCCCCGAGAAGCTTCTCCTGGATCGCCTTATCCGGCGCGCGCCGGCGCTCCTCGGCGAGCGCACGCTCGAGCAGTTCGAGCGTCTTGGCCTCCGCATCTCGCGCATAGGCCGTCAGCCTCCCCTTTCGCTGGGAAGGCTCGATCCAACGCGCCGCGAGCGGCACCAGCTCCTCGTGCAGCCGCTCGGCGCCGCGGCCGTAGAGCGAGAGGCGGCCGAGCAGGATCACGCGCGGGATCGAGTCCGCCGCCTGCGCCAGGCAGGCGCGGGAAAGATCGTGATGGATGAAGCCCTGGGAGCGGAACCGGGCGAGCAGGCGCTGCGCGAGGCGCTGCTCGAGGTGCAGGTGGACGGTGTCTTCGGTCAGCACGCCCGCGTCCTCGAACACCACCGGCCGGACCTTGGCCTCGCGGCGCCAGTCGGCGAGCTTCTGGTCCTTCGGTCGGGGCGCGCGCAGCGTGTCGAGGGTGGCGGCCCAGCTCGGGTCGGTCCCCGCACGGCGGTCGAGGGGCGGGAAGGTCCAGACCGGCTGGCCGTGCTCGTCGCGGCCCTCCTCGAGAGGTGCGGATCCCAGGAGCTCGAGGGAGCACGAGAGGGCATTGCGGAACGGGGCAGCCTCGAATCCCACCCAAGTGCGCGAGGCTTCCAGCAGGGTCTGACAGCGCGCGATTTGCGCCTTCAGCTCCTCCTGGCGTTCGCGCGCGGCCTCGAACTCCTCCGCGGTGATGCGCTTCTTCTCTGCATCGAGGTCCGCGCGCTCGATCTCGTGGGCGAGCCGCTCGGCATCGCGGTGCCGGATGCCCCGCCCGAGCCGACGCTCGATGTCGTCGTCGATCACCTTCGACAGGCTGCCGAGTTCGCGCTTGATGGTCTCCGTCTTGCGGACCAGCACCTCGAGGACGCGGTCCTCGGCCCGCTGGGGCAGCGCAAAGTAGTGGCAGCGGACCTCCTTGGCCGGCTGGAGCTTGCGGTCGATGCGGCCGTTGCGCTGCTCGATGCGGCCGGGGTTCCACGGCAGATCGAAGTGGAACAGGTCGGTGCAGTGCGCCTGGAAGTTCAGGCCCTCGCGAGCGGCGTCGGTGGCGAGCAGGATGCGCAGCGGGTCCCTGGCCGGGTCGGTGTTGAAGCGGCGCTGGATCTCCTTGCGCCGGGCGCCGCTTACCAGGCCGTCGATCACCTCGATGCGCTCGTCGGCGCGTTCGGTACCCTCGATTGCCTGCCCGAGAATGTCCTTCAGGTAGCGCTTCGTGCCTTCGCGGTTCTCGGTGAAGATCAGCACGCGACGGTCGTTCCAGGGCGGCGCGGCGCCCGCCGGCCGCTTGCCGAAGGGCGGCAGGTCCGGGCAGAGGTTCGCGCGGATCCAGTCCAGAAGGCGGCGGACCTTGGCGTCCGGCAAGTGGCGGGTGCTCTCGGCGATCTCCTGCATCTCTTCGAGGATCGCCTGCTCGCGGCGCCAGAGGGCTTGCGCCGTGGCATCTCGG
>Ga0214471_10004204_pt1 | contig 11116 bp, 11 predicted proteins | sample RVTome_5_FD_207665 | JGI IMG/M metagenome (GOLD analysis project Ga0214471, IMG submission 207665) | Soil microbial communities from uranium-contaminated site in the Upper Colorado River Basin, Wyoming, United States - RVT142D155 | ecosystem: Environmental > Terrestrial > Soil > Contaminated >... | reverse complement strand
CTACAGGAGCGGTCCGGACTCGGGCCGCTCTTGTCGATGTCGACCTTGCGAGAGCGCTCGCGCAGCCAGGCGCGAAGCCAGCGTCGCGATTCCCCTCGTGCCAAGCCGGCAGCGGCGCCTGGCTTCAAGATTCGGGGTCTCTTGGGCCCGACCCCGTGACCTGCCGGCGCGTGACGCGGGCGCAAGAGACCCCGAGTTCCGTGGAGACGATGGGATTTGAACCCACGACCCCCTGGATGCAAACCAGGTGCTCTTCCGGACTGAGCTACGTCCCCGGATCCGGGAATTGTAGGGTCCTAGCCGGTGACGTCACGGGAAGGCGAACGCCCGAACCTCCACGACCCACCGCTCGTCCGCCGACCACCCGGTTCGTGGCCGGCACAGACGAGAATGCAGGACTCCGAAGGAGGAGGAGCATCGCCATGGCGCGAACACACGACGAATGGATCGAGGGCTACCGGCTGGCGTGGGAGCACCGCGATGCCGACGCCGCCGCTCAGCTGTTCACCGCGGACGCCACCTACCGCTCCAACATCTTCGAGGAACCCCACGAGGGCCGGGAGGGGGTCGCCGAATACTGGCGGTCCGTCACCGCCGGCCAGAGCGAGGTGCAGGTTCGCATGGGTCGCCCCTTCGCCGACGGAGCGAGGGTGGCTGTGGAGTTCTGGGCAACCATGGAGGTCGAGGGCGAAGAGACGACCCTGCCCGGGTGTCTCCTGCTCGACTTCGACGATGACGGGCTATGCCGCCGGCTACGGGAGTACTGGCAATTCACGGCGGGCCGGCACGAGCCACCGCCCGAGTGGGGCGGGTGAGTCGAGGCGGCGCCTTACCGATCAGCTGCGACTCCGCAGGAAGCGGAGCGTGCGCTGCACGACCAAGGCCGCAGACTCGAGGTCGTAGCCGGCCAGGCTGACGTCGGTGAACAGGTGTGTCGAACCCGGGTAGAGGAACAACTCGGCATCGGCGCGGGCGCCGGCCCTGGCCACAAACTCCCGAACCACCTCGATCTCGCAGAACTCGTCCTCCTCGGCGACGTGGATCTGCAGGTCGACCCCGTCGGGCCAGGAGTCACCGAATGTCGTGATCGGAACGTCACCGTGGTGGTAGAGGAGGGCACCGAGGGCACCGGGGCGGGTCTGAGCGAGCTTGTGCGCCGCCAGCGCCCCGAGCGAGAACCCGCCGTAGACCACCCGCTCGGAAAGCGCCTCGGCCGCCGAGGCGGCCGCAGCCAGGATGGCCTCGAATCCGAGGTTCTGAGCGTGTGCGATACCCTCCTCGATGGTGCCGAAGGTGGCACCGTCGAAGAGGTCGGGAGCGGTCACCTGATGGCCGGCGCCACGCAGTTGGTCGGCGAAGGCGGCGACGCCCTCCGTCAGTCCCTGCACGTGGTGGAAGAGGATCACGTTCGTCATGGCTGGCCCGAGACTAGATCAGAACAGAGCAGGTGGGCCCCGGCATGGAGGTCCATTGCGCGGTTCCACCGCACGATGGGACCCCATAGATGGATCCCATCACCTTCCCCGCCAGCCTCGCCACCCTCCTTGTCTCCGGGGGCGCCGCCTATGACGCGCTGGTCGCCATCACCGCCGCGGCAACGGCGCAACCCTGACCCTCGACACCCGCGCCGAGAGGATCTCCGACTGCTCGGTGCCGGCTACGAGCTCGTGCGCTGACGGGTTCGGCTGGTGGAGTCGAGTCCCGGCAGCGGCCACCGCTGCTGCGGACACGAGGAGCCGGCGATGGCCAGGCGGTCCCCACCTAGGCCTCGCCGGAGTCGTGGCTCAGGCGACCGATACCGTCCCGTCGAACGCCTTGGCGACGTTCCCGTCGGTCTGGCCCGGGACGATCGTGAGGGTGCCGGCTTCGGTCAGATCCGCCGACGAGGTCCCGATGAACACCTCGATCGATCCGGGTTCCACGACGTACGCGCCATCCCGGTCGTAGTACCCGAGCTGCGCGATCGGAAGCTGGAACGTCACCGTCTTCGATTCACCGGGTTGGAGGGACACGCGAACGAAGTTCTTCAGCTCCAACACGGGGCGGGTGAGTGCCGCCTGCACATCACGGATGTAGAGCTGTACGACCTCGTCACCGGCGACCGGTCCCGTGTTGGAGATGCGGGCTGCGATCGTCCCGACATCGGCAGCCGTGAGCTGCTCTCGCTTGACGAGAATCTCGTCGACCGAGAACGTCGTGTAGCTGAGCCCGTAACCGAACGGATAGCGAGGACTCGAGGGCAGATCCACGTAGTCGCCCTTCCAGTGCGACCTTCCGCCCGAGACCTTGTGCCCGTAGAAGACCGGGACCTGTCCCACCGACCTTGGATACGAGATGGGGAGCTTGCCGCCGGGATTGACCTCTCCGCTGAGCACATCGGCGATGGCGCCGGCTCCCTCTTGGCCGGGGAGCCATGCCATGACCACCGCGGCGCAATGGTCGTGCAGCCAGGTGCTCCCACAGGGACGACCGGCGACGAGCACCACGACAACCGGTGTGCCGGTTGCGACCACGGCGCGCACCAGATCCTCCTGTACCCCGGGCAGATCGAGCGATGCACGGTCGCGGGCCTCGCCGCTGGTGCAGTCGTCGGTGAGCCCCGCCTTGTCGCCCATGACCATCACGGCGAGATCCGACCGGGCGGCGAGGGCGACCGCATCGGCGAAGCCGCCGGTCGAATCGTCGTTCACGCCGCAGCCCTCGGCGAACTCGACGCCCGGCCCGAATCGCTCGCGCAGGGTGTCGAGCACCGGGGGAGCCGTGATCCCGGCCGCGACGATCTCGTACTCGTCGGGAATCGGGATCGAGAAGACGTTGTCCTCGGCATGCATCTCGAGAAGCGATTCGACGTGCGCGAGATATGAGTAGTCCCCGAACAGGTTTCTCGCCTTGTCGGCATTGGGCCCGATGACGGCGATGGACGAGGTGCCGGCGGCGATTGGCAGGATCCCGTCGTTGGACAGCAGGACGATGCTCTTGCGAGCCAGAGTCGCCGCCAGCTCCCTGTGCTCTGGCGTGTCCATCGCAGTGGCCGCCGCGCCGACGTCGACGAACGGCTGCTCGAACAGGCCGAGCTCGAATTTGGCGCGAAGGACCCGGGTTACCGCAGTGTCGACGTCCGACTCGGTGAGCGCCTTCTCCTCGAGTGCCTTGAGAAGCGGCTCGCCGTAGCAGTCGGTGCCGGGTAGCTCGACGTCCAGGCCGGCGAGGAGCGCCATGGTCGCCGCCTCGGCGGCATCTCCGGCGATCCGGTGGTACTCCGTGAGCTGCCGGATGGCAAAGTAGTCCGAGACCACGAGGCCGTCGAAGCCCCAGTCGTCGCGGAGGGTGCCAGTGAGCAGGGATGCGTCTGCCCCCACCGGCAGTCCGTCGAGCTCGTTGTACGAGTTCATGATGGACCGCAGGCCTGCAGTTCGCACCGCTGCCTCGAAGGGATGGAGGTAGACCTCCTTCAATTCCGCGGCGCCGATGTGCGCCGGTGCCCAGTTCATGCCGCCCTCGGAGGCGGAGTAGCCGACGAAGTGCTTCGCGGTGGCGATCACACCATCCGAGATGTCGTCGCCCTGGAGACCCCGAATGAACGCGGCTCCGAGACGCGCCACGAGGTAGGGGTCCTCCCCGAAGGTCTCCTCGGTGCGGCCCCATCGGGGGTCACGGCAGACGTCGAGCACCGGCGACAGGCCCTGGTGGGCACCGACCCCCCTCATCTGCCTGCGTATGACATCGGCCATCGCAGTCACGAGATCGGGCTCCCAGCTGCTGGCGACACCGATCGCCTGAGGAAAGACGGTTGCGTCCTTGGCCATGAGACCGGAGTTGATCTCCTCGTGGACGATCGCCGGGATCCCGAGCCGGGTCTCCTCTACGAGGAAGCGTTGGATGGCATTGGCGGCCTGCGCCGCTTCCTCGGCACCGAGGCTGCTGGCACCCGAGATGCGGGTCACCTGACCGATGCCGACCCGCAGCGACTCCGGGGCGAAGTCGGTGCGCAGCTCTGCGTTCTCGACGAGCTCGAAGACCCAGGCGCTACCGAGCTGGGCCACTTTCTCCTCGAGGGTCATCCGCGCCAGCAGGTCGTCCACCCGACGGTCGATCGGGAACGTCGCATCCCGATATGCAGCCTCGAGCGGCACAGGCGTCGATTCCGCAGTCATCCCTTGATCGCTCCTGCTGAGAGCCCTTTCACGATCTGACGTTCGGCGACCAGGTAGAACACGAGTGCCGGGATCATCGCCAGGGTCGTGAACGCGAGAACGCGGGCGGTGTCGGTTGTGTACTGAGTTGAGTAGTTGGTCACGCCGACAGGAAGCGTCCAACCACTCGGGTCCGTCATCACGATGACGGGGAGGAGAAAGGCGTTCCAGCTCGTCACGAGCGTGAGGACGGCGATCGTACTCATCACCGGCCGCGACAGGGGCAGGAGCACCGACCAGTAGAACCGGAGCGGCCCGGCCCCGTCGAGGATCGCTGCCTCCTCGAGGTCGGCCGGGATCGAGGCGAAGAAGGGCCGCAGGATCACGATCGACAGCGGCAGCGAGAAGGCCGCCTGCGGCAGGGCGACACCCCACGCCGAGTTGAGGAGGTCGAGCTGCCTGATCACGATGAACAGCGGCAGGATCGCCACCGCCACGGGAAACAGCAGGCCCAAAGTGAAGAGCAGGTAGATCCCCTCGCGGCCCTTGAACCTGAAGCGCGAGATCACGAAGGCGGCGAGCGAGGAGGCCGGCAGCACCACCGCCAACGTGATGAACGCGATGAGCGTGCTGTTCCACAGCTGGCGCCGGAACGAGTCGGAGCCGAGCACGTCGAGGTAGTTGGTGAAGATCCACGGGTTGGGGAGGCCGATCGGCCGGCTCGCCAGTTGCGCCGTGTCCCTGAACCCGCTCAACGCCGCATAGGCGACCGGGATGATGATGACCCCGAGCACGGCGAACGCCGCCAGGTACAGGAAGCCGCGAGAGACGGCGGCGCCCGTCCGCGACCTGCGACCGAGGTCCTGACGGTTGCGTTGGGCCAGGTCGACCATCTCACTTCCCCATCGCCGTCAGGGCACCTTCGATGTCCCTGCTGAGGACCCATCTTTGGTAGCCGAGGGCGACCAGCAGTGACAATCCGAAGACGATCACAGACACCGCGCTGGCATACCCGAACTGCGACCGCCGGAATCCCCAATCGATCATGTAGGTCGCCATCGTGTTCGAGGCGTTGACCGGGCCTCCACCGGTCATCACCCACACCAGATCGAAGAGCTGCAGCGAGCCGATCATCGACAAGAACACGGACACGCGAACCGCGGGCCCCAGTAGCGGCAACGTGACATACCGGAAGGTCTGCCACCAGGTCGCCCCGTCGATGGCCGCTGCCTCCTCGAGCTCGTCGGGGATCTGTTGCAGCCCGGCGAGCATGAGGATCATATGGAACCCGAAGTACTTCCAGGAGACCACGAAGAAGACGCTGTAGAGCACGATGGAGGGGCTGGCGAGCCACAGCACCTCTACTTCACTACCCGCCCCTCCGGAGACGGCGGCGTTGAGGAGCCCGTCGGGGCGCATGATCTGACGCCACACGACCGCAGTGACGACTTCGCTCAGGACGTAGGGAGCGAAGAAGAACATCCGCATGGCGGCTCTCCCCCGGAGCCTCTGGTCGAGCAGGACCGCGAGGGACAGGGCAAACGGGAGCTGCAGGAGGAGGGAGAGCACGAGGATGATCACGTTGTGTCGCAGCGCCCGGAGGAACACCGTGTCCGTAAAGGCATCGACGAAGTTCTCCAACCCGATGAAGTCGGTGAGCGATTCGAGCCCGTTCCAGTCGTACAGGCTGTAGCGCATCCCCTGGACGATGGGGAGCAGCACGAACGCGAAGTACAACAGGAGGGCGGGTGCCAGGAATGCCAGGACGACCGGCCATCTCCTGCGCCGCGACACGCGCTGCGCCGAGGACGCGGGCGCGACGGTTTCAGCCGTCGTCATGCGAGCGTCTCCCTCCTCTGCCGACGCCACGGAGATGATGGCAGGCCGGCTGCCGAGCCGGCCTGCCATCCTTCCGGCACGTCACATGGGCTACTCGCTCGCCCAGGCGTCGTTGACCGAGTCGACCACATCCTGAGGCGTGGCCTGGCCGGCGAACAGCGCCTGGATGATGTCATTGACCGCAGCGCCGACGGCGGGCGGGTAGGCCTGGTCCAGGTAGAGCTGCACGTACTCGGCCTGACCACGTCCGGCGATCACGTCGACGAGGTTCGGATCCGTGATCGAGTCCTCGGCCCCGATGGTGACGGGGAGCCGCGAACCGGTCTCGCCGAGTTGGCGAGCGACGTCCAAGCTCGTGAGGTAGCGCAGGAAGTCCACCGCCTCGGGTGGTGCGTCCTTGCCGACCGCATAGCCGTTGCCGCCTCCGAAGGCGTCCGTGGCCGCTCCGGCTCCTCCCTCGACGGCGGGGAACTGGAACCAGCCGAGCTCATCTGTCGCTGCGAGGTCCGGGCCGTTGGCACTCTGCGTACCCGGCGCCCAGTGACCCATCAGGTGCATCGCTGCCTCACTGTTGGCAACCACCGCCGCCTGTCCGTCGGGCCCGTCCCACGGCGCGGCCAGGAAGCCGGACTGGAACGGATCCATGGCTATCAGCTCCTGGAGCGCCTCGCCGGCCGCCAAGAAGGCAGGATCGTTGAAGTTCCGATCGATCGCAGCCTGCTGCATCACGTCGGCTCCCCCGATGCGGAGCGCCAACTCGGCATACCAGAACATCGCCGGCCACTTGTCACCGGCGCCGAGCGAGATCGGCGTGATGCCGGCGTCCTGCAACGCCTGCACGTCCTCGAGGAGCTCGGCCCACGTCGCCGGCGGTGCCTCGATGCCCGCCTCCGCGAAGAGCGTCTTGTTGTACCAGAAGCCGACGATCCCGAGGTCCCACGGCACGCCGTAGAGCGCCTCGTCGACCTCCATCATGCTCACCGCGCCCGGTTCGAGCTCATCGATCCAGGATGCCGCCAGGGCGGTGATGTCCTGGACCAGTGAGGCGTCGACCTGGTCGCGCAGGCCTCCGCCTCCCCATGACTGGAAGATGTCGGGCACGTCGCCGGCCTGCAGGTTGGTCTGCAACGCCGCCTTGAAGGCCTCGTTCTCCTGCACTGTGATCTCGATGGTGACGTTGGAGTGCTCCGCCATATAGGCGTCCGCCGCCTCCTGCCAGATCGAGAGGCCGGGATCGTTGTTCTCGATGTGCCACCAGGTGATCGTCACCGGCCCCATTGGCTCGGCGGTGGTGCCAGGGCTTGCGGTGGTTGCCGGCGCCGCCGTGGTTCCCGGAGCCGCCGTGGTTCCCGGAGCCGCCGTCGTGGTGTCGCCGGCTCCTCCGCCGTCGTCCCCGCAGGCGGCCGCAACGAGTGCAAGCACCGCGAGCAGGATGAGCAAACGTCTCGATATCGCCTTCACTTGCCTCCTCCTCCTTCGTTGATTCCTGTCAGGCCCGCAGGTCCCGCCGTCGGCGGCGCGGGCTGTCTTTGGCCTTGTTCCGTGTCCGCAGAGTGCGGCCCGATCGCACGGCACGTGTGCCGTTCGACGAGCCTGGTCGGCAGGCTGACGTGTTGGGGCTCCTGGTCGGGGTTGGCGATGAGATCCACGAGGAGCCGCGCCGCTTCGTAGCCCATCTGCGCGATCGACTGATCGATCGTGGTGAGCGGGGGTTCGGCCAGGGCCGATTCTGGGATGTTGTCGAAGCCGACGATCGAGACGTCGTCGGGAACGCGAAGGCCGAGATCCCTCGCCACCTCCATTGTTCGAATCGCCATGACGTCGTTCGCCGCGAAGATGGCCGTAGGTGGATCGTCCTGGGTCAGCAACTCGGTGGCTGGTCCCTCCGCGGACTCCGCCGTGTACCTGCCGACCTTGAGGAGCTCGGAGTCGAAGGCGATGCCGGCCTGCTCCAGCGCCGATCTGTAGCCCTGCTCGCGCAACCGGGCCGAAACGAGGTCGGGACGGCCGGTGATGAAGCCGATGCGGCGATGACCGAGTTGGAGGAGATGCCGTGTGGCCGTCATCGCACCCTCGAAGTTCTGCGAATCGACCGTGGGCATGTTGGAAGGTCCGAGGTGTGGATCGACCGCCACGACCGGCGAGGTGGTGGGTACGTCCACGACCGTGGGGGTGACGATCACAATGCCGTCGGCGAGTGTCCCGCTCAGGCGAGCCAGGTAGCGGGCCTCCCAGCCGGGCTCATCGCCGGCATGACCGGCGCCGGAGTAGACGATCAGCTCGTAGTGAGTGTCGCGGATGAAGCGCGCCGCTCCCTTGAGCAGCTCGGCGCTGAAAGGCTCGAAGTCGGTGACGACGACCCCGAGGACGTTGGTGCGGTGGCTCCTCAGCGACCGGGCAACCAGGCTCGACTCGTACCCGAGGTCGGCGATCACGCCCTTGACCCGGGCTTCGGTGGCGCGGGCAACGCCGTACCGGCCGTTGACGACTCGCGAGACGGTCGAGATGGACACCCGCGCATGGGCGGCGACATCCTCGATCGTCACCTTCGTCGATCGCGCCGGCGGCCTGCCGCCCGCATCGTCGAGAACGTTGTCGAGAACGCTTTCAATAACGTTTCCAATATAGGCCTTCGTGGGACTGGGAGGCAACCGCGCCGAGGCACACGGTGCGAGGCCGCCGGACGGCCCTCCCACCGTTCTCGTCTCGGTATCTTGCTCAAATGCGGATCGCCACCTGGAACGTGAACTCGCTCTCCGCTCGTCTCCCCGCGGTGGAGAAGTGGCTGGAGCGGGCCGCACCCGATGTCCTGCTGATGCAGGAGACCAAGGTCGCCGACGAGCAGGTCCCCCAGCTTGCCTTCGAGATGGCCGGTTACTCGGTGGCCCACCATGGCGAGGGGCGCTGGAACGGCGTGGCGATCGCCGGCCGCGCCGGTATCTCCGAGGTGGTGACCAACTTCGGTGACGGCCCGGTGCGAGACAGCCGCTCCAAGTCGAGCGGATCAGCCGACGAGGACTTCGATCCCTTCGACGAAGCACGGATGATCAGCGCCGTGTCCGGTGGGATTCGCACGGTCAGCGTCTACGCCCCCAATGGTCGGGTCGTAGGGTCGCCGTTCTACGAGGGGAAGCTGGCCTGGCTGGAGCGGCTCGGCAGGTGGCTCGCCGAGACCTGCTCTCCCGACGAGCCGCTGGTGCTGGGTGGTGACCTCAACGTCACCCCCCAAGACGACGACGTGTGGGATCCCGCAGCCGCCCACGGCGGGACCCACGTCTCGGAGGCGGAACGGGACGCTCTCGCCCGGCTCAGGGACTGGGGCCTGGTGGACGCCTACCGCCTCCACCAGCCCGCCACGGGTCGCTACACCTGGTGGGACTATCGGGCAGGGATGTTCCACAAGAACATGGGGATGCGCCTCGACCTCCTCTACGTCACCCGTCCCCTCGCCGCCAGGGTGGTGTGGGCGGAGATCGACCGCGAGGCCCGCAAGGGGCCGCCCACCCCCTCCGACCATGCCCCGGTGGTCGTCGACCTCGACGAGCCCGGCGCCCTCTTCGACGCCGGCTGGGAGGCCGCACTCGAGAGGATCGCCCTTCGCACCAACCGGGGCGGCGGCGGTCGCGTGGAATGACGTCGGCCGTAGCGAGTACGTTTGGATCCGCCCTCGTCCCGGGAACGGCAGTGAACCCACTCCCCGAGGTTCAGCTGCGGCGTGCGTTGCCGGAGGACGCGCCATCGATCGCGCTGATCTGGCACCAGGGATGGCGTGACGGCCACCTGGGTTTCGTCCCCGACGAACTGATGGCCGTCCGCACCGAGGCGTCCTTCCAAACGAGGGCGTCGCAACGGATCGGCGACACCACGGTGGCGGTGGTGGCAGGTCAGGTCGCCGGCTTCATGATGGTGGTCGAGGACAAGGTCGAGCAGGTGTACGTGGCGGGCCACCATCGAGGCTCAGGCGTCGCCGACGCTCTCTTGGCCGAGGCCGAGCGGGAGATCAGAAACGGCGGCCATCCACGTGCTTGGTTGGCGGTGGTTACGGGGAACGCCAGGGCCCGCAGGTTCTACGAGCGCAGCGGATGGTCTGACGGCGGCGCGTTCGACTACGTCGCCGAGAGCGAACAGGGTCCGATCCGTATGCCGTGCCATCGCTACGTGAAGGACGTCTAGGGCTTGCGGCGTTGCGGATACGGAACCTCGTGGCGAGCCAGCATCGCCACGAACTCGTCGATCCTGCGCCGCCGAGCCGCCTCGGTCTTCAGTCGGCCGAGTCGAGAGATGAGGGCGAACCGGTTCTGCGAGGTCAGCACGTCGAACATCGCCTGGGCTGCGGGCACCTCGGCGATGGCCGCCAGCAGGTCCTCGGGAACCTCGGCCGAGGCCGGCCCGGCGTACGCCATCTCCCAGCGGCCGTCTGCCTGCGCCGCCTCCACCGCGGCGCGGCCGGCATCGGCCATCTTGGCCTCGGCTTCGAGCCGCGCCACCCTCTCGACGTTGCGCATCGACCACTGGCTGCGCCTGGTGCGGGGGGTGAATCGCACCCGGTAGCTCCCCTCGTCCCGTTTCGTCCCCTGCCCGTCGATCCACCCGAAGCACACCGCCTCGTCGACGGCTTCCTCGTAGGTCAAGCCGGTGACCTCCCCGCCCTTCCTGGTGAGGACGAGCCGCACGCCGGGAGACGAGCCGTGGTTGGGCTCGAGCCACGAACGCCATCCTGCGGCGTTGGGGACGAGGAGCTCGGGCAACTCTGCGGACACGGCGACAGGGTACGGCCGTCCGTGGTCGCTCGCCCGAGGGTCCGCACGATCCGGTGAGCTGCAGCGCGCCGCAGCCGAGCCACGGCGTGCCTTGCGGTGGCGTCGGTGGTTCACCACCTCGCCCGCTGTGGCCGAGCCTCGCGAGGTTCCCGACCGGAGGTGGCGAACCCGGTCGAGGTCACAGACCCAGCTGGACGCGGATCGCTCTTTCGACGGCCGAGAGGTCTGAATCCGAGACTCGGCCCATCTTCTCCTGGAGGCGTCGCTTTGATGCCGTCGCGATTTGGTCCGCCATCGCCTTGTGTCGTTTGCCTGCGACTTCGACGTAAGCCTCGCTCGGGTAGAGGCGGTCGACGTTGGACGTGAGCGGCACCACCTGAACCC
>Ga0214471_10004203_pt1 | contig 11117 bp, 9 predicted proteins | sample RVTome_5_FD_207665 | JGI IMG/M metagenome (GOLD analysis project Ga0214471, IMG submission 207665) | Soil microbial communities from uranium-contaminated site in the Upper Colorado River Basin, Wyoming, United States - RVT142D155 | ecosystem: Environmental > Terrestrial > Soil > Contaminated >... | reverse complement strand
GTTCGTCTACGTCGTCGGCGCCGACGACAAGGCCGCGTCGCGGCCGGTCGAGGTCGGGCCGTGGAACGGCGACGACTGGGTGATCACCGCCGGGCTCGCCGCCGGCGACCGGGTGATCGTCGACGGCGTGCTGAAGGTGTTCCCCGGCGCGCCGGTGCAGGTCGCGGCCGCCGCTGCGCCCCCGGGCGGGCCGCCCGACGCGGCCCCCGCCGCCCCCCCGGCCGAAGCGCCGAAGAAGGAAAAGGAATAAGGAGGCGTCATGCTCTCGCGCTTCTTCATCGACCGGCCGGTGTTCGCGGCAGTCATCTCGATTTTCATCGTCATCGCCGGGCTCGCGGCGATGCGCGTGCTGCCGATCGCCCAGTACCCGGAGATCTCGCCGCCGGTCGTGACCGTCACCGCGGTCTATCCCGGCGCCAGCGCCGAGGTGCTGGAGCGCACCGTCGCCGCGCCGCTCGAGGAGCAGATCAACGGCGTCGACGGCATGATCTACCTCAACTCGGTCAGCGCTTCCAACGGCACGGTCTCGATCAACGTCACCTTCGACATCGGCGTCGACATCGACGACGCCGCGGTCGACGTCAACAACCGCGTGCGGCTGGCCGAGGCGCGCCTGCCGCAGGAGGTCCGCCGCCAGGGCATCCAGGTGCAGAAGGGCTCGTCGAGCTTCCTGCAGGTGATCGCGGTGCAGTCGCCGGACGAGCGCTACGACGCGGTCTACATCAGCAATTACGTGCTGATCAACATCCTCGACCAGCTCAAGCGCATCCCCGGCGCCGCCAACGTGCAGATCTTCGGCGCCAAGGACTACGCCATGCGCGTGTGGCTGCGTCCGGATCGCATGGCCCAGCTCAAGGTCACGACCTCCGACATCGTCGCCGCCATCCAGGAGCAGAACGCGCAGTACGCCGCCGGCCGCATCGGCCAGGACCCGGTGGGCAGCGCGCTCGAGCTCAACTACGTCATCACCGCCAGGGGCCGGCTGACCGAGCCGGCCGAGTTCGAGAACATCATCCTGCGTGCCAACGGCGACGGCTCGATCCTGCGGTTGAAAGACGTCGCGCGCGTCGAGCTCGGCGCCAAGGACTACAGCTTCACCGGCAAGGTCAACGGCAAGCCGGCGGCCCTGATCGGCGTGTTCCTGCAGTCCGGCGCCAACGCGCTCGACGTCGCCCAGGAGGTGAAGCGCACCATGGCCGGGCTGTCGGAGCGCTTCCCGGAGGGCCTGGATTATTCGATCCCCTACGACACCACGCTGTTCGTCGAGGTGTCGATCCGCGAGGTGGTGAAGACGCTGGCCGAGGCCATGCTGCTGGTGTTCCTGGTCGTCTACCTGTTCCTGCAGAACTGGCGCGCCACGCTGATCCCGATGGTGGCGGTGCCGGTGTCGCTGATCGGCAGCTTCGCCGGCATGTACCTGCTGGGATTCTCGATCAACACGCTCACGCTGTTCGGCATGGTGCTGTCGATCGGCATCGTGGTCGACGACGCCATCGTGGTGCTCGAGAACGTCGAGCGCATCATGAGCGAGCAGAACAAGTCGCCGCGCGAGGCGGCGATCCAGGCGATGCGCGAGGTCACCAAGCCGGTGATCGCCATCGTGCTGGTGCTGTGCGCGGTGTTCGTCCCGGTCGGCTTCCTCGGCGGCCTGGCCGGCGAGCTCTACCAGCAGTTCGCCATCACCATCGCGGTCTCGGTGGTGATCTCCGGCATCGTGGCGCTGACGCTGTCGCCGGCGCTGTGCGCGCTGATCCTGCGTCACGAGCACAAACACGATCACCCGTTCTTCGACCGCTTCAACGACTGGTTCGCGCGCGTCACCCGGCGCTACACCGACGGCGTGCGCTGGATGCTGAAGCGCGCCGGGCTCGCGCTGGCGATGTTCGGCGTCATGATCCTGGCGGTCATCGGCCTGCAGCGCATCGTCCCGGGCAGCTTCGTGCCGCCCGAGGACCAGGGCTATTACATCACCGCCGCGATCCTGCCCGACGCCGCGTCGCTGGCGCGCACCGAGGCGGTCATGGACCGCATCGAGCAGATGGCGCAGTCCAACCCGGCGACGCTCGACACGGTGAGCTTCGCCGGCTTCGATCTGCTGTCGAACGCCATGCGCACCTCGGCCGGCACCATGTTCGTGCCGCTCAAGGACTGGTCGGAGCGCCCGACCCACGTCGATCAGTCGATCGGCGACCTGTTCATGAAAACCGCCGGCATCAAGGAGGCGATCGTGTTCGCCTTCAACCCGCCCGCGATCATGGGTCTCGGCGAGACCGGCGGATTCGAGTTCTACATCCAGAACCGCGGCGAGAGCGACGCGCGCCGGCTCGCGCAGGTGACCCAGGAGTTCATCCAGAAGGCCTCGCAGCGCCCGGAGCTGGCCGGCATGCAGACGCTGTTCCGTGCCACCGTGCCGCAGCTCTACGCCGATCTCGACCGCGAGAAGGCGCGCATGCTGGGCGTGCCGGTGAGCGAGGTGTTCGACACCCTGGCCGCGACCATGGGCGCGTTCTACGTCAACGACTTCAACAAGTTCGGCCGCACCTACCAGGTCCAGCTCCAGGCCGAGCCGCGCTACCGCAGCCGGCCCGAGGACATCGGTGCGGTCTACGTGCGCTCCGGCCAGGGCGAGATGATCCCGCTGTCGTCGCTGGTCTCGGTGCAGTTCGTCGCCGGCCCGGAGATCGTCGAGCGCTTCAACAACTTCCCGGCCGCCACGGTGCTGGGCGCGGCCGCGCCCGGCTACAGCTCGGGACAGGCGATCGCGGTGCTCGAAGAGGTCGCGCGCCAGGAGCTGCCGCCGGATTTCAGCATCGACTGGAGCGGCGCCGCCTACCAGGAGCGCCGCACCGGCGGCGCCTCGCGCACGGCGCTGATCCTGGCGGCGATCATGGTGTTCCTCATCCTGGCCGCCCAGTACGAGCGGCTCAAGCTGCCGCTGGCGGTGATGCTGGCGCTGCCGTTCGGCATGTTCGGCGCGCTCACCGCGGTGTGGCTGCGCGGGATGGAGAACGACGTCTACTTCCAGATCGGCCTGGTGACGCTCATCGGTCTCGCCGCCAAGAACGCCATCCTGATCGTCGAGTTCGCCGCGGTGCGCAAGGCGGCGGGCATGAGCACCCAGGCGGCGGCGATCGAAGCGGCGCGGCTGCGCTTCCGGCCGATCCTGATGACGTCGCTGGCCTTCATTCTCGGCGTGCTGCCGCTGGCGATCTCGACCGGCGCGGGCGCGTCCGCCCGCCACGCCATCGGCACCGGCGTCATGGGCGGCATGATGGCCGCGACCTTCCTGGCGATCTTCTTCGTGCCGCTGTTCTTCCGCATGGTGACCGACTGGCGGATCCGCGCTGACGAGCCGGAAGAAGCCGCGCCGCCGGAAGCCGGGCCGCAACCCGATGCCGCGGCGGAGGAGCGTCATCGTGCTTGATTGGATGAGGTCATTTCTGACGATCGGCCCTCACCCCACCCCCTCTCCCGGAGGGAGAGGGGTAATTAACCCTTCTCCCTCCGGGAGAAGGGTTGGGATGAGGGCGGGGAGGGCTCGGGCGTTCATTTTGCTGAGCGCCGTCGCCGCGCTCGCCGGCTGCGTGTCGCTGGCGCCGCGTTACGAACGTCCGGCGAGCGAGCTGCCGCAGGCCTGGAGCGACGCGCCGGCCGAAGGCGCGGCCGCGCCCGGCGAGCGCTGGTGGACGCTGTTCGACGATGCGATGCTGAACGCGCTGGTCGACGAGGCGCTCGCCCACAACCAGGACCTCAAGATCGCCGCGGCCCGCGTCGAGGAGGCGCGCGGCCTGTATCGCACCGCGCAGGGCCTGCGCTGGCCGGCGCTCGGCGCGAGCCTGCACCGCGACCGCACGCGCTTCTCGCAGTTGAGCGCCACGCCCATGCCCGGCACGGAGGACGCGCTCGACACCCGGCGCGCGACGCTCGACGCGTCCTATGAGCTCGACTTCTTCAGCCGGCTGCGCGACGCGAGCAAGGCGGCGCGCGCCGAGCTGCTGGCGACGCGCGCCGGCGAGGCGACGGTGCGCATCAGCCTGACGGCGCAGGTCGTGCAGTCGTACTATGCGCTCACCGCGCTCGACGCCCAGGTGGCGGCGACGCGCCGCTCGCTCGACCTGCGCGTGCAGGACCTGGACCTGCAGAAGGTCCGTTACGGCGCCGGGCTGATCGGCGATTTCGACCTGCGCCGGCGCGAGGCCGAGGTCGCGGCGGCGCGCGCCCAGCTGCCGGTGCTCGAGCGCGCCCGTGCCGCCGAGGAGCTGGCGCTGGCGGTGCTGCTCGGCCGCAGCCCGCGCGAGATCGTCGACGGCAAGGTCGAGCTCGGCGCCGAACGCGGCGAGCCGCCGGCGCCGATGGTGCCGGACGCGCTGCCGTCCGAGCTGCTGTTGCGCCGTCCGGACCTGGTGCAGGCGGAGCAGCGCCTGATCGCCGCCAACGCGCTGGTCGGCGCGGCGCGCGCCGCGTTTTTCCCGCGGATCGCGCTCAGCGGTTACTACGGCAGCGAGAGCGCGGCGCTGTCCGACCTGTTCACCGGCCCGGCCGGCACCTGGCAGTTCGCCGCCGGGCTGACCCAGCCGATCTTCCAGGGCGGGCGCCTGTTCGGCGAGCTCGGCGCCGCCCACGGCGTGCGCGCCCAGGCGCTCGCCGGTTATCAGAAATCGATCCAGGAGGCGTTTCGCGACGTGCGCCTGGCGCTGATCACCCAGGCGCGCTCGCGCGAGATCTTCGACGCCGAGGGCGAACGCCTGCGCGCGCTCGAGGAGACGCTGCGCCTGGCGCGCATCCGCTACGACAACGGCCTGTCCAGCCAGCTCGAGCTGCTGGACGCCGAGCGCAACCTGCTGGCCGCCGAGCTCAACCGCATCGACGCCCTGCGCGCCCAGCGCGCCGCGGTCGCCGACCTGGTGAAGGCGCTGGGCGGTGGTTGGGGTGGTGGGCAAGCGCCGGCGGCGCGTGCAGCGACCCAGTAAGGGCCGGGTGTCATTGCGAGGGCGCGTAGCGCCCGAAAAAAAAGGGGGTCGGAGACGAAGTTTGTCTCCGACCCCTTTTTTTGCGCCCCCTTATTTTTGCGTTTGACCCCTATTTCTTGCTGGCGGGATCCTTGCTGCCGCCGTCCACAGCCTTGCCAGTCGTCGGCGCGAGGCCACCCGGCTTGCCCGGCGTCGGGCCGGCCGGCGCGACCGCCTGGCCGGCGGCCGGCGGGGCCATCGTGGCGCGCGGTGCCGTGGGGCGGGTGCCCATCGGCGGCGGCGGGAGCTGGTTGACGGTCGGCCCCGGGCGCAGGCCGCCGGGAACGCGTATCGCCAGGTCGCCCGGGTCGGTCGAGCAGTCGCGTCCGCCGCCCGCTTTGTTCTTGCAGCACATCACATCGCCGTTCGCCGTGCAGATGATATAGGTGGTGGCGCCGGCCAGCGCGCACTGCTCGATGAACGACGTCGACACCTGGTCCCAGCTGCCGCAGCCGGCCGGCGGCGCGTCGTCCCGGGCCTGCGCGCCGGCGGCCAGGGCGAACGCGAACGCGGCCGCGATCAAGCGGATCGTGGTTTTCAATGACATGGTGGTCTCCCTTGAGTGGTGGTGCGACATGAGTCGCACGCGAGCATATTACGGTTCATTGTCGCCGGAAAACAGCGCCTACGGGCGCGCGGCGAACGCCGCAAAACCCTCGACGTAGGCGCGCAGGCGCTCGCGCATGTCGGCGTCGATCAGCTCGCCGGTTTCGTTGAAGACCTTGGCGGCGCCGGCCAGGTACAGGCTGTGGCCATAATAGGGCCGCATGCCGAAGGTACGCCACACCGGCAGCCAGGCGGTCTGGGCCAGCACCGTGCCGCGCGCGCCGGGGGTGGCGCCGATGATGCCGACCGGCTTGCCGCCGAACACGCGCGCGATGTCGGCGGCCGGGCGCGACAGCCAGTCGATGGCGTTCTTGAGCACGCCGGGCATCGAGTTGTTGTACTCGGGCGTAACGATCAGGAGACCGTCGACGGCGGCGATGCGCTCCTTGAGGCGGGTGACCGACGCGGGCAGGCCCTGCGCGGCCTCGAGGTCGCCGTCGTAGAGCGGGATATCGCGGATCGCGGCGGCCTCGATGGTGCAGCCGGCCGGCGCGAGCGCGGCCGCGGCGTGCAGCAGCGCGGCGTTGTACGAGCCGCGGCGCAGGCTGCCGGCGATGCCGATGATCGTTGTCATGGAACTCCTCGCAACAAAAAAAGGGGTCAGAGACGAAGTGCGTCTCTGACCCCTTTTTTGTTGAAGTCGAGCAGCGGCCCCTTGGGCACGATGCCGCTCGGGTTGATATGCCGGTGGCTTTCGAAGTAATGGCGCTTGATATGGTCGAAGTCGACCGTTTCGGCGATACCCGGCACCTGGTAGAGATCGCGCACATAGCCCCACAGGTTCGGATAGTCGACCAGCCGCCGGACGTTGCACTTGAAGTGCGTGACGTACACCGGATCGAACCGCACCAGCGTCGTGAACAGCCGCCAGTCGGCTTCGGTGAGCGTGTCACCCATCAGGTAGCGGCTCGCCGCCAAGCGCTCCTCGAGCACGTCGAGCGCGTCGAACAGCTTCGTGACGGCGCGGTCGTAGGCCGCCTGGGTGCCGGCGAAGCCGCAGCGGTAGACGCCGTTGTTGACGTTGTCGTAGACGAAGGCGTTGGTCGCGTCGATGCGTTCGCGCAGCCGCTCGGGGTAGTAGTCGGTCTTGACGCCGGTGTGCGCGTCGAAGGCGCTGTTGAACATGCGGATGATGTCGGCCGACTCGTTGTTGACGATGCGCCCGCTGCGTTTGTCCCACAGCACCGGCACCGTCACCCGCCCGCTGTAGCCGGCGCGCTGGGCGGTGTAGGCCTCGTGCAGGTAGGCGAAGCCGTTGACCGTGTCGTCGAAGCCGTCGTGGAAGGCCCAGCCGCCTGCGGCGATCACCGGATGCACCACCGACACCGAGATCACCGGCTCGAGCTTCTTGAGCTTGCGGAAGATCAGCGTGCGGTGCGCCCAGGGACAGGCCAGCGACACGTAGAGATGGTAGCGGCCGGCCTCGGCCGGGTAGGGCGCAGCGGGATCGGCGCTCACCCAGTCGCGGAACCCGCTCTCGGCGCGCACGAACTCACCGCCGGTCTTGGTCGTGTCGTACCAGCCCTCGTGCCAGCGGCCGTCTTGCAGGTATCCCATGGTGTCGCGGTTCTCCGGTTGCAGCACGGCCGCCGCCGTGCGGAGTTTTCATGGAACAGGTTCCCTCTCCCTGCTCGCCGCGGGGAAGAGGGAACTTGTTCAGGTGTAGGGTGCGTCCCACGCACCGCTTAATATTCCGGTGCGCAGGGCGCACCCTACGGTTCTGAGGCGACCACGACCTTGGTGCGTGAGGTCTACCCCCTCTCCCTAATGGTATAGGGCGGGGTTGTGGCCCGACGGCTCCGATAAAACCGCCCTCATCCCGTCCTTCTCCCAGAGCGAGAAGGGGCCCCCTCGACAGCGGCGTGCGCTACGCTAGCGCCTGGCGAGGCTGTAAGGCCCGGAGCCGAAGGCCATCACCAGCAGCAGTCCGCCCATCATGGAGAGATTTTTCATGAACATGATCTGCTGAATCTGCTGCTGCTCGGCCGGCACCGCCCAGAAGGCGTGGAAGACCAGCGTGACCGGGATCATCCACAGGAACAGCGCCGCCGCACCCAGGCGCGCCTTCCAGCCGAGGACGATCATCGCCGCCGCGCCGATCTCGATGACGATGGTGATCACCAGCAGCACCTCGGCCATCGGCAGGCCCATGCTCGCCATGTAGCCGGCGGTGCCGGCGAAGCCGGTGAGCTTGCCGTAGCCGGATATCAGAAAGATCAGCGACAGCAGGGTGCGCCCGACCGGCGGCGCGAATTGATTGATGATGCTTTGCATGGGTCTCGCTCCTCTTTTATTGGTGGTGGGGTTCGTTCGGCCCGGCCGGCGCGCGCCGGGTGACGGCCGCGATGCGCGGGCCGCGGACCCGCGCCAGGCTCGGAAGCGGCGCCTGCATCCACGAGCCGGCTGCGGCATGGCCGGGTGCTCCGCGCCGGTCCGGCCCGGTCGGGGCGATCGGGTTGCGGCGCGGCGCAGGCCCGCGGCCCAGCCAGCGCGCCGTCAGGGCACATAGCCAGCCGCTCAGGCGGCTGGCGGGCGGGGACAAGCTGGAGCAGATGTGCATGACGGCCTCCCGGGTTCAAACGCATCGAAACGCCGGCGTGAACCTGTTCAAAGAGTATTCTTGCCGCCGGGGCGGGGATAGCGAATAATTTTGCCGGAATCCTTCAGGGAATTTGAATGACCATGCGTTTGTCGCTGGATTCGCTGCTGGTGCTCGACGCCATCGACCGCAAGGGCAGCTTCGCCGCGGCCGCCGAAGAGCTGCACCGCGTGCCCTCGGCGATCACCTATACCGTGCAAAAGCTCGAGGACGACCTGGACGTGCCGCTGTTCGACCGCAGCGGTCACCGCGCCCAGCTCACCGAGGCCGGGCGCGAGCTGCTGCGCGAGGGCCGGCGGCTGCTGGTCGCGGCCGGCGAGATCGAATCGCGCGTCAAACGCGTCGCGACCGGTTACGAGGTCGAGCTGCGCGTCGCCATCGACGACCTGATCCCGGCCGAGCGGCTGTTCGGCCTGATCGAGGAGTTCTACGCCACCGCCTGCGGCACGCGGCTGCGCATCCTCGAGGAGGTCTACGGCGGCACCTGGGACGCGCTCGCCACGCACCGCGCCGATCTCGCGATCGGCGCGCCCGGCGAGGGCCCGGCCGGCGGCGGCTACCAGGCGCGCCCGCTCGGCGTAGCGCAATGGCAGTTCATGGTGGCGCCGACCCACCCGCTGGCCGGCGCGCCCGAGCCGATTCCCCCTGAGGAGATCCTGAAGCACCGCTCCATCGCCGCCGCCGACAGCTCGCGCAACCTGCCGCCGCGCACCTCCGGCCTCCTGTCCGGCCAGGACGTGCTGACCGTGCCGGACATCCGCCACAAGATCGCCTTCCAACGCGCCGGCCTCGGCGTCGGCTACCTGCCAGTGCACATGACGCGCGACGACGTCGCCGCCGGCCGGCTGCTGATCAAAGAGGTCGTGGAGCCCAAGCCCGCCGTGCCGATGTCCATCGCCTGGCGCACCGGCGAACGCGGCAAGGCGCTGGCGTGGTTCGTCGAGCGCCTGGCGGACGAGGAGCTGCTGGCGGCGCTGGTGGCCTAGCAGTTGCAGCAGTTGGGTCGGACCTCCCCAACCAACTGAACGAAAACTGAAAAGCACGAATTTCTGGCTTGGATTCCGCCTTAAACCGCCTATTTCACCCTCGAAAACGCGACCATACATGTATCGCGGTGCATCGCCTCAGGGCGATTCACCGCCCCGCCCTTAGAGTGCCCAACAAAATGACCTCGCATTCAACGCCGAACCGTAGGGTGCGCCCTGCGCACCGAAATATTTAGCGGTGCGTGGGACGCACCCTACACCCGTTTCTCATTTTGTTAGGTGCTCTTAGGCAGTCTTGTGGGGCGTGCAATCGACGTGCACGGCGTCGTAGGGAAAGACCACCCTACCGTCGTCAGAACCGTAGGGTGCGCCCTGCGCACCGAAATATTAAGCGGTGCGTGGGACGCACCCTCCGGCCGTCGTCAGTGCGTTCCAGGACACCGGCATTCAGCAGGGCATGCACGTCACCGTGGACCGCCTTCACATCGCGACCGACGCGCCGGGCAACCTCGCGTATCGTCATCGGGCCCTGCCCGGCTCGCTGTCGTAGCGGAGCACGCATTCGCCGGCGACGACATAGGCCAGCGAGTACTTGTGCGCATGCTCCGAAATCGGACCCGCGCCCCGAAGTCCGTCAACGCAGGTCGTACCAGACTCCACGGCCGCTTCCGTGCCGGTTCAGCGTGCCGCGCTCGACCAGCGCACGGAAATGCTGTTTGAGCGTGTTGCGGCTGGCCCCGGTCAGCTTGATGGCCTCGCCAATGGTGACGCGGCCGTGCTCGCGGGCGAACTCGACGATCTGTACTTGCAGTTCAGGCATGGCCGCCAGCACGATCTTCTCGCGCTCGACCTTCTTCTCCAGTCGCCGCACCTGCTCGGCCAGGGAGCGGAGGAAGAACACCAGCCACGGCTGCCAGTTCGGCGACTCCGTGCGGATCGTGCCCTGCGTCTGGCGCAGCGCCAGGTAGTAGGCTTCCTTGCTCTGCTCGATCACGCTTTCCAGCGAACTGTACGGTACATAGGCGTACCCGGCCTGCAGGAGCAGGAGCGTGGTCAGCACGCGGGAGAGCCGGCCGTTGCCGTCCTGAAAAGGATGGATCTCCAGAAACACGACGATGCACAGGGCGACGATCAGCAGCGGATGCAGTCGGGCCGCTTCGCGCTCCTGGTTCACCCAGGCGACCAGTTCCGCCATCAGGCGGGGGGTGTCGAAAGGTGTAGCCGTCTGGAACACGATCCCGATCTGCGCGCCGGTTTCATCGAATGCAGCGACGCTATTCGAGTTGGTCTTGTAATTGCCGCAATGCCAGGTGTCCTTCTCGCCGTGGCGCAGCAGGATCTGGTGCAACTGCTTGATGTGGTTCTCGGTGAACGGGATGTCCTGCCAGGATGAGAAGACCAAGTCCATCAGCTCGGCATATCCGGCCACCTCCTGCTCGTCGCGGGTGGCGAAGGACTTGATCTCCAGATTCGACAGCCGCCGCTCCACCTCCCGGTCGGACAGCTTGCTGCCCTCGATCCGGGTGGAGGACCCGATACTTTCGATGGTGGCCACGCGGCGCAGCGCCGACAGCCGGTCGGGCGCAAGAGTACCCAGGGCGCGCCAAGCGCCTTTGAACTCGTCGATCCTGGCAATGAGGCTCAGGATCTCCGGGGTGATCTGGATGGTGTCGGATCGGATCATGCAACCAATAATACACCCAATTACACCCATTTAGGGTGGTTGGAGCCGGACTTCCTCGACCCCTGCAACGCCGCCTCGCCTTCGCCATCACCTTGCCAATGGAGCGAATGACCGCCATAATCGCTCCATATTATGGAGCGATTACGACGTGCCAACGCCCCACACCTGGATCTGGCAGCAACCCGACTGGCCCCGCTTCCGCTGGGACGAGGCCCGGCTCGGGCCGCTGCTCG
>Ga0214471_10004202_pt1 | contig 11120 bp, 10 predicted proteins | sample RVTome_5_FD_207665 | JGI IMG/M metagenome (GOLD analysis project Ga0214471, IMG submission 207665) | Soil microbial communities from uranium-contaminated site in the Upper Colorado River Basin, Wyoming, United States - RVT142D155 | ecosystem: Environmental > Terrestrial > Soil > Contaminated >... | reverse complement strand
AGCCACGGGCGGCCTCGAGGAGGGCCACGTGCCCGGCGTGCACCAAGTCGAACACACCGTTCGTGAAGACCACACGGCCGGACCGGGCCGCCCGCCAGCGGTGGGCCGCGTCTCGTTCCACGATCTTTCCGGACGTCGCGATGGCCATGCGTCTCCCTCGATCGGCGCGGAAGCTGCGCCGTCGCCGCGTGGCGCGTCAAGGGCCGGCGCGCGGCGTTGAGTCGCACCGACCCACCCGTTACGATTCTTCCCGACCGCAGGTCCAGAGGTCCCTACCCGTGGAGTTCCTTCGTGCGTTCCCGGTCCGTCGCGTCCCGTCTGTCCGGTGTCGTTGCGATCCTGCTCGCCCTGTCCGCGCGTACCGCCTCCGCCGCGCAACATGCCGCATCGTCACATGCCGAGGGCCTGGCGCGGCTCGCGCAGCAGCTGCCGCTCGTCTCCGTCGTGCCGTTCCTGCTCCTCCTGCTCGTGATCGCGGTCGTGCCGCTGTTCGCGGGTCACTGGTGGGAGCACAACCGCAACAAGGCCATCGTGGTCGCGTGCTTCGCCCTGCCCATGGTGGCCTATCTCGGCCTGGCGCTGGGGCCCGCGGGCCGGTTCGTGCTCGAGGAGAAGCTGCTCGAATACCTCGCGTTCATCGTGCTCCTCGCGGCCCTGTTCACGATCAGTGGCGGCATCTACATCCAGGGATCCCTCTCGGGAACGCCGCTCGTCAACTCGGGGATGCTGGGCATCGGTGCGGTGCTCGCGAACCTGATCGGCACCACGGGAGCCTCCGTGGTCCTGATCCGCCCGCTGCTCCGGGCCAACCAGAGCCGGCGGGACAAGGTCCACGTCGTGATCTTCTTCATCTTCGTCGTGTCGAACTGTGGCGGACTGCTCACGCCGCTGGGCGATCCGCCACTGTTCCTCGGATTCCTGATGGGCGTACCCTTCGAGTGGACCCTCCGGCTCTGGCCGCAGTGGCTCCTCGTGAACGCGCTGCTGATCGCCATCTTCAACGTCTGGGACCAGGTCGTCCTCGACCGGGAGGAACGCCAACGTCCCGGCTCGCAGCTCGAGGCGGTGATGGCGCACGAGCCGTTCCGGATCCACGGCAGACGCAACCTCCTCTTTCTCCTTGGCGTCATGGTGGTGGTGCTCGCGTCCGGCAAGGGCGTAGGGTACGGTGGGGAGCCGTGGCCCTTTGGCGTGAAGGAAGGGATGATGGCGCTCCTCGCCGCGGTCTCGTACGGTATCACCCCCGCCGACAATCATCGGCGCAACGCCTTCACGTTCGGGCCGATCATCGAGGTGGCGGTGCTGTTCGTCGGCATCTTCGTGACGATGGCTCCCGCGCTGGTGATCCTCAACGCGTGGGGTCAGGGCGCGCGGGACGTGCTGGGCATGGGCTTCGGGCTGGACCGGCCGTGGCACTTTTTCTGGGCGACGGGTTCGCTCTCGAGTTTCCTGGACAACGCGCCGACCTATCTCACGTTTTCGGCCACGGCGGCGGGGCTGGAAGGCGTCGCCGCGGAGGGACGGTTCCTGGGCGAGTTTCTGGCGCGGGGCGAAGCCGCGGGGCGCCTGCTGGCCGCGATTTCCGCGGGGGCCGTCCTGATGGGCGCCATGACCTACATCGGCAACGGCCCCAATTTCATGGTCAAGGCCATCGCCGAGAGCAGCGGCGTGAAGATGCCGAGCTTCTTCGGCTACCTGGCGTACAGCGCGGTGGTGCTGCTGCCGCTCTTCGTCCTGACGACGCTGTTGTTCTTCCGCGGCTGAGCCCGCGCGGGCTACAGCGGGGCGCGGACCTCCGCCCGGTAGGTGTGGGCCCAACGGTAGAACGGCAGGATGATCGTGTCGGGCCAAGTGATCGTCACCACGATCTCGCGGGGACGCCCGCGCCGCTGGATGGCCACCCGCTGGGCCGCGCTGGGAAGCTGGAGCTCGGTAGCCTTGGTGCGCAGGCGCCGGCGGATGTCCTCGTCCTTCAGGTTCCCGGCAAACCGAGACTGCACCCTCATCTCGTCCTTCATCCGGTAGTATTGCAGGTAACTGCGTCCGGCCCCGATGCCGTAGTAGATCAGGCCGGCGAACACGGCGAGCGTGAGGAGGAACTTGACGGGGACCTTCCCCGCCCGGCCCCGGAGACCGGTCACCACTGCGACTGCGCCCCGTCCACGATGTCGGTGACCAGCTTCGCCAGGGCCTTCTCGCGCCCTTCGCCTTCGCGGGGCGGCTGGTACTCGCCGTCCACCATCATGTTCTCCCGGGCCCACAGCACGCGCCCCTCCCGCTGGTCGTAGATCTCCACGCGCAATGTCAGCTGCACGCGGCGGGCGGTCACCTCGACCCGTTGCCCGACGTCGGCCGGCTGGAACGAGAGGGGGATGTCGGGTTCGTACCGGGTGATCGTGCCCCGCACCACGGCGTCCGCATTGGCCTCCGACGCCGGTCGCAGGCCGAGCCGGCCCTGCACGGCTTCCCGCAGGGCGTCCGCCACCTCCTGCGTGAGGAGCGGTTCGGGAGTCAGGTTGTCGAACGGGAGAATGGCCACCGTCCGGATGTGGGGCGGGAGTCCTCCGCCGGCGAACCCGTAGCACCCGGGCCCGGCGAGGGCGAGTGCCGTCAGGGCCAGGCTACGGACGATTCCAGGTCCCAGGCGGGTAGGCGGCAACGGAGTCCACCTGTCGGATGGTGAGCGAAAACCTGGAGCGCTGCGCCGGAAACCGCATCTCGGAGGCGACCGGTCGCACCGCCGCGGCGCTGTCCAATGCCGTTTCCACGACGCCGAGAATCCGGTCGGCCTCACGCAGTTCCGCCAGGAGTCGGGGACGCGCGCCCATCACCCGAATGTAATCCACCGCGCGGTCCCCCGTGGCGTACCGCCAGGCGTGGCGCTCCGGCGTCGCGGACCCGAGCACCAGGCTCCCGTCGGCGGGCCCCAGGACGATCCCCAGGGCGGCCCACAGCACCGGCGCTACCGGAACGAGATCGTCCACGTCACCCTCCGGGGCCGACCAGACCGCCTCGTTGCCCACGACCAGCGCGCTTCCCGCCCGGCCGAACGGGCCCCGATAGTCGAACCGGAGCGTGTCCGGCGGGGCGTACCGCGCGGTGGCGCGGCCGGCGGCTGTTCCCTCGCGGTTCTCGAAGCGCCACCGCAGGTCGAACAGCAACGGGACGGCGGGCCGAAACGGTGCCGCCCATGCCGCGGCCGTGTCGTCGGGTATGGGGGCCAGGTTGGCCGGTGCGATGCTCCGGATGCTCCCGGTGCACCCGACCGCGGCCCCGGCGAGCCCCACCGCTCTCCACACCAGCGCCCTGCGCCTGGTGGCGCTAAGCACTTGTCAGATCAGTAGTTGAAACCAAAGAAAAACTCCACGAAACTCCGGTCCTGCTCGAGAGACGGCAGCGAGTAATCGCCGGCGTCACCCGTGTGATAGCGCCACCCGAAGTCCAGCCGCAGGACGAGCGGGTAGAGGATGGCCATCCGGAGGCCGAAGCCCGCGCTGCCGAGCAACCCCCGGCGCGTGTTCTCATCGTTCCAGCCGCCGCCGATATCGTTGAAGAGGGCGCCCTGCACTCCCGGGAACCGGAACTCCCCGATGGGGAAGCCGATGCTCACGAAGTTCGACAGCGGAAACCGGAGCTCGGAGTTGAACATCACGGCCCGCGTGCCACCGACGTTGCCAAGGCGGGGGTAGCCCCGCAGGCCCCAGGAGCCGCCGAGTGCGACGCGCCGCGGTCGCGATCCCGCCGAGTAGTAGCCGAAGAACCGGAACGCGAGCGCAGACTGGGTGGCCAGCCGGACGTAGCGTCGCTCGTCGAGCGTGGCCTGCCAGGAGTCGAAGCGGCCGTTGGAGAGGTCGTTGGTGATGCCGAGGGTAAGGTTGCGCCGCTCGCCGTCAATGGGGCCCGTGGGCAACCAGAGCGAGTTGTCGCGGACGAAGCTGACGTAGTTCGACGCCAGCCACCCGATCCGGCGCGGCTCCTCCCGGTTCCCGCCCACGATGTCGAACCGGTCCGACCGCTCGATCCGGAACTGCCCCTCGACGCGCGAGAAGCGGGAGTACGGCCACCGCAGCCCGACGATACCGCCCCAGGAGGTCTCGTTGTAGACGGTCTCGAAATCGCCCTGGTAGAACGTGCCGCGCAGGCGGAACGCGCCGGCGCCCCAGTTCAGGCGGCGTTTCTGGTTCAGGTAGAAGATCGAGCCGTTGAGGTTGTCAATGATGTTGCCGAACCCGCTCTGCTGGAACGAGGTGATCGAGAGGAAGACCAGGTGGTCGGACATGAAGTCCGAGAAGAGGAACAGCGCGCCCGCGGCGGCGCCGTATCCCGGGGCGACGGCCGCATCCCCGGTGGCGAAGTCGAGGGAAAAGCGCTTCTCGTACGGCGTCGGATGAGCGCGGGCGTAGCGCGCGTCGGACAGCTCGGGCCAGGGCCAGCCGGGCGCGTCGCGAAACGCGGCCAGAATGAAGGTGGCGGCGCTGTCGTCCGGCAGCCGCGCGCGGGCGCGGAAGATCCCGTACGAGAGCTGGTGGAACCCGCCATAGACGAGCGTGCTGTCGGACTCGATCCAGTGCGGATCGAAGGCCCCCGACAGGGTTGCCGTCTCCTGGCGCCCGCGGCCGCGCCGGTCCACGGAGTAGATGTCGGAGACGCCCGATCGGTCGGAGGAGAAGTAGACCCGGCCGTCGCCGCCCCAGCGGGGCGACTCGTCGCGCCAGGGCCCGTATGTGAGGTACTCCACCGCGCCCGTCGCGAGGTCCAGCGTGAACAGGTTGGAGGCCCCGTCGTTGCCGAACGGGGTGCGGTCGGACGCGAACACGACCGTGTTCCCGTCGGGGCTGACCGTCGGATCCAGGTCCTGATATCGGTCCTGCGTCAGGCGTTCGAGCCGCCCGTCCGGCAGGTGGACGCGGTACAGATCGGAGGTGCCGCTCAGGGTGAGGCCGCTGAAAATGAGGCTCCCGCCGTCGGGCAGCCACGCGGGCGACAGGATCGAGACGAGCTCGTCGAACTGATAGCGCCCGACGACGCGGTTCGCCGCGAGGTCCCAGAGGAAGATCGCGTCCCGCTCCAGGTACTTGCTCGAGAACGCGGCCACCCCGTTCCGCGCATCGAGCCGCGACGAGAACGGATGGAAGGACTCGAACTCCGCCGAGCGCTCGCCGGTCACCTCGGGCCGGCCGGACCCGGGCCGGTCGAGGCGCATCGAGTGGATCGCCATGTAGCCGGTGCGCGGCGAGAGATAGAGGAGGCGGGTGACCGAGTCGCCCGGCGGCTGGTAGGCGAAGGGTTTGATCGCGATGTTCGCGAGACGCCACGCGCTGAGCCCGATGGGATCCCGCTCGGTGACGACCGGGAAGTAGCGGCGGCGGAAATACAACTGGTACCGCTCGTTCAGCTCGGCCAGCGAGACGCCGTACACGCCTTCCAGCGCCTGCTCGAACGACGGGTACTTCCACGCGTCCCGGTACACCACCTGGACGCGCCATTCGCCGAACTCCTCGGCCAGCCAGCGATGGATGGCCCCGCCCAGCGGATACACGACGCCGCTGTAGATGTAGGAGAGCTGCTCGAGGGAGGGCAGCACGCCCTCGATCGTGATCTCCCGCAGGATCATCTCATCGCGGCTGTCCTCGCCCGCCGACCAGAACTCGGCCAGGCCCTCGCTCCACCAGAGCGGGGCCGGCCGCCGGTTGCGGGGGAACCGCTGGAACGCCTCCATGGCCACGCTGAGCTGGAACGCGTGCACCAGCTCGTGACGGATGGTGTGGCGGAACTCGGCGTAGTTGCCCTGGAACGGGACGGCCACCCGCTGCTTTGCGTACTCGGTAACGCCGAGGATCCCCTCCGGGGGCACGAACGGGAGGATGTTCGTCTGCTCGAAATCCGCGTGCGACGCGTAGATGATCAGGGGGATGCGGCGGGGCGGCGTGTGACCGAACTTCTCGACGAGGATCGGGAAGCTCTCTTCGGCGTACGCCAGCGCCAGGCGCGCCAGCTCGTCCTCTTCCGGGTAGTAGTACAGGTCAATGTGGGCGCCGCGCAGTACCTGCCACTCGAAATCGCGGTAGTGGATCTTGTTCTGCCCGAAGTAGTTGATCTGCCCCGCGGCGGCGGAGGCCACCGCCAGCAGCAGACACGTGGTCAGGAGCGCGGCACGCCGCATCCGGGTCCCCTTACTCGCGGCGGACGGTCTGGATCCGGTCACCCCGCGTGATCAGATCCACCACGTCCATCCCGGAGATTACCCGGCCGATGACCGGATAGGTTCCATCCAGGTGCGGCTGCGCGCTGTGGGTGATGAAGAACTGGCTGCCTCCCGTGTCCGGCCCGGAGAGGGCCATGCCCACCGTCCCGCGCTCGTAGCGGTTCCGGTTGATCTCGTCCCGCAGGGCGAAGCCGGGACCGCCCCAGCCGTCGCCGCGCGGATCGCCGCCCTGGATCACGAAGTTCGGGACCACGCGGTGAAACGTCCGGGCGTCGAACAGGCGCTGGTCCACCAGCTGGAGCAGCGCGTTCACGGTGATCGGTGCGCTCCGGGCAAAGAGGTCAATCACGATCCGGCCCCGGTCGGTGTCAATCACCAGCGTCTGGGTGGTCCCGCTCTCGGGGGTCACGAAGCGCCGGGCGATGGCGCGGTAGTCCTCGATGCTCCGTCCCGTCGCGATGGGACGTTCCGGGCCCCAGCGGCGCGCCGCTTCCGGATACCGGGTGAGGGCCGCGCGGCGCAGGAGATAGTCGCTCGCGGGGGGGAACACCTTGAGGAACCGGTCCTCCACCGCCAGGCGCTCGGCCAGTCCCTGCTCCGCGATGCGCCCCAGCGCGCCGACGATGGCGATCCCCGCGTCCGGGATGGGATCGCGCACGACACGCGCATAGGCCGCCACGAGCCGATCAATGTCGGCGGGATTCGCGACGGCCGCGAGCCGGTCGGCGGCGATGGTCCGGACGGCGGGATCGTTGTGGCTGATCAGCTGCCGGGACCAGACCGTGGCGGTGTCGGGCGCCACCGCCGTGAGGCTTGCGAGCGCCACGCTGGCCACCCGCGCGTCCACATCCTGGGTGAGGTAGACCAGCCAGGGGACGACGGTATCCCGCGTGATGTGGCCGAGCGCCTCGGCGCCGGCGGCCCGGAGCATCCAGTCGGGATCCGCGAGCCATGCCGAGACGGCGTCGAGAGCCTCGATGCCCGCCACGCGCGCGTACCCCACCAGCGCGGCGCGCTGGACGCCGAACGGGCGCCGGCCGACGTGCTCCTTCAGGGCGGCGGCGGCGGCGGAGCCCCCCAGGTCGGCCAGCGTCAGCAGGGCCTGCACGCGCACGTTGGGGTCCGAGTCCGCCAGACGGTCCACCACCGTGGGGACGAATGCCGAGTCGCGGAAGGTGGCCAGGGCGCGTAACGCGTCGGTCCGGGTCTGCGGGTCGTCGTCGCCCGCCAGCCGGCGCACCCGCGCTGCCAGCGCCGCCCGGTCGAGGCCTACCGTGTCGGCGTACGCGGCGGTGAGGGCCCGGACGGCCACTTTCCGGATATCGGGGTCCGGCGACTCGATGGCGTCGAGCAGGGCATCCGCGGCGGCCGGGGCGCGGAGCCGTGCCAGCGTGTACAGGGCGGCGATCCGGGCCCGGATCAGGGGCGACACCACGAACTCCACGATCTGCGCGGCCGGCGCGAGCGCGCCCAGACGCCAGGCCTGCCCGAGCCCGGTTTCCACCACGAGGGGGGGCGCGGCGGTGGCCGCGCGCGCCGCCCAGGGGTTCAGCGTCTCCACCAGAATTTCGACGGCCGCCGCGCCGCCGATCTTGAGTACGGCGGTGATGGCCTCGCCATGTGTGTCGTGCTGGCGCTCGGGCGACGTGGTCACGATCAGGTCCCGGAGGGCGGGAAGCGCCCCGGGGTCCCTGAGGAGCCCCAGCGCAAACGCCGCATCCCGGGTCACGGTACTGTCCGCGTCGCGGAGCAGCTCGAGCAGCAGATCGAGCCCCTGCGCATCGCCGATCCGCCCCATGCCGATGGCGGCCATGCTGCGGATCACTGGACTGGCGTGCCGCGCGGTGGCCGTGAAGACGAGCCGGTCGAACGCGCGGGCGTCCTCCGCCTGGAGGATCGTCGCGGCCGCCTCGACGACGGCCGGATCCTGCGCCCCCGCCCTGCCGACCGCGGCCGCGACCAGGGTGGCCGCGAGCAGGCCCCTACAGGCGAACCGGGTCCGGAATCGCGACGATGGTCGCACGAACGGTCGGCGGTAGGCGGGAAAGCGCATGCGTGCGGTCCAGCGCCATCAGCGCGGTGCGGGCCGTGGCGACCAGGCGGCCCGAGTCCGCCTGGGTGACGGCGTAGCCGAACTCCACGCCACGGCTCGTGACATCCCGGGGCCAGCAGCAGATCTGCAACCGGTCGTCGAAGCGCGCGGGCGCGTGATACCGGACGTCGGCCGCGACCACGGCGAGGAGGAGCCCGCCGGCCTCGAGGTCCCGATAGCTGAGCCCACGATCCCGCAGGTACGCAGTCCGTGCCATGTCACACCACACGAGGTAGTTCGCATGGTACGCGATCCCCATCTGGTCCGTCTCGGCGTAGCGGACCGTGAACTCGATGACCGTCGTGTCCGACTGGAGAATCTGTGGCGTGGACGTCACGCGTTCAATATACTGCCCGCGTGCCCGCCGCCGTGATCGTGTCGGACGCCCACCTGGGGACCTCCACGCCTCCGGAGCTGTTTCTCCGGTTCCTGGCGGCGGTCCCGGATCTGGGCGGGCACCTCGTCGTGAACGGCGACCTGTTCGATTTCTGGTTCGAGTACCGGACCGTCATCCCCCGCCGGGCGTTTCCCGTCCTGAGTGCCCTGGCCGCGCTCACGCGCGCCGGCATCCGGCTCACGGTCACGGGCGGCAACCACGACCGGTGGGGCGGCCGCTTCTGGCGGGACGAGTTGGGGGCGGCGTTTCATCCGGAGCGGGCCCAGGTGGAGCTGGCCGGGTGGCGCTGCGCGGTCCTCCACGGCGACGGGATGAACGAGACCCACCGGGCCGCGCGGGTCCTGCACGCGGTCACCCGCTGGCCCGCCACCGCCGCCGCGTTCCGGTGGCTGCATCCGGATCTGGGACTCCGGCTGGTGGATGCCCTGTCGGGACGGCTGGCCCGCCAGACACGGCACGGCGCCGCGCTCGATCGGGCCGCCGCCGCGCAGGCCACGTGGGCCCGGGACTTCCTGGCGCGGGAGCCAGACGTGGACGTGCTCGTCATGGGACACACGCACCGCGCGGTGCTGGAGCCGGTGGCGCCGGGCCGATGGTACGTGAACCCGGGCGCGTGGAGCGAGGGGAGCGCCTATGCCCTGCTCACCGAGGACGGTCCGGGCCTGCGGTCATTCCCGTAGGGGTATCCGCGCGCCCACGCCCACCCGGTCTCCGGGCAGCGCGCGGTGCTCGAGCTCCACGGGGAAATCCCACAGGTAGGCCGACACGAATGCCTCCGCACCCGCGAACAGGTGATTGAACACGAGCAGGACCACCCAGTCCTGGATCTCCTGCTTCTTGGCCTCCCGCTGCTCGTCCGTACCGACCTCGTTGAAGTAGTCGAGCTGATGCCTCGCCTTGAGTGTCATGGTGAGGGTCAGCCCTTCCCAGAACACGAAGAAGGCGCCGGTGACCCGGCGACCGAGAATGGCCTGCCCCCACCCCGGGACCAGCAGCGACCGCCCGAACGCCCCCAGCGGCGAGATGGGCGGCCGCACGCGGAACGGCGGAACGGGAATGGTGTCGGCCGCGCGGGCGCTGTCCTGGGCCGTCCGCCGCGGCAGCGGCGGCGGAAACTGCGCGCCCGCCGCCGCAGCGGTGGCGCCAAGCAGGAGGGGTGCCAGCCAGAGCCGGCGGGTCAAGTCGCGCATCGGACCCGGAGCGCCCGGGGCACCACGCGCAGCTCGACCTCCTCGCCGTCGTACCGCCGCAGCTCGCCGTCGAGGTGCGCGACGAGCGGCAGCCCGGGCGTCCCGAGACGAACCGTGGACGTGCGGAACATCGTGACGGGGGGGAGTCCGGCGTGGGTACCGGCCAGGACGCGCGGCGCGTAGCGCAGGAACCTCCACAGGCCGACGCGCCGGATCATGCAGACGTCGAACAACCCGTCCGCCGGGTCGGCATCCGGGGTGAGCTTGAATCCGCCGCCTGCCGTGCGTCCGATGGCGACCTCGGTCAACATGGCCGGGCCCGTGGCCTGCTGCTCGGCGGCCGCGACCGTGATCGTGGGGGCGCGATACCGCAGGAACGCGCGATAGACCGCGGCGACATACAGGGGCGACCCGCGGAGCCCCGGGAGCCTCGCCATCTCGGTCAGGACCGCGGTGTCGAAGCCGACCCCGAACCCGTTGGTGAAGTATTCGCCGTCCACCTGACCCACGTCGAACGCCCAGTCCTGGCCGCGCTCAAGCGCCTGGACGCCACGCGTGACCCGGGGCGGCGCGCCGACGAGCCGTGCGAAGTCGTTGCCGGTGCCGATGCCCAGCACGCCAAGGGTCGTGCCGGGGGTTCCGGAACGGAGCAGGCCGTTGGCCGCGCCATGCACCGTGCCGTCCCCGCCGGCCGCGACCACCAGGGGCCACCCGGCCCGCGCGCCGGCTTCGGCGAGATCCCGCTCCTCGCCGGCAAACCGGGTCGCCCGGACCTCGACGTCCCAGCCCCGGTCGCGGAACGTCTCGGCAATGGGGCGCGCGAGGCGCGCCCCGCGGCCGCGCCCCGCGATGGGGTTGACGATGACGAACGCGCGCCTCACGCGGTCCCAGGCGTGGCGGGAGCGTGTGGGAATCGAACCCACCGGAGCCGCCGCTGGCGCCTCCCGACGGTTTTGAAGACCGTGCAGACCACCAGGCCCAATCCGCCCCCGTGCCGCCTCAGGCGAGCGCGATGAGGTCAATCTCGACGCGCGCGTTCTTCGGAAGCGTCCGCGCCGCCACGGTGGACCGGGCGGGCCGATGCGCGCCGAACTCGCGGGCGTAGACGTCGTTCATGGCCGGGAAGTCGGCCATGTCCGCAAGGTACACGGTCGCCTTCACGACGCGATCCAGGCCCGTGCCGGCGGCCGCCAGGACCGCTTTCAGGTTGGCGAACACCTGGCTCGTTTGGGCCGC
>Ga0214471_10004201_pt1 | contig 11120 bp, 10 predicted proteins | sample RVTome_5_FD_207665 | JGI IMG/M metagenome (GOLD analysis project Ga0214471, IMG submission 207665) | Soil microbial communities from uranium-contaminated site in the Upper Colorado River Basin, Wyoming, United States - RVT142D155 | ecosystem: Environmental > Terrestrial > Soil > Contaminated >... | reverse complement strand
CCTCCTCGCCCGACCACGGCGCGATCGGCAGGTGCAGCTTCCCGGCGTCCGCCAGGAAGGCCGGGTCCTTGACCATGGCGCTGAACGCCGCCCTCAGGGCCTTGGTGTTTTCCGCGGGAATCGCGGGCGGCGCTGAGATCGGCCGGCCCAGGATGTGGGTGCCGTAGATCAGGTGCATGGCCTTCTTGTCGTCCTCGCTCTTGGCGAAGTCGTAGATGTGGGGGATGCCCTCGAGCTCGGGATGCTTTTCGAAGCCGGTCTGGATGACCACCTTGAGCTGGCCGGACTGCCATTCCTGACGCCGGGTCGCCTTGAGCGACGAGAGGGCGAAGCCGCAGCCGCCATGGACCTCTCCGCGCTTCATGGCGAGCAACACGCTGGTGGAGCCGGGATAGCCGTTGATCACCTTGATCCGGGTGCCGAACAGCGTGTTGAAGCCCTTGGCGTGGGTGCTGTTGACGGCGGTCGGCCCGGAGGCGCCGAAGATCACCTCGCGGTCGAAGAATTCCTTGAACGCGCTCAGGCCCGATTCGTGCCAGACGGTGCAGGTGCCGGTGGTCTGGTCGAGGTTACCGATCCAGGTGAACTTGTCGATCTCGAACTGGCCCTTGGTCTCGCCCAGCTTGATCGAGAACAGCGTGGAGGAGGCGAAGATCCCGATCACCGTGCCGTCGCGGGGGGCATTGTTGTAGATGAAGTTGGCGGCCCGCAGGCTGCCGGCCCCTGGGAAGTTCTTGGGAACGATGGTCGGATTGCCAGGGAGGTGCTTGCCGTAATGGCGGCCGACGAGACGCATGTAGGCATCGTAACCGCCGCCCGGCGGATAGCCGATCAGAGCGGTGACGGTCTTGTTGGCGTAGAGTTCCGCGCCGGTGGCGGGTGCGGCCGCGAATCCGGCCGTGGCAGCCACGGTCAGGACAGCGGCGAGGCTGGCGGCGGTGCCGCCGGTCAGTCTATGGTGCGGCATCAAGCATGCCCTCCCTCTGTGTTCGATGAGACGATAAAACCGCTGGTATGCGTGGATGTGTTCTTGTCGGTGATTCAGTTTAGCCGGTTTTCGGGGAAGCTCAAAGGGCCCCTGGGGCGGTCGTGAGCGCCCCCGCCCCCGTCGCCCTCCGGGTCACGGCCCCGGTACGCGGCGCGCTGTGGATGGTCGGGGCCGCGGCGGCTTTCTCCCTGATGGGGTGGTCGGTGCGCGCGCTGGCGCCGATCCCGGCCTCGGAGATCGTGCTGCTGAGAAGCCTGTTCGGGCTCGTCCTGGTGGTCCCGTGTCTCGGGGTCCCGCTGGGCTCCCTCCTGCGCCTGAGATGGCCGAGGCTGTATCTCCTGCGGGCGGGGCTGAGCTACCTCGCCATGCTCGCGTGGTTCTACGCGCTGCACAAGGTGGCCCTGGCCGACGCGGTGGCGCTGCAGTTCACCCTGCCGCTGTTCACGATCCTGTTCGCCGTCGTCGTATTCGACGAACGGGTGGGTCTCCGCCGCTGGTCGGCGACTCTAGCCGGGTTTACCGGCGCCCTCGTCATCATCCGCCCCGGCTTCGCCGAGGTGAGCCTGCCCATGGTCCTGGTGCTGGTTTCCGCGGCGCTCTACGCGGCGAGCAACATGGTGATCAAGAAGCTGGCGCAGACCGAGCCGTCCCAACTGGTGGTGTTCTATCTCCACGCGCTAACCCTGCCGCTCGCCCTTCTCGGGGCGCTGCCCTACTGGATATGGCCCGGCTGGGGCGATCTCCCCTGGATCGCGATGCTGGCGGTGTCGGGAAGCCTCGCTCATTACTGCTTCACCCAGTCGATCCGCGCCGCCGATGCCTCCATCGTCATGCCGTTCGACTACCTGCGCCTGCCGATGATGGCGGCGATCGGGTATCTCGCCTATGGCGAGGCGCCTGTGGTCTGGACCTGGGTAGGGGCGGCTGTCATCTGCGGCGCCACCCTCTACATCGTGCGCCACGAGGCCCAGGTTGGTGCGCGCTGGGCCGGTCACGGCCGATGCGGCGGCCGCCGCCAGCCTGGAGGAGGGCCATGCGAAGGCGAGGGATCCCTAGGCGGCGACCGCGCGGCCCTTCTCGGTCAGCTTGCAGACGAGCCAGTCGGGCTTGACCGGGTTGATGAACCACGGCGCGGCCCATCCCTGCTCGATGCAGGACCGGATCGTGCGCGGCGAGACGCGGCGGCCTTCCTTGTCGAACAGCGGCAGCTTGCCGCCGGGCTGGTCGAGCCCGCGGGCGAGCCACGCCCGCTGCGCCGCAGTCGGGCGCAGACAACCCCGCTCGGGCTCGTCGCGGAGCCGAAAATTGGTATTCGCTGCGTCCATGCCGCTCCCGGGCCACGGCCCGGGCCTCCCGTCGGCCGGATATGGCGTATGGGCCGCAGTTTACGCGGAGACGGTCTGCTTGTCATCCCGGACCCGGAGGGGGTGCCGTGACAGCGGCGGCCACGACCGCCTAGACTGGCGCATGGCCCGATATTGCAGGGGAGGACGAGGATGGGTTCAGTGGTTCTCTACGTGACCACGTCGAGCGAGGAGGAGGCGGCGCGGATCGGGCGGGCCCTGGTGGCGGAACGGCTCGTCGCCTGCGCTAACGTGCTGGGCCGCGTCCGCTCGTTCTATCATTGGCAAGGCGAGTTGCAGGACGACGCCGAGGCGGTGCTCGTCGCCAAGACGCGGGAGGAGCGCGTAGCGGCGGTCACCGAGCGGATCCGGGCGCTCCACAGCTACACGCTGCCTTGCGTGGTGGCGCTGCCCATCGTCGGCGGGAATGAGGCGTTTCTCGACTGGATCGCCGCCGAGACGGGCGCCTGACCGTCCGCCGGACCCACCGCCTTCAGGGCCGATTCGTGGTTTTCCCGCGGTCGCGTCTTGTCCTGTTCAGGCGGTCGCGCACCTTGGCCCGGTACTCGGGGTCATAGACCAGGCGCTGCACGTCGACGTCGGCGTCCTGCTCGTGCTTTGCGGGGGGATCGGATTCCGGGTTCGTCGGGGCGATGGGTCTATTCCGTTTCTCGGGCATGGATCGATTGGATAACGCAAGGGAGTTAACGGACGGTGGCGGCGGTAACCGCCCTGGCCGCATCGCCCGGCGCCGCCGTCTCCGTCCACGCCCACCCATAGGGGCCGAATGTGGAGACACTTGGATCGTAAGATGTTAGTTCTGTGGAATTTCAATTGCATATCAAGTTTCATTAAAGTCCCCATTGAGTCCGTGCCGGCCGCCCCGGTGGCCTCGGCCGCCCTTGTGGACCGGCCATGATCACCCTATAACGCAGCGGGTGCCGCATCGCGGCAGCATGCCCGATTCACTGAGGGAACACGCCGTGCTGGCCCTATCCGCCCGCCTTTCACAGGGATTCTCGCTGGTCGGGCACGCCTATATGCATTTTCTGGTGGCGCTCTATCTCACCATCGTGCTGGCCCTCGAGCGCGAATGGGGGCTTCCGTACGCCGACCTCATCGGCCTGTGGACCCTCGGCGCGTTCCTGGTCGGGGTGGCGGCGCCGCTGGCGGGATTCCTCGGGGATCGCTGGTCGGCGCCCGGCATGATGGTGGTGTTCTTCCTCGGGGCCGGCGCGGCGACCGTCGCGTGCGGACTGGCCGACAGCCCGACGACGCTGATGGCGGGGCTGGCGGCGCTGGGCCTGTTCGCGGCGATCTACCATCCGGTGGGAATGGCGTGGCTCGTGCGGAACGCCATCAATCGGGGGATGGCGCTCGGGGTGTTCGGCGTGTTCGGATCGGCGGGCGTGGCGCTCGCCGGTTTCGTGGCCGCCGCGTTCGTCGATTTCGTGAGCTGGCGCGCCGCGTTCGTCGTTCCGGGCGCGATCGCGTTGGCGACCGGGCTTGCCCTCCTGGCATGTCTCGTCGCGGGACTGGTGCGCGACGGACGCATCGACCGGACGCCGCATCGGCCAGCCTCGCGCGCCGACATGGTGCGGGCGTTCTTCGTGCTGTCGGTGACGGTGTTCCTCGGCGGCCTGGTCTATCAGGCGACCCAGGTCGCCATGCCCAAGGCGCTGGCGCTGCGCGTCCCGGACATTGCGGGTTCGGGCACTCTCGGCGCCGGGGTGCTGTTCACCGTCATCTATCTCGTCGCCGGCGCGCTCCAGTTGATCGGCGGCTGGCTCGCCGACCGCTACCCGCTGAAATGGGTCTATCTCTGGACCTACGTATTCCAGGTGCCGCTGCTGTTCGCGGCGGCGGCCTGGACCGGGATTCCGTTCGTCGCCGCGGCCATCGCCATGGTGGTGCTCAACGTGGGCTCGCTGCCGGCGGAGAACTGCCTGATGGCGCGCTACACGCCGGAGCGCTGGCGCGGATCGGCGTTCGGCGCCAAGTTCGTGCTGTCCCTCGGCGTCGCGCCGGTGGCGGTGCAGCTGGTGGCGTGGATTCAGGGCGCCACCGGCGGCTTCTTTTGGCTATTCGCGGTCCTCGCCGCCGCAGCCGCGGTGGTCGTCGTCGCCATCGCCGCGCTTCCGATGGAGGAGGAGTCCGCGGTTCTTGCCAGTCCGGCGCCGGGAGCGGCGGAGTAGGCGGCACCCGCCGGCGGGGTTTCAGCGGGGAATTGAGCCAACGGCCGCGACGGACGGGAGCTGTCTCGCTCGTGCAATGACGGCCGGACGAAATCGATGCTTGAGGGAGGCTAGGTGCTCCAAGGGATCGGAAGGCGTGTCATCGGCGCGGTGGAGCGCGTCGTCAACGTGCGCGACCATGAACTGCGCGCGTTGCTCTGGGCGTTCGCCTATTTCTTCTGTCTGCTCTCGAGCTATTACGTCCTGCGGCCGCTGCGCGACGAGATGGGAATCGCCGGCGGTGTCCGCAACCTGCATTTGATGTTCACCGCGACCTTCGTCACCATGCTGGTGGCGGTGCCGCTATTCGGCGCGGTCGTTGCGCGCTTCCCGCGGCGTGTTTTCATACCTTGGGTCTATCGGTTCTTCGTTCTCAACATCCTCATCTTCTTTGCGCTGCTGACCGTCACGGAGACTTCGCCCCACGTGGCGCGTGCCTTCTTCGTGTGGGTGAGCGTCTTCAACCTGTTCGTCGTGACCGTGTTCTGGAGCTTCATGGCGGACCTGTTCTCGAATGAACAGGGCAAGCGCCTGTTCGGCTTCATTGCCGCCGGGGGAACGGCGGGCGCGCTTCTGGGTCCGACCGTGACGGCGGTGCTGGCGGTGCCCCTCGGTCCGGTGAACCTCCTCCTGATCTCTGCGGTGCTCCTCGAGCTCGCCGTGCAGTGCGTCAGGGGACTGCTGCGCTGCGCGGATTCGGCCAGGATCGCGAACGGAAATTCCGAGACGGGTACAGGTCGCATGGCCGACGAGCAAGTGATCGGGGGCGGGATGTTCGCCGGCTTCGTGCATGTTGCACGGTCGCCGTACCTGCTGTTCATTTGCCTGCACGTCCTGTTGTTGACTGCCACCGCGACGTTCCTCTATTTCCAGCAGGCCGAGATCGTTGCCGGCGCATTCTCCGATCCGGCTGAGCGCACGCGCATCTTCGCGCTGATCGATCTCGCGGTCGGCCTCTCGACCCTTGTGGTGCAGCTGTTCCTGACGGGTCGCCTGATCCAGCGCTTCGGGGTCGGCCCCGCACTTGCCTTCATGCCGGCGGTGACGCTCGCGGGGTTCCTCGCGCTGGCGGTGGCGCCGATCCTGGCCGTGGTGGTCGCGTTCCAGGCGCTCCGTCGGGCGGCCGATTTCGCCATCACCAATCCGGCCCTCCAGATTCTGTATACGGTGATTCCGCGGGAGGACAAGTACAAGTCCAAGAACTTCATCGACACCGTGGTCTTCCGCGGTGGCGATGCCGCCAGCGGCTGGGCTTTCACGGGGCTCAAGGGCCTCGGCCTCGAGCTTTCCGCCATCGCCGCCGCGACGGTCCCGCTGGCGGCGGCCTGGATCGGGCTCGCGCTGGTGCTCGGACGGCGCCAGGAGGGCCTGGCCCGCGCCCCGGTCGCCGCCGCGCCGGCGCATTAGGGTCGGCGAAGCCATGGTGCCGCGCGGCCCAGACACAAGGAAGGGAGTATGCAAATGACGACGAAATCCGCATCGGGCCGCGGCCCGGTGGTCACCCGCAAGGCGTTCCTCGAGGGCACGGTGGCGGCGGCAGGCGCGCTCGCCGCCGGCGGCCTCGCGGGCCTTGCCGGACCGGGGGGCCCCGCCTTGGCGGCGGAGGTAGCGACACGACCCATTCCTTCGAGTGGGGAGCGCATTCCCGTGGTCGGCCTCGGCACCGCACGCGTCTATGATGTCGCGCCGGACGATCCCAAGGTTCCGGTCCTCAGGGCCACGGTCGATGCCTTCGTCAAGGGCGGCGGCAAGGTGATCGACACCTCGCCCACCTATGGGCGGTCGGAGCCGATGGTGGGCCGCCTCGTGGGCGAGCTCGGGGCGCGCGACCGCCTGTTCCTCGCGACCAAGATATCCACCTCCGGCGAACAGGCGGGGATCGACAGCGTTGGCGTCTCCATGAGATCGCTCGGCACCGACCGCATCGAGCTCCTCCAGGTCCACAACATCAAGGATGTGGGTACGCAGCTCCGGACCATCCGCCGCCTGAAGGAGGCGGGCAAGGTCCGCTATGCCGGCATCACCATCTCCAACGCGCGCGCCTACGAACGGTTCGAGAAGTTGATGAGGAGCGAGCCGCTCGACTTCATCCAGGTGAACTATTCCCTCGGCCAGCCCGAGTCCGCCGAGCGCATCCTTCCGCTGGCCCGCGACAAGGGCATCGCCGTCCTCGTCAACCGCCCATTCTGGCTGGCGCGCCTGTTCCGCAAGGCCAAGGGGCACGATCTCCCGCCCTGGTCCGCCGAGTTCGACTGCAAGAGCTGGGCCCAGTTCTTCCTGAAATTCATCCTGGGCCACCCGGCGGTGACCTGCGCCATCCCCGGGACCGACCGGCCGGAATACATGGTGGACAACCTGGGAGCCGGTATCGGCCGCATGCCCGACCAGAGGACGCGGGCGCGCATGCTGGCCTTCTGGCAGAGGCTTTGAGCGCGACGGACGTCGGCCCAGGGGCGCCGGCGCCCCCGGTCGCGCTCACGTGCAAGCCGCCGCAAGAGCCTGTTCCAGATCGGCGATAAGGTCGGCAACGTCCTCGATCCCCGCCGAGATGCGGATCACGTCGGGCCCGGCGCCCGCGGCGATGCGGTCTTCCTCGCCGAGCTGGCGGTGGGTGGTCGAGGCGGGATGGATGATGAGGCTGCGGGTATCGCCGACATTGGCGAGGTGGGAGAACAGCCGGCAGGCCTCCACGAACCTGCACCCCGCCTCGAATCCGCCCCTGAGCCCGAACGTGAAGACGGCCCCGGCGCCGTGGGGCAGGTATTTCCCGGCAAGCGCGCGGCACGGGCTCGACGCCAGCCCGGCATAGGAGACCCAGGCGACTTCCGGGCGCGCCTCGAGCCAGGAGGCCAGCGCCAGCGCGTTCTCCGAATGGCGGGCCATGCGCAGCGGCAGGGTCTCGGCGCCGGTCAGCGTCAGGAACGCCGTCATCGGCGCCATGGCCGGGCCGAAATCGCGGAGCCCCACGGCGTGGCCATAGACCGTGTAGGCCAGCGGGCCGAATCGCTCGGCGAAGCGGATGCCGTGATAGGCGGTCGAGGGCGCGGTCAGGGCGGGGTACCGCCCGTCCCAGGGGAAATTGCCCGAATCCACGATCACCCCGCCGATGGCGTTGCCGTGTCCGGCGACGAACTTGGTGGTGGAATAGACGGCGATGTCGGCGCCCCACTCGAAGGGCCGAAGGAGCGCGGGCGTCGCCAGCGTATTGTCGACGATGAGCGGCACGCTGGCGTCGCGGGCGATGGCGGCGAGGGCCTCGAGATCCATGACGATGCCGCCGGGATTGGACAGGCTCTCAGTGAAGATGGCCCTGGTGCGCTCGCCGACGGCCGCGCGCACGTTTTCGGGGTCGGTCGCGTCCACGAAGCTCACTTGCCAGCCCAGCCGCGCGAAGCTGTGGCCGAACTGGGTCACCGATCCGCCGTAGAGATGCCGCGAGGCGACGAAATGGTCGCCGGCCTCCATCAGCGGCAGGAAGGCGAGGAACTGGGCGGCGTGGCCGGAGGCGCAGGCGATCGCCCCGGCGCCGCCGTCGAGCGCCGCCATCTTGCCCTCCAGCGCCTGGGCCGTGGGGTTGGTGATGCGGGAATAGATCTGGCCGAATTCGTCGAGGTCGAACAGGCGGGCCGCATGCTCGATGTCGCGGAAGACATAGGACGTGGTCTGGTAGATGGGGGTCACGCGGGCGCCGGTGGCGGGATCGGGCGCCGTGCCGCCATGGACCGCCCGGGTGGCGAGGCCCTGGGCCGGCGGGTGGCATCCACGGCGGTCGTTGTCCCGACCCGATGGCGTCATTGCCGATGTTCCATCTTGATCCTGTGGTTTCTCCGGTGTCTAATTTCCCACTGAAGCCCGATAACAAAAACGTTCCTCAAGGCTTCCCGTGCGTGATCCCGCACCGACAGGGAGACGACCATGCCTAGACCTCCATCTCCGGCCACCGGTGTGCGTACCGGCGACCTTCCCACCACGCGTCGGGACGTGCTCGGTGGTCTTGCCGCCGCTCCCGTCTTGGGGCTCGCGCTCTCGTTCCCGGCACTGATCCCGTCGCCGGCCCGGGCCGACGGGTCCGGCCCGTTCGAATCCTTCAAGCCGGGGATTCGCGAAATCACCGGCAAGTTCACGGTGTACGACATCCCGACCAGCTACGCCACGCCCCATTGCCTCGCGCCCGACGGCCGTGGCGGCATCTGGTTCGTCGAGATCGGAGCCAACCGCATCGGCAAGCTCGACAAGGCGTCCGGGCGGATGAAGGAGTGGGTCATCCCGACGCCGGCCGCCCATCCCCACGGCATCACCGTCGACAAGGACGGCTTCGTGTGGTTCTCGGAGGCCAACCAGGACAAGATCGGGCGGTTCGACCCGAGGACCGAGACCTTCAAGGAATACCCGGTGCCCCCCGGCGGGAAACGGCAAGGCGCGCGGAACGGCGTCGGCCGCATCCACACGCCGATGATGGGCAAGGACGGGAATCTCTACTGCACCAACGAGTGGCTCAGCACCATCGTCCGGCTCGATCCCAAGACGGGCGCCACCAAGGAATACCAGGCCCGCTTCGCGGGCAAGCGAGGGTCTCGTCCCTACGGACTGCAGGTGGATTTCGACGGCAACATGTGGTTTGCCGCGGTGGGAAGCGAGTACATCGGCATGATCGACATCAAGGCCGAGACCGTGACCGAACACCCGACCCCGACGAAGAAGTCCGGTCCCCGCCGACTCTGCGTCGATCCGGAGGGCAAGATCTGGTTCACCGAGTGGAACACCCACAAGATCGGCTACATCGTGCCCAGGACCAAGGAGATGAAGGAATTCGACCTGCCGGCGGCGCCGCGGGCGGGAGCCTACGCCGTCACCTCCAACGGGGCGGGGACGATCTTCGCCGGGGAGTTCATCGCCAACCAGGTGACGAAGTTCGAGCCCAAGACCGGGAAGTTCACCGAATACCCGATGCCGCTCCGCCGCAGCCGCGTCCGCCAGATCGTGTGCTGCGAGGAGGGCTATGTCTGGTACGCGGACAACGGCAACTCGAAGATCGTCCGGCTGAGCTGAGGGAGCGCGCCGGCGTCGAGTGCCGCGCCGTTCCCTTCGACCAAAGACACGCCCCTCGGGGCGGGGGAGGCCATCATGTCAGTCTTGAATCGTATCCATCGGCCCTGCGCGCGCTGTACCGAGACGCGGCGCCGTTTCCTGAAGCTCCTGGCCGCGGTGCCGCTCTCGGGTGGCCTCGTCGCGCGCGCCACCCGCAGGGTGCAGGCGGCCGGCTCGGCGAGCGTCGCCAAGCTCTCCGATCTCACCCGGGCCTGGAGCGCGGTCACTTTCCGCTATGCCACGACCATCGAGCAGGAAGTCTCCGACGGCCGCGGCAAGGTCGGCAAGGTAAAGGTGAAAGAGAACATTCCCGGAGTGGTCATCCGACTCCCGGAAGAGGTCGCCGCCAAGCGCGGCGGCGGCGACAAGGGTCGATACATGGTGGTCGACCTGCACTGCACCCATGCCCGATGCGAGTCGGTCTATATCACCGACCCGAAGGAGCTCAAGGTGTTGACCGGCGAGGACCATTCCCGACCCGCCATCGTCTGTCCGTGCCACCTGAGCCTGTTCGAGATCGAGAACGGCCTCAGGCCGGCGAAGGGTGCCAGGGCCAAGAAGCCGCTCTACGAGTTCCATTACGAGGTCAGGGACGGGGAGATCGTGGTCACCGGTCTGCCCGAGGGCGCCTCGCGGTTCAAGGCGGGCAACGAGGGCGGCCTCGGCACCGAATACCGGGTCCAGCCGGAGGTCGAGGGCCTGTGAGGACCGTGCCCGGCCTGCGACGGCGGGGCTTTCTGGCACTGATGGCGCGGGCGGCGGGCGCCTTCGGCCTCGCCGCCGGGGGGATCGTGCGGTCCCGGTCCGCGGCCGCCGCGCCCGAGGTGCCGCCCAATCCCAGGATTCCGCTGGACCGGGTGCGGGAGCCCTGGTCAGCCGCCGAATTCACCTTCTACAAGCTGGTCGAGGATCGCCGCGGGCCGGTGGTGAGCGACTTCCCGGGTTACCTCATCCGCCTCCCGAAGGAGACCCCGGGCCATGCCGAAACCCGCGACGGCCTCTATGCGGTGAGCCGCGTCTGCCCCCACGAGGGCTGCCGCTTCCATCTGTTCCGGCCGGGCGAGGAGATTCCGTTCGGCCTCCCCGACGGCGTCCCGCGATCGATTCCCAACCCGCTGCTGGTATGCCCGTGCCATCGCAGCGCCTTCGACCCGGCCCATGCCGGCCGGGTCATGGGCGGTCCTGCGCCGAGGCCGCCCTACCGGTTCGAATTCCGGATCGAGGACGGGGTGGCGGTGATCCTGGCCCTGGAGAGGGGCGGCGACCGCTTTGGATAGGGATCTCCTGTAAAATATTACCCGATCCATAAGGTTCGGATAATCCACGGTTTTCCCGTTGACAGCCTGGATTCGAGTGGCATACTCCGCGCCTCGGCTGCCGGGCGCCCCCGCAGCGGCCAGCAAGGAACGGCGAGGATGAAGACCTTCAGCGCGACGCCCAAGGACATCGACAAGAAATGGGTGCTGA
>Ga0214471_10004200_pt1 | contig 11120 bp, 4 predicted proteins | sample RVTome_5_FD_207665 | JGI IMG/M metagenome (GOLD analysis project Ga0214471, IMG submission 207665) | Soil microbial communities from uranium-contaminated site in the Upper Colorado River Basin, Wyoming, United States - RVT142D155 | ecosystem: Environmental > Terrestrial > Soil > Contaminated >... | reverse complement strand
GCCGAGACGCGGCGGCCGTGGACCGTGCGCGCCTCGTCGCCGGTGTGGAGCGTCGGCGACCACCAGCTGGCGACCGCGAGGCGCTCGAACCGCTTCGCCCGCGCTGCGAGATCGACATAGGTCGCGAAGCCAAGGTTCGAGACGGTGCCGTCCGGATCGGCTTCGCCGAGGTAAACGACGCTCTCCGGGTCGGGCAGCGGCAGCTCGTCGAGCACGACACCGTAGAGCAGGCTGAAGACCGCGGTGTTGGCGCCGATCCCGACCGCCAGGATGAGCACGACCAACGCTGCGAGCAGCGGCCGCCGCCCCAGGCGGCGCAGGGCGTGGTGGAGCTCGAAAACGACCCTCATGGCGGTCACTCCTCCCGCAGGACGGAAGCCGGGTCGAGCCGCGCGGCGCGGCGCGCCGGCCAGCCGGCGGCGAGCGCCGCCACCGCGAGGAGCGCCGCGACCGCTCCGCCCAGGCTCGCCGGGTCCGCCGGCGAGACGTTCCACAGCCAGGTCGAGAGCGCGCGGCCGAGGGCGAGCGCGGCGGCGAGGCCGAGCGCCGCGCCGACCGCCGCCGGCGTCGCCCCCCGGCGCAACACGTAGGTCGCCAGGTCGCGGGCCGTGGCTCCCAGAGCCAGCCGCAAGCCCATCTCGCATCGCCGCTCGGCGACGAGCAGCGCGAGCACGCCGTGCAGTCCGAGGCCGGCGAGCGTCAGAGCCGACACTCCGAAAACGCCGAGCAACGCGCCGAGCAGGCGCTCGCGCGCGGTGGCGCGTTGCAGGAGGTCGGCGAGCGGCTCGGGCTCCTCGATCACGAGCTCGGGCGAGACGGCGCGCAGCGCCGAGCGCAGGCTGGCGAGGGAGAAGCCCGGACCGGTGCGCGCGGCGAGCGCCACAGTCGCGTTGCCGAAGCGATTCGGCTGCCGCAACGGGCGGTACATCTCGGGCTTGACCGAGAGGGTCAGCGACTCCTGCGGCGTGTCGGCGACGACGCCGACGATCGTCACCCACTCGCTGGCGTGGTCGAGGCCGGTGCGCAGGCGGCGGCCGAGCGGGTTCTCCCCCGGCCACATCTGGCGCGCCAGCGTCTCGTTGACGACGGCGACGAGGGGAGCCGGCGCGGCGTCGGCCTCGCTGAACGTGCGGCCGGCGACGAGACGGATGCCGAGGGCGCCGAAGTAGTCGCCTTCGACCGCCCGCCAGCAGACGTCGGGCTGCCGGTTGGGCGGGAACTCGCGCCCTTCGACGGAGAGACCGGCGGAGAAGCCGGTGCCGGTCAGCGGTAGCTTGAGGATGGCGCCGGCGCGCTCGACGCCGGGCGCGGTGGCGGCGGCGGCGACGGCGTCGGAGAGCAACGCCGCCCGCCGCTCGACGCCGAAGTCGGCGCGCGTCGGCGCCCACAGCCGGAGCGTCGTCACGCTCTCGGCGTCGAAACCGGGATCGACGGCGGTCATGCGCAGCAGCGTGCGGACGACGAGAAGCGAGCCGGCGACGAGGACGACGGCGAGTGCCGCCTGCGCGACAACGAGCGCCGAGCGCAGCCCGCCGCGCTCGACGCCGAGCGCGCCGCGGCCGGCGGCGAGCGCTACGGCGGGCGGCACGCGCAGCGCCGCCATCGCCGGCGTCGCGGCGGCGGCGATCGCCGCGAGGGTGGTCAACGCGGCGGCGAAGAGCGTGACGGCGGGCGCCGCGCCGACCGCGCGTCCCGCGGCGTCGGCGCCGGGCAGCCAGGAGATCAGCAGCGGGGCGCCCCACGCCGCGACAGCGAAGCCGAGGCCGCCGCCGGCGACGGCGAGGAGGGCGACCTCCGAGACCGCTTCGCGCAGCAAGCGCGCGCCGCGCGCACCGAGCGCCGCGCGAACCGCGATTTCCCGTCGCCGGTTCGCGCCGCGCGCGAGCAGCAGACCGGCGACGTTCGAGCAGGCAACGAGCAGGATGAGGAGCGAGCCGGCGCCGAGCAGCGCCACCGGCGCCGCGACGCGGCTGCCGAGGTCGTCGGCGAGTGGGTCGACGCGCATGCCGCTGCCCCGGTTGTCATCGGGATAGGCAGCCGCCAGCCGCGCCGCGATCTCGCCGAGCTCGGCGTCGGCGGCGGCGACGGTCGCGCCGGGCGCGAGCCGCGCGTAAACGCCCAGGTAGCGCGCGTCGCGCATCGTCGTCCAGTCGACGTCCAGATCCAGAGGTAGGCTCGGGATGTCGCGCTCGGCGAGCGTCCAGACGCGGACGCCGCTCGGCAGGGCGAAGCTCGCCGGGGCGACTCCGATCACCCGATAGGCGACGCCGTCGAGGCGGATCGTCCGCTCGGCGAGTGGTCCCGCGCCGAGCTCCTGCAGCCAGAACGCCTCGGAAGCGACCGCCAGAGCGTCCGACTCGCCGCCGTGGAAGAAGCGCCCCGCGTGTGGCGTCGCGCCCAGCACGTCGAAGAATTGCGTCGAGACCCGGGCCACCGAGATGCGCCGCGGTTCGCCTTCGGCGTCGAGCATCTGCGGCGTCTCGAAGTAGGCGGCCGCGCTCTCGATCGTCGCCGCTTCGCGACGGAAGTCGAGGAAGTTCGCCGGCGCCAACTGCCGCCGCAGATTCCCTTCGAACGTCTCCCAGACGGCGACCAGCCGATCCGGTTCGCGCAGCGGCAGCGGGCCGAGGAGCAGCGACCAGGCGGTGGAGAAGACGGCGGTGTTGACGCCGATGCCGAGGGCGAAGCTGGCGAGCACGGCGAGCGTGAAACCGGGCGAGCGGGCGAGCCCGCGGGCGGCGTGGCGGAGCGGCGGGAGCGGGTTCAACGTCGGTCCTCTCGAGGTGGTCGTCAGTCGTCGCGCAGCGACTCGGCGGGCGAAACGCGGGTGGCGCGCTGCGCGGGAAGCCAGCTCGCCGCCGCGGCGACGGCGATCAGGACCGCGGGAGCGACCAGGTAGTCGAGCGGCTCGACGGCGCCCGCCACTGGCAGCAGCGAGCCGAGCGCCCGAGTGGCACCGGCGACCAGCGGCATGGCGGCGGCGGCGCCGACCCACGTCCAGCGCAGGCCGCGGCCGAGGAAGAGCCGTCGGATCTCGCGGGCCGTGGCGCCGAGCGCTTGCCGCACGCCGATCTCGCGGCGCGCGGCGACCACCTGCTGGGCTACCAGGGCGTAGAGCGCCAGCGCCGAGAGCAGCACCGCCAGCGCCCCGAGCACGGCGGCGATCGCCGCCGCCGAGCGCTGCGGCAGCAGGAGCGTCTCGAGCTGCGCCGTCGCCGGCTGGAGCGGAGGAGTGCCGAGATCGGGAGCGCTCTCGGCGAGCACCCGGTGGACCTCCGCCGCGAGCGCCGCGACGTCTCGGTCGCGGGCGCGGACGGCGAGCGCGAGCCGCGGCGTCGCGTGCTGCTCGAGCGGGAGGAAGAGCTGCGGCCGGGGCGCCCGCCAGGGGCGGCGAGTGCGGGCGTCGCGCGCCACGCCGACGACGCGCACCGGTTGCCCGTCGACGTAGACGAGGCGCTCGAGCGGCGAGCCGCCGGGCGCGAGCGCGGCGGCGAGCTGCTCGTTGACGACGGCGACCGCGGGCGCCCCGCCGTCGTCGAAGGGAGCGAAGCCACGGCCGGCGACGATCGGCAGCCGGAGCAGCTCGAAGTAGCCGGCGGAGACCACCGCGGTGTCGACGCGCTGCGCCGCCGCGTCGTCGGACGAGGGCGCGACGGCGCGCGTCGGGTGACCGAAGGAGAGCGGGAAGGGCGACGCGGCGGCGCTCGCCTCGACGCCCGGCAGCGCGTCGAGCCGCGCCAGTGTCCGCGCGACAAGCCGGTGCTCCTCGTCGGCGTCGAGGCCGAGGAGGCCGACCTCGAAGTCGACGACGCCGACTCGCTCGACCTCGAGGCCGAGCTCGAGCCCGCGCGCCGCCCGCGCGTGGAGGGCGAAGAAGAGCGCCAGGGTGACGAGGACGACCGAGGCGAGCACCTGCGCCGTCACCAGCACCGCGCGCGCGCGTCCCGCTCCGGCACCGGCGACGCCGCGCGCGCCGGCGAGCAGATCGGCGGTGCCGGCGCACGTCGCGCGCCGCGCCGCGATGGCTCCCACCGTCAGCCCGAGAACGATCGCCAGGGCGACGCCGAAGCCGAGCACCGCGGCGTCGGGGCGGAGCTCGAGGTCGAGCGGCACCGAGAGGCCGCGCGAGAACGAGCGGAGCAGCGCGGCGGCGGCGAGCGAGAGGGCGCAGCCGAGGACGCCGCCGCAGGCGAAGAGGAGCGTCGACTGCACGGCGAGCGGCAGGAGCAGGCGGCGGCGGTCGCCGCCGAGCGCGGCGCGCACCGCCAGCTCGTGGCGGCGGTCGAGATGATCCGCGAGGAGCAGGCCGACGATGTTGGCTGCGACGACCAGGACGGCGATCGCGCCGAGTGTCGCGAGCGCGATGAAAAAGAGCACCGCCGCGCCGTAGAGCGATGGCTCGACGCCGCTCGTGCGCTCGATGCGGAAGCGGGCCCCCCGCCAGCGCTCGGGAGCCAGACGGGAGAGGTCCGCAGCCAGGCGGTCGAGCTCGGCGCGCACGGTGGTGAGCGAGGCCTCGGCGCGCCGCCGCGCCACGAGCTCGAGGAGATCGCGGTCGGCCCGGGTGGCGGAGTGCCCAGGATCGGCGAGCGCGATCTGCGCGAGCGGAACGTAGAGGTCGAAGCGGAAGCCGAGGAAGGTGCCGACGAACCCGGGCGGCCCGACACCGACGACCTCGAAGGGGTGACCGTTGATCCGCACCGTGCGGCCGACGAGGTCGGGATCGCCGCCGAAGCGCGACCGCCAGAGCGCGTGGTCGAGCACTGCCACCGGCGCCGCACCGGGCAGATCGTCGCTGGCGCGCAGCAGCCGGCCGGCTGCGGGGTGTGCGCCGAGGGTGGCGAAATAGTTGCCGGCGACCACCTGTGCTACGGCGAGCAGCGGCGGCGCGTCGCTGACCGCCAGGCTGACGCCCTGATCGCGGAAGCCGGTGACCTCCTCGAGGGCCTCGGCCTCGGCGGCGAGGGCGCGCAACTCGGCGAGCGAGAAGCCGCCGAACTCGTCCGCTTCGACTGTGCGGTGGAGGTTGACCAGCTCCTCCGGCGCGCCGACGCCGGGCAGCGGGCGGAGGACGAAGTGGCGGACGACGGTGGCGATGGCGGTCGCCGAGGCGATGGCGAGCGCCGCGGTGGCGACGATCGTCGCCGTCCACAGCGGCCGCCGGCGCAAGCGGCGAAGCTCGGTGCGGAGAGAGCTGGCGAGCACGAGCGGGCGCCTTTCCGGCCGTCACTTGTCGCGCAGCGCGGCGACGGGATCGACGGCGGCGGCGCGCCGCGCGGCGAGGCCGCTGGCGAGTGCCGCCACCGCGACGAGGGTCGCCAGGCCAATCACGAACGGCAGCGGCGAGAGCGGGTCGACGCCGTAGAGGACGCCGCGGATTCCGCGCGCGGCGGCGAGGGCGAGGAGCAGCCCGAGCGCTGCCCCCGGAACGACGTGGACGAAGCCGTCGCGCACGAGGCCGAGAACGACGGCGCGCGGTGCGGCGCCGAGCGCCATGCGCAAGCCGAGCTCGCGCGTGCGGCGCGCCACCGAGTAGGCGAGGACGCCGAAAAGCCCGACGGCCGCGAGCACCAGGCCCTGAGCGGCGAAGACGGTCGCCAGGTTCCCGATCAGTCGGCGGTCCTCCCAGCTCTGCCGGAGACGCGCCGGATAGGTCATGACGTCGTAGAGCGGGGCGTCGGGCTCGAGCTTCGCGAGCGCGCCACGGGCGGTCTCGGCGAGGGCCGCGGGGTCGCCGCCGGCAGCGCGCACGACGACGAAGCTGCTCCGCCAGGGAAAGCGGGCGAAGGGCACGAAGACCTGTAGCGCGGCGCGCTCGGTCTGCTCGTGCAGCTCCTCGAACGGCAAATCGGGAGCGATGCCGGCGATCGTGTAGACGGGCGCGTCGGGTGCGAGCCCGAGACGCAGCCGCTTGCCGAGCGTCGGCTCGCCGGGCCAGAGTCGCGTGGCGAGAGCGCGATTGACGACCACGCGTTCGATCGATGCGCCGGCGTCCTCGGCTGCGCTCCACGTCTCGCCCGCGACGAGCGGCGCCCCGAGCGTCGCGAAAAAGCCACGCGACACCCCGATCAAGGAGATGACGAGCGAGGCGTCGACGCTCGGCGCGTCCTCGGCGCGCGATGCGCGCTCGGTGTCGCCGCCGTCGTCGGCGGGAAGCGCCGTCGTGACCGCCGCGCCCGCGACGCCGGGCGTTGCCGCCAGTCTCTCGACCAGCCGCTCGCGAAACTCGACGCGCCTCGCCGGCGGGTCGTAGGCGTCACCGGGGAGGTAGGTGCGAAAGCTGAGCAGCGGCCCGGGCGCGAAGCCGAGGTCGGCGTGCTCGAGAGCGCGCACGCTGCCGAGCAGCCAGATGCCGCCGACGAGAACGACGAACGAGGCGGCGAACTGCAGACCGACCAACAGGCGTTGAAACCGCCGAGTTCGCCGCGAGTCTCCGCTGCGTCCGGCGGCGGCGAGGAGCGGCAGCAGACCGCTGCGGCCCGCGCCCAGCGCCGGCGCCAGTCCGGCGAGCAGCGTCACGACGCCGGCCAGCGCGCAAGCGCCGGCGACGAGCCGGGCGTCGAGCTCGAAGGTCATCCAGGCGGGAAATTCCTCGTTCATGGTGGCCAACGCGACGTCGAGCCCCCACTTGCCGAGCAGCAGGCCGGCGGCGCAGCCGGCGACGGCGAGCAGGAAGCTCTCGCCGAGCACCTGGCGCAGGATGCGGCCGCGTCCGGCGCCGAGCGCCAGCCGCACTGCCAGCTCGCCCTCGCGCGCCGCGGCGCGCGCGACGAGGAGGTTGGCGACGTTGAAGCAGGCGACGACGAGGACGGCGAAGACGAGTGTCGAGAGCACGGCGAGAATGCGCGTCGTGTGCGGGTCGTAGAGCGACTCGCGGATCGGCACCAGGCGGAAGCCGCGCTGCGCCTCGTCGACCACGCCGCCGGCGCGCAAGCGCTCGGCAGCCGCGTCGAGCGAGTTCTGGGCGTCGGACAAGGGGGCGTTGCCCGGCAGGGTGGCGACGGTCCAGAAGTCCCGTGCGTCACGGGGGAAATCGCTCTCGGGCGCCCACGGCAGATAGAGCTGCTGGCTGCCGGGGATGCCGAAGCCCGGCGGCAGGACACCGGCCACGACGAGCCGGCGCTGATTCATCTCGAGAGCGCTGCCAACCGCCGCCGGATCGCCGCCGAAGCGGCGTTGCCAGAGCGCGTGGGAGAGCACTACGGACTCTTCGCGACCGATCGGCCGACCTTCGTCGGCACGAAAGTCGCGGCCGAGGAGCAGCGAGACGCCGAGGACGCGGAAAAAGTCGGGCGAGACCGAGGTGCCGAGCACGCGTTCGGGCTCGCCGCCGGTGAGCGTGAGGTTGCGAAACATCAGCACGGCGAGCTCGTCGACCGCGCCCGAGGCGGCGATCTCCTCGGCTTCGGCGAGCGTCAGGGCGTCGCTCTCCGCGTCGAGCGCGCCACGGTCGGTGGGATAAACGAGGACGAGCCGGCCGGCGTTCACCCCCGGCAGCGGCCGCCAGAGAATCGAGTAGACGATGGTACCGATGGCGATCGTCGAACCAGTGCCGAGGGCCAGGGTGAGGACCGCCGCCAGGGCGAGCCCCGGAGAGCGCGCCAGCGAGCGCAGCGTTTGGCGGATCTCCGCGATCACGGTTGGCACGCCCCGGGAGACTGCAAGGCGATTGCCATTGCGAGCTGCTCGAAGGCCGCGTGCGACGGGCGGCGGGGGACGGTTCCGGTGCGGTCCGCGTTCAACACTGGGACCCGACTGTTCGGATCCGGACAGCCGGCGCCGCATCTCACATCTCGTCGCGCAGCACGACCGCAGGATCGACGCGCATCGCCTCGAACGCCGGCAGGGCGCAGGCAAGAAGCGACAGCCCGGCGAGGAGGAGGGTCGAGCCGACATAGGGCGCCGGCTCGAGGAGGCCGACGCCCCAGACGAGAGAGCTCGCCAGGCGCGAGGCGACGATCGCGGCGACCGTTCCGATCGCTGCGCCCGCCGCGCACCAACGCAGGCCGCGACGGAGGACTCCGGCGACGAGCGCGCGCGGCGCCGCGCCGAGAGCCTGCCGCAGCCCGAGCTCGCGGCGCCGCGCCGCCACGCCGTACGAGGCGACGGCGAAGATGCCGACGCCGGCGAGCGCGAGCGCGATCGAGCCGAGCGCTGTCGCGGCGCGGGCGAGCAGGCGCGGCGCGAAGAGCGATTCGTCGACCCGCGACGCGAGCGGCGTCACTTGGCGGGCGACGACGTCGGCGTCGACCGCGGCGACCAGGCGCGGCAGCGCGGCGACGATCGGGCCGGTGGCGCCGTCGGTGCGCACCAGCAGATAGGGCGCGAAGACCGCGCGCTCGCGCGCCTGATCGAGCGGCACGTAGACCTGGATGCGCGAGGGGTTCTGCAGCTCGTAGTGGCGCACGTTGGCGACGACGCCGACGATGGTGCGATAGACCGGCACGGCGTCGGGAGAGTGGGCATCGCCGTCCGTCTCGAAGGTGACGCGCTTGCCGATCGGATCCTCTCCCGGCCAGTAGCGCTCGGCCAGCGTCTCGTCGACCACGGTGACCAGCTCCCCGCCGTCGCGGTCGCTCTCCGCGAAGCGGCGACCGCGCAGCAGCTCGACGCCGAGCGTCGCGAAGTGGTCGGGCGAGACGACGTTGAACAGCACCGAGTCGCCCTCGTGGGGGTCGAACGGCACGCCTTCGGGAGTCAGCCGCAGCTCCCACGAGCGCTGGGTGAGCGGCAGCAGGAGCGACAGCGACGCCGAGCGGGCGCCCGGCAGGGCGCGCGCCCGCTCGACCAGCTCGCGCATCAGCGCGCTCCAGGTGGCAGGCTCGGTGAGGCGCTCGGAGAGCAGCGACAGCCGCGCCATGACGACTCCCCGGTCTTCGAAGCCCTTGTCGACGGCGCGCAATCGATCGAGGCTGGTGGCGAGCTTGAGGGCGCCGACGGCGAGCAGCGTGCCGAGCGCGAGCTGACCGACGACGAGCGCCGAGCGAAAGCGCTCCGACTCGCGGCTGGAGAGGGCGCGGAAACCGTGCAGCGCGGTCGCCGTGGCCACGTCGCGGTGGAGCGAGAGCGCCGGGAGGCCGCCGAGCACGACGGCCACCAGGGCGGCGAGCGCGGCGGCGAACGAGAGCGCGCGCGGGCCGAGCGCGAGCCTCTCGGCGACGAAGAGCGGCAGCTCGCTCGCGATCCAGCCGCGCAGCAGGGCGACGAGCCCGAACGCGCCGCCGGCCCCGAGCGCGCTCCCGGCGGCGGCGATCCAGCTCGCCTCGGCGAGCTGCAGGCGGAAGAGGTCCCAGCGCGGCGCGCCGAGGGCGACGCGCACGGCGAGCTCGTCCCGGCGCGCCGCGGAGCGCGCCAGGACGAGGTTGCCAACGTTCGCCACCGCCAGGCAGACGACGAGCGTCGCGGCGACGAAGAGGAGCAGGAGCGGCGCGCGCAGGTCGCCCACCAGCAACTCGGTGAGCGTCTCGAGCCGCGGCGTCGCCACATCACGTCCCTCGAGCTCGCGCACCTCGGCGGCGACGCGGTCGAAATCGGCTTGCGCGGCGGCGAGCGTGACTCCAGCGCGCAGTCGCCCGAGCATGCGCAGGCCGAAGCTGCTGTCGCGATCCTCCCAGGGCAGCTGCTCGGCGATCGCGCCGAGCGGCAGGTAGATCGCCGTCTCGGCGGTGGGATAGCCCGCCGCAGCCGGCAACACACCGACGACGGTGTGGGCGATGTCGTCCAGCACCAGCGTCGAGCCGACGAGCGCCGGGTCGGCGCCGAGCTCCTGGAAGAATCCCCAGCCGAGCACCGCGACCGGAGCGGCGCCGCGTTCGGTCTCGGCGGCGGCGATGGGGCGACCGTGCTCGGCCGAGAGGCCGAGCGTCGTGAAGAAATCGCCGAGCACCATCCGGGTGTCGAGGATGCGTTTCGCGCCGCGCCCGCTGAGCGCCACTCCCCAGCCGGCCGAGGCGGCGCTCGTCTCGAGCACGCGGTTGCGCGCGCTCCAGTCGCCGTAGTTCGGCACCGAGAGCGAGATCGAGAAGCCCTTGGGGCTGATCACGTCGGGCGTCACCAGCCGCTGCGGATCACGGAACGGCAGCGGCGATAGCAACGCGGCGTCGACCAGTACGAAGCTCGCCGTCGACGCCGCGATGCCGGCGGCGACCGTCAGCGTGGCGACGACGGCATAGAGCGGCCGGCGGCGCAGTGCCCGCCCGGCCTGCCGGATGAGACCTCGGACGTCGGACATCGACTCCCCCTGGCTTCTGGCGTCCTCGACGCCGAGAGACCGTCGATCGGAAGTGACTACCTTGGACGCCGAAAGAGGTTACGTGGGCACGCTCACGGCTCGCGCAGCGCCTGCATCGCGTCGCGCCGTGACGCCCGCCAGGCGGGCAGCGCAGCGGCGGCGACGAGGGAAGTGCGGCGAAGCGAGCGCAGCATGTCGGTCTCCTCGAGTTTGCGCGGCGGGCCGGGCTCGGCGCCTACTCGTCCCGCAGCGCCTGCGCCGGCTCGATGGCGAGGGCCCGAGCGGTGGGCAGGGCGGCGGCGACGACGGCGACGGCGACGACGGCGAGCGGCACGAGGGCGAAGGTGGCGGGATCTCGGCCGTCGACGCCGTAGAGCAGGCTCGAGATCCAACGCACGGCGACGAGCGGGATGGCGAGACCGACGGCGAGGCCGACGCCCACCGGGAAGGTGATTTGGGCGACGACCCCGCGCCCGATGCGCACGGGGTTGGCGCCGAGCGCCGCGCGCAGCGCGATTTCGCGCCGCCGCGCGTCGACCGAGTAGCCGAGCACGCCGCCGAGGCCGACCGCCGAGAGCAGCGCGGCGAGGACGCCGAGGCCGGTGGCGAGCCCGGCGGAGGCGCGCTCGAGGCCGAGCGAGCGCTCGAGATCCTCGGCGAAAGGGCGCAGGTCCACGGCCGGCACGCCCGGGGCGACCTCGGCGACGCGCCGGCGCACTCCGTTGACGAGCGCCAGCGGCGGCCCCGAGGCGCGCAGGTAGAACACCGTGCTCGAGCCGTCGTAGGCCTGCGCGAAGGGACGCAGCACGAACGGCGCCGGCTCCTCGCGCAGGTTCGAGGAGAGGACGTTGCCGACGACGCCGACGATCGTCACCTCCTTGAGATCGTC
>Ga0214471_10004199_pt1 | contig 11121 bp, 8 predicted proteins | sample RVTome_5_FD_207665 | JGI IMG/M metagenome (GOLD analysis project Ga0214471, IMG submission 207665) | Soil microbial communities from uranium-contaminated site in the Upper Colorado River Basin, Wyoming, United States - RVT142D155 | ecosystem: Environmental > Terrestrial > Soil > Contaminated >... | reverse complement strand
AGGACTACCGCGGCGCGTATGACGCCATCACGGCCACCAACCTGCTGCCGGCGATCTGCGGGCGTGTCTGCCCGCAGGAAAGCCAGTGCGAAGGCGTGTGCATCGTGGGCGACACCCTCGAGCCGGTGGCGATCGGGCGCCTCGAGCGCTGGGTCGGCGACAAGGCGCTCGCCGAGGGCTGGTCGAGCGCTCCTTACATAGAGCCGAACGGCTTTCGCATCGGCATCGTCGGCTCGGGACCGGCGGGCATGGCCTGCGCCGCCGACATGGCGAAGGCCGGCTGCGAGGTCACCGTCTACGAGGCCTTCCAGGAGCCCGGCGGGGTGCTCAAGTACGGCATTCCCGACTTCCGGCTGCCGAACGGCGTGATCGACGCCGAGATCGAGAACCTGCGCAAGCTCGGCGTGAAGTTCGAGTGCAACACGCTGGTCGGGCGGCTGTTCACCCTCGAGCAGATGCTCGACGAGATGGACTACCACGCCGTGTTCGTCGGCACCGGCGCGGGCTATCCCTCGATGATGGGCATCCCGGGCGAGTCGCTGAACGGCGTGCTCTCGGCGAACGAGCTGCTCACGCGCTGCAACCTGATGCGCGCGCGCGACTTCCCGCGATTCGACACCCCGCTGCCAGCGGGCAGGCGCGTCGCCGTGATCGGCTCGGGCAACACCGCGATGGACGCGCTGCGCGTGAGCCTGCGCCTGGGGGCCGAGAAAGTGCATTGCATCTACCGCCGCAGCCGCGCCGAGAGCCCGGCGCGCGCCGAGGAGCTGCACCACGCCGAGGAAGAAGGCATCGAGTTCCACTGGCTCACCAACCCGCTCGAGGTCCTGGACGACGGCAAGGGCAACGCGCGCGGCATGCGCTGCGTGCGGATGAAGCTGGGCGAGCCCGACGCTTCGGGGCGCCCGCGGCCCGAACCCGTTCCGGGCAGCGAGTTCGAGTTCGCCTGCGACATGGTGGTGTACGCGATCGGCACCAACGCCAATCCGATCATCGGCCAGACCTCGAAGATCGGGCTCGACAAGCGTGGGTATGTTCAAGCAGATGACGACCTCGCCACCTCCATCGCCGGCGTGTTTGCCGGCGGCGACATCGTCACCGGCGCCGCGACCGTGATCGAGGCGATGGGCGCGGGCCGCAAGGCCGCGCGCAGCATGAAGAAATATCTTGGCCTGGATTCCGTTCCCGAGAATACAAGACTCTTCGGCATCGATTCCTCGCAGCACAACTTCGCGCGCCTGCGCGCCGCCTGATGAACGACGCCCCCCTCGCCGTCAAGACCGTCACCGAGCTCAAGGAGCACATCGTCGAGGTGATCAGCGATTCCGGCGAGGGCGCGCAGCGCTGCGGCCAGTCGCTGGGCTCGATCGCCGCCCGCATGGGCATCGGCACCTGGACGGTGGAGATCATTCCCGCCGAGATCCGGCCGCCGGCGCGCAGCGTCGCCGGTGCGAGCGGCAACCGCGTGCGCCTCGGCGCCGGCCGCATCACCAACGGCGGCGACCTCGCCCACCTGGTGGTCGCCTTCAACGAGCAGGTGCTGCTCGGACGGGTGCGCGACGGCGAGCTCGCGCCCGGCTGCACCATCCTGCTGGAAGACCTGTGGCGCAGCCATGCCGATCCGGCGATCGCGCGCGCCTACGCCGAGAGCCACGGCCGGCTGAAGGCCGCGGGCTACCGCGTCATCGAGATCCCGATGGCGCGCGAATGCGCCGCGATCGCGAAGGCCGAGCGCGGCAAGAACATGTTCGTGCTGGGCATGCTGTGCAGCATCTACAGCCTGGAGCTCACGCTCGCGCGCGAGCAGATCGCCCTCGCCTTCGGCAAGAAAGCGCAGAGCGTCGTCGACACCAACGTGAAGCTGCTGGACGCCGGCTACCGCTGGGCCGAGGCGAACCTCGACTTCAAGTACCGCATCCCCGCCGAGCGACCGAAGGAGCCGCAGATCGTGGTGAACGGCAACACCGCGCTCGCCCTCGGCGTGCTCGCCTCCGGGATGGAAATCTGCGCCATGTACCCGATCACGCCGGCCACTTCGGCGTCGCACTACCTCTCCGACGTGTTCGAGAAGGTGGGCGGCATCGTGCACCAGGCCGAGGACGAGATCGCCGCCTGCGCCTTCGCCATCGGCGCCTCGTACGCGGGCAAGTGCGCCGTCACCATCACCTCGGGCCCGGGCTACTCGCTCAAGCAGGAGGCGATCGGGCTTGCGGTGATGAGCGAGATCCCGCTCGTGGTGATCAACGTGCAGCGCGGCGGCCCGAGCACCGGCCAGCCGACCAAGGCCGAGCAGGGCGACCTGATGAGCGCCATCTTCGGCAGCCACGGCGACGCGCCGAAAGTGGTGATGGCGGCGAGCACCATCGAGGACTGCTTCTATTCGGTGATCACTGCGCGCCGCATCGCCGAGACCTTCAACATGGTGGTGGTGGTGCTCACGGACGCCAACCTCGCCACCTCGCAGCAGCCTTTCCCGCGCCCGCAGTTCGACCCGGCGTGGATGGCGCCACCCGCCGACCAGAGCGCGGTGCCCGAGGGTCTCAAGCCCTACGACTGGGACGCCGCCACCGGCCTCGCGCGGCGCTTCATTCCGGGACAGCCTAACGGCATGCATACCGTCACCGGCCTCGCGCACGACCGCGCGAGCCACGTGGCCTACGACCCGCAGATCAACGAGGAATCCATCCATTTCCGCAGCCTCAAGCTCGCCGCGCTGCAGCGCACGCTGATGGCGCCGCCGCTCATCGGCCCGCCCGAGGGCGAGCTGCTGGTGATCGGCTGGGGCAGCACCCAGGGCGCGATCGAGGAGGCCGCCGCGTCGCTGCGCGGCGAAGGCCGCAAGGTCTCGTCGATGCACCTGCGCTTCCTGCAGCCTCTGCCCCCCGGCATCAAGGAAGCGATGCAGGGCTTCAAGCGGGTGATGACCATCGAGGGCAACTGGTCCGACCGGCCGGAGGACCAGCTCATCGACGAATCGAACCGGCGCTACTCCGCGCTCGCCATACTGCTGCGCGCGCGCACCCTCGTCGACGTCGACTGCTGGAGCGAGGTGCGCGGCCAGCCGATCAAGCCGGCCACCATCCGCGAAGTGATGCGCCGCAAGCTCGCCCCCCTTCCCACCCCCGAGAGCCATGACCGATACCGCCTGCCTGCTGCGCCTGTGTGAGGAGAAATACGCGCTCGAGGACTACCAGGGCGGCGTGCCGCGCTGGTGCAGCGGCTGCGGCGACAACGCCATCCTCGCCGCGGTGCAGCGCCTGTGCCGCGACGAAGCGCTGCGTCCGGAAAAGACGGTGTTCGTGTCGGGCATCGGCTGCTCGAGCCGCTTGCCGCACTACATGCGCACCTACGGCTTTCACGGCATCCACGGCCGCGCGCTGCCGGTGGCCGAGGGCATACGCATGGCGCGCCCCGACCTGCACGTGTTCGTCAACACCGGCGACGGCGACTGCTGCAGCATCGGCACGGCGCACTGGATCCACGCGCTGCGCTACAACATGCACATGAGCGTGTTCCTGCACGACAACCAGATCTACGGCTTGACCAAGAAGCAGGCCTCGCCCACCTCGCCCAGGGGCACCCGCAGCAACACCACGCCGCGCGGCGCCTGGCTCGAGGCGCTCAACCCGCTCACCGTGACGCTCGGCGTGCAGAACGTCTCGTTCGTGGCGCAGGCGGTGGACTGGATGCCCGACGTGCTCTACGACGTGGTACGCGCCGCGTTCCACCACAAGGGCTTCTCGTTCGTGCGCATCATCCAGCGCTGCCCCGAGTGGCTGCCGGAGCAGTGGGAGCCGTTCATCAAGGACCCCAAGCGCATCCTGCGGCTCGACAAGGGCGGCCACGACGCCGCCGACATCGACCGCGCGCGCGAGATCGCGTCGCAGGACGATCCGATCCCGGTCGGCATCCTGTACCGCAACCCCGAGGTGCCGTGCTACGAGGATCTGCGCCGCGGCCCGAAGCTGCGCACGCCGCAGCTGGTGCGCGCGGGGCTCGAAGCCGAGTTCGACAAGTTCACCGTGTGGCCCGCGCATGCACGCTGACCTGCAGGCGCAACTCGCCTTCCACCTCACCGGGCAGCAGCTCGCCGCGGGCCCGCAGCCGCTCGGCGCCTTCGAGCTGGCGCCGGCGCTGCTCGCGCCATACCGCGACCTCGCGGCGCTGCGCTACGACTTTCCCCTGGTGTTCTCGCCGGACGGGGCGGTCCACAGGCTGTCGAGCGTCGTGGACCAGGGGCTCGAGGGCAAGGACGAAAAGACCCGCAAGCAGGCGCTCGCGCGCGAGCGCGAGATCCGCGCGCTGCTCGCCGGCGGCGCGGGCGGCCGGCTCTCCGCGCTGTGGAACGGGCTCCCGGCGCTCTGCGTGGACGGCGAGCTCGCCGGCTGCGACGCGAGCTTCCCGGGGCGCTTCGTCGCCCACGCCTGGCGCGCGCTCGAGGAAGAAAAGGCGCGCGCGCTGCGCGGCCGCATCGAGGCGCTCGCGCTGAGGCTCGGCGACATCCTGGCGGCCGATGCCGCGCAATCGGACGCAGCGCGCAGCGCGCAGCGCCTGCGCGCCGCGTTCGCCGGGAGCGACGACAGCATCGACTTCGAGGCGCTCTCGGGCCTGCTGAAGCGCGCGCTGCCCGCGCGGCCGCTGCCCGAGCGCCGCAGGCGGCGCATCGAGTCGCTGCTCGAGAGGCTCGGCGCCGGGGAATTCGGCCCCTGCGAATTCGACAACTGCGCCGAGGCGCTCGCCGCCTGGCGCGCGCGCCTGCCGCAGCTCGTCGCGCTGTCCAAGGCAATCGCCGCCGCGCGCCTGGAGGCCGCGGGCGAATACGACGAGGCGCGCCACGACGCATTTTTCGACAGCTGCGGCGCGGGCCTGCTCGCGGCCGAGGGTCTCGCCGATTTCCCGGGCACGCTGGTGCAGCTCGACGGCGCCGAGCTCGGCCTGGCACGCAACGCGCAGCTCGCCGAGATGCTCGCGCTCGGCATGCCGGTCAAGGTGCTGGTGCAATTCGACGACATCCTGCACCGCGCGCCGGTCGGCCGCCCGGGCTTCGGCCTGCGCAGCCAGGCGCTCGCCGGCATGGCGCTCGGCCTGCCCGAGCTCTACGTGCTGCAGTGCTGCGCTTCCCAGCTCTACGAGCTGCGCGCCCGGGTGCGGCAGGGGCTCGTCTATCCGGGCGCCGCGCTCTTCAGCGTGTTTTCCGGCGCGGGCGGCGAGTCGGGCTCGCTGCCGGCGTATCTCGCCGCCGCCGCCGCGGCGGAGTCGCGCGCGTTTCCCGCGTTCTGCCGCGACCCGTCGGCCGCGGGCCCGGCGCGCTTTTCGCTCGACGGCAATCCGCAGCCGGGCGAGGACTGGCCGCTGCACGAATTGCGCTATGAGGACGCAAGCCACCAGAGGGTGCGCGAGGAGGTCGCCTTCACCCTGGCCGATTTCGTCGCCTGCGACGGGCGCCATGCCGGCTGGTTCGCGCGCGTGCCGAAGGAGCGCTGCAACGGCGCCATGGTGCCGCTGCGCGAGTCGCTCGCCGCGCCGACGGGCGCTCTGCCGGACAAGGTGCCCTGCATCCTCCTGGCCGACAAGGACGGCGTGCTGCACAAGGCGATCGTCGCCGAAGCGCTCGCCGGTGAGACGCGGCGCTGCCTGGAGTTCTGGCGCGGCCTGCAGGAGCGGGTGCACAGGCCCGCGGCCGCGGCCGCGGAAAGGGAAACCGCCGCGCAAACGCCGGCTCCGGCGGCGGCGGCTCCGGTGGCGCAAGCCGAGCAGCCGGCGCCGAAGCCGGACGAGCCGTATATCGAGACGCCGCGCTGCACGACTTGCGAAGAATGCGTGCAGATCAACAACCGCATGTTCGTCTACGACGCGAACAAGCAGGCCTACATCGCGGACCTCGGCGCCGGCACCTATCGCGAGCTGGTGGAGGCCGCGGAGAGCTGCCAGGTGTCGATCATCCATCCCGGCAAGCCGCGCAACCTGCAGGAGCCCGGCCTCGACGAGCTCGTCGAGCGCGCGGCGCCCTTCCTGTAGCGGCGCTGCGGCGATCCCGGCTAGGCCGGGGCCTTCGCCCTGCCCGGCGGCGCCGCGAACAGCGCCGCTACCCCGCCCGCGAACGCGAGCACCGCGAAGGTCGCGAGCGACGTCCCGTAATCCCCCGTCCAGTCGCGCAGCGCCCCCGAGAGCACCGGCCCCAAGGCCTGCCCCACGACCTGGACCGTCAGCGCCACCCCGCGGATCGCCCCGTAGCTCGTTCGCCCGAAGTAATCCGCCCACGCGATCGGCAGCATGGTGAGCAGCCCGCCGATCCCCAGCCCGAAGAGCGCCGCCGCGCCGTAGGCCAGCGCGGCGCCCTGTACGCTCGCCATCAGCACGCAGCTCACGGCGAGCGTCAGCCCCACCAGCGCGAGCGCGAACCGGAGCGGCACGCGCCGCGGCCAGAAGCCGTAGGCGAACCCGGCCACCGCCGACAAAAGCGCGAAGGTGCTCACCGCCGTAGCCGCTACGGTCGGATCCAAACCGCGTTCAATAAGAAACGGCGCCTGGTGCAGGCTGATCCCAGCCTGCACCGGGAACACCAGAAAAGTAAACAGCGACAGCAGCCAGAACGCGGGCGTCGCGAGCGCTTCGCTGCGCGAATACGCCGGCTCAGCAGTAAACGAAGTGCCGGACGCCTCGACCACGCGCTCGCCATCCGGCCGCAGGCCCATATCCTCCGGCCGGCGCACGTGCAGCAGCCACACCGGCAGGAAGCCCACCACGAGCACGGTCGCCCCGATCGCCGCCCAGGCCCAACGCCAGCCCGCGCCCAGCATGACGAAATGCGCGATCAGCGGCATGCTCACGAGACCCAGCATGTGCACCAGCGTCACGATCGAGGTGGCGAGCGCGCGCCGGCGCACGAACCAGTTGACCACCGAGGCGTAGATCCCGAGGTCGTAGGGCCCGGAGAAGCTCATGCGCGCGACGCAGTAGAAAACGAAGAAGAAGGCGAACGACTGCGTGAAGGCAAGGAGTCCCACCGACGCGCCCGTGAGCAGCACCGCCATGAGGAGCACCGAGCGCGCGCCGTTGCGGTCGAGGAAAGATCCCAGCGCGGGCGAGACGAGCGCCCCCAGCACCCCGCCCACCGACACCGCCGCCGAGATCGCGGTCCTCGACCAGCCGAACTCGCCGGTCATTGGCTCCACGAAGATCGAGAGTGTCGCCACCGCCGAGCCCTGGCGCGAGAAACCCGCCGCGCACACGCAGGCGAGGATCACCCAGCCGTAATAGAACGGCAGCCGCGCGGCGAGCGCCTCGATCAGGCGGTGGCGGGTGCCGGAGCGAGGCATTTGGCCGCATAGTAGCGGTCCCCATCCTCGAGGGACCACCGCATGGCGAAATCCCCAAGGCGCAGCAGGGCCTACACCGAAGGCATGAAGGTCCGCCGGCGCTGGCTCGGCAAGGCCTACGTCGAGCGGGCGTTCCGCGAGGCCGACGACTTCACGATCGACCTGCAGCACTACGTCACCGAGCACGGCTGGGGCGCGAGCTGGGCGCGCGGCGTGCTGCCGATGAAGACGCGCTCGATCATGAACCTCGCGATGATCTCGGCGCTCAACCGCCCGCACGAGCTGGAGATCCACTTGCGCGCGGCGCTCCGGAACGGCATCACGAAAAAGGAGATCAAGGAGATCTTCATCCACGTGGCCACCTACTGCGGCGCGCCGGCGGCGCTCGACAGCTTCAGGATCGCGAAGAAAATCTTCGCCGAAAAGCCGGGTGGAGCCTGATCAGGAGCTCGCGCAGGCGCTGGCGGCGGCAGCGGTGCACTTCGACGCGCAGGGGCTGGCGTGCGACTACCGGGCGCTCGCCGCCTCGCGCGAGCGCGGCCACCTCGCCGTCTGCCTGGCAGCGCTCGACACCTTCGATCCCAAGCAGGTGCGCATCGCCGCGCAAATGGCATTCTGGATCAACATCTTCAATGCCGGCGTGCTGCGCGACGCGCCGGAGCTGGAATTCGCCGGGGACGAGCAGGAAATGGCGACGTTCTTCGAGCGGCCGCGGCTCAGGATCTTCGGGCAGCCGTACTCGCTGGACGAGATCTACCATGGCCTGCTGCGCGGCAACGTGCCGGCGCACGGCAGGCTGCACGCGCCCATGAGGCGCGACGATCCGCGCCTCGCCCACATGCCCATCGCCTTCGACGAGCGCCTGCATTTCGCCCTGTTCCGCGGCGCGCGCTCGTCGCCGGCGTTCCGGGTCTTCGAGGGCGGCAAGCTCGACCTCCAGCTCGAGGAAGCGGCCACGCAGTACGTGCAGCGCATGGCGCGGGTGGAGCACGACGGCGGCACGGTGACGGCGCCGAAATTGCTGCAGTGGTACGCGGAGGACTTCGGCGGCGAGCGCGGCGTGCTCGAATTCGTCCTCGGCCGGCTGGACGACGCGGCGCTCGAGCGCGTAGAGCGCGCCGGCGGGCGCCTCCGGCTGCGCTACGGCGCGTTCGACTGGACGCTCAATCGCCGCGGGGGTTGAACTGCGCGGCGTTCGGCCCCACCCTCCAGGTATGGACATCACCCCGCAGACTTTCGAAACCGAGGTCCTCGAGGCCTCGAAAATGCTCCCCGTGGTCGCCGATTTCTGGGCGCCCTGGTGCGGGCCGTGCCGCGCGCTCACCCCGACCCTCGAGAAAGTCGCCCAGGACTACGCGGGCAAGGTGAAGCTGGTGAAGATCAACTCCGACGACAACCAGGAGCTCGCCGCGGCGTTCAACATCCGCTCGATCCCGAGCGTCATCGCCTTCAAGGACGGCCGGCCGGTCTCCCAGTTCATGGGCGCGGTGCCCGAATCGCAGGTGCGCGCGTTCTTCGACAAGCTCCTGCCGAGCGCGTCCGAGCTCGCGCTCGCGGCAGCCGAGGCGCTCTACAAGGCGGGTGAGCTGGATGAAGCGGAAGCGCAGCTCGCGCAGGTGAAGTCCGACCCCGACTGGGACGCCAAGGTCGACGCGCTGAAGCAGGGCATCGCCTTTGCGCGCCAGGGGAAGGAAGGCCCGGGGGAGAAGGAGCTGAAGGAAAAGCTCGCGCAGGACCCTGCCGACCACGACAAGCGCGCCGCGCTCGCCGCGCTCTACGCCGGGAAAAAGCGCTACGGCGAGGCGATGGACGAGCTCCTCGAGATCACGCGCAAGGACAAGGACTGGAAGGAGGGCGAGGCGAAGCGCCAGCTGCTCGCCATTTTCAACCTCGCCGCGGACCAGCCCGAGCTCGTGTCGGAGTACAGGAAGAAGCTCGCGAGCGCGTTGTACTAGCGCCCCCGAAAACAGGCGGCGTCCTTATTTTCGTTTCCGGCCGGAAACGATAGCAAAGGCCCTTTGCAAAGCGGCCGAGGCTTTGAAACAATATTGCCGATTTCTTTCAAAGCTCGGTATGCTTTGAAAGATCCTGGAAAAAGGCCATCCCTCTCAATCCAAAGGATTTCAAGGCAAAGGACGCCGGCCGGGTCATCCGGGCTCCAGAGGGATTCTGGGCCTTCATCCCCGCCCCGCTCCCGCCCGCGATCAACTACGACGACCAGCTGGTACGCCTGCTTTCGCGCGCCGATGCCGCGCTTTCCGAGCTCGCCGGCGTGGGCAGTCTGCTGCCCAACCCGCACCTGCTGATGGCTCCCTGGGTGCGCCGCGAAGCAGTGCTCTCCTCGCGTATCGAGGGCACCCGCACCACGCTCGGCGAGCTGCTGATCGGCGAAGCGGGCGGCGAGAGCAATGCGGCCGCCGCGGACGACATGCGCGAGGTCTCGAACTACGTGCACGCGCTGGAGTACGGCATCGAGCGTCTGCAGAAGCTTCCGCTGTCGCTGCGCCTGGTGCGCGAACTGCATGGGCGGCTGATGCAGGGCGTGCGCGGCGACAAGGCGACACCCGGGGAATTCAGGCGCTCGCAGAACCGGATCGGCCCCCAGGGCAGCTCGCCGCAGAGCGCAGCGTACGTGCCGCCGCCAGCGCACGAAATGCACGCCTGCCTCGACAACTGGGAGAAATTCCTGCACCAGCGCGATGCGATGCCCGACCTCGTACAGTGCGCGCTGATGCACGAGCAGTTCGAGGCGATCCACCCGTTCCTCGACGGCAACGGCCGCATCGGCAGGCTGCTGATCACGCTGTTTCTCGTCGAGCGCGGCAGGCTGCCGCTACCGCTCCTTTACCTCTCGGACTACATCGACGAGCATCGAAGCGACTACTACGACCTGCTGCAGCGCGTGCGCACGCACGGCGACTGGCCGGCCTGGCTGCGATACTTCCTCACCGGCGTGGAGCGCAGCGCGCGCAGCGCGGCGCGACAGTCGACCCGCTTGATGGAGATCCGCGAACGCTTCCGCGCCAAGCTGAAGGACAAGTCCCGCGCGACGGTCCTGCTCGAGGAGCTGTTCAGGAACCCCTACGTCACGGTATCGCGGGCCGTAAAAGTGCTGGGCGTCACCAACCCCACCGCCCGCAAATCCGTGGGACTCCTCGTCGAGCGCGGCATCCTCACCCCGCTCGGCGACAAACGCTGGAACCGCGTGTACGTGTCGAAGGAGATCCTCAAGGCGATTGAACAGAAGTAAACGGGGACTGTCCCCATTTTTCGCTATAATCCACCCCCTGCTGAGGAGCGCTGCGTCCCCCGCTGGTGAAGGGAGTCAGGCTCAGCAAAATCAACGGCGCTCGCATCGAAACCGGTGCGGGCGCCTTGTCGTTTCAGGGGCCCGCCGAACGCGAGAAGGAGCCCTGAAATGAACGCGCCCAACCCGAAATTCACCGACTACAAGGTCGCGGACCTGTCGCTCGCCGACTGGGGCCGCAAGGAAATCTCCATCGCCGAATCCGAGATGCCGGCGCTGATGGCGATCCGCGAGGAGTACGCGAAAAAGCAGCCCCTGAAGGGCGCGCGCATCACCGGGTCGCTCCACATGACGATCCAGACCGCGGTGCTGATCGACACCCTGAAGGCGCTCGGGGCCGACGTGCGCTGGGCCTCGTGCAACATCTTCTCCACCCAGGACCACGCTGCGGCCGCGGTGGCCGCGGGCGGCACACCCGTGTTCGCCTACAAGGGCGAGTCGCTCGACGAGTACTGGGATTTCACGCACCGCATCTTCGAGTTCGGCAACCAGGGG
>Ga0214471_10004198_pt1 | contig 11126 bp, 9 predicted proteins | sample RVTome_5_FD_207665 | JGI IMG/M metagenome (GOLD analysis project Ga0214471, IMG submission 207665) | Soil microbial communities from uranium-contaminated site in the Upper Colorado River Basin, Wyoming, United States - RVT142D155 | ecosystem: Environmental > Terrestrial > Soil > Contaminated >... | reverse complement strand
CGATACCCGATGACGCTCGGTATGGGGAGTTTCCAGTCATGCAGGACGTTGCGCAGCGCGTCGCCCGACTCGAACAGCCCGGTGCATTGGATCATGACCAGGGGCTGCGCTCCACCGAGATAGAGCCCGGCGGCAAGGGCCCACGCCTCGCCCTCTCGGCAGACCCGCACCAGGCGCACGCCGGAGCGTTCGATCGCCGGCTCCCACTGGCCGATGGTGCTGTCCGGGACGGTGACGACGTGGGTGATGCCGAGCCCGCGAAGGAGGGATGCGATCTGGTCGCCAGAAAACATGAAACGGCCGAATTCCTCGTGCTGCTCAATCGGGTGGAAGAGCGACACCTCGATGTGGGCGGTGCCCGTGCCGCATTGGCCCGGCCGTCTCGGCCTCGAGGGGGAGGGCACCGAGCGCCACATCCACGGAGACGCCGGCGGGCGTGGCCGACAACAGTACGCGATGGCGCAGCGCGAACTCGCGGGCATCCGGCCGGCGACCGGGGTATTGCGCCGGCAGGCTATCGACCACCGGGGCCTCACCGCCGAACCCGGTGTACAGCGTCAGGTCGAGATCGCGCGCGGCGCGTGGTTCCCCCCAGTGCTGCAACGCGACGCCGCCGATGAAGCAGAACCGCCACCGCCTGTCCGTCAGGAACGGCTGGAGGGCCTGGGCCTCACGAAACAGCTCCATCACCGCGCGAGCTGCTGGAAATACCGTTGTTGTTCCACCAGGCCGGACTTATCGGAGCGGGGCGCTCGGAGCCGGGCGTGCTCAAAGGCGGACGCGAGGTCCGCCAGGGCTCGGGGCGTGGTAAGCCGCTCGAGCTCAGCCCGCCGCTGTTCCGCGAGGGCGGGCCCGGCCTCCCACCAGGTCGCTACCCAGCGCTGGAGCTGCGACTTGTCCGCGGAGGATGCCTCGGTTGTCGGTCTGGTTGACACGGCCTCGAATATACTGCTAACGCGACCGCCGGCGTCGCGGCCCTGCGCACAACACGGCGATCGGGTACACCGACACAGTGCGCCTGGAGCTTGTGCCCTTTGGCGAACCCGCCCAGCTCCTGGGCGACACGGCGGTCGCCGCCGTCGGCGGGGTGGCGGCCTTCAACGTGAGCATCACGGTAGCCAGCGTGTTCGGGATACGGGCGCACAGCGGGAGCCTGGACACCGCCACCGCCGTGGTCACGGTTCAGCCGGCCAGCCCCCGGCTGGTGCGGTTCCGCCGATGAGCTGCTGGCGATGTCCGCTAACGAAGCCCCCGGCGATTTCCACTCCGTCACCGTGGGCCGCGTGCTCCACTGATCAAGCGCCTGTGACCGAATCTCGGCCCGGTTTTCGCTAGTTCACCGTAATCGGCACCGGGAACGGGCCGAAGTCAGCATGCTGCTCAACCAGATGGAACAGCTCGATGGAGAGCTGCGTACCGCCGGTCGAGAGCTTGTTCAACGTCCCCGCAAAAGCTCCGGTACTCGTGTAGGTGACCACACCGGTGCTTTGCGATGTTACCCGCAACTCGAATTCGTCGGCCGTCACCAGCGTCTCCGCGGATCCGTCCGCCTTCAGAAAGCTGGCGCTTAAGGTGGCATTGGCGCTGATGGTGATGCCGCCGGTGGGCGTGACCGTCCCATTGTCGCTCACGTCCACGGTCTGCCCTCCCACCGAGAGGCGCAATGTCGCGACCTCGGGCTCCTCTTCCAACGGTTCGTCAGGGCAGCTCCCGCCAATCAAGGCAACGCTGAGCGCCAAGGGCGCGGCCCACAACAGACGATTGACACGTGCGCGTGCGATAAACATCGAATTCCTCCTGGAAGGGTGAGGGGTCACGAAGTCAAAACTCGAGCCGGTAAAGCAGGCTGATGCTCCTGCCGGGCTCCGGCATGATGGCCTTGATGCGCGACAGGTGGTCGCGGTATTCGGTATCGAACGCGTTGGCAACGTTCAGCGTCGCCGCATGAAACCGCCCGCCCACCAGCACCCGGACGCCGGCCGTGAAGTCCCCTACGACATGACCGGCCGTCGGCTCCTCGAAATCTCCCAGCCGGTCCTGCCGCGCGGCGCCTCGTGCGGTCACGCCCACAAACCAGGGACGCGGCTCGAACCGCAGTCCCACGTGGCCATGAAGCGGCGCGATGAAAGGCGGATAGGGAGAGGGCGCCACGAACGACGTGTCCACCAGTGTGATAACCGGGATGGAGTCGCGCGTGGAGGTGAACACCGCCTCCACGTAGGAGGCCGTCGCTTCGAGCACCAGGGGACCCGCCACATTCCACTCGATATCACCTTCGATACCGAGGAAACGAGCGTCCTCATTGGTGTACTGGAACCGCGGCCGGCCACCCTGCGCCCCCAGCTCGGCCCGGCCGCGGCTGGACGGGAAGATGTAATCGCTCAATACGTTCCTGAACGCGGCGATCTCGCCGCGCAGACGTGATGCCGAGAGCCGCACGAACACATCGGTGCCAAAGCCGGCTTCCGGACCCAGGGACGGACTTCCCACATTGAACGAGTTGTCCGCGAGATGGGGACCGTTGGAGTACAGCTCGTTGAAATCCGGCGTGCGGAACGCTCGTGCCACGCTGGCGCCCACCCGGAACGCCGGGCCGAGGACATACAAGAGCGCGGCCGACCCCGACAGGGACCCGAAGGTCCGCGGGCGCACCGGAATCCGCTCGCCGCCCGCGCTGACAAACGCCGTGGTGTCTCGGGGAACGAAACGCGCCCAATCGTAGCGCGCTCCCACCTGGAGGCGCGCGGCGCCCTGGCCCAGCTCCTCGATGGCGAACCCCGCCAGGCTCAGATCGTAGGTGGACGGCGTCCGCAGCGACCCCCCGGTTTGGATGTCCCGGTACTGGGCGCGGACGCCCACGGCCCCCTGCGCCAGCACGCCGGACGGACGGTGCCGCAGGGAGAATTCGGTGGCGGCCAACTGCTGCTTGAACCGGGTCCCCACGCTCCCACTGGGCTCGAACTCGGTGTGCCGGTAGTGGGTGTATTGGGCCGAGGCCTTCGCCGTGGAAAAGAGGCCATCCAACTGATGCCGCTCGGCCTCGCCGCGCACGGCATGACGAAACATCTCGATATCCACGCCCTGCGGGTGCCCGCCCACGAACCCACCGGGAATGCCGTATTGGTTGCTGTAGAACCGATAGGACCCGCCAGCGTGGCCGAACGCACCCACGCCGGCCGCCCCCAGCGCCCCGCTGTACGTGGTGACGCCCGTGTTCACCAGCTCACCCACCGGTGTCCGCGTGTTGCCCGCCCAGCGGCCGCTGGCTTCACCCCGCCAGGCCAGACCGGCAAGGCCCCCTGAAAGCGTGGCCGCCGTGGTGAGCCCGGTGTTCACCGAGGCACCCTGCATGCTCAGCGCCCCGTGCAGGTCCTCCGGTCTGGACGTGGGCACCTCTTCCCGAATCACGTTCACCACGCCGCCCAGCGCGCTGCTGCCGTACATGAGCGACATGGGACCGCGGACCACTTCGAACTGATGGGCGGTCACCGCCTCGATCGCCACCGCGTGATCCGAGGACATGGAGGACAGGTCGCCCGGCCTGAGGCCATCTTCCAGCACCAGGATGCGGTCGCCGCCCAGCCCGCGAATGACCGGCCTGGCGGTCGCCGGGCTCAACGACGTGACCGATACGCCGGGCTGATCCTTAAGCGTGGCCGCGATGGTCTCGGAAAGGCGGCGGTCCAGCTCGGCCCCCACGACGACAGCGGTGGGGCTCAACACGTCTTCGCCCGGCCGCCGACCCAGCGTTCCGGTCACGACCAGCGGCGGCAGCTCGAAACGAAGCTCCGACAGCGCCACGCGCAGGCGCACCGTGTCGGCGCTGCGCAGCGTCAGCGTGCGACTGAAGGGCCGGTACCCAATCACCTCGACGGCAATGGTGTGGCTGCCGGCGGGCAGCGCCGCGAAATTGAACCCGCCATCCCCGTGCGTCTGCCAGGTACGGTGCTGTTCCAACAAGCGAACGCGGGCGCCGGCCAGCGGTGCGCCGCTCGCCGTATCCACGACCACGCCCGCGATAGTCCCACCCTGCTGGGCGGAGGCCGCCACGGTGATCACCATCAGTAACGGCACGCACATGACGCCCGGGAGCCGACCGGGTCGAGGCAAGCTCATGGTTATTGCGCCTCCAGCCGCCCGCGCTTCACCACGATGCCGGCATGGCGCCGGCACCGTGAAAAGGCTCCATGCGGCCCTACGAGTGTGCCAACCCGCCGCGTCCCGCCTATGAGGCGGGCACGGCTTTGACAAGCCTTACGGTTTTAGAAGGAGCCGATCAGGCGCTGGGGGGAGCGCGTGCGCCGAGGGGAGAGAAAGAGGCTTGAGTGACCCGCGCCTGGCGCTCCGGTGCGCTGGCCCGACGAATGCTGGGTTCCGGGGCCAGGCGGATGGTCGACGCTGCCGCGGGCGACGCCGGCAGCGTGACCGCGCGACACAGCTGGCAGTAGCGGTCGTTGTGCCCCAGCGGACAGGGCTGGGCGCTCTCGGATTCGATGTGGGACGCGGTCCTACCGCCCTGCGCGAACGCCTCCGCCACCGGTACGGCCGCGGGGCCGGCCAGCTGAAATGCGACCGCGAAAAGCGCGACCAGGCGCCGGGAGAGCGAAACCGAGTGGGTCATCATGCCGACCGTGGAGGCAGGCTCCCCAAATCAGATGTGGGAGTCGCTGACAGAAGGTAATAGCCGGGACCCACACGGGAAGTTCCCAGGCGGGAGCTAACTCTCTGCGTCCTCTGCGTTATCCGCGGTGAATCGGCGGCGATTAGTTGGCGGCAGCTACTGGGGGTCCAGGCGGCGCGAGGGCATCCCTCCGGATCCACCCCTGCCCCCCGTCCGGCAGCCGGACCAGCACGTCACCCCCGAACCAGCCCAGGACCGGCACGACCGTTCCCACTTCGAGCAGATCCATCGGCACGCCCACCGCGGTGGGCGCGGTGCGTAACTCCGACGGCATCGCCACGGCGATATGCCGCACCGCCTCGAGCGGCCGCAGGTCAGCGAGAGCGGTGTAGCCCTCCGTCCCGTCGGGGAAGCGCACCAGGTACCAGGGGCCCACGCCGGCGAGCACCTGGACCGGAACGTCCCCGGACAGCCGCACCAGCGTGACGGCATCCGCCGCCGGGCTGGGGCGGACCGGCGCCCCCACGGGAGCCACCCTGGCCCAACGCCCCACGAGGTCCGGGTCGCCGGCGAACGCGAGGGGCCCCACCGTGGGCTCGTGCAGATGGTAGTGGGGATTCACCGGACCCTCACCCCGGACATAGATCCCGAAATGCAGGTGGGGCGGCGTGGTGCGGGCGTTGCCGGTGTTGCCAACGAAGCCGATGGTATCACCGGGCTCCACCCAGGCATCCTCATCCACCACGGCGCGGTCGAGGTGGGCGTAGTATAGGCGCCGGCCCCACCGCGTCTCGCGCAGCCACACCACGTTCCCCCCGATCCCTCGGCTGCCGACCCGCGTGACTCGTCCCGCGACCGCGGCGATCACCGGGGTGCCCCGCGGCGCGAAGATGTCCACGCCGTGATGCTCCCGCCGGCCGGCATCCCGGGGCGCCCCAAAGCCCGAGCGCACGGCGCCCAGCGTCCGGCCCGCCACCGGAAACTCCAGCGAGGCGTGCGCGCTCATGGTGACGCTGATGCGACCGCCACGCAGCAGTTCTGGCTGGACCCGCAGCAGGTACGTCCCCGGCCGCGGCACCACGTATTCCAGCTCCCATCCGGACGAGTCCGCGCTGGCGACCAGCAGCGGCGGCGAGAGGCTGTCGGGCGCAAAGAACAAGTCCACGAACAGCCGGAGGTCGGTTCGCTCCGCGTCGAGCACGTCCAGCTCCACCGCCAGCCGTTGTCCGCGCTCGAGCGTGAGCCGGTAGCCCACGGCAGCGGCCCGGGCGGGATCCAGGTAACGGGCTTCGCGGTGCGGGACCCCGACCGCCAATGGCGCGGCAAGCACCCGCTGGGCCGCCGCTGTCCACTCCCGCCCCAACGCGGTGGATTGCAAGCCGACGTAACGCAGTTGCGCTTCGTAGTCTTCCCGCGGAGTGCTCACGGCGAACCGGAGGGAGGGACCGCCAGGGCCGCACGCCCAACACAAGACGCCGCACAGGGCGACTGTGCCTGGCAAGCGACTGGAGCGCCGAATCATGCCTCCAAACTAGCGCAACGCCGGGCCGCGGTTCCAGGCCGGCGTCGCGATTTGCACCGGCGGACGGGTGAGGATCGCTACGGGACCCGTGACCGTTGGCGTGACAGCACCCGCCCCGGCTTGGCCTCGGCGGGTTTCCCGCCGTCCACCACGAACTGGCCGTTCACCATGACGTACTCGATGCCCTCGCTGTACTGGAACGGCTCGAAGTAGGTGCCTTTGTCCCGGATGGTTTCAGGATCGAACACCACGACATCGGCCCGCATGCCCGGAGCCAGCCGCCCGCGGTCGGTAAGGCCGAGGACCTGGGCCGGGAGCCCGGTGAGGGATCGAATGGCGTGCGGCAAGGTGATCACCCGCTTGTCCAGGGCGAACACCCGGATCAGCCGCGTGGCCGTGCCAAAGGTCCCCGGATGGACGAAGGGATTCCGCCGCATGTTGGGCGTATCGCCGGAGCGGTCGGTGCAGACGCCGGTGTAGTCCTGCCGCATGAACTCTTCCAGGTCGAGCAGGGAAACGGCGAAGGAGCGCCACTCCACCCCGCCCGGGCGGTCGAGCCCGTTCAGGTGCATCCAGATAGCGGTCTCCACCGGGTCCTCGTTCCGGGCCCGCGCCACTTGCCTCAGCGTCTTCCCCACCAGGGCCTTGTCGTTGAAGTCCATGATCAAGAGGCCGTCGGGGCCGCCGCCGCGGTCAATCTCGTATTCAATGTCCCGGCGAATGATGCGGGCGGTGTCCGGATGCGCCAACCGGCGCTGGAGGTTGGCGCGCATGTTGGTGTAGTCAGCGCCCGGGACATTGGAATCGAACTGCCCCAGGTTCTTCACCGGCGTGGCGATCAAGGCCCAACGCGGGACCAGCACGATGTTCTCGTCGTACGCCTCGTAGGAATGCATGTTGATGTAGACCTCGTGCCCGTCCCGCCGGGCGCGGTCTACCAGCTGGGTGATGATCTTGCCCGAGCCCCACTCCCGGGGTCCCTTGGGGTGCAGGTGGTCCATCATCGCCGGGATCCCCGCCAGCCGGGCGATGTTGATGGTTTCGGTGACCGCGTCAATGTTGGTGACGGGCTTGGAGTCGTAGCTGGGGAGCTGCCACTTGGGATGCTGGCCCTGGCTCCGGAGATGCGCTTGGTAATGTCCGCCGAACGGCGCCACCGCTTTGGCCAGCTCCAGGACTTCCTCCTCTGTGCTGTACCGCATGGGGACGTACTCCAGCCCGGTGCTCAACCCGAAGGCACCCTCCTCCATGCCCTGGCGCACCAGGTCCTTCATGCGAGCGACCTCCGCCGCGGTGGCGGGCCGCTCGAAATCCTCTCCCATCACCATACGCCGCACCGTGGCGTGCCCCACCATCATCACCAGGTTGAGCGCGGTGCCGGCGCTCTGCAATTCCTCCCGATGCTTGGTGATGGGCCAGGTCCCGGTGCGGCCGTCCGCGTCAATCACGGCGGTGGTGAAGCCTTGCGTGGTGAAGTTGGGCAGCGTGCCGTATCCCCGCAGGATGGCGGACTCGATGTGCTCGTGCAGCGCGATGAAGCCGGGCGTCACGTAGCGGCCGCGCGCATCAATCACTCGGCTCGCGGCGGCCGGACCCAACTGGCCCACCGCGACCACAGTATCCCCGCGGATGCCGACGTCGGCGCGGAAAAACGGGTTGCCGCCGCCATCCAGGACGCGGCCCCCGCGGATGATGACGTCGTAGCGGGCGGCCGGCGCCTGGGCGGTGAGGGTCAACGGAGGGGCGGCCAGGACCGCCAGGATGGGGACCAGCCGCCAATGGCTGGAGCTCAAACGTGGTAAGCAGGCGCGTGGCATGAAGCGTCTCCGGCGGGGGACGGCGCAACGTTGTGCCGTGGACCCAGGCGACACAAGCACGCCCGTAGGTTGCTTTGCAATGCAAAGTGCTTTATCGTTGTGGTCCACCCGCAACCAAGACCAGCTAGATGAACCGGTCAACCATGCTGAAGCATCCGAGCGCCTTCCTACCGGTGGCAATGTCCCTCACCGCCCTCGGCACGGTGTTGGTCTTCGTTGCCCTGAACGGTACCGCGCCGCAGGCCGATGAGGGCACCGCCGCCCACATCTGGCAGCTCCTCATGGCGGCCCAGGCGCCTTTGGTATTGTTCTTCGCGATCAGGTGGGTTCCGCGGGCGCCACGACGGGCCGTGCCTGTCCTGGCGCTGCAACTCGGCGCTGCCCTGGCGGCCCTGGTGCCGGTTTTCTTGCTGCGCTGGTAGCGGGACCTCGAAGCGGCCCGTGCCAAAACGCCATCCGGTCAGTACTGCTCCATACGGACAGCGGAAATACCCCGACCGCGCCTTGTCATGTCATCATCCCGCGCAGCGACCGTCCACGCGCTACTCGTCACCGCAGCGTTGGCCTGCGGTCTTGGCGAGGCAATGGCGCAGCAGGCTCGGGTGCGGATCGCCTTCGTGGCCGAGACGGCAGCGGACTCCGCGCCTGCGGACGAGTACCGACGCGTTTGGGCTGAGAGCGAAAGCCTCGTCGTCGGGGGCGATCGCTACGTCCGCGCCTGCGATCAGGCGTTGGCGCTGACCGTCCAGCAACGGGCCGATCGGTGGCGAGCCATCGTCGCCGAGCGCGGGCGATAGACGCCGGCGGGCGAGTCCCGCCCGCGAGTCCGAAGCCGCCGCCTCGCGCAAGAGACACGTCACCGCCTTGTCATCATCCCGCAATCCCACCGTCACGCCGTCATCAGGTCGCGGGTGCATAATGGACGAGCGGACGGACGGAGGCGCCTCATGCGACCCAGCCTTGTAGTGGCAGTGCTGCTCGCGATGGACACGGGGGTGGTAGCATTCGCCCCCCGCATGCATGCCCCGCCTCTCTTCCGTGCGGTCAGCGATGCCTGGCGCGATCGCGGGAACCGTGGGCCGGAACTGGGACTCCCGCCGGTGCCGCCGCCCATCGCGTTCCACACCCTACGGCTGCGGCAGCTGGCTCGAGTGATCGGGATGACCAAACTGGACGAATGCCTACGGGAGGGAACCCGCCTGGGCGGCACCTGCGCCGAAAACGTGGGGGCCGCGCGGGTCGCGGGAATTGATGTGGGCCTTATGACGGTGCAGCGGTTGGCCTGGCGCCGGACCTTCGCGGACAGCGTGCCGGCGGCGCAGGCTCGGGACTCTCTGGCGTGGCTCATCGATGCGGGCAACCGACTGGAGGTTTGTGAACTGCCCGGAGGCACCGTCACCCTCCGCGAACTCCATTGGCTGCTGTGGGCGGGCCTCGCCATTCGGTTCGAACTGCGGCGCGAGGCGCCCGGCTACAGTCTCACGCTCCTAGCGGAGAACCTGGATCGGTGGTCGCCGGAGCGCCGCTGCCTGCCAGGACTGCCGCGCCGATCTCTCGGCCCAGAGATCCAATGCCCTCTGCCCGACCAGGTCAGGTTCTACCAGCTGATCGCGCCGCTAGGACCTCTCCCAGGGTCCACAGGTCCGCGCCCAGCAGCAGAAGGTCTTTCACGATGAAGCCACCACCGCCTCCGGGGACCACGATCCACTCCACCCTTCGGAACAATCCGTCTGAAACCTGACGACTGACGTCTGATAACTGACTGGCCGCCTCTGTTGTGACCGGCTACTCTTGTCCGTCCCGGCCCGCCTCCGCCATGGCCCTCCAGTACATCTACACCATGTACGACCTCCGGAAGGTCGTACCGCCCAGCCGAGAGATTCTGAAGGGCATCAACCTGGCTTTCTTTCCCGGGGCCAAGATCGGGGTGATCGGCGCCAACGGGTCGGGCAAGAGCTCATTGCTCAGGATCATGGCAGGCGTGGATCACGATTTTCAGGGCGAGGCCCGACCGGCCGACGGCATCTCCGTTGGCTACCTGCCGCAGGAACCGGTGCTCGATCCCGCCAAGGACGTGCGCGGCAACGTAGAGGAAGCGGTAGCATCAACCCGCGCGCTGCTCCAGGAGTTCGAAGCCGTCTCGGCCCGGTTTGCTACGCCCTTGTCCGACGATGAGATGAATGCGTTGCTGGAGAAGCAGGGCAACCTCCAGAACCGAATTGAAGCCGCGGGCGCCTGGGAGCTGGACCGCCGGCTCGACATCGCGATGGACGCGCTCCGGTTGCCGCCCGGCGAAGCCGATGTGGCAACGCTCTCGGGTGGCGAGAAGCGCCGCGTGGCGCTCTGCCAGGTGTTGCTCCAGCAACCCGACCTGCTGCTGTTGGACGAGCCCACCAATCATCTGGACGCCGAGTCCGTGGCCTGGCTGGAGCAGCACCTGGCGGCGTTCCCCGGCACCGTCGTGGCCGTCACGCACGACCGTTATTTCCTGGACAACGTGGCGCAGTGGATCCTGGAGCTGGAGCGCGGGGAAGGGATCCCGTGGAAGGGAAACTATTCCTCCTGGCTGGACCAGAAGCGGCAGCGCCTGGCGAACGACGAGAAGGCCGCTTCGGCGCGGCAGCGTACGCTGGAGCGCGAGCTGGAGTGGATCCGGATGGCGCCGCGGGCGCGCCAGGCCAAGCAGAAAGCGCGCATCAGCCGCTACGAGGAGATGCTGGCGGAGAAAGGCGCCGGCCGGGACGCCGCCGCGGAAATCCTGATTCCCCGGCCGCCCCGCCTGGGGGACGACGTGGTCATCGCCACCGGCGTCGCCAAGGCCTACGGCGACCGGCTGCTGTTCGAGAACCTGAGCTTCCAGCTGCCCCGGGGCGGCATCGTGGGCGTGATCGGACCCAACGGCGCGGGAAAGACCACGTTGTTTCGCATGATCATGGGACAGGAGCAGCCGACCGCGGGCACGCTCACGGTGGGAAAGACAGTTCAGGCGCGCTACGTGGACCAGAGCCGCGAGGCGCTGGACGCGGGCAAGACGGTGTTCCAGGAGATCACCGGCGGACAGGAGCAGCTCGATTTCGGCGACCGTGAGGTGAACGCCCGGGCGTATTGCGCGAGCTTCGGCTTTCGGGGAGCGGACCAGCAGAAGAAAGTGGGGACCCTCTCAGGC
>Ga0214471_10004197_pt1 | contig 11127 bp, 12 predicted proteins | sample RVTome_5_FD_207665 | JGI IMG/M metagenome (GOLD analysis project Ga0214471, IMG submission 207665) | Soil microbial communities from uranium-contaminated site in the Upper Colorado River Basin, Wyoming, United States - RVT142D155 | ecosystem: Environmental > Terrestrial > Soil > Contaminated >... | reverse complement strand
CCGGCACGCCTTCCAACCCGGGGATCGCGCCGGCGCCGAACGATAGAAGCAGCATCCAGGGAGCGGTGAGTAGGAACCAACCGGAAAGGGGCAGGCGGTCGGCATCGCCGCGCCGTGCGGTGGCCGTCACGATCACCGCGAGCCCGAAGTAGGCAGCCACCAGGGAGGCGTCGGCGAACCACGGCATCTCGAGATACCGGCCGCCGTCACCCTCGCCCATGAGGATGGCGGTGACTCCCAGACCCACCCCGCCGACCATTAGGGCGACCACGCCAGCGGCGGCGAGCGGGAAGAAGAGGCGCGCCCGGACGATACGAGGGACGGCGTGGAGGACGAAGGCGGCGAAGGCGAGGGTCAGCCACCCGTAGAGCAGCGCATCGACGCCGGCCGGGGCCATACGCCCGTACGAGAACGATCCGGCGTCGAACCCGGCATCGGACAACACGGTCGGCCAGCGCAGTAGGGCGGCCGCCGCACCGTAGAGCGCCAGCCCGACTACCAGGAACACGACCGCCCCGAGCCCCGCCAACCGGGTGACGAGGCCGGTCCCGAATCGGAGGGAGTCGTCTAGTGGGTCGGCGCCCGGCGGGGACATCGTGTCTGTCGAGGTCACTGCCTCGAGCCCTCCATCTCGATCGCCATTGCGCGGCGGAGGTTAGCGGGCGGCTCGTCCGCCTAATGGCGGACGAGCCGGCCTCCCGCCGCCCGCCACCCGCCTCCCGCAAGAGACCGCTTTTCCGGCATGACTCGCAGCGGATCGTCGATCTGGTGCCAGTGGATCCCCGCGCCGCGACAGACGAGAACTGCACCCGACCCGCCGATCCAGCCTTCTCTTGCCGGAGGCGGAAGGCGGGGGGCGAGGGGCGACTTTCGACTTAGGGGGTCAGCGAATAGGCTCGCCCCGGAATCAGGTTTCGACTTGCCGCAAGCCGAAACCTGATGGGGCCAGCGACCTATTCGCTGACCCCCTTACAATGCGCCCGCTCCCAGGGAGGTGTGCGTCCGGTGACGAGCGAGAGGCGTCAGCGACTCGGATGGGTCGGCGTCGTCGCCGGCTTTGTCCTGCTGATCGTCGGGGTGCTCGTGGCCCATTTCACCAACCTCCCGCTCCAGGACTCCGTCGGGCGCGACATCTACTCGTGGATCCCGCGGTGCACGCCGCTCGAGACCAACGAGAACGCCTGCTGGATCCTGCCCACCATCGGCCAGGCGACGGCCGTGCTCGGCAGCCAGCTCATGGTCGCCGGGATCGTTCTCGGCTGGCTTTTCGATCGACCGCTCACGTGGGCGCGGGCCACGGTCGGGGCGTTCCTCTTCACGCTCGAGGTGATGATCCTCTTCGCCATCGTCCCCAACCAGATGGTGGCGCTGATGCAGGGCACCTTCGAGTGGACCTCGCAGAAGACCTTCATCACGATCCCGCCGTGGCTGGTCCTCAACAACAACGTGTCGATCTCGTACGGGACCCTGAAAGACCTGCTCGTAGCCGGTTATGCCACGACGATGCTCGTGGCCTTCCTGGTCGTTTCCTACCAGTACCAGGAGCGAATGAAGCGCCGCGGCCAGCCCAAGCCGACCGTCACCTCGGTGTATGGCCGCCCCGTCGTCAAGGGGGGTGGCCGCTGATGGCGCGCTCCGAGGTCTGGTTCGAGACCCCGCCGTTCCGCGACGACTACCAGCTGACGCTGGTCGAAGGCGACTACCTGGCGGGTGCGGTCAAGCCGAAGCAGTTCCTCCACATCGATCAGTCCGAGTGCATCCTCTGCGAGGGCTGCGTCGACATCTGCCCGTGGAAGTGCATCCACTACCTCTCCATGGACGCCATCGCCGAGGCGACCAACGTGTCCGATCCCCGCGAGGACGCCACGAACTTCGGGATCTTCGTGGTCGACGAGGACGAATGCACCCGGTGTGCCCTGTGCATCGACCGCTGCCCGACCGGGGTGATCTCGTTGGGCAAGTACGAGGGCTCGGTCGCCGACCAGGCGACGGAGCTGGGGGTGACGGCGCCCTGGGAGATCGACTCGGGGCAGCGCGACCACAAGCTGGGATATGCGTACGGGATGCGGTTCTAGGCCCAGAAGACAGTGGTCAGATGGCAGATGGCAGATGGCAGGCGGCAAAAGGCAGAGGGCAGAGGATTTGACCGGACTGGGTCCGGGGCTGAGAGTACAGAAGGAAGGCCCCGAACAGGATCGGGCGAGGACGGAGCGACATGACATCGGGCGGGAACGGGGACGGGCGGAAGACCCTCGGATCGCGCCTCGGCGGCATCGGGACCAAGATCCGGGGATCGGAGGCGTGGGAGTCGATCTTCCGGCCGGGCTCACCGTTCCGCAAGGGATACAGCGACAGCCCGCGCAACCGCTCCTACGTCGTGATGAACAACGTGCTCTATCACCTGCACCCGACCAAGGTGAAGCGGCACGGTGTTCGGCTCTCCTACACCCTCTGCCTCGGAGGGCTCTCCTTCTTCCTCTTCATCCTGCTGACGATCACCGGCATCTTTCTGATGTTCTATTACACGCCGGCGGTACCCGACGCCTACGTCGACACCCAGGCGCTCTCCACCAATGTCGCCTTTGGTCAGCTGGTCAGGAACCTCCATCGGTGGGGCGCCCACCTCATGGTGATCACGGTGTTCCTCCACATGACCCGGGTCTTCTATCACGGGGCCTACAAGCCGCCGCGTGAGTTCAACTGGGTGGTCGGTGTGATCCTGCTCTTCCTCACCCTGTTCCTCTCCTTCACCGGCTACCTACTCCCCTGGGACCAGCTGGCGCTGTGGGCCGTCACCGTCGGCTCCAACATGGGCGGCTACACCCCCGTCTTCGGCGACCAGGTCTCGTTCGTACTCCTCGGAGGGATCCAGGTGGGGGCGCCGACACTGCTGCGGTTCTATGTGCTCCACGTGCTGGCGTTCCCGTTCCTGATCGTCATCTTCATGGCGGTGCACTTCTGGCGGGTCCGCAAGGACGGCGGCATCTCGGGACCGCTCTAGGGAATAAGGAACATGGCAGAGATACCCGAACATTTGCTCCGGCGATCGGCACAGGCCAAGGCCAAGGCCCTGGGCGTGCCGGTCGAACAGGTGTTGGCCGAGATGACCGGCGGTGAGGTAACCGCCGCACCGGCTCCGTCGGGCGCTGCCGCGTCGGCTCCGGCGGCGGCACCCGCCGCCGCACCTGCCCGGACCGCAACGGCGATCCCCGAAGGGGTCCGCACCCAGCGCCTCCTCACCGTCGTCAAGGCGAAGGCGATCCAGCAGGTCAAACGCGAGCCCACCGACAAGGTGAACGTCTGGCCGCATCTGCTGGCGATAGAGTTCGTGGCGCTACTCGTCGTCACCGCACTCCTGATCATCTTCTCGGTGTTCCAGGACGCCCCGCTCCTCGAACTCGCCAACCCCAACGCACAGCCCAACCCGTCGAAGGCGCCCTGGTACTTCCTCGGGCTCCAGGAGCTGCTCTCCTACTTCGACCCGCAGATCGCCGGCGTTCTCATCCCGGGACTGGGGCTGACGGGCCTGGCGGCCATCCCGTACGTCGACCGCACCCGGTCGACGCGGCCGTCGGACCGCAAATTCGCCATCATGATGTTCACCTTCTTCGTCATCGCCTCGGCGATCCTCACGATCATCGGATCCTTCTACCGCGGCACCGGGTTCAACTTCACGTTCCCCTGGAGAGACGGGATTTTCTTCGACCTATGAGCCCCACCCAGATCCTCATTCTCGCCATCGCTGGTGTCGCGGTCGTCGCCCTCGCCGCGATCTTCTCCATCGCCTTCAGGCGCGGGGATGGCGCGGCCAGGCCCGAGGTGGGCAGGCTGGATCGGAAGGCACGAAGGCGCGATCGCAAGGCCGCCCAGGCCCGCGAGCCTGAAGCCGAGCCGTCGGCCGAGCAGCAGCCCGAAGCGGAGCCCGTGCCGGTCGATCCGCTCGAAGCGCGCGAGGTGGTCGACGAGGACACGATGGGCGTGACCCGCCGCCAATTCTTCAACCGCGGCGTCGCCGGCGTCTTCGGCCTCTTCCTCGCCCAGTTCGGCCTCGCCGCTCTCGCCTTCATGTGGCCCAAGCTGCGCTCCGGCGGATTCGGCTCCAAGGTGATCGCCGGGCAGGTCGAGGACCTCGCCACCCAGGTCTTCCTGTCGGACGGGCGAGTAAGCCCGGTGTTCGTGCCGTCGGCGCAGTCGTACATCGTCCCCTTTCAGGGAGAGCTGGCCGGATCGTCTTTCGAGGGCCTGCCGGTGGTCGCCGGTGGCCTGATGGCCCTGTGGCAGCGGTGCGTCCACCTGGGATGCCGGGTTCCGCAGTGCGAGACGTCGCAGGGCTTCGAGTGCCCGTGTCACGGGTCGAAGTACAACTACCACGGCGAGTACGAGGACGGCCCCGCCCCGCGCAACCTCGACCACTTCGCCGTGGAGATCGACGATGCCGGGAACCTCGTCGTCGACACCGGCACGGTACTACAGACCGCCCGCGCCTCGGTGAAGACCGCCGAGTACCCGCAGGGGCCGTCGTGCATTTGAGGACGATTTAGCCATGGGTATCGGCGCCGCCATTCTGGCTGCGGCCGTAATGACCGTGATCGCCTGGCTGGCGTATCTGGTCACGCAGGCGCGGGTGCGGCGCCGCCGCGAGGAGCCACCGCAGAACCTCACCCCGTACATGACCGACGACGAGCTGGAGGGGAGCCGGCTCAATCGGGTGCTCGTCTCGGCTCTCGTCTCGACCGCCGTCATCTCGATCACCCTCCCGATCTACTTCCTCAACGAGACCAGCCGCCAGGCGTCGGCCGAGCATCGGTTCGAGGAGATCGCCCTCGAGCGCGGCCACGAGTGGTGGTTGGAGTACCAGTGCTGGCGATGCCACGGCGACGATGGCAACGGCGGCGGTGCTCCGTTCGTGGAGCCACGCAGCGGCATAGCCACCACCTGGGTGGCTCCCTCGCTGAACGACGTGCTCTACCGGTACACCGAGGAGGAGACCCGGTTCTGGATCGTCTACGGCCGTCAGGGCACCCCGATGCCGGCATGGGGCACCGAGGGCGGCGGTCCGCTCAACAGCCAGCAGGTCGACGAACTGGTCGCCTACATCGAATCGATCCAGCTCCCCCAGGAAGAGGTGCTGGCCAAGACCGCTGGAGCGGTGACCCGGGAGATCCCCCGCATCGAGGCCGCCGACGAGGCACTGGCCACTGCCACCTCCGCCCAGGAGGAGGAGATCGCCGCCCTCGAGATGATTCCCCAGCAGCACGAGGCGGTGGCCCCGCTCCCGGGTGAGTTGCGGTCCGTGCTCACCGCCCCCGGGACCTGCACCGCCCGATCGGCCCGCCTGTATGCCACCACCTGCTTCGCGCCGGGCGCCGACACCGACCGCGACGGCATCACCGACGACGCCGAGGTGGCACTGAACGGCCTCCTGGAACGCATCGTCGCGGCGGCGCCGCCGAGCGATCCGCGCCGCGAGCTCGAGGCGCTCGCATTCGACCCGGCCAACGCCTTCACCACCAGCCGGGGAGCGGAGCCGATCGCCGATCTGGAGGAAGCCCGGGTGATGGTCACCGAGTTTGCCTCGATCGCCCGCGACCTCCGGCTCACCAACGACAATCTCGAGCCGCTGGTCACCACCGCCCAACAGGGCCTGGCATTCCTCCTCCAGCAGGCCGCCGAGCGCCCCTATGCCATCGACATCGCGGCGATCGCCGATGCCGCTTTCGGGGGCGACGCCGAGCTGGCCCTGCGTGCTGCGGCCCTGTACAACGCCTATTGCGCCCGATGCCACACCGCTGGCTTCTCTGCCGGCGCCCCCTTCACGCAGGAGCCGGGCTCGGGCGCCTTCGGGCCGGCACTGTTCGACGGCCGGGCGATCATCCAATTCCCCGACGCCGAGGACCACTTCGACTTCGTGGTGCGCGGCTCCGAAAACGCCATCGGCTACGGGGCCAACGGCATCGGGCGGGGGTGGATGCCAGGATTCGGCGCCATGCTAACCCAGGCCGACATCGACCTGATCGTCGCCTTCGAGAGGGCGTTGCCATGATCCGGAGGATCCGATCCGACGAGCGCGGGCTCACCAAGGTCGAGTGGCTCGGCGTGATCCTGCTCGTCTTCGTGCTGCTGTCGCTGATCCCGCAGTTCCGGTCGGCGCTCGACTGGTTCTACGAGACGCTCGTCGGCAAGAACAATGTGGGACCCGACGGTGAGCCCAAGCCAGGCGTGTTCGTGCGCGGCCTGATCGTGGCGTTCGGATCCCTGGCGGTCTTCGCCGGCACGGTGTTCGTCATCAACTACACGAACCTCGGCCGGCGCCTGGCGTTCCTGGTCACCGGTGCGGCATTCTTCGGGTTCCTGGCGATCGTCGGCATGCTCTACACGCTGTTCTCGCCGCGCGGCCTGCGCCCCACCCTCATCGACGGCCTCAACGCCTTCCAACTGCGCATCCTCCCGGGGGCACTCATGGTCGGGTCGATGATCCTGTTCGCCATGTTCGTGGCGGCAATGGCGCGTCTAGAGGATGACGACGGCTGACGCCGTCGTCATCCGCAATTGGCAATTGGCAATTGGCAATTCGCCAGAAGGAACGTGCCGGAACCCGACCGACACGTCTGGCGATTCCGTCGTATCCCGAATTGCGTATCGCAAATCGCGCTCTTCAGCCCTTTCGGTGCAGGTAGAAACTCAGCACCTGCAGCTCCGTCGACAGGTCCACCCTGCGGACGTCGACGCCCTTGGGGGCCTTGATGACGGTGGGGGCAAAGTTGAGGATCGAGCGGATTCCGGCATCGGCAAGCAGGTCGGCCACCTGCTGGGCGGCGTGGGCCGGCGTGGTCACGATGCCGATGCGGGCTCCCTGCTCGGCGACGACCTCGGGGAGCCGCGACATCGGCTCGATCGTCAACCCGTCGAGCGACTGGCCCACCTTTTGATCGTCGGCGTCGAACAGGCCGACGATGCGGAAACTGCGCTCCTCGAACCCGGCGTAGTTGGCGAGCGCCCGGCCGAGGTTTCCGATGCCGACGATCACCACCGCCCAGTCCTGCTCCAAGCCAAGCTCGAGGCCAATCTGCAGCTTGAGCTTGTCGACGTCGTACCCGACGCCGCGCACCCCGTAGGAACCCAGGTGCGAGAGGTCTTTGCGCACCTTGGCGGCGTTCACCCCCGCAAGCGTGGCGAGATCATCCGACGAGACGCGTCTCTGGCCGCTGGGGAGGCTCTCGAGACAGCGCAGGTACACCGGGAGGCGCTGAACGGTGACCTTGGGGATCGCAGATTTCACGAGCGCGCAATATAGACCCGGTCCTGAACCGTCCCGTCAGCGCAGGGCGCGACGGACCTCGGCAGCGGTGAACCGACCCGAAAGCACCTCCTCACCATCGACGAGCACCACCGGGACACGGTTGCCAAAGCGATCGCGCAGCCCGGGGTCCGAGTCGACGTCGACCACAGTGAGGATGTGGCCGCGCCTCCGGGCCCGGGCCGCGACGACGGGCAGCGCTTCGACGCAAAGGAGGCAGCGGTCGCGGGTGAGAAACAGGAGGTCAGACATACGAAGACGGCAGATGGCAGAAGGCAGAGCGCAGAAGAAGCGGCTCTGGATCTGCCATCCGCCTTTTGCCTTCTGCCATCGGCGGCTTCCGGTACCGTCTCTCCATGCGTCCTGGAACCGTCATCACCATCGTGCTGCTTCTGGCGCTTCTGGTCATCGCCGGGGTGGTCTTCGTCATCCGCCTGCAGTCGGTGTGATCGGTCCGAACACGATCGCCGTCCCCTCGGACAGGCGCAACGCCTCGTCGGCGCGGCCTCCGGGTACGGCGACCGCCATCATCCCCGACGAGTCGACGTGGATTATGGGGTGGTCGCCCTCGCCGTAGGTCGCCGCCCACACCACCTCGTGATCCACCTGGCCGACCCGCACCCGGGCCGGTGAGCCCGGTGCCAGGCCGATCATCTCGAGGTCCTCGGGCGAGACGTTGGTCTGGGCGTTGCCGAAACCGTCGACCCACCACACCTCGCCGGCGACCGAGGAGTCAATCTGCTCGACCAGCGGCAGCAACAGCGGCGTGAGTGACGCAGGGGGAATGTCAGGCCCGAGATCGGCCATGCCCGCCTCGCCGGTGGCCAGCACCGCAGCCGCCGGGGCGAACACATCGCGGCCGTCGAAGGTGGCGCCCTGCGAGGGGAGGCGGAACTCCGCCGCCTCGAGCGCCACGATCCGCGACGCCCCGCCGACGATGGCGACCGCGGGGGCGAGGAGGCCGTTGTCGGGCCCCACGAAGTGGCCCCACGGGGTCTCGGCGGCGATGGCGCGCCGCGGGCCGCCCACCCCCGGGTCGACGACGGCGAGGACGACGCCGTTGGGGAGGTACTGGATCGCGCGCGTCAGGGCCAAGGCCCCGGCGCGGATGTTTCCGCGCGCCACGCCGTGGGTGACGTCGATCACCTCCAGATCACCTGCGATGCGGTGGATGACGCCGCGCACGACACCGACGAACTCGTCGGCGTGCCCGAAGTCGCTGAGGAACGAGATGGGACGGCTCACGCGGCGAGGTTAGGCGGGGTTTGCCAGACCCGGGCGGAGCCCCAACCCCGCCCTCCTCCAGAGCATGGGGGCCCCTGCCCCATGCCTGGCCGTGTTCGAGTGGCACGGGATGCCGTACGATCTCGAGGTGACCTTTGAAGCACATACCGGTCTGATCGACGACCTGGTGCGCCGCCGCGGGGTCGTCATGCTCATAGGTTCGCCCGACACCGGGAAGACCACCTTCGCCCGGCGCCTGATCCGCGCCGCCGTCGCCGCCGGCCGAACCGTCGCATTCATCGACGCCGACACCGATCAGTCGACCATCGGCCCCCCGGCATGCACCGGGCTGGCCTTCATCGAGAGTGAGGCCGACCTCGACGGGAGCATCGAAGCGGAGCGGCTCCAGTTCGTGGGCGCCATCGTCCCCGAGCGGGTGATCCTGCAACAGGTGGTGGCCACCGCGGTGCTGGTGGGCGAGGCGCGCGAACGCGCCGACCTCGTGGTCGTCGACACGAGCGGGACCGTGTCCGGGGTCACCGGCCAGGCGCTCAAGTATCACAAGATGGAGCTGTGCCGCCCCGAGGTCGTTGTGGGATTCCAGCGCGGAGCGGAGATCGAACCACTCGTCGGGATGCTGCGGCGGTTCTTCACCGCCGAGGTCGAGGTGGCGCCAGTCGACCCGGATGTCCGGCCTTCCAGCCCCGAGGATCGCCGGGCCGCCCGGGCCAAGGGTTTCGCCGGGGCCTTCGCCGAGCCGCTGCAGCGCTGGAGGGTGCGCAACACGGTCTTCGCCCCGACCCTCCCCCCCGGCCTCGACCTTGGCCGCCTCGACGGGGTCCTGGTGGGCCTCCAGGACGGGTCAGGCCGGTGCCTGGGCCTCGGCGTCCTGGAACACGAGGACGGCTCCCTAAAGGTCGTAACCAACCGCGGTGAGGGGATGCGCGGCCTCTGGCTGGGATCGCTCCGCCTCGACCTCGACACCTTCGACGTCCACCGGGTGCGGTTGGGCGACGTGATGTTCGGCGTTTAGCGGGGACGCGTTTCCTCCCCCGGGGGGGAGGTGGATCGGCCGAAGGCCGAGACGGAGGGGGTTTGCGGCGACCGCCACGCGTCTTGTTCCACATGATCCCAGCCGACACGCGTCAGGCCGCCGCAGACCCCCCTCCCCCTCGCTTCGCTCGGGTACTCCCCCCTCCGGGGGGAGAAAACGACTACGCCGTCCGGCTCTCGATCTGCCGGGGGCTCATCACTGCGATGCCGACGCCGGTGTGGCCGATCGTGATGATCTGGCGGCCCTCTTGAAAGGCGGGGCGGGGGTCGGTCACGTCGTGGCCCAAGGCCCGCCAGTTCTCCGCCAACTCGGCGAGCGGCGTGTCCGACTCGAGGGAGACCCCCCACAGCAGAGGCCGGTCAACGCTCTCCTCCTCGATCACCTCGAGGAGCGTCCCGACGAGGAAGAAGGCGGTGCGGCGGCCCTTGATCTCCACCCGGCGACGGACCGCATGCCCCGCAGCCTCCACCAGGTCGACGGCGTGGTCGAGGTCGGGGACGAGCAGCACGACGTGATCGATGTCCCAGTTGGCTGCCGGCAGGCCGTCGACGATCGGCACCGAAGGGACACCGAGATCTGGGGCCCGGTCGGTCCATCCCCAGCCCCGGCTCCCCGACGAGATCGCCACCCGGCCGAGCGAGAACGGATCCGGGAATCCCAACCCGTTCCAATCGACCGGCAGTCGCACAGTCGCCAACATGCCGGGGAACCTACCCCATCGCGCGGGACGCGTAACCGTGGAGAGGAACGGTTTTCGCGGTCTCAGCGAGCCGGCCGCTGGCCCCCGCCCGCGTCTGGCTGGCAAAGCAAAGGCCCAAGGAACCTCCACGGCTTGTTCCCCGCACTTCCCCAAACGAGGTCTTCGCCGCATCGGCACCTTGGGCCTTGCACTGTCGAACCTACGGTCGGTGAAGGTGCCCGTCAAGCCTCTCGCGGAAGCCAGGTTTTCGCGATCTTCACCGCGTAAATGCTGTTGCGGCGGCCCCTACCACGCATGTCGTCGCCGGAGCGGCCGGTTCTCCACATATCCACCGCCATCCACAGGCGGTTGTGCACAAGCCGTGTCGACAACTCAGCCTGGTGTTTCTTTTTCGCGAGCGAATCCTGCGGCGACCAGCCCGCGAAACGACACCTCGACCAGCTCGTAGACCTCCCCCAGGGCGAGCTCGAGCTCCTCGACGGTCAGCTCGTCGACGGGTATCCGCCCGACCAGGACCAGGTCGCCCAGCCGATCGAGAGCGAAGTAGATCCGCCGGTTGCCGAAGTTGCGGGTGAGTGCCTGGCGATACACCTCGTCCTTGCGGAAGCGCGGTGCGGGGAGCACATAGGCCTCGATGGCGACGGTGCGATCACCCACCGCGAACCAGACGGTGGTGAAGTCGCGAACCGTTTGCCGCATCCGCACGCCGCGCCGCCCTTCGTGGTCACCCGTCCAAGCGACATCGCTCTCGGGGTCGTCCAGCCACCCTGTGGTGACGCGATCCACGACTGCGCGCGGCGTCTCGGTCATGGGCAGAAGATTGGCAGATGGCCTGCGGTTTCTCCCCCCGGA
>Ga0214471_10004196_pt1 | contig 11132 bp, 8 predicted proteins | sample RVTome_5_FD_207665 | JGI IMG/M metagenome (GOLD analysis project Ga0214471, IMG submission 207665) | Soil microbial communities from uranium-contaminated site in the Upper Colorado River Basin, Wyoming, United States - RVT142D155 | ecosystem: Environmental > Terrestrial > Soil > Contaminated >... | reverse complement strand
AACCGGCCAGATCCATCAACTCGTCCAGCACCACGCGCTCGACAGCGCGCTTCACTTCCTGCTCGTACGGCGTCCGCGCGGTCGCGCCGAAGCTGGCGGCGACCAGCGTGTCGATCACATCCTCCAAGCCTGGCAGGCTCGGATCGATTGCCTTCTGCTCCACCAGTCGTGCGGCGCGGTCATTGGTCAGCAGCGTGCCAACCACGTGAGTCGACGCCACGACGGCCGGGGTGATGGCATCGAACATCAGGCCGGTGTATCTGGGGAACAGTTCGCGTGAACGGCCGTAGCCGCTCGGCCGCGGCGGGATCTTCTTCAACAGGTCGGTGGGCAGTGCCAGCTCGGCCGGCGACATGGAGCGCATCAGTCCGCCCAGCGCCTGGTACTGTTCGCCGGCGGTGGCCATGCGAACCGGTTCGCGGCCGTCGCCGCGCATGGCGTAAATGTAGTGCATGCCGCCAATGACGTTCGCCGCCGCCTCCAACTGATACCGGTGGTGCAGATACAGCGGCACCAGTACTTCCTCGATCTGTGCCATCGGCATGCCGCCCCTGATGGCGTTCTCGCCGAAGCGCGACAGCGCCGCGCGCCGCACGTCCAGCATGCGGTTCAATTCCGTCGCAGCGTTCGTGCCGTTGGACCACTGGTTGACCCGCGCGTGCGCACCGAGATCCTGGTTCGTCATGTACCTGACGTCGCGGGTCCATGCCTGGTCCAGGATGCGTTGCAGCGCCTGCGCCTCGTTGGTGCCCTCCGCAAAATCCGAGTACCCGAAGGTGATCGCGACTTTGTCCCACTCTCCGATTTCGTTCGTGTAGACCCGCGACGGATCGAGCGAGCCGTCGGGGCGCAGGGTGACCAGCGGGTGAGGATAGTCCATCACGCTGATGAAGCCCGCATCGCTGTCGTAGTAGTTGTGACCCAGTCCCAGCGTATGCCCCACCTCGTGCGCGGCAAGCTGTCGCATGCGCTGCAACGCCCAGGCACGGACTTCGGATGAGACCTCGTTCCCCGTGCGGTAGGGCTGCAGGAGCCCCTCGGCGATCATCCAGTCCTGCCGCACGCGCAACGATCCCAGCGTGACGACACCCTTGATGATTTCGCCCGTCCTCGGGTCGGTGACGCTGGCGCCGCTGCTCCATCCGCGGGTGGACCGGTGCACCCAGTTGATGACATTGTAGCGGATGTCCATCGAGCTTACGCCCTCCGGCAGCAACTCCACGCGGAAGGCGTTGCGGTATCCGGCTGCTTCGAACGCCTGGTTCCACCAGCGCGCGCCTTCCATGAGCGCCGAGCGGACCGGCTCGGGTGTTCCCGGATCCAGGTAGTAGGTGATGGGCTTGACGGGATCGCTCATCGCCAGGCGTGGATTGGTCTTCTCCAGGCGATGCCTGGCGATGAAGCGCTGCGTCATGGGCTCGCCTAACGGGGCCGAGTAATCCTCGTAGGCCATTCCGAAGAAGCCCGACCGTGGATCGTGGCGGCGCGGCTGGTAGTTCGCGTCGGGCAGCTCGACGAACGAGTGGTGCACGCGCAGGCTGGCGGCCGCCGCTGTGGCGGACACGCTGCCCACGCCTTCAAAAAACCCGCCCCCGCCCCCGCCCCCGCCCCCGCGTCCGCCACCGCCGCCGCCGCCGGGCTGCGAAATGAACGTCAGTTCGACCTCCATCTCGGTGTTCTTCGGAAAGTTCATCGTCATCGGGATGTAGATCGAGCTGCGCGTGTTATCCAGGCGGTACGATCCCGGGGTCAGACGCGGCGTGATGTTGGTAACGTCGCGAATCAGGTATTCGTTCATGTCAACCAGCACGCGCGTTCCGCCGTTGCTCTCTGCCACGATCGGAAATCCCCACAGGATCGATCGCGCGAAGGCATCCCGCACGGCGCGCACCTCCGCGGGATTCGTGCTGGAGGCACGGAACTCGTAGTTCGGCTGCACCATCATCACGCGCTGGCCCACGCGCTCGAAGGAGACGATTCGCGAACCCTGGCTCCCGCCACGATCGAGCCCGATGTCGTTCGACCCGAGGCCGGCTCCAAGCCCGGTCACGTTCAGCACCTCGGTATTCAGCCGCGGGATCTCCATGAAGAGCTGCGCCGACGCCGAATCCCAGTACAACGGGAAGAAACCGTCGAGCTTTCGCAGACTTGCAGTGCGCAACGGGTCAGCCTGGCCGCCGCCACGACCTTGCTGCGCGCCGAGAGCCAGAGGGGTGGTGGCGGCGGCGAGCATGAGGCCACCGACCAGGCGGTGAACGGACGGACGATTCGGGAACCCTGGGACGGACATGGCTTCCTCCGGTTGGCGGCGGCGCCAAGGCGCCGCAGAGACTCACGTGCAGGCGGAGAAAATGAACTGGGGCGAAACGGATTCGCAAACATACCGTGGTTCTCTCCGTCCCGTGGGAACGCACCCGTTGTCCCGGGATTACCCAGCGGCGATTCTCCCCTGGTGCGACCATTCCGGACCAGCGAGGAGGCACCATGTGGCACGTCCATCACCCGCGAACGACCCCGCTCGCCATCGCCATCGCGGCGATGGCAGCGTGCAGCGACAGTTCCGGCCCCGAAGATCCCGGCAATCCACCGACGCTCCCGTCTGTCGCTTCGATGCAGGCTGACCTGACTTTCTTCGAGACACAGGCCGCCATCATCAGTGAACAGGTCACCAACCCCGGGACTCACTTCGTTGCCGGCGCGCTGGGAGTCACTGTCGCGCGGTTCTGGACCGGCGTGACCATGGCGGTGCCCGTCGCCACCTGGGCCGCCGCCGCCTCGGATTCCCCGGAATTCCAGGATGGAGCCTGGCACTGGGACTACTCCGTCAGCGAGAACGGCCAGACGTTCGCCGCCAATCTCACCGGGGCCGTGGAGGGAAGCGAATCGGTGTGGGAGATGCGTATCACGGCGAGCGCCTTGAATCCGCCACTCGACGACTACCTGTGGTATACCGGCCGGGCCACTCTCACTGGTGCCGAGGGCGAGTGGCACATCTTCAACGCCTCCCTGCCGTCCACACGCACAGAAGTGCTGGCCATCGACTGGACGCACCCCAGCGCCTCGGCCTGGACTTTGTCCTTCACGAACGTGCTCACCGGATCGGCCGAATTCGGCGATGAGCTGTCCTACGAAGTCAATGGCGACCTGCGCACCGTGCGTTTCACGGACGCGTCCGCCCAGACCACCGCTGAGGTGGGCTGGAACCACTCGACCAATGCGGGCTACGTTTTGGCTCCCGGATACAACAGCGGTCTGAAGAGCTGCTGGGACACCGCGTTCCAGAATGTCGCGTGCCCCTAGGCCAGATCGCTGAGTGCTCAGTACTGGGTGCTGGAACTGGGTGACACGTGCTGGCGCTGGGGTTTGGCTCAGCACCAATTCCAGGACCAGAAGCAGGTCAAGCATCCAGCACTCACGACTCAGGCCGGCTAGCTTGGCTGACCGTAGTCGGAATCCTGACGGGAGGTGGCGACTTCGCCCGACGGACGGGAGACAACGTGCTCGCGAAGCTGACCGGGAGCCTCCCCGGAGAGCAAAGTGGGCACGTCCCCCATCCTCATTGTCTACGGAAGCAGCTACGGCCAGACCGCAAAGATCGCGCGCCGAATTGCCGAGCGCCTGCAGGGCCGGCAGTTGGAGGTTGAGCTGGTTGACGCCCGCTCCGCCGGACCCTCGCTGTCACCCGACGACTACGCCGGCGTTGTGGTCGGTTCGTCTCTGATCGTTCGCGGCGTTCAGCCAGCCGTCCGACAGTTCATCAAGCGCAACGTCGCCACCCTGAACCGTGGCTTCAGCGCCTACTTCCAGGTGAGCGCCTCCGCCGGCAGCGTGGACAGGTCCGGCCGTGAGGCAGCCGTGAAGGTCCTGGACGGTTTTCTGGAACAGTCCGGCTGGACACCGAAACTGAAGGCGTCCATTGCCGGTGCCGTGAACTACACTCAGTACGGTTTCCTGCTGCGCTGGTACATGAAGCGCGCCTCGAGCCGGCATGGTGGCGCCACGGACACCTCGAGAGACCACGAATACACCGATTGGGTGCAGGTCGACCGGTTCGCCAACGACGTTGCCGAGCGAGTGGCCATCCTGAAACTCGGAGCGCGTGATGGAGGGGGAGGGAAAGAGAGCGACACATCCCACTCCCAGTCAGGCCGGATCGCTGAGTACTCAGTACTGGGCGCTCGGACTGGGTGACACGCGCAGGTGCTGGGGTTTGGCTCGCACCAGCTCCAGGACCAGGAAGCAGGTCGAGCATCCAGCACTCACGACTCAGGCCGGCTTGCCGGGAGGAGACTCCGACTCTCACCGCTCATCTACCCAACGATCGCAGCTCCCGTGCGCGAGCCCGGCTGACGGAAAGCTGCGACCCGTCGCGCAGTTGTGCGACAAGCCGGCCCTTCACCTGCGGCCGGAACGCGGTCACGTGATCGAGGTTGACGATATGCGCGCGATGGATGCGCGCAAATCGGACTGGATCCAGCCGTGACTCGAGCCGGTTGAGTGAGACATGCATGACGTGGCGCGCGCGCCCCGTATGCGCGACGACGTAGTCCCCGTCGGCCTGAAACCAGGCCACGTCGCCGACAGGAACCGGGATGATGGCCGGGCCCGACCGAACGAACAGACGGCTCATGGGCCCTTTGCCCAGTGCTTCCGCCAGACGATCCGCAGCCGGGCTGCTCACCGGCTCGCCGATCGCCGCCCGGCTCCGTTCGAGTGCCGTGGACAATCGCTCCCAGCCGAAGGGCTTCAGGATGTAGTCGAGCGCCCCCAACTCGAACGCCACCACAGCGTGCTGGGCATAAGCCGTCGTGAAGACGACGTGGGGCGCGTGCCGCGCCCGTCGCAACACATCGATGCCGGACAGTCCCGGCATCTGGATATCGAGGAAGACAAGGTCCGGTTGCACCCGATCGATGATGTCCACCGCGTCTGGTCCGTTCGCCGCCTCCGCGACCACGTCGATCCAGTCGACGCGCGCGAGCAAGGCGCGCAGCCCGGACCGCGCGATGGGTTCGTCATCAACCACCGCGGTCCGGACCTTCATGCCTCGCCAGTCGGAATCGACAGCGTGGCGGTCAGCCCGTTCCCCGGTGACGTCACCAGATCCAGACGCGCCCGGTTTCCATAGAGGGCATCCAACCGTTCGCGCAGCCGGCGCAGGCCGGTGCCGTTTCCATTGTCGAGGGACGCAGCACCGGCGCCATCGTCCGAGACCGTGAGCAGCAGACTCTCGCGATCGAGCAGTCCCGTGACACCGATCGTGGTTGGCGCGATCCGCGGCGCCGCGCCGTGTCGCACCGCGTTCTCCACCAGAGCCTGCAGAGCGAAGGACGGCAGTTCTGCCCGCAGGGCGTCATCGCTCACGTCGATCTGCACGCGGAGGCGCTCACCGAAGCGCAAGTGCTCGACCTCGAGGTAGCGCGTGACGAAGTCGACCTCGTCGGCCAGCGTGACGACGTCGCGATCCTCCTCGATGGCGGTGCGAAGCAGATCGGCGACCTGCTGTGCCGCTTGCGACGCCACCTCCGGTCGCTGCGGAATCAGCTGCACGACCGTGTGCAGCGCGTTGAACAGGAAATGCGGATTCAGCTGGCCCCGCAGTGCGGCGAGTTGTGACCGCACCGCCGCCGCTTCCGCCCTGGCCGCGCGCTGCGTCGCTCGCGTGGCGTATGACGTTCCGGCGATCATCACGTACAGCCAGACGCCGAGGACCATGTTGGGCACCAGCATGGAGCGGTAGCCATGGAGGGCACCCGGCCGGATGAGGTTCTCGACCGTCGCGGCGATACCGAACCAGGACGCGGCGTACGCGGCCGCGGCGACGACGTGAATGATGGCGAAGGACGGGCGATACGGAGGCGGCCAATGTACCCGGAGCGTGAGACGCTTGACCAGCACGCCGAGGAGAGCCGCCACCGAGATGCTGCGGAGTGCAGTGCCGGCGGCGACGCTCATGGATCCCGTCGGATGGATCGGGTTCGCCGGCCCGATCATGAGCGCGTAGAGCCCCCAGATCGGGAGCCACGCCAGCACAAAGTGCGCAACCGACGCCACGCGCGACATGTCGGAAGGTCCTGCGTGGGCAGTCATGGAAGCAAGGGACGGTGGTCAGTGCGGTCGATTCGGCGGGTCCCGCCGCCCGTTGTCCGCAAACCTCACTTGCTGGCGCTCATCGTCAGAAGCGGGTCATCCCACTTCTTCCCGCCGTCGTAGGAGCGCGCCTGTTCATACTTGAAGGCGGTCGCGCCAATGTCGAAGAATCGTACGCGCACGAGATGGGGCTTCCCCTCCTGATCCGTCGCGGAAGTGGTGATCACCATCTCCCGGCCATTCCATTCCGCGATGCTGGGGTTGTATCGCGCCCGCAGGACGTCCAGACCCATCTGGCTCCATCGCTGCGCGGTGGCGTCGTACACCCGCAGGGCGTGGGTGAGGGACTGGAGGTTCCCACCCGCATCGACGATCCGCAGCTCATCCTGGATCCCCCATCCATCGAAGGCGCGCCAGGCCTTCCATGTGCCGGACAGGCGGGGAGCACCGTGCAGACGGGCAGCCAGTCCGGAAACTCGCGGGCGGACGTCGAGCCGCCACTCGCCGATGAGGAAGTCGAACTGACGCGCCTCGGAAGGCGCCACGGCCGGCGCGCCACCGGGACCGCCCGCATGCTGGGCCCCGAGGCCGACGGCAGGCAGGAACGCAAGGGGAGCGGCGAACGCGGCGGATAGACGGACAGGCATGCTTCCTCCGGGAAATCGTGCGTGACGTGTGCAGTGGACCATGGCCCGGTGTCGGCGTCCGATCCAGCGAGCGTTCGCCGGACGGTTCTGCGGATTGGCTGAACGGCGCCTCGGAGCAGTGGATTCGCCGAATGGTACCCCGGACCCGACGAGCGGCGCCCGTGTGAATGGGAAAGCCGACGCGCGCGGCGTATCGTGGTCAGCCAGCGAACGAAGCCACCAGCCTCGAGCACCGCAGATGCCTCTGATCTCCCTCCGACAGGTCACCAAGACTTTCAGGACGCCGGCTGGTCCGTTCGCCGCCCTGTCCGACGTCTCCCTTGACGTGGAGGCCGGTGACTTTCTCGTCGTCGTTGGTCAGTCCGGCAGTGGTAAATCCACGCTCCTTGGCCTCATCTCGGGCATCGACCGGCCAACCAGCGGCACGGTGCAGGTGGGCGCCACGCCGGTGCACGCGCTCTCGGAACGCGCCATGTCGGCCTGGCGGGGCCGATCGGTGGGCATCGTCTTCCAGTTCTTCCAGTTGCTGCCGACGCTGACGGCCGCGGAGAACGTCATGCTGCCGATGGACTTCTGCCGGACCCTGCGAGCGCGCGATCGGCGCCCGCGCGCGCTCGACCTCCTGGAAAGTGTCGGCGTCGCCGACCAGGCGGACAAGCTGCCGCACACCCTGTCCGGCGGGCAGCAACAGCGGGTGGCCATTGCGCGGGCCCTGGCCAACCGGCCGCCGGTGCTCCTGGCCGACGAACCGACCGGCAATCTGGATTCCCGAACCGCGCAGGGTGTGCTCGGCGTGCTGGCGGAACTCGCCTCCAGCGGGCAGACCGTCGTCATGGCGACGCACGATGCCACCGCCCGCAGGTTGTCATCGCGCGTGATCGCCATCGCCGACGGCCGGGTCGTGCCTGACGAGCCGCCTCGTGGTTAGCCCTCGCTGGCGCAAAGTCCTGCGGGATGCCTGGCTGCACAAGGCGCGCACCCTGCTCGTCGTCCTCGCCATTGCCGTCGGTCTCGCCGGTGCCGGAACCGTGCTCACTCGCTGGGCGATCGTCCGCGCCGTGGTCCAGGTGGGCTATGCCGCGAGCAATCCCGCCTCGGCGACCCTGCGAGTCGATTCGGTTGACCGGAGTCTCCTGGAGTCCCTGCGTGCCCTTCCGTCCCTGGCCGAAGTTGAAGCCGGCCGCACCGCGAGCGCGCGGGCGCGCGTGCGGGGTCGCTGGGCCAACGTGATGTTGTTCGTTCGCCAGGATTTCACCGACGTCTCGATCGGCCGGCTGATTCCGGAGGCCGGCCAGTGGCCGCCGGCCGACGGCGCCATCGTCATCGAACGCTCGTCGATCGACCTCACCGGAGTCGGCGTGGGAGAATCGCTGTTCGTGGCGCTGGGAGGCCATGGACCGACGCCGCTTGCCGTGACCGGCATCGCCCGGGACGTCGGGCTGGCGCCCGGCTGGATGGAGCATCTCATCTACGCCTTCGTCACGCCGGCCACGCTCGCATCGTTAGGTGGCTCGTCCACGCTCAACCAGGTCCACCTGGTCACCCGAGACCGCACCCTCGACCAGGAGGGCGTGCGCGCCGTCGCGTTCGAGGTTCGTGCCGCGATCGAAGCGGCGGGCCGTCGGGTCGATGATATGGACGTGCCGGTGCCCGGGGAACACATCCACGCCGGGCAGATCAACTCCATGCTGGTGACGCAGGCGGGGTTCGGCGTGCTCACACTCATCCTGAGCGCGCTCCTGGCGCTCAATCTGGTGGAGGCCATGCTGGCCGGACAGGTACGCGAGATCGGCGTCATGAAGATCCTCGGCGCGCAACCCGGCCAGCTCGCCACCATGTACCTCGCGTTCGCTGGACTGGTGGGTCTGCTCGCAGCGATCATCGCGATCCCGGTCTCGTCGGCCGCGGGCCGGGAATACGCCGAGCTGAACGCCACCATGCTCAACTTCGACGCCAGCCAGGCGAGCGTTCCCTGGTGGGTCATCGCGGTGCAGATGGCGGTCGGCATCGTCCTGCCTGTCGTCGCGGCGGCCGCGCCGGTCCTGCGAGGCAGTCGCCTGACCGCAGGTGAGGCACTGCGTGACTTCGGGATGTCCGCGGACGGCACGGGTGGTCGCATCCTCGCCCGGGTTGGCGGGATGACCCGCCCACTCCTCCTCTCCCTTCGTAACGCATTCCGGCGGCGCCTTCGCATGGCTCGCACCCTGCTGACCCTTGCTGTGTCGGGCGGCATTCTGATGGGCGCCCTGCACCTGAAGGCGTCGATCCGCGAGACAATGGACCAGACGTTCCGCGCGATGCGGTATGAGCTGACAGCCGGGATTTCACCGGCGCTCCCCGCCGGCGCGATCGAACGGGCGATTGGCGCCGTGCCCGGCGTACGCGCCGTGCAGGCGTGGGGCGGCGGCAGTGCAGCGATCGCGCGACCGGACGGCTCGTGGGGGAACACGTTCGCAGTCAGCGCGCTCCCTGCCGACACGCGGTTCCTCCGGATGCCCACTGTCGCCGGCCGATGGCTGAACCCCGGTCCGCATCGCGAACTCGTGGTTGGAGCGAGGCTGGAGGACGGTGAGCCCGCACTCGCGCTGGGCTCGACCGTGATGCTCCGGATCGATGAGCAGTTCAGCGACTGGACCGTCGTGGGCGTTGTGCCCGCGGTCCTCACCTCGGCGTTCGTGACACGCGAGGCATGGGCGGCCGTCACCGGCGACACGCTGCTCAATCGCGCCGTCGTCGCCCTGGCCGACACGGGGATCACCGCACAGTCGGAGACGCGGCGAGCCATCCATACGGCGCTGGCCGATGCCGGCCTGCAGGTCGGATCAGCGCTGGTGGCGGAGAACCGCGCGTCCGTCGAAGATCACCTGCTGCTCGTCGCCGACTTCCTGTCCGCCATGGGATGGCTGATGCTGGTGGTCGGTGGGCTGGGCCTGGCATCCGTCATGAGCCTCGCGGTGCTGGAGCGCACGCGAGAGATCGGCGTGCTGCGGGCCATCGGCGCGCGACACGGATCGATCCATCTCATCGTGCAGATCGAGGGCCTCGTGGTGGCGCTCCTGAGCTGGGTGCTCGCCATTCCACTGAGCGTTCCGATGGCCTGGATTCTGGGCGACGGCTTCGGACGGATCTTCTTCAAAACGCCTGTCGCCCTGACGCCCGACCCGCGGGGCGCGGCCATCTGGCTGAGTGTGGTGGTCGTGGTGTCGCTGATCGCCTGCGCCTGGCCTGCCTTCCGCGCGACTCGCATCAGCGCACGGGCGGCCCTGTCTTACGAGTAGGCGCCCGCCCGAGGCGCCATCAGCCCCCGAAAGCCGCGGCCCGGCTGCACCCGCTCACGCCGACAGGACCTCGGCCAGCGCCACTGCCGCATCGTCGACCTCTTGCTCGGTGTTGTAGTAGTGAGGCGAAAGGCGCAGGCCCGACACGGCACCCTTGTCGGTCATGTCGATCACCGCGTGCTCCCGGCGGATGACGGACGTGTTGATCCCGCGCCGGCGCAAGGCCTGCTGCAGGTCGGGGCCGGCGTGACCGGGCGCGTGGAGCGTCGCGATGGCGCACCGCTGCGCGCCGCGATCCAGGACCTCCACGCCGGGGACCGTGGCCATCCGCTCGCGCAGGCGTCCGGTGAGAGCGGACGCCCGCTGTCCGGCGCGCTCGACCCCCACGGCCATTGCATAACGAGCCGCGGCGCCCAGCCCGACGACGAGCGCGTAGGCGAACTCCCAGTTCTCGAAGCGACGCGCGCTGGGAACCAGCTCGTATGCATCGGGGCCGGTCCAGCGCGCACCCTGCATGTCGGGATACAACGGCGCCGAGTGGCCTTCCAGCGCCCGGTCAGAGACGTAGAGCAGGCCGATGCCGCGGGGACCGCGGAGGAACTTGCGGGCTGTCGCGGACAGGTAGTCGCACCGCAGGCGCGACACGTCGATGGGCAGTTGCCCGACGGCCTGGCATGCGTCGATCAGGAACGGCACGCCGGCTGCCTCGCACACAGCGCCGACGTCCTCCACCGGTTGCACCAGACCCGAATTCGTCGGGACCCAGGTCATTGCCACCACGCGAACCCGCGCCTGCCTCACGAGTCGTTGCACCGCGTCGGGGTCGACGCCCCCTTCCGGCAGGTCGTCCGCTCGCTGTATCTCGACACCGAGGCGCTCCCGGAGCGACAGAAACAGGAGCTGGTTGGAGATGTAGTCGTTGCGCGACGTGACGATGATGTCACCCGGCGTAAACCGGAAGGCTGACATCGCCTGCGCGAAACCCACGGTGGCATTCTCCACGATCGCGACGTTCGCCGGCCTGGTGGACAGGAGCGACGCCACGTCGGCGTAGGTGCGCTCGATGTCGTCCCACCTCGCATCGGCAGCCTCGTATCCGCCCATCGAGCCCTCCAGC
>Ga0214471_10004195_pt1 | contig 11132 bp, 11 predicted proteins | sample RVTome_5_FD_207665 | JGI IMG/M metagenome (GOLD analysis project Ga0214471, IMG submission 207665) | Soil microbial communities from uranium-contaminated site in the Upper Colorado River Basin, Wyoming, United States - RVT142D155 | ecosystem: Environmental > Terrestrial > Soil > Contaminated >... | reverse complement strand
AGAAAGATGCGCAGGCGCAAAGCCTCGGCTACAAGCACGACGCGACGAAGGCGGACAAAGCCAAGTTCCCGAAATACGTGGCCGGACAGACCTGTGCGAACTGCACGTTGTATCAGGGCAAACCCACTGACGCATGGGGCGGCTGTCCGATCTTCCCGGGCAAGCAGGTGGCCGGTAAGGGCTGGTGTTCCGCGTGGGTGAAGAAGGCTTAACTGTCGGTTCGATCTGCCGGTTCGAAGGCGAAAAAAAAGACGGCCTCGGCCACCTTTTGTTTAGCAGGCGATGCCCGGCATCGAGTGGCGCGGGATTTTGAGGCATGCCCCGCCCCGCACGGGGTGGGCAAGCGGCTGCTTGGCGAGGTTCTTGATTGCCGCCTTGATGGCGATGTCGGTCTCGCCTGCCGGCGCGCATGGTCTCCTCGACCGGGCGGCACCTGCTGCCGGCAGCGCGGTTCACGGGTCGCCGCCGCAACTCAAGCTGTGGTTCACGGAGCGACTCGAACCGGCCTTCAGCAAGGTCCGAGTGCTCGACCGCAACGGCAAACAGGTCGACAAGGGTGATCCGGAGGTCGACCGCGCCGATGCCAGGCTGCTCCGGGTGTCGCTGCCGAAGCTTGCGCCTGGCACGTATCGCGTGCAGTGGCGCGTGCTTTCCGTCGACACCCATGTCAGCGAGGGCGCCTTTACGTTCGATGTCGCACCGTAAGCGCAGGCGACTACCGACCGACCGCGAGCGGCAGTGGACACGCTGTTAGTCGCCGCGCGGGCCGCCCACTACGCCTCGGCCATGCTGCTGTTTGGCGAGCTCATGTTCGTGATTGTCGTGGCGAGACCCGCTTGGCGCCGCGCGCAGCGCGCGGGGAGCGGCGACGGCGACGACGTCTACCGCCGGCTTCTCGTTGTCGCGCGCTGGAGCGTCATCGCGAGCATCGTATCGGGCTTGGCATGGCTCGCCGCCAAGGCTGCCGTGATGAGCGGCATGCCGGTCGGGCAGGCGATGAATCGCGAAACGCTCGGCCTGGTGCTTGGCAACACCGTGTTCGGTCACGTTTGGACCCTGCGCCTTGGCCTCGTCATCGCGCTTTGCGGAGTGCTGTTGGCGGTGGGGCGATCGGCCGGCGATCCGCGTCGATCGCGCCTGGAGATCGGCGCAGCCGTGGTTGCTGCCGCGTACCTCGGTTCGCTCGCCTGGGCGGGGCATGCGGTCGCCGGAAAGGAGCCCGACGACTTCGACCGGATCGTTGCCGCTGTCGCGCACCTGCTCGCCGCGGGCGCGTGGCTGGGCGCGCTGCCGGCGCTCGTGTCTTTGCTCGATGGCACCCATGCGCTCGACACAGTGGCGCAGGCGACGCGGCGTTTCTCGAACCTTGGTTTGGCAAGCGTCTGCGTGCTAGTCGTAAGCGGTCTTACCAACGCCTGGTATCAGGTCGGCGATGTGCCGGCGCTGATCGGCACCGACTACGGCACACTCCTGCTCGCGAAGCTTGGATTGTTCGCAACGATGCTGGGCCTGGCCGTGACAAATCGCGGGGTCCTGACCCCGCGGTTGGCAGGCGGGGATCGCGGAGCGCTGCACTTGCTCCGGCGTAACGCCATCCTGGAAATCGCCGCGGGAACCGGCGTGGTGGTTATCGTCGGCGCGCTCGGGGTCACGGTCCCCGCGGCGCATCAGTCTCCGGTCTGGCCGTTCGATCACACGTTGAGCTGGCAGCGCATCCAGCAAACCGCCTGGGTTCAACTGGTATTGGCCGCGGCCGGCACGGTCGCGTGCATTGCCGCCGCCATCGTGGTGAGAGGGGCGCTCAGCCGACCGCCGCGCATACCCATCGCCGCTCTCGCGGGCATTGCGATTCCCGCCGGGATGTTTGCGTGGCTGCTCGCCGTGCCCGCGTACCCGACGACCTATTCGACGTCGCCGGTCCGCTACATTGCGGATGCGATCGCGAGCGGCGCTGCTCAATACGCTTCGCAATGCATTGCCTGTCACGGCCGTGACGGCCAAGGCGATGGACCCGCCGCATCCTCGCTTCCGATCAAGCCGGCGAGTCTGACCGAACGCGTGCCGAACCGGCGCGAGGGAGACCTCTTCTGGTGGATCGCGCACGGCGTTCCCAAAACGCCGATGCCTGGATTTGCATCGAAGCTGAGCGACCTGGAAATCTGGAGTCTGATCCAGTTCCTCGACGCTCAAGCAATGGCGCGGAACGCCACCGCTATGACGGATCGCGTTAAACCTTTGCGTCCTGTTTTTGCGCCCGATTTCACGTTCGAATTCATCGGGCGCCCGCAGGAAACGCTCGAGCAACAGCGGGGAAGCCGCGTCACGCTACTGGTCTTCTACACGCTGCCAGAGTCGCTCCCGCGCCTGCGCCAACTCGCGATGCGGGAGCGTGCCTTGAGGGCGGCGGGCGCTCGCGTCATTGCCGTGCCGATCAGCGCGTCTTCCAGTGCGGTCGATGCCGGGATCGCAGGAGACGGCGAGTCAATCTTCGCGATCGCGAGCCCGAAAGTGGCCGATGCGTACGCGATGTTCGCGCGTCAGGCCGATGGCTCGAATGAAGGCGCGCGGAAGCACCTCGAGTTTCTGGTCGATCGTCACGGTTACCTGCGGGTGCGCTGGATCGGCGTCCCGGATACGGCATTCGAACGGACCACCGACACCCTCAGTCAGATCGAGCTTCTCATGCGCGAACCCCCGCGCGCGCCGGTGCAATGGGGACACCGGCACTGATCGGCGCTGCGCTCGGCGAGGAAGTCGGCGAGCACTTCGGCTTCTGCCGGTTATTTCGAATGTGCCACGATGTAGTCGACGGCCGCCTTGACCTCGGCGTTGCTCAGCGCCGCGTTGCCACCTTTGGCCGGCATCACTCCCGCGCTCCCCTTTACCCCGTTGATGGCGCTGGCGTAGAGAGTGTCGACGCCCTTGGCGATGCGCTTGGCCCACTGGGCTTTGTCATCCAGCTTCGGCGCACCGGCAATACCGGCGCCGTGGCAGACGACGCAAGCGGCCTGGTAAATTTGTTGTCCGTCGCGGCCGGCCGGCGACGCGGCCGCCGCGATTTTCGCAGGCTCCTTCTGAGTTTCCGCCGAAGCGACGACGACCTGCCCGACGGGTTTGATCCGCTCGGCCACAGTTGAACCGGTGCTCAACTGCGCGCCGCGATTCTGTCGGACCCGGTCGGGGACGTCGCGGTGATGGGCCACAAGAATGAAAAAAAACAGCATCAGCACGGCACTCGCACTGATCCCAAGAACGATTGAAACGTTCACCGCTTGGCGCTTCTCAGTCATGAGGTGTTCTTGTAGTAAGAAACGGAGTCCGACAATGGATGGGCTCGCCGCAATTCGATCTGATTACGGCTACAACAATCCCTTCACGAAAAAGACGCCCCGCGTAAAGAAGGTGTAGTCCGCTTCAAGCGCCCCGATGCCCAGAAGAACCATCAACAACACCGGCGGGACCACGATGACATACACCAAGGCCAGCCGCTCCCAGAGCATGTGCATGAAGATGGCAACGATCAGCCCTGCCTTCAGCAACATGAACACGATGATCAGAAACCACCTGAGGTAACCCTGAAAGTGGAAATAGTCGACCAGATAAGACGCGGTGCTGAGAATAAACAGCAATCCCCAGATTTTGAGATAGATGCCGATCGGGTGTTGCTGCCCTTGTGCGTGCGCGACCGGACGTTGTTGCCCTCCTGCGTGCGCCACGGGATGTTGCTGCCCTTCTGCGTGCGCCATGCTTTCCCTTACCAAAGATAGAAAAGTGCGAAGATGAATACCCACACCAGATCGACGAAGTGCCAATACAGGCCCATGGTTTCGACGATCTCGTAGTTTCCCTTCCTGCCGGTCAAGAAGCCTGGCCGCTGGTGATCCAGATCCCCCCGCAACACCTTGATCGCCACGATGATCAGGAATATCACGCCGATCGACACGTGCGTGCCATGGAAACCCGTGATCATGAAAAAGGCCGAGCCAAACTGGGCCGCGCCCATGGGATTGCCCCAGGGGCGTACCCCATCCTCGATCAGCTTGGTCCACTCGAAGGCCTGCATGCCGACGAATGTGGCGCCCAATGCCGCGGTGATCAGCAACAGGATAAAGGTCATCTTTTTATTTTTTTCATAACCGAATTTGACGGCCATGGCCATCGTCCCGCTGCTGCTGATCAGGATGAAGGTCATGATGGCGATCAGGATGAGCGGAATCTTCTGGCCGAACAGCGTCAACGCAAAGACCTCGCTGGGGTTGGGCCAGGGCTCGGTGGTGGACATGCGCACCGTCATGTACGAAATCAGAAAACTGCTGAAGATGAAGGTGTCGCTGAGGAGGAAGATCCACATCATGGCCTTGCCCCAGGGGACGTTCTTGAACGCCCGCTGGTCCGAGGACAAGTCGGCGACGATGCCTGGCAAGCCTTCAGGCAACGGGAGGGATTCTCCCGCGCTCGTGAGCACAGGTTGCGTCATGTACCTTGATCCCCTTTATGTAGACAACAGCACGGCGAACACGACCAGCCAAACCAGGAGCAGATAGTGCCAGTACATCGCGCACAGCTCCACGCTCAAGCGTACCTTGCCCACCTCAATGCCGCGCCACACCTTGGCGGTGGTCTTGCCCCAAGCCACCAGACCGCCCAACAGGTGCAGACCGTGCACCGCGGTGAGCAGGTAAAAGAAATCGTTGGCCGGATTAGCCGCTATAAAATAACCTGAGGCGTTCAGTTGTTGCCAGACCACGAGCTGCCCGGCCAGGAACACAAAGGTGAGAACGCCCCCGGCCACCAGGCCGCTTCTCACGTCGCCGGTCTGTCCCCGATTTGCCGCAGCCCGCGTCCATTCCATGGCGAAACTGGTCACGATCAGCACCCCTGTGTTCAGCCACAGCAGCCCCGGTTTCGGCATGGGGCTCCAGTCCCCCAGTTTCATTCGCATGGCATAGGCGCTGATAAAGAGCGCGAACAGGGACGTCACCACCGCAAGAAATACCCACAGGCCGAGCTTCGCTGTAGGCCGGGACAATACGCCCCCGTGAACGTCTTTGATGGAACCCTGCGCCGCCCAGGGCTGGACGTTGATGGTTTGTTTTAACAGCCACCAAACAATGACGGCCATTAATCCGCCCAAAAATACGCCCAAAAATAGTAACGGGATAAAGTCACTCACGTCTCAATTCTCCGGACGCCTAGGCCTTATCCCTGGCAATGGTGGCGGCCTCGCCCGGTGGAACGTTTTGCGGGATGAAGTCCTGCTTGGCACCCGGCACGCTGTAATCGTAAGCCCAGCGGTAGACCAGCGGCAGCGTCGGGCCAAAGTTGCCATGCGTTGGCGGGGTGTCGGGGGTTTGCCACTCCAGCGTGGTGGCGTTCCAGGGGTTGCTACCCGATGGCCTGCCTTTGAAATAGCTCCAGACCAGGTTGTACAAAAACACGATCTGGACGGCGCCCACGATCAACGCCGCGATGGTGATACCGACGTTCAAGGAATGGGCCGATGCGGGAATAAAGTCCGTGCCTTCAATGCCGTAATACCGGCGCGGCACGCCTAACATGCCCAGGTAATGCATGGGGTAGTAGATGCCATAGCTCCCGAGGAAGGTGACCCAGAAGTGAAATTTGCCCAGGGTATCGTTCAGCATGCGCCCGGTGATCTTGGGGTACCAGTGATAGATCGCCCCGAACACAACCAGGATGGGGGCAATGGCCATCACCATATGGAAGTGGGCGACCACGAACATAGTGTCCGAAAGCGGCACGCTCACGGTCGGGTTTCCGAGGAACAGGCCCGTTAACCCGCCGTTGATAAACGTGAAGATGAAGCCGATGGCAAACAGCATGGGGACGGTGAGGTGGATGTTACCGCGCCACAACGTCAGCACCCAGTTGTAGACCTTGATGGCCGTGGGAATGGCGATGATCAGCGTGGTGGTGGCGAAAAAGAAGCCGAAGTACGGGTTCATGCCGCTGACGTACATGTGGTGCGCCCACACCACGAAGCTCAGCCCGCCGATGATCAGAATCGCCCACACCATCATCCGATAGCCGAAGATGTTCTTTCGCGCATGGACGCTGATCAGGTCGGAGACGATGCCGAAGGCCGGCAGGGCGACAATGTAGACCTCGGGATGGCCGAAGAACCAGAACAGGTGTTGAAACAACACCGGGCTGCCTCCCGAGTGGTCGCTCTGTTGTCCCATCGATACGATGGCGGGCATAAAGAAACTTGTGCCCAGTGTATGGTCCAAAATCATCATGATGGCGCTAACGAACAAGGCGGGAAAGGCCAGCAGCGCCAGGACCGTGGCCATGAATATGCCCCATACCGTCAAGGGCAGCCGCATCATCGTCATCCCGCGCGTGCGCGCCTGCAACACCGTCACCACATAGTTCAATCCGCCCATGGTGAATCCGATGATGAAGAACGCCAGGGAAACGAGCATCAAAATAATTCCCCAGGTTGCCCCCGGAGTGCCCACGAGGATCGCCTGGGGCGGATACAGGGTCCAGCCGGAGCCCGTGGGCCCGCCGGGCACGAAGAAACTCGCGGTCAGCAACAGCACGGCGAATAGATAGACCCAGTAACTCACCATGTTGACATAGGGGAAAACCATGTCGCGGGCGCCGACCATCAGCGGGATGAGGTAGTTGCCAAACCCCCCCAGGAACAGCGCGGTGAGCAGGTAGATGACCATGATCATGCCGTGCATGGTCACAAACTGAAGGTAGTTGCTCGGGTCGATAAAGGAGAAGCTGTTCGGGAACCCCAGTTGCAGCCGCATCAACCATGACAACACCAACGCCACCAACCCGATCCCGATCGCGGTGATCGCGTACTGGATGGCGATGATCTTGGCGTCCTGGCTCCAGATGTACTTCCCGATGAAAGTTTTCGGATGGTAAAGCTCCACCTCCTCGACTTCCGCAGGCCTGACAAAAGCGGTTGCGTCGTGCGCAACGTAGTCCATCAAAATCTCCTCATCGCTGATTCTTCGCTACTGCTCTAATCCCTTGAGTCTCATCATTATAATACTATTAGTATGAATAGAATGGCGCTCGAGCGGGCCGGTCAGCGCAAGGTATTGATGTAGGCAACGAGGTCCTTGATCGCCTGGTCGTCGCCCAGCATTGCGGCCATGGATGCCATCTGCGGACCGTACAGGTCCTTTGGATGGGCGCCGCGGATACGCTGTTTGAAATTTTTCATTTGAGTGACCAAATACCAATCACTCATACCCTTCAGCCCGGGGGCATTCGTTGCCTGTATGCCGCGCCCATCAGGACTGTGACAGTTTCCACAGGTCGTTACATAAAGCCTTTGACCGTTGTTCGGATTGCCCTTCACCGTGGCCGGGGCAGGATTGTCCGGCAGCGTCTTGATATAAGCGACGACATTATCGATGGCGGCGTCATCAGCCAGCGTCGCCGCCATCGGCGCCATCGTTTTGCCGAACACATCCTTGTCGTGCGTGCCGCGAGCGCCGTTCTTGAAATATTTCAGTTGCCGTTTCAGGTACCAGTCTCCTTGCCCGCTCAATTTCGGCGCATTCAGCGCAGGGTTACCCTCCCCTTGCACGCCATGGCAGGCGGCACACACTGCATAGAGCGGCTTGCCTGCTGCAGCATCGCCGGCTGCTTGCGCTGAGGTTTGCGCGAACGTCGGATGGCCACTTAACCACGCCTGAAACGTAGTCTCGTCCTCCACCACGACGCTGCCACGCATGACGAAGTGCCCGACGCCACACAATTCGTTGCAGAGGAGGTCGAATTTCCCGGTCCGGGTGGGGGTGAACCAGATATAGGTGACCAGGCCCGGAACCAGATCCATCTTCGCCCGGAACTGTGGTACCGCGAAGTTGTGCAGGACATCTACGGAGCGGAGCAGCGCCTTGACCGGTTTGTCGATGGGGAGATGTACCTCGGGGCTTGATATCAAGACGTCGTCCTGACCATTGGGGTCGTCGGGATTCATGCCAAACGGGTTTTTATCGCTGACGTGCCGCGCATCGACGGTACCCATCACGCCGTCCTTCCCGGGGAAGCGATAGCCCCAGTGCCACTGCTTGCCCACGACCTCAAACACCGCCGCGTCTTTCGGGACGTCGACGAATTTCGCCCATACAAACAAGCCGGGGGCCAGCATGGCGGCGATGCCCACCGTGGTCAATCCGGTGAGCCACCCTTCCAGCTTCTTGTTCTCGGGCTCGTACGCCGCCCGTCCGCCCTTCCGGTAACGATAGCGGACCACGGCATAGGCTAGGAACAAATTGACGGCGACGAAGACAAAGCCCGTGATCCAGAACGTGATGTTGATCGTGTCGTCCATCGCCCCCCAGTTGGAGGCGATCGGTGTGAAATACCACGGGCTCAGGTAGTGAAACAGGACCGAGCCGACGATCAATAATATCAATACAATTCCTACGACCATACGAAGTTTCTCCAGGCTGCCTGTTTATTGCGTGCTGACTTCCGCAAAGATTTGCCTTCGGCCGCGGTGGCCGCTTCGCCGGTAGCGGCGTAGATTTTCTCGCCGTGCGCCCGGAGCCCGCCTAGCGTCCACCGCTTCGCGGGGTCCACCGCGGCCTTGATCGTCAGCTCGGGGCGGGAGGTATCCCTCGACGCGATGAGGGTCTTGATCGCCGGGTAGGCCATGCCGATCAGAATGAGAAACGGGATGATGGTCCAGATGATCTCGACCGTGGTGTTCTCGTGGAACTGCCGGGCCTGGCGCCCCACCGACTTGCGGTGCCGGATGATGGCGCAGGTCATGGCGCCGAACACCACCACGAAGGTCCCCACGACGATCCACATGATCAGCGTGTGCAGATCGTAGCTCGCGCGCGCGATGAGGGTCTGCGGTTCGGGCAGGCTGTACTGGTTGGCCGCTGCCGCCCCCGCTGCGAGCCCCACCGCCGCGGCTGCAAACAGCCGAAACCACTTGCCGATCATGCTTCCCTCATCTGTGATTCAAATCCATTGTTGTCGCTACCGGACGCCGCGGCGGGCGCTGGACGCGCAGCTGGTACTTGCGCTCGCTCGCCGCGTTCAATCGCTGCTCATCGCTCAGTTTGCAGCCGCTCGACCTCCGCGTCGAGCGGGTGGAATGTATCATAGCCCGCCCTCGCCAAGCAATCTGAAAAGCGGCGCAAAACGGCGCGCGCCCGCCCGGGCATCAGAGGAGTTTGCGAGTGTCCAGCAGCGCCGCGCCGGACGCGGGATCCGGCGTCGCGGCGAACGCGAAGCGCGCGAGCAGCGGCGCGGTGATGAGCGTCTCGAGCGCCTGCACGTTTTCATCCGCTGCGCTCATCCGCGGATCGACATGATTCGCGACCCAGCCGGCGAGCGCGAGACCGCGGCCGGCGATGGCCTCCGCGGTCAGCAGTGCATGGTTGAGGCAACCGAGCCGCACGCCGACCACCAGCACTACGGGCAGCGCGAGCCGCGCGGCGAGTTGCGCGGTATCGGCGCCGGGACCGAGCGGCACGCGGAAACCGCCGACGCCTTCCACGATGACAAGGTCCGCCCGCCCCGCGAGGGCATTGAAGCACTGTCCGATGTGATCCAGATCGATTCTCATTCCCGCCTCGGCTGCCGCGAGGTGCGGCGCGATCGCCGGCGCGAAGCAATAGGGATTGATGTGGCTGCGCGGCGCCGCCAGGTTGCCCGCCGCGACCAGGCGCTCGACGTCGTCGTGGACGAGCTCGTTCCCGCGCGGCACCGCGCCACTGGCAACCGGCTTCATCCCCACCACCTTCAGCCCGCGCGCGGCGAATGCCCTGAGCAGGCAGCAGGCGACGAGGGTCTTGCCGACGCCGGTGTCGGTGCCGGTCACGAAGAACCCGTGATTCGTGATTCGTGATTCGTGGTTCGACAAACCTTTGACCCCCTCAGCGCGGCTTGATGTCGATGACGGGGCGGCCGGTCGGGCCGATGCGCGGTTGCGGCTTCCAGGCGTGGCCGTAGATCACCTCGAAGGTCGCGGGCAGCCTGCCCTCGCGGCGCGCCGCCTCGTAGTTCCGCGCCACTTTCGCGAGCAGGGACTTGCCGGCAAGGGTCGACGGGCGGCCGCGCGTCATGTTGCGCGCGCCGATCGCCTTCAGGTCGCGCATCAGCTCGCGCACGTCGGCGTAGGTCAGCGTGACGATTTCCATGTCCATGACCGGGTCGGCGAATCCACTGGCAACCAGCAGGTCGCCCACGTCGTGCATGTCGGTGAAGCGGTGGACGTGGGTATGCCGGTCCACGCTCCGGAACGCCGCCCGCAGCTCCTTCAGCGTGTCTGGGCCGAAGCTGCTGAACAGCAGCAATCCGCCGGGCGCGAGCACCCGGTGCATCTCGGCGAAAGCGCGCTGCGGCTCGTTGCTCCACTGGATCACCAGGTTGGACCAGACCATGCCGGCGCACGCGGTCGCGAGCGGCAGTTGCTCGATGTCGCCACATACCGCGGCGAGCCGCTGCCTCCCGGCCCCGAAGAGGCGGCGCCACCCTTCGACGGTGCTCAGGGCAGGCCGCGAGCGGCGCGCCCGGGCGCGCCGCGCCATGGCGAGCGCCAGGTCGAGAGCGATCACGCGGGCGGCGGGATAGCGGGCGAGCAATCCGGGGACCGCGTTGCCGGTTCCACTGCCGGCGTCGAGGATGGTCGCCGGCGCGAGCTTGATGTAATCGAGCCGTGCCAGCATGCGCCGGCACACCTCGTTCTGCAGCACCGCGGCGGCGTCGTAGCTCGCGGCGGCCCGCTCGAAAGAGCGCCGCACCATGAGCTTGTCCAGTGCGAGCGCGTCACGCATCGAGGAATTCCTGCAGCGCCGCCGCGACCTTGCGCGCCTGCGAGAGGAACGGCGCATGCCCGGCGCCCGCCATGACCAGCAGCCGCGCGTTCGGGAGACAGCGGCTCAGGTGCTCGCCCGCCGCGAGCGGTGCCACCCGGTCATGGTAGCCGTGTATCACGAGCGCGGGTTGGGGAATCGACCCGAGCGCGCCGCGCATATCGGTCTCGAGCAGGATGCGCAGCCCCGCCGCGAGTGCCTCCCGGGCCGGCGCGTCGCCTGCGGCATGCGCGTCCCGCAACTGCCGCGCGACCTGCTTCGCCTTGGCGTCGCCTTGCGCCTCCAGGGAAATGAAACGCCGCA
>Ga0214471_10004193_pt1 | contig 11135 bp, 14 predicted proteins | sample RVTome_5_FD_207665 | JGI IMG/M metagenome (GOLD analysis project Ga0214471, IMG submission 207665) | Soil microbial communities from uranium-contaminated site in the Upper Colorado River Basin, Wyoming, United States - RVT142D155 | ecosystem: Environmental > Terrestrial > Soil > Contaminated >... | reverse complement strand
CGGGATCGGAAACTGGGGCCCAATCTCGGTTCGGACCACTTTCCACTATTGGTGGACCTGGAGTACGCAGCAGCGGAGGGGTGACCCCCGCGTAATTGGGACGTACAGGGGTCACATACGGCCCTGTGGCTCCCAATTACGGGGGAGAAACGAAGCCAGAGTGTCAACCACCACGTCCGAACCGGCCAGCACGTCCCAATAGGTGAAGCGCAATACGGTGTAGCCGAGGGCGACCAAACGATTCTGGCGAGCGCGATCCCGCTGAAATCTGGCACGGTCGCTATGGAAAGCCGCTCCATCGAGCTCAATGAGCAGGGAAGAACCGGGATACGCAAAGTCGACTCGAGCAACAAACGCTCCCGCACCGTCAGTCACCACAAACTGGCCTTCTGGTTGCGGCAAGTTGGACCGCTGGATGATCCTCAGGAATCGGTCCTCCAATTGCGAGTCGGTGATCTGGTCCCACGCCAGCCGCTCCATCAGGCTCCGCCTCGCCGGACCGACCCCGTTTCGACCTTTCCTCGCCACCTGGTGGAGGACCCGAGCCACCTCCTCGAGAGTCACGAGCTCCCGCCGGCGAGCCTCATCGAGACAGGAACTGGTCGTCCCGATCCCATGTGGAACTCCAATATCGACGATGGTCCGCGCCAGGGTCGTTGTCGGAATTCCCTCCACGGTGGTGATGTGGGTGCGAGCCAGGTCGGTCGACTGGTGCAAGACGAACTCCGATGGTCGTCGTCCGGTTCGAAGGCTGACCACCTCGATCTGCTCAGGGCGGTCAACGATGCCGTGGAGATGAGCTGCGGTTCGATGGGAGGCAGCCGCTCTTGAACCGGAGGCGAGCACCGCGGCGGCGACTTCCATGTGCCAGGTTCTGGGCGCGCCATTGAAGACATACACCTCAGGCCCCAATCGCTCGAACAGACCCGCAGTGGTCCGACGCTTCAAGGTTGTGTCACTCAGACCGAGCGAGAGCCAGTCGCTTCGGCGAAACACCCCGTGCTGCTCGGCCGCCCGTTCAGCCAGCGCAGCCTCCCCTGTCGCTCCCATGGCCTGGTGTCCTACCGGTTGCCTGGACGGCGGGCAACCCCCTCGCGTAATTGGGACGTGCAGGGGTCACATGCGGACGTGTGGGTCCCAATTACGGGGTCCAGTACCGTTGACTTATGTCTGACCGGTATGCAGCACGTCGAAGTCGGTTGGCCGAGATCATCGGGATCAACGGCATCGCGGTGGTCCCCGCTGCCGTAGAGGTGATCCGCAGCTACGACACCTCCTTCGACTTCCACCAGGACCCCGACTTCCTCTATCTCACCGGCTTTCCCGAGCCGGAGGCAGTGGCGGTGATCACCCCTCGTCATTCCGACGGCGATTACACCCTCTTCGTCCGACCTCGCGATCCCGAGATGGAGGCTTGGGACGGATATCGGGCCGGAGTGGAAGGGGCCAAGACCCGATTCGGCGCCGATGCCGCCTATGAGTTGGCCGAACTGGACGAGGTTCTGGCCCGGCTGATGATCGGCCGTGAGACGTTGTGGTACGAGACGGGTAACGAGCATCACGACGCCCGCATCACCCGCCTCATCGAAAAGGCCCGCAACCACCGCGCTCGGTACGGGGGCACCGTTCCCTCCGAGGTGCGCGACCTCTCGGTGACGCTTGGGGAGATGAGACTTTTCAAGACCGATGACGAGGTTGCGAGTCTGCGCCGTGCCTGTGAGCTCTCGGCTCGGGGTCACATGGAGGCCATGCGCTTCTCTAAACCGGGTGTCTACGAGTACCAAGTCCAGGCTGCCCTCGAGTACCAATGGCGAGCAGGAGGGTCGAGACACAACGGCTACCCCTCGATAGTTGCCTCCGGGGCCAACGCCTGCGTCCTCCACTACGTCGAGAACGACCGGTTGATCGAGGATGGAGATCTCATCCTCATCGACGGTGCCGCCGAGTTCGACGGCTATTCGTCCGACATCACCCGTACCTTTCCTGCCAACGGCAAATTCAGCGGGCCGCAACGGGCGATTTACGAGGTGGTGCTCGCGGCCCAGCGAACCGGTCTCGAGATGTCGACTCCGGGATCCAGCATGCGAGCCATCCACGACGCAGCCACCCGGGTCCTCACCGAAGGGATGGTCGAGTTGGGCCTGCTCCCGAAGTCAGTGGATGAGAGCCTGGCGATGCATCACTACAACCAGTTCTTCTTCCATGGGACCGGCCATTGGCTCGGCCTCGACGTCCACGATTCGGGTGCCTATCGGATCGACGGTGTGTCACGCAAGCTGGAGCCCGGGATGGCCTTTACGGTGGAACCGGGGTTGTACGTGGCGCCTCACAAGGCCGAGGTCGAGCTCAGCCTCCTCGAGTACGACCTCGACGAATGGGCGCAGCGCAGGATCCTCGAGGGTCGGGCGGCCGCCATGGCCAAGGAGCAGGAGGCACGGGATGGGGCCGAAAAGGTCACCCACCAGGTGCCCGAAGCCTTCCTCGGGATCGGGATCCGGATCGAGGACGACGTGGTCATCACCGATCAGGGGCATGACAATCTGACCTCCTCAGTGCCAACCCGGTGGGAAGAAGTCGAGGCGCTCTGCGCCGAGGAGTCGATGCTCCCGACCGGTTAGACGGTGGCAGGGATGGCGTACCAGAGCACGGCGAGGAAATGGAACGCGGTCCCGGCGATTACGAGCACGTGGAACAACTCATGATAGGAGAAGACCCTCGGAAACAGCTTCGGGCGTTTCGACGTGAAGATGACCATCCCAGTCGTGTAACAGATTCCCCCCAGCGCGATCAACACCACCGCGCCAATGCCGAGCCGGCTCAGCACCCAGGGCATCAGGACCAAAGCCGACCATCCCATCAGCATCTGCAGGGTGACCGAAAGTGATGTCTTCACGTTGGGGAGAAACACCTTGAGGAAGATGCCGGTCAGGGCGGTGGCCCAGACCAGGGCGAGCGCCACGACCAGGACTGCGCCGTCGACGGCTGCGATGGCAATCGGGGTGAAGGTCCCGGCCACCAGGAGAAAGATCATCGAGTGATCGAGCCTCTGCAGGCGGATCTTCCACTCAGCACTCCAAGGGATCGAGTGATAGAGGGTCGAAACCGTGTACATCGCCAGCATGGCGACTCCGAACACCACTGACCCGATGGCAGCCGCCCGATTGCCCCAGGCCCGGCTGAGAAGCAGGAACAGCCCGAAAATGGCGGCCATGGCCGCCGCTCCATGGAGAAACCCGCGAATCGGGTTCTGCATCCGGCCGAGAGTGAGCCTTTCCATTTGCTCCACAGGGTATTTCGCCCTGGGGCCAAGTGGTAGTCGGATTCGCTGCAGAGCGCGCTAGTGACGACTCACGGCGCCGGTAGCATCTGAGGATTCGCCATGGCTCTCGGCCTTCTCTACCGCATCTACGAGCGAAACCTGCTCAACGGTCTCGACAAAGACCGCCTGCCCCGGCATATCGGCATCGTCCTCGACGGTCATCGCCGGCACGCTCGGGAGGAGAGACTCCCCTCCTACGCAGATTCCTATCGGGTTGGGATGCGCCGTTTCGAGGAGTTCCTCGGGTGGGCCGACGAGTTGGAGATCCCGGCGGTCACCGCATGGGTTCTGTCTAAGGAGAACCTGAGCCGGCCGGAAGAAGAGTTGGCGCCCTATTTCGAGGTGCTCATCGAGTTGTTCGAGAGGCTTCCGGGCCTGTGCGAGAAGTACGACATGGCGATCAAGTTCATCGGGAGCCTCGACCTGCTCCCCGGTCAGTTGGTGTCGACGGCCAAGAGTGCAGAGGAGGCACATCCGAGAGGATCCCGGCGTCTCAACGTCGCCATGGGTTATGGAGGTCGTCAGGAGATCGTCGATGCGGCCAAGGATCTGGTCTCCAGCCTCCTCTCTGACGGTGTGCCCCCGGAAGAGGTGGCTTCCTATATCGACGCCGACGCCCTCGCCTCCCACATGTATTCCGCCGACTTGCCGGATCCCGATCTCTTGATCCGAACCTCCGGCGAGTCCCGTTTGTCCGGTTTCCTCCTCTGGCAGTCGGCCTACGCCGAATTCGTCTTCGTCGATGTCAACTGGCCGGCGTTCCGTCGGGTCGATTTTCTCCGCGCATTGCGTGACTTCACCAGCCGCGACCGCCGCTTCGGGAAATAGCCGGTTGCGTTCTCCCGGCCCGTGTCAATGCCGTCAGACTTGAGGTGGCGAAGTGCCTAGGCGTTTCGTCACTGAAGAAACTCGCGTGCCCTTTGCCTCCGCCCTGAGAGGGGTAAGGGCCCGCGGCTATGGATCCGCCGACTTCCGGGCCGATCTCGGGGCGGGGCTGTCGGTGGGAGTTGTGGCGCTCCCGCTATCCATGGCGTTGGCGATCGCTTCTGGCGCGCCACCGCACCTCGGTCTGTTCACGGCGATCGTGGGAGGTGTGGTCATCGCGCTCACCGGGGGGTCGATGCACTCGGTCTCCGGGCCGACCGCCGCCTTCGTGGTGATCCTCGCTCCGATCACGGCGCGCTATGGCATGTCCGGGCTGTTGGTGGCGTCGCTGTTGGCGGGTGTGGTTCTGGTGGCGATGGGGCTGATGCGTCTCGGCAGGCTGATTCAGTTCATCCCCCACCCGGTCACCACCGGATTCACGGCGGGGATCGCAGTGGTGATCGCGGTGCTGCAACTCGGGGACCTGGTGGGGATAGGGCCTTTGACCGGCGAACGGGTCTGGGAACGGCTGGGTTACTTCGTGTCGAGCCTCCCCTCGGCTCATTGGCCGGACGCGGCGGTCGGTGCCCTGACATTGATCGCGATGATCCTTTCCCCGCGGATCACGAAAAGGGTTCCCGCCCCGCTGATCGCGTTGACGTTGGCCGCATTGGCTGGAATTGCCCTGGATCAAGCCGGGTTTCCGATCGCCACCATCGATTCGAGGTTTGGGGGAATCCCGGCGTTGCCACCGGTCCCGGTGCTGCCTTGGGACTTCGACGGAGCGCTCACCTGGTCGATGGCGCTGGAGCTCGCCCCTTCCGCCCTGGCCATTGCCATGTTGGGTGCGATCGAGTCGTTGTTGTGCGCTGTGGTTGCCGACGGGATGACGAGTTCCAAACACGACCCGGACTCCGAGTTGTTGGGGGTCGGCCTGGGGAACCTGGTGGTTCCGTTCTTTGGCGGGTTCGCCGCTACCGGCGCCATCGCCCGTACGGCAACTGCGATTCGCGCCGGTGGTCGAACTCCGGTGACCGGGGTCGTCCACGCCGGATTCGTCCTGGTGGCGATGTTGATCCTCGCCACCTGGTTGGGCTATATCCCGATGGCGGCCATGGCCGGGTTGCTGCTGGTAGTGGCGTGGAACATGAGCGACGTCCGTCACTTTGCCCGCATGGTTCGGATAGCTCCCCGGAGTGACGTCACCGTCCTCTTGGTCTGCTTCGCGCTCACGGTGGTGTTCGACATGGTGGTGGCGGTAGCGGTCGGTGTGGTTCTGGCCGCATTGCTGTTCATGCGTCGAATGGTGGAGATCTCAGGTGCTCGCCTGGTCGGAGGAGAGCACGGGCATCTTGCCGAAGGGCTGCCTCCTGGCGTTGTCTTCTACGACATCGCAGGGCCTTTGTTCTTTGGTGCCGCCGAGAAGGCCTTTGCCGCATTGACCGTGGTCGGATCAGGCGTGCACACCGTGATCATGGACCTCGAGGACGTGCCTGCCATCGACGCCACGGGTCTGGTGGCACTGGAGTCGACAATCGAGAGACTCAACGGCCTCGGCATCAAGGTGGTTCTCGTCGGGGTCCAACCCCAGCCGCAGACGGTCTTGCATCGCGCTGGTTTCGATGACCGCCCAGGCTTGCTCGAGATATCGGATCACCTCAGCGACACCATCGAGCAGGTGATCAGGGATAATCGGCCGTAGCTGTTCGACAGTGGAGTCGAAGTCGGCTTAGGCGGTGACCATCCCCGGATGGAGATGGGTGACGTCGCCGAGCTGGCGAAGCGAGAAGGCCCACCCGGTGCTGATTCGGGTCATGGTGAGCCGGGAGACCCCGGTGTGCGGTTGGCGGAAACGCTCCCATTCCCAGGGCACCGGCTCCAGGCCCAACAAATGGCCGAGGACCAATGCGTTGGTGCCGGCGTGGGCGACGATGATGACCCGGCGATCGGGGTCGTCGACCGCCCAGAGATGACGGTGCTCAGCCTGCATGGGGTGGATCCCGTGAGCGTCGAGCGTCTCCTGCAGCCCGGAAACCACGCGTTGGTGGAACGCTCGGAAGGTCTCGCCACCGGGCAGCCCATCCCACATCTCCTCCATCGAGCGGAAGTTCGAGTCTCGGAGCGCCTTGTCGATCTCGTCGACCGGTGAGCCGTCCCATTCCGGCGGGTTGTTGATCTCCTGGAGCCAATCGTAGACCTCGGGCTTGGTTCCGAGGTCCCCTGAGATCGGGTTGGAAGTCTGCACCGCCCGGTTCATCGAGGAGACCCACAGCTCGTCGAAGCCGTCGAGGCTGGCCAGGCGATGAGCCACCCGTTTCGCCTGTTCGTGTCCGAGTTCGGTCAGGCCGGGGTCGTTGCGGGCGATGCGATCCGGGGCCCAGTCCGGTTGCCCATGACGGACGAGGAAGAGATCCATGGCGTCAAACCTAGACCTCCCCCGAGCAACCAGCGGCACCGGGTACGGGTCGCGGCCCAATACCATGTGAGGGTGCCTGGCGATTCCCTGGTAGAGCATCTACGCACCCACGCCCTTCGAACCGACGGCCCGTTCACGCTGCGGTCAGGGCTGGTGACCACCTGGTACCTCGATGCCCGCCAGACCACTTTCAGTGGTAAGGGGGCCTGGCTGGTCGGTGAAGCGGTCCTCGAAGTGGTCGACCCGTCTGCCCGGGCAATCGGCGGGATGACCATGGGCGCCGACCCCATCGCCATCGCAACCGCGATGGTCGCTGCCCGCGAAGGGCGGGAGCTGAGCGCCTTCTCGATCCGCCAGGAAGCCAAGGATCACGGCACAGGCGGCCGGGTCGTGGGCCCGGTTTCCCCCGGCGTCCGGGTGGTGATCCTCGAGGACACGACCACCACCGGTGGTGCAGCGATGGAAGCCACCGACGCCGCGACCGCCGAAGGTCTCGAGGTTGTCCAGGCGATTGCGCTGGTCGACCGCTCGGGCGATGTGGCCGCGGGGGTCTTCGCCGCCAGAGGCATCCCCTACGTGGCGTTGGTGCTGCCCGCTGACCTCGGGGTTGATGAATGAAAGTCGTAGTCCAGAGATCGACGATCCGGATGTGGCTGATGGCGATCGGCGCCATCCCGCTGCTGATCATTGCCGTCGATGTCCTCACCAATCGTCGGATCACCAATTGGCTTCGGGAGATGCTGTTCACCCCAGCGGACACCCAGATTTATGAGCCCCGCGACGTGATCTACGCCTGGGCTCTCATGTTGTTCGCGGCATTCCTGGTCGCTTGGGGCCTGAAGGAGTTGTTCGTCCCCACCCGGGTCGTCGAATGCCGTGAGGAGGGTCTTGCCCTCAAATTGCGCGGACCGTTCCGCAGTCACGACGTGATCCCTTGGGCCCGGGTTGTCGACGTCGATGCTGGTGAGATCGAAGATGAGGGGGAGATTCTCCTCTTGCTCCGGATCAGGGTCCTGGAGCGAGGCGATCTTCCCGCTCATCCGTGGGGAGCGCGTTGGCTGGAGACTCGTTTGTTGGGAGTCCTCGCCCAGGACTGGGCGCTGACGCCCAAGGAGGCCGCCAAGCTGATCGGCGATTACGCGGTTGATGCTGCCCGCCGAGCCGATCGGGCCAGGGTGGCGCGGATATGGGACTCCACATGAGGGCGGTCGGAGCCCATGTGCCCTCCGAGCGTCCGATCGAGGAGGCCCGGGAGCGCGGGGCGGACCTAGTGCAGATCTTCCTCTCCGACCCCCAGGGCTGGAAGAAACCGCTGCCGAGGCCGGACGCCGCTGAATTGCGAGCCTCGCCGGTCCCGATCTATGTCCACTCTCCCTATCTGATCAATGTCTGCGCCGACAACAACAAGATTCGGGTTCCTTCCCGGCGAATTCTCCAAGAGACTTGTGATGCCGCTGCCGAGATCGGAGCCGCCGCAGTGGTGGTCCATGGAGGCCACGTGACCGGGGACGGCCCCCAGGAGGAGGGGGTTCTTCGCTGGCGCAAGGCTCTCGAGCCGCTGGACACCGAGGTCCCGGTGCTCATCGAAAACACCGCAGGTGGGGGCAAGGCGGTAGCCAGGCGAGTCGAATGGATTGCACGATTGTTCGACGAGGTCTCCGAGTTCGGGGTTGGCTTCGTGCTGGACACCTGTCATGTCTGGGCCGGCGGCGAGCCGTTCGACGAGGTGGTGCCCAGAGTGATGGAGGCGACGGGGCGGATCGACCTGGTGCACGCCAATGACTCGAAAGACCCGTTCGACTCCCGGCGTGACCGTCATGAGAACCTGGGCCGGGGCAAGATCCCCGCCGACGAGCTGGCCCGGGTCATCGCCGATGCAGATGCGCCCGTGGTGGTGGAGACTCCGGGTGGTGCCGCCGAACAGGGCGCCGACATCGAGTGGGTGAGGGCCACTATCAGCGCCCGACACGGCTGATACGTCAAGCTGGCAAGCACCAAGTACCAAGTACCATTTTTCCGACCATGAGCAAGAAAATGACGGTTCCCGACATCCGGGCCCGCAAGGGCGGGCCCAAGATCACGATGATCACCGCCTACGACTACCCGTCGGCCGTGATCGCCGATCGTGCCGGTATGGACATCATCCTCGTCGGCGACTCGGTGGCCAATGTCGTCCACGGCATGAGCACCACCCTCGAGATCGGTCTCGACGAGATGATCGTTCACGCCCGGGCGGTCAAACGTGCCCAGCCAGCGGCCCTGTTCGTGGTGGACATGCCGTGGCTCAGTTTCCACATCTCACCTGAGGATGCGGTCCGCAACGCGGGGCGTGTCGTCCAGGAGGGCGGCGCCGAGGCTGTGAAGCTGGAAGGCGGGCGGAAACGGCTCCCTGCCATCGAGCGCATCCTCGACGCGGAGATCCCGGTCATGGGTCATCTCGGGCTCACACCGCAGTCGGTCAACGCGATGGGTGGCTTCAAGGTGCAGGGAAAAGTGGTCGAAGCCGCCCGCGCCATGATCGACGACGCCCGCGCCTTGGCTGAGGTGGGCTGCTTCTCGATCGTGCTCGAAGGTGTGCCCGATGTCCTGGGCGAACTGATCACCAAGGAGGTCGACGTCCCAACGATTGGGATCGGTGCCGGGCCCAGCACCGATGGCCAGGTTCTCGTCTATCACGATGTATTGGGGATCGGCCTCGGGCACCACGCCAAGTTCGTGCGCACCTATGCCAACGTCGGGGAGGAGTCGATCGGGGCCCTGAAGAGATTCGCGGCCGACGTCCAGTCCGGCGCCTTTCCCGCGGAGGCGGAGAGCTATCACGTCTCCGACGAGGTGGCCGCCGAGTTGTTGAGGGGCCAGTCGTCCGGGTAGCCGCCCTTTGTGGCCTCATCTTGGTCTCCGCATGTCTCGGAGACAGAGCCTGGATCACCCATGCCCAGTATGTCGAGGTTTCCGGAGTCCGGATCAGCGTCCTGATCGCCGATAGCCCCGAGGAGCGCCAGACCGGCCTCAAGGGCGCAGAGGTGATCCCGGGGGGCGCCGATGGGATGCTTTTCGTCCACGAGCCCCCAGGACAGGTCAATTACGTGATGTTGGAGGTCCCGATTGCGCTCGACATCTGGTTCTTCGATCCGGACGGGGTGCTGATCGGGAGTGAGGAGATGTCGCCCTGCCCCGCAGAGCCTTGCCCGCGTTACCCCTCGCCCGGTGTTGTCGCCTGGGTGTTAGAGACCGTGGCCGGCACTGACGAGTTCGAAGAGGGCGCCGTGCTCACTGGCGCCCCGAATGGGGAAACCGGCTGAGTACGGATACACTTCGGGTGACCGCTCCGACGTCACGCGCCGTTGGATGCGTGCTACCCCTGCTCCATCAAAGAGATGGGGCCTTCCAAACGGATGTCCACAGGAGGTCGAATGCGCGACTATGAACTGATGACGATTCATCGTCCTGATCTTGCCGAGGACGACATAGCCGCCAAGGTTGGCGAGCTCGAGTCATATCTCTCCGAGCACGGGGCGAGTGTCAAGGGCAAGGATCTCTGGGGCAAGCGTCGCTTCGCCTACGAGATCGAGCATCTCTCCGAGGGTTATTACTCGGTGGTGAACTTCGAAGCTGAGGCGGCAGCCATCGATTCACTGGATCGGATGCTGGCCCTCGCCGACGAAGTGGTTCGACACAAAATCGTCCGGCTCGGCGGCTGACTGGAATACGTCACACCGGCGCGGCATGATCGTCGGTGGACGTGAGAAGAGGAGATCTCAATGTCGAACAACGTCACACTCATCGGCAACCTTGTCGACGATCCCGAGCTGCGCTTCACCCCATCAGGTGTCGCCATGGCCAAGATCCGCATGGCGGTCAACCGCCGGTGGCGGGGCAACGACGGTGAGTGGCAGGAGGACACCAGTTTCTTCACCGGCACCGTGTGGAGAGAGCAGGCCGAATCCGCCGCCGAGTCGCTGCAGAAGGGCGCCAGGGTGATCGTCACCGGCAGGCTCGAGCAGCGGACCTGGGAAACCGACCAGGGTGACAAGCGATCGGTCGTCGAAGTCCAGATCGATGAGATCGGACCGTCCCTGCGTTGGGCTACCGCCACGGTCAACAAGACGGCGCGATCCGGCGGCGGTGATTTCGCCGCGGCCCAGGGCAGCGACGTGCCGCCGGCCCCGGTCGCCCGTGACAGTTACGGGCCCGACGAGGCCCCGTTCTGATTTCAGGAGTTTCAAACTAGATGGCACGCAAATCCACGAACAACCCGCGACCCAAGAGACGTCGCGGCATGGAAGTGCGCCGGGGTCGTCCCAAGCCCTGTGCGTTCTGTAAGGCAAGGGTCGAGTTCATCGACTGGAAGGACGTTTCGGTCCTTCGTAAGTACATCTCCGACCGGGGCAAGATCCGGGGCCGTCGGGTCAACGGCAACTGCCCGCGTCATCAGCGTGAGGTGGCCGTAGCGATCAAGAGCGCCCGCGAGATGGCCCTTCTCCCTTATCTGAACACCCGATGAAGCTCATCCTCAACTCCGACGTCAACGACCTC
>Ga0214471_10004192_pt1 | contig 11135 bp, 10 predicted proteins | sample RVTome_5_FD_207665 | JGI IMG/M metagenome (GOLD analysis project Ga0214471, IMG submission 207665) | Soil microbial communities from uranium-contaminated site in the Upper Colorado River Basin, Wyoming, United States - RVT142D155 | ecosystem: Environmental > Terrestrial > Soil > Contaminated >... | reverse complement strand
GCGTTCTCCTTGAACGCGTTGACGAACTTCCTGTTCTGCGGCGTGTCGACCGACTGATAGTAGTTCCAGGCGGCCAGGTGGCCGACCAGGGCGGAGGTGTCCATGCCGCGCAGCTCGTCCTCGGCCACGCTGAAGGCCATGATCGGGGCGTTCTCGCTGCGCAGGCCCTGATTGGCGAACTCCTTGTAGAAGGGCACGTTGGAGTCGCCGTTGATCGTCGAGAGCACGGTGGCGCTGCCGCCGGCGGCGAAGCGCTTGATCTTGCCGACGATCGTCTGGTAGTCCTGATGGTTGAACGGCGTGTACTCCTCCTCGATGCTGTCCTTCGGCACGCCCCTGGCCAGCAGGAACGCGCGCAGGATCTTGTTGGCCGTACGGGGGAATACGTAATCGGTGCCGAGCAGGTAGAACTTCTTGTAGCTTCCGCCTTCCTTGGACATCATGTATTCCGCGGCGGGAATCAGCTGCTGATTGGGCGTGGCGCCGGTATAGAACACGTTCTTGCTGCACTCCTCGCCCTCGTACTGCACGGGGTAGACCAGCAGGCCGTTGTTGTTCTCGAACACCGGCAGCACCGACTTTCGGCTCACCGACGTCCAGCAGCCGAAGACGACCGCGACCTTGTCCTGGAGCAGGAACTGCTTGGCCTTCTCGGCGAACAGGTCCCAGTTGGACGCGGAATCGACGACGACCGGCTGCAGCGTGCGGCCCAGCACGCCACCCCTGGCGTTGATCTCCTCCACCGCCATCAACACGACGTCGCGCAGCGAGACCTCGCTGATCGCCATCGTCCCCGACAGCGAGTGGAGCACGCCGATCTTGATCGGCTCCTTGCTCTGGGCCGTGAGGAGGCCGGGAAAGCCGAGCGCGGCCACCCCGGCTCCGGCGGCGAGGCTGCCCTTGAGGAAGTGCCTGCGAGAGTACGCGGCCATCGACGTCTCCTTTGGATGTGGCGTCGGGGCGCCTGCGCAGGGCTCCGGCGCCCGACGTTCGGGCCCTGAACCCGCGGCGCGATTGCCGCAGGGCTCCGGCGCCCGACGTTCGGGGGGAGGAACCCGCGAGGTCGCACCCACCAGTTCACTGCGCGCGGCGGCGATGCCGCGGCGGGACGTCGTTGTCCGCTCGGCGCGGGGAGGGAGCAAGGGTTGTACCGGACGTGAAGTGATTGAATTCGCGGAGGCCGGCGGTCGCCATCCGCCGGATGGTGTTTAAATCCGCGGCGGATCTTCGGTGACTGACTCGGAGACGAGCACCGCCCGCGCGATCTCGACCATGGGGCGGCGGCTGTTCATGGCGGCGCGGCGCAGGCGGCGGAACGCCTCGTCCTCGCTGAGCTTGAGACGGTCCATGAGCCGCCCCTTGGCGCGCTCGACCACCTTGCGCTCTTCCAGCGTCTTCCGCAGCTGCCGGGTCTCGGCGAAGCGGGCGGTGACCAGGTCGAGCGTGGGCGCCAGCTCGGCCGGTCGGAGCGGTTTGAGCAGGTAGGCCATGACGCCGGCGCTCTGCGCCCGCGCCACCAGCTCGTCGCGCGTGTGACTGGTGAAGAGCACCACGGGGACGCCGCCGGCCACCGCCGCCGCCGCCGCCACGCCGTCGCCATCCGGCAGCCCGACCGCGAAGACCACGACGTCCGGCCGTGCCTCCGCCACGATCGCCGGCGCGTCGGCGCCGCGTGTCGCCTCGCCCGTCATCTCCCCACCGGCCGCCGCGACGGCGGCCCGGATGTCGGCCCGTGACGGCTCATGATCGTCGACGATGGCCACGCGCCACCGTGGAGTCGGCTTCGGCATCGGATTCCCCATGCCGACATGCCATCGCAACCCCGATGCCACGCTCCTGCCGCGCGAAATCACGCACTTGCGCCGCCCAGGCACCGACCGCCTGCCCGCGCACCCGGCACACGAACGTCCCCTGCCCGAATTCCCGGCACACCCGCCACCCATCTCCGGACTCACCCCGAGGAACCCGCCACCTCGAAGCCGTTGACAGAGCGGAGTCAGCGGTACGCGCCCGTGAGAACTCTGCCCGGCAAGACGACCGCCCGCCGGCCTTGTCCGAACGCTGGGGGGCGTCGGGGGGAGCGGCGCGCTCCCCCCGACGAGAACAATAACGGTGTAGCGCTTGGCGCCGTGTTCCTCCCTCTAGATATCGAAGTACAGGGCGAACTCCCACGGATGCGGGCGGAGCCGCACGGCGTCGACCTCGTTCTTGCGCTTGTACTCGATCCACGTCTCGATGACGTCGGGCGTGAAGACGTCGCCCTTGAGCAGCCAGTCGTGGCTCTTCTCGAGGTTGTCGAGCACGATCGCCAGGTCGCCCGGCAGCTGCTTGATCTTCTTCTGCTCGGCCGGCGGCAGCTCGTAGAGGTCCTTGTCGACCGGCTTGCCGGGATCGATCTTGTTGGCGATGCCGTCGAGGCCCGCCATCAGGCACGCCGCGAAGGAGAGATAGGGATTGCAAGTCGGGTCCGGAGTCCGGAACTCGATGCGCTTCGCGCCTTCCGACTTCGAATACATCGGGATCCGGATGGCGGCGGAGCGGTTGCGCTGGCTGTACACCAGGTTGATGGGCGCTTCATACCCGGGGACGAGGCGCTTGTAGGAGTTGGTCGACGGCGCGATCAGCGCGAGCAGCGCCGGCGCGTGCTTGAGGATGCCCCCGATGTAGTAGAGACAGGTCTTGCTGATGTCCGCGTACCCGCCCCGCTCGTAGAAGAGGTTCTTGCCGTTCCTCCACAGCGACTGGTGGGTGTGCATGCCGGAGCCGTTGTCCTGGAACAGGGGCTTGGGCATGAACGTCGCCGTCTTGCCCCACTTGCGCGCGGTGTTCTTCGCGCAGTACTTGTACCAGAGGACTTTATCGGCCATCTTCGTCAGCGTGTCGTAGCGCATGTCGATTTCCGTCTGTCCACCCGTTGCAACCTCATGGTGGTGGACTTCGACACGAACTCCGACGCTCTCCAGCGCCAGCACCATGTCCGACCGGATGTCCTGGAACTTGTCCATCGGCGGGACCGGGAAGTAGCCCTGCTTGTAGCGCGGCTTGTAGCCGAGGTTGGGCTGCTCGGCGGTGCCCTCCTTTCCGGTGTTCCAGGCGCCGGCCTCGGAGTCGATGAAGTAGTAGCCGGAGTGGTAGTTCTGGTCGAAGCGGATCGAGTCGAAGAAGAAGAACTCCAGCTCGGGGCCGATGTAGATCGTGTCGGCGACGCCGCTCTTCTTGACGTACGCCTCCGCCTTCTGGGCGATGTAGCGCGGGTCCCGGGTGTACCACTTGCCCGTGACCGGGTCCTTCACGTTGCAGATCAGCACCAGCGTCGGCACCGCGGTGAACGGGTCCATCTGGGCCGACGACGGATCGGGGATCAGCAGCATGTCGGACTCGTCGATCGTCTGGAAGCCCCGGATCGACGACCCGTCGAAGCCGAGGCCGTCCTCGAAGATGCCTTCGTTGAGCTCGGAGACGGGGATCGAGAAGTGCTGCCAGAGACCGGGCAGGTCGATGAACCGGAGATCGACGATCTTGGCGCCTTTCTCCTTGGCCAGCTTGAGGACGTCCTTGGGGGTCATGCCGAACTCCTTCTCCCGCGTGAGGTGTGAGTGGGACGGCCGGCGACCCCTCCCGGGGCCGCCGGCCGGACTACCTTAGTGAACCGGTTTCGTGAAATCAAGCGTCAGTGCGCCGGCCTCGCCTTGGCCTCGGTCGCCCGCATGGCCTCCCCGAACGCGCCGCTGCCGGAGGCGAACTCGCTGTAGGAGCCGCCGCCCATCGCGTAGGCGGTCTCCGAGTGCTGCGAGAGGTCCAGACCGGCGACCTCGTCCTCCTCCGTCACCCGCAGCCCCACGGTGGCGTCCACGACCTTGAGAATGATCCAGGTCGCCACGATGGCCAGGGCGAACGTGGCCAGCACCGCCACGATCTGCGTCCACAGCTGGCCGGGGTTGCCGAAGAACAGCCCGTCACCGCCCGCCCCGTTCACCGCCTTGGAGGCGAACAGCCCGGTGGCGACGGCGCCCCAGGTGCCGCCGACGCCGTGCACGCCGACGACATCGAGCGAGTCGTCGTAGCCGAGCTTCGACTTCAGGTTGCAGGCGCTGTAGCAGAGAGCGCCCGCGATCGCCCCGATCACGATCGACGACACCGGCCCCACGAACCCGGCGGCGGGCGTGATGGCGACGAGACCGGCCACCGCGCCGGAGGCGGCGCCGAGCACCGTCGGCTTGCCGCGCGTCATCCACTCGGTGAACATCCAGCCGAGCGCGGCCGCGGCCGCGCCGGTGTTGGTGGCCAGGAACGCGCTGGCGGCCAGCCCGCTGGCCTCCAGCGCGCTGCCGGCGTTGAAGCCGAACCAGCCGACCCACAGCAGCGCCGCTCCGATCACGGTGAGCGGCAGGTTGTGCGGCTGCATCGGCTGGTGGCCGTAGCCCTTCCGCTTGCCGAGCACGATCGCGCAGACCAGCGCCGACACGCCCGAGGAGATGTGCACGACGGTGCCGCCCGCGAAGTCGAGCGCCCCAAGCGTCTTGAGCCACCCCCCGTCGCCCCACACCCAGTGGGCGAGCGGGTCGTACACGAACGTGGCCCACAGCACCGTGAAGAGCAGGAACGCCGAGAACTTCTTGCGCTCGGCGAATGCGCCGGTGATCAGCGCCGGGGTGATGATCGCGAACATCATCTGGAAGAGCATGAAGGCCTGGTGGGGGATGGTCTTGGAGTAGGTGTCGAAGGGCTCGGGGCCGACGCCGCGCAGCCCGACCCAGTCGAGGTTGCCCACGATCCCGCCCACGTCGGGTCCGAAGGCCAGCGAGTAGCCCCACAGCACCCACTGGACCGAGATGACGGCCATGATGATGAAGCTCTGCATCAGCGTGGCGAGCGCGTTCTTCTGCCGTACCATGCCGCCGTAGAACAGGGCCAGCCCGGGCGCGGTCATCATCAGCACGAGCGCGGCCGACGTGAGGACCCAGGCGGTGTCGCCCTTGTCGATCGTCGAGGCGGGGGCGGGCGCCCCGGCGGCGGGGGCGCCGGGCGAAGCGGGCGTCGCGGCCGGCGCCGGGGCGGCGTCCGCCGGCTTGTCGGCGGCGGGCGGCGGGGCCGTCGGATACTGCGCCAGGGCGACCCCGAGCGTGGCCAGGACCAGCAACGTTGCCAGTGCGAGTGTGAACCGTCTCACCGTGTCCTCCTGTCAGAGCGCGCTCTGGTCGCGCTCGCCCGTGCGGATCCGAATGGCCGTCTCCACCGGCGTCACGAAGATCTTGCCGTCGCCGATGTTGCCGGTCTTCGCCGCCGCCGCCACCACCTCGGCGACCTTGTCGACGAAGTGATCCGGCACCACGACTTCGATCTTGATCTTCGGCAGGAAGTCCACCGTGTATTCCCCGCCCCGGTACAGCTCCGTGTGCCCCTTCTGCCGCCCGAACCCCCGCACCTCGGACACCGTCATCCCGATGATCCCGATGCCGGTCAAGGCCTCCTTGACGTCGTCCAGCTTGAACGGCTTGATGACCGCCTCCACCTTCTTCATGGTCCCCCCTTCCGGGCCAACCGCCCTACGCAACGCCCATGCCGCCCTGAGCATCCAGCAAGACCCGCAACATCGGGGAGTTACAGCCTGAGGCGGAGTCGCCGTCGACCCCTGTTTGCCTACGAATTAGGCAACGCGCACGCGCTGCTCGCGTTTCGGGCGCACCCGAGGGGACTCACCGGCGACCGTCGACAGCGCAAGGGGGCCACGCCCCCTGCGAGCTAAGGCCTTCTCTGGGGGATGTTGTGCTTGCGCATCTTCGAGTACAGCGTGGGCCGGCGCAGGCCGAGCAGCGCGGCGGCGGCCTGCTTGTTCCAGCGGGTGGCGTCGAGCGCCTTGAGGATCGAGGCGCGCTCGATCTCCTCCAGGGAGCCGGCCGGCACTTCCGACGGGGCGATGGTGCCGGCCAGGCCGCCGTCCGCGGCGCCGCCGTGCTGCAGCGACTCGGGCAGGTCGGCCAGCGTCAGCTCGCGGCCGCGCGACACCAGCACCGCCCGCTCGAGCGCGTGCTGCAGCTCGCGCACGTTGCCGGGCCACCCGTAGGCCAGCAAGCGACGGTAAGCCTCCGGCTCGATCCCGTCCATCGCCCGCTGGTGCTTGGCCTTGTACCGGTCGAGGAAGGCGCGGACGAGGACCGGCAGGTCCTCGCGCCGTTCGCGCAGCGCCGGCACCGCGATGGTGACGGTGTTGATGCGGAAGTAGAGGTCCTGGCGGAGCTGGCCTTCCTTGACGGCCTGCTCGGGGCTGCGGTTGGTCGAGGAGAGCAGCCGGAAGTCGACCGGGATCGACTTGGCGCCGCCCAGCCGCCGCACCACCCGCTCCTCCAGCACGCGCAGCAGCTTGGCCTGCAGATCGACCGGCATCTCGGTGATCTCGTCGAGCAGCAGCGAGCCCTTGTGGGCTTCCTCGAGCAGGCCGACCTTCTCGGTGGTGGCGCCGGTGAACGAACCCTTGGTGTGGCCGAACAGCTCCGACTCGATCAGATCCTTGGGCAGCGCCGCGCAGTTGATCTTGATCCAGGGGCCATCCCGGCGCGCGCTGCGCTCGTGCAGGGCATTGGCGATCAGCTCCTTGCCGGTGCCGCTCTCCCCGATGATCAGCACGTTGGCATCGGTGTCGGCGACCGAGGCGATGGTCTCCATCATGCGCTGGATGCCGGGGGCGGAGCCGAGGATCTCGCTGTCGGCGGTCTGCTCGACCAGCCGCCGGCGCAGCTCGGTGTTCTCGACCGCGAGCTTCCGGTGCTCGAGCGCGTTCTTCACGAGCCCCAGCACCTCGTCGGGCTCGAAGGGCTTCTCGACGACGTGGAAGGCCCCGGCGCCCTTGGTGGCTTCCATCGCCTTCTTCACGGAGCCGTAGGCGGTGATCACGATCACCTCGAGCGCGGGCTCGCGCGTCTTCAGCTCGCGGGTGAGCGCGAGGCCATCGCCGTCGGGGAGCATCAGGTCGACGATGGCGACGTGGGCGTCGGCCTGGGCGACCGAGGCCAGGGCCGTGCGGACGGACCCGGCGATCCGCACCGAGTACCCCTCCGCTTCCAGCGTGAGCCGAAGGCCGTCGGCGATCGACGCCTCGTCGTCGACGACCAGGATCGTGTGTCTCATGCCTGTGCTCCGTCGGGAGCGGGCGGCGCCTCGACCGGCAGCCGCACCGTCACCCGGGTCCCCTTGCCCACCGTGCTGGTGATGGCCAGCTCGCCGGCGTGCAGGTCGATGACCGACCGGGCCAGCGCCATGCCGAGGCCGGTGCCCTGCGGCTTGGTGGTGAAGAACAGGTCGAACATCCGTGACAGGGTTTCCTCGCTCATGCCAACTCCAGTGTCCTGCACGACCACCGTCACCGACCGCGTCTCGGCCGAGTAGGCGGTGGAGACCGTGAGCCGGCCACCGGCGTTCAGCGCCTCCAGGCCGTTGAGGATGAGATTCAGGAAGGCCTTGCGCAGCTCGCGCGCGTCGAGCGCGACCTCCGGACAGGCGGGGTCGTAGGCGCGGACCACCTCGATGCGCGGCGTCTCGCACCGGGCCTGGGCGAAGGCCAGGCACTCGTCGAGCAGGGCGTGCAGGGCCGTGGGGATGCGGTGCAGCTCGGGCGGGCGCCCGAACGCGGTGATCTCCTGCACCACCGTGGCCAGATGGTCGACGGTGGCGGTGATCTTCTGGGCGAGCCCGGCGCCGTCGGCGTCGCCCGTCTTGCCGAGCCGTGCCTCCAGGTGGCGCGCGTAGAGACGGAGGCCGGCCAGCGGGTTCTTGAGCTCGTGCGCCACCTCGGTCGCCATCCGGCCGAGGGCGGCCAGGGCGCCGCTGCGCAGCCGCTCCAGCTCGTGCGTGTTGCGCACGGCCACGGCCGCCTGCGAGGAGAAGAGCGCCAGCAGCTCGAGGTCGTCGTCGGTCGGCTCGATGCCGGGCGCCGTCTCGATGACGACCGCGCCGGCCGGCCCCCGCTGCACCACCAGCGGCGCGGCGACCACGGCGCCGGCCTCGTGACCGGGGAACGTCACCGGGATGCCCTTGGTCATGGCCGCCGCCGCCGCCGCCTCCAGCGCGGGCCACGACGGGGGCGCCGAGCCGGCGCTCGCCATCGGGACCAGCCGCCCGTGCTCCTGCTGGAACACGACGCAACGCTCGGCCTCGGTCGTCTCCACCGCGCCCTGGGCCACGGCGTCCAGCACCCGGGCCATGATGCCGGAGGACGCCAGCGTCTGCCCCACCGCCAGCAGCCGCTCCCGGTCGCGGGCCCACCGGCGGCTGGCCAGCGCCCGGGCGAGCTTGGAGCGCAGCTCGTCGCGCAGGAAGGGCTTGGTCAGGTAGTCGAAGGCGCCGCGCTGGACGGCGTTGACGGCCGTCTCGATGGTGCCGTGGGCGGTCATGATCAGCACCGGCAGCCGCGGCTGGCGGGCGTGCACGGCCTCCATGAGGGCGATGCCGTCGGTCGGCTCCATCCGCAGGTCGAGCAGGGCCACGTCGAACCGCGTCCCCTCCACGGCGGCCACGGCCGTCTGCGGATCGGCGGTGGCCGTCACGTCGAAGCCCATCGTGACGAGCCGCATCTCGAGCACCTCCACGATGGCGGCGTCGTCGTCGACGACCAGCACCTTGCGTTTCATCGGCGGCGCTCGAGCTTCATGTCGATCTGCTTGAGGCGCTCGAGGTCGTCCCGCAGCTTGTCGGCTTCCTGGCGCACGCGCACCAGGTCGCTGTCGCGCCGGGCCAGGTCGTCCCGAAGCCGCGCCATCTCCTCGCGCAGGCGGGCCAGCTCCACCCGCGCCGCCAGCAGCGCCGTCAGGGTGTCGCGGCTGGCGGCCGCGCGGGGTGCCGCCGCCCCGGCAGGGAACCGCTCCAGGTATTCGCCGTAGGCGCCCGCCGCCTCCGCCCACGCGCCCTCGCGGGCGAGGCGGTCGGCCCGGTCCAGCGCCGCATCACCGCGCGCCGGCGGCAGCCCGGCGCAGCCGCTCACGGTGAGGAGCAGGACCGAGCCGGCGGCGAGGCTCCGTGGCCCGCTCACGCCGCACGCTCCCGGGGCAGGAGCACCGTGAAGCGGCTCCCCTTGCCCGGCTGCGATTCGGCGGTCACCCGGCCGCCATGGGCCTGCACCAGCCCGCGGACGATGGCCAGGCCCAGACCGGTGCCGCCCTTGCCGAGATGGGCCTGGCGGTAGGCCTCGAAGATGTGGGGGAGCTCCGACGCCGGGATGCCGACGCCGGTGTCCTCGATCTGGATCTCGCACTCGTCGGCCGCGTCCACGACCCGGGCGATCACGCGGCCGCCCGCCGGCGTGAACCGCAGGGCGTTGGCCAGCAGGTTCACGACCACCTGGACCAGCCGATCCTCGTCGCCCATCACGGTGAAGCGCGTCCCCACCCGTTCGCGCTCCAGGGCGACACCGGCCTCGTCGGCCCGCGGGCGCAGCTCGTCCACCACGCGGGCGAGCAGGCGCGCCAGGTCGACGGGAGCATACTCGAGCGGCAGGAGCCCCGCCCGCAGCCGCGAGACGTCGAGGATCTGATTCACCAGCCGCAGCAGCCGGTCGGTCGAGCGCCGGATGATCTCGACGAGCCGGAGCTGCTTGGGCACCAGCGGGCCGGGAATGCCGTCGGCCAGCAGGTGCGCCGCCTCGCGCACCGACGTGATTGGCGAGCGGAGCTCGTGCGAGAGCGTGGCGAAGAACTCCTCCTTCAGCTCGTCGTGCTGGCGCAGGCGGTCCGCCATCGTGTTGAACGAGCGGGCCAGCACCGCGACCTCGTCACGCCCGGCCACGGGGATCGGCTCCCGGAACGAGCCGGCCGCCACCGCGGCGGTGGCCGCCGACAGCCGCCGCAGCGACCGCGTGATGCGCAGGGCGATCAGCGCGGTCGCGACCAGCGCCAGCGCCAGGGCCGCCGCCAGCGCCCCCACGACCCCGTTCCAGGTCCGTCGCTCCAGTCGCGCCGCTTCGCTCTGCGCGCGCGTCACCCGCGCCTGGGTCGCCTGCTGGAGCGCCTCCAGCTCGGATTCGACCCGCTCGATCAGGCGCCGCTCCGGCGGCGCCGCCGGGGCACGCTCACCGTCGGCCAGGAGACGCTCCTGCTCGGCGGCGACGGCCGCGTGGTAGATCTCGAAGGCCTGCCGGGCGGCCTCCAGGTGTCCGGCCTCCGCGCTCGTGCGGACGAACACTTCCAGGCGGGCGAGGTCGGTTCGGGCGTGCTCGGCGCTCTCGCGCCACAGTGCCGCGTAGCGGCCGTCGTGCAACACGGCAAAGCGGGCCTCGAGCCGGGCCATGGTCAGCAGCGTGTCGCGCACCCCGGTGGTCAGATGCAGGGCCGGCAGCGTCTCGCCCGCGATCTCCCGGTTCACCGACACCAACCGGCCCATCGCGCGCAGGCTGAGCACGCCCACGGCGGCGAGGACCACGATCACGAGGGAGAACCCGAGGAAGATCTTCGACGCCAGCCGCATGCCGTCCTGCCTGCCCCTACCGGCCCGGAGTGTCGGCGGGAGCGGTCACCGCCGGAGGGGCCGGCGCCAGGAGCGTGGCGACGAACTTCGCGAACAGCTTCCGTCGCTCGTCCGAGACGCGCACGTCGACGACCAGCGTGGGTCGTCCACTGCGCACGATCTCCACCTCAGCCACGAGGGTGCCCCGGTTCGCGTTCTTGATCAAGTTCACGGACATTTGCACGGTCGGCCGAAACTGCTCGGGACGGACTCGGCGGTGGGATTCGTCTCCCACATCGCGGCCGCCGTCACCGTCTCGTCGGCCAGCGCGATGATAGCACCGGCATGGAAGAGCCCCGTCAACTGCGTCAACTCGGGCTCGATGTCGAGCCGGCCGAGGGGACGCGGGTGCCGCGCGGCCATTCGTGGATCTTCGCCGCAAACGCCGCGGGCGTCATGCCGCTCCGGCACCGGCGCTGACCCGGATGCCCATGTCGCTCTAGTCTACGCGGGCGGCAGGCGCGGGCGAAGACATTGCGGCGGCCGGTTTGCAATGCCTGCACGCGTGGCCTACTATGAGCGCCGGCATCACCACCCGGCGTCTTTCGGAGGGATTTCGTGGAGTTCGGCATCGCGCGTCCCGGCCGTGGCCCCCTGGCCAAGCCCGACCAGGTGCTGAGGATCGCCACGAAGGCGGACGCCCT
>Ga0214471_10004191_pt1 | contig 11135 bp, 9 predicted proteins | sample RVTome_5_FD_207665 | JGI IMG/M metagenome (GOLD analysis project Ga0214471, IMG submission 207665) | Soil microbial communities from uranium-contaminated site in the Upper Colorado River Basin, Wyoming, United States - RVT142D155 | ecosystem: Environmental > Terrestrial > Soil > Contaminated >... | reverse complement strand
ACGGCCGGGTCATCCGGGATCAGTCCCGCGGGGTGTACAGCTAGATGGCGGGCCGGTTCGACTTCATGTTCCGCGAGGTCACGTCGGGCCTCCGGCGGAACGGGCTGGTCGCGTTCGCCGCCGTGTCCACGACCTTCATCGCGCTGCTGCTGTTCGGCCTGGCGCTGCTGGTCTCGCGCCAGGTGAGCCTGATGATCACGGCCACGACGGGCAACGTCGAGGTGGCGGTGTACCTGTCCGACCCGGTCAACCCCCAAACCGTGCAGACCCTGACGAACACGCTCGAGCGGCTCGATGCCGTATCAGACGTCCACTACGAGACGAAGGACGAGGCCTGCGCCCGGTTCAGGGAGTTGTTCAAGAACCAGCAGGCCCTGGTGAAGAACGTGGACTGCAGCCGCCTGCCGGCCTCGCTCCGGGTCAAACTCGACGATCCCGAACAGTACGCGCAGGTGGCCGCGGTCATGGAGGGGCAGCCGGGGATCGAGCGCATCGTGGACCAGAGTGCCTTCCTGGACCGCCTGTTCGCGGTGACGCGGGTGTTCCGGGTGGGCGTGTTCATCGTCTCGGTGGTGATGCTGATCGCCGCGGCCATCCTCATCGCCAACACGGTGCGGATGGGCCTGTTCGCCCGGCGCAAGGAGATCGGGATCATGAAGCTCGTGGGGGCGACGAACTGGCGGATCCGGGCCCCCTTCCTGCTCGAGGGCCTGTTCGAGAGCCTGATCGGGGCGGGCGCCGCGATCCTGTTCCTGTTCGGGCTGAAGGTCGCGTTCATCAACCCGCTGTACGGCACGATCCAGTTCGTGCCGTGGGTCACGAACGCCGACGTCCTGGCGGTCATCCCGTGGTTGCTGGTTGCGGGGGCCGCGGTGGCCGTCCTCGCCGCCATGGTGGGGATGCGCCGGTTCCTCGACGTCTAAGCTTCGGGCGGTGAGCCCGAAGGCCGACCCCGACCGGAAGACCGTCGTCTCCAACCGACGAGCGCTGCACGACTACCACATCCTCGAACGGTTCGAGGCTGGGATCGTGCTCACGGGATCCGAGGTGAAGTCGCTCCGGGGCGGCCGCGGATCGCTCGCCGAGGCCTTCGCCCGCGTCCGGAACGGCGAGGTGTGGATCGAGGGCATGCACATCCCCCCGTACGAGCAGGCGGACAACCGGGCCTACGAACCGGTGCGCACCCGAAAGCTGCTGCTCCACCGGAACGAGATCCACCGGCTGGTGGGGAAGACCCAGGAGCGGGGGCTCACGTTGGTGCCGCTTCGGGTGTACTTCTTCCACGGCCTGGCCAAGGTGGAGCTGGGCCTGGCCAGAGGGAAGCGGGAGTACGAGAAGCGCCAGGCCACGCTGGAGCGCGACCACCGGCGGGAGATGGAGCAGGCCGCTCGCCGCAGACGGTAGGATCGGCCGTCGGCCGTTCGGGTCTCCGGTCCGAACCGTGCATAGGGAGGTTCCCGTGGTCGTTCGGCGAAGGCTGTGGGTCGGGACGGTGCTGGTCCTCGCCGTGGCCACCGCGTGCGGCGGTGGGGGGACGGCGGACGGCGGAGAGGACTCGGTCAGCGCCGAGGAATACGTGGCCGCCGTGTGCACCGAGATCACGGGCTGGGTGGAGGAGGTCCAGGCCCGGTCCGAGCAGGTCGGCCAGGACGTCGTCTCGGAGACCACGCTCGAAGGCCAGCGGGACGTCCTGGCGGAGTTCCTGGACGACGTCGTCACGCTCACCGACGATCACCTGGCCGGCATGCGGGACGCGGGTGTCCCGGATGTGGAGGACGGCGAGGAGATCGCCGAGACGCTCGTGGGGGTCTTCGAGGACGCCGGGGCCATCCTGGCCGATGCGAGCGAGGGGGTGGACGAGCTCCCCACAGACGACGCGGCCGCCTTCCAGGCCGCTGCGGAGGAGCTGGGAGCCGGCGTCCAGACGGCCCTGGAGGGGATCGGAAGCTCCGTGACGGGCCTGGACTCGCCGGAGCTCGTGGCGGCGGCGGAGGACGAGCCAGCATGCGCCGCACTGTCCGGGTGAGCCGGCGAGAGAGGTGAGCCGGCTGCACGGGAGACCTGGCGGGACGCGTATACTGAAAGGGACAACCGAATATGGGGGTGCACTGGTTTCGACTTGGGCGGATACCGCTCGGGGGAAGCGGGCCGAGGTCCCCGGATGCCTCGTTAAAAGCCGGGAGAAACACAAGCGCCAACACTGAATACGCGCTCGCTGCCTAAGTAATTAGGTAGCCGTCCGCCTCGATTCGCCTGCGGTCGAGGGCCGGGCGTCGTGAGCAGGCTCACGGAGACGGCTCCGCCCGGGAGCCGCCGCCGGAAACCTTACCCGGGCTGGCCGAGAGGTCCTCCGCCGGTGGGAGCCTCGAGGCGAGATCTACCGCTGGCTGCGCCCGGAGAAGCCCCGAATGGTCGCCTAGGGACGGGGGTTCGAATCCCCCCACCTCCAAGAGCGCTCAGCGCCTTGCTCTGAGCGTTGTTGGGGGTGAGGCTGGCACGTGCCGGCCCTCTAACCCGTCTCTCTACTGGCGGGCGTAGTAGATGAACTGCGCGAACCCCGTTCCGAACGGACCATCGAGAACGAAGTCACGCATGTCCGTCCACGTCAGGTTGGCCACGCCGTCGGTCCCGTAGCTGACGTTGTTGTAGTCGCCGTGGAACGTGGCGCAGTCCTCGCAGCCCGGGACCCGCGCCCGGAAGAAGAGCGACTCCGTCGGGTTCGAGGGCGCCGTGCTCACGGTCGTCTTCACGAGCAAGCCGGGCACTCCCTCCGCGAGCGCCGTGTTGTAGAGCGGCCCGTTCGAAGCGCCGCGGTCGTGGTAGATGATCCCGATCTGCCCGTTGGTCGGATCCACCTCGACCCACGGGAACCACTGGTCGCCGGCGCCGGCGTCGACCTGCATCGGGCCGGTCCATGACGCGCCGCCGTCGGGCGAAACCATCAGGAACACGTCGGTGTTCGTGGCAGGGGTCGTAGAGTCGTGGACGCCGTTTCGGTTGTCGCTGAACACCAGGTAGAGCTTCCCGTCAGTCGGGCTGGCGACGATGTTGCCTGCCGAGTTCACGCGCACCTGGTAGCCCGTCAGCGTCTGGCGGTCGTTCACATTCGTCGGATAGTCGTTCGAGCCGTCTTCGAGCCCGACGACGAAGGTCGGGGCCGACCAGGTGACACCGCCGTCCGTCGACTTGACCAGCAGGTATTGGTCGTCGAACCGTCCGGGGGACTCCCAGAGCGCCTGGTTCTGCTCGTTCTCGAAGGCGACGTAGACGGTGCCGTCGGGCCCGACCGTCGGGACCGAGAACTGGTTCTCGTCGCACTGGTTCGCCGGGCCGGTCTCCTGGAACGGGCAGAGGGCCGCGTTGGAGCCGGAGATCTCCTGCGGCCTCGACCAGCTTTCGCCGCCGTCGTCGCTGTGCGCCTCCCAGATCGCCGAGGAAGCGTACGCACCGCTGTGGAACTCGAACTTCGACCACGTCAGGTACGTCCGGCCGTAGAAGAGTGACGACGGGTTGTCGTCGGTGACGATCCACTCCTTGTCGTCGAAGAGCTGCGTCTTGCTGAGATCGCAGCCCTCGCCGTCCTCGACGACGACGGGCCTCTCCCAGACGAGGCCGCCGTCGCGGGAGATCGAGACGACGACGTCGCCGTCACACGCCTGCGTCCCTGCCGCGTGCTGGACGGAGAAGCTGAGCGAGGAGTGGATGACCGTCTCGTGCTTCCGGTCGAAGACGGTGACGGGGTCGCTGCCGATCTTGCGCGGCGTCTCCCGCGACATGTTCCCGGTCGTCCAGTTCTGCCCGCCGTCGAAGGTCGTGTAGAACTGGTCGCAGCACGTCCCGAAGTCGTTCGAGCTCGCGATCATGTGGAGCGGGTCCGTGGGGTTGACCTCGATATCGGGCTCGTTGTTTGGAAACGGGTCATCGCAGTCGAGGTTGACGTTGGCCGCGGTGCCGGCAGGCACGGTGCACTCGATCTGCGAGAAGGGGCCGTGCTGCCTGTCGAATCCGGCGACGCTGGTGTCGACCGAGCGCTTCTTGGCCATGCCGGCTTCCGGCAGCAACGGTCGCGCCCCCACGGTGCCGACCCAGCCCACGCTGAGCGCGAGCACCACCAGGAGCAGAACCGGCAGTGTGAGTCTCCTCATGTGCCTCCTCCGTTTCGCCGTAGGCCCGTCGGACGGTCCATCATCGCGCGGTCGCCGAGCTGGCCGCAACCGCCCGAGAACGGGGCGGGGCCTCGATCGACTCCACGGGCCAGCCTTCGGCGAACGTTTCGCGGCTCTCGGCCTGCGTCACTCGTCGCGGGCCACGCGACGTCGAAGAAGCTCACGGCCTCGTCACCTCCGTCGTCGCTTCGTCCGCTCGAACGGTCAGGGCCACGCCGGTCCGAAGGGACCCGTAGGTCTCCTCGTCCACCACGATGACCGGGATCGTGCTTCCGTAGAGCTCGCGCGCCACGATGGCTCCGAGAGCCACGATGGGGTCGGCCTCGCTCATCACGATGGCCGCCGGGGCGGTGCCCGCCCGGATGGCCTCGGCCAGCACGCTGGGGCTCGAGCTGGACCCGCGCCCCGACGGCATCACCAGCACCCGCCCGGAAACCTCGGCCCCGTGCTGAGGGTGCCGGACCTCGATCACGCGCCCCGTGTCCGGGTCCAGGCCGCCCCACAAGCTGAGCGGTTCGTCCAGGACCAGGGCGGCCCCGGTGGCCTCGCCGGCCACGAGGGTTCGGCCGTCAGCCATCGGCCCACAGTCGCTCGTCGCGCCACACCCGCCCCAGCACCGCCGACCGGACGCACTCCTCGAGGCTGCCGAAGACCACCGAGGCGCCGATATTGGCCGGCGCGTACCACGCCCACTTCGCCGAGTTCGTCATCACCGGGCCGCCGGAGCCGCGAATGATCGGCGTGATGTACGTGCAAGTGTCGGTGACCACCTGTGCCCCGGCCTCCTGGAGCGGGCGGAGCCAGCCGCGCCGTTCCACCTCGGCCAGCACGTCGCGGCCGGTTGACACGTAGAGCTCGACGCCCGGATGCGCGTGGGCTCCGTCGAGGAGCGGCACCAGCGCTTCGAACTCGCTGATGGAGAAGTGGGGGGTGCCCAGGCTCACCCCCGCCAGGTCGGTTCGGGAAGTGGTGCTGAGCTCGTCGCGGGCCGCACGGAGCATCTCCGTCGTGACCGCGACCTCGCGCGCCGGCGCGCCTCCGCCCAGCGCGGCCTGGAGCGTGGGCGCCTCCGGCGTCACCCCGACGGCATGAAACAGCGCCACCGAGCCCGAGGACGCGGCCGCGGCCCCCAGGGCCTTCAGCCGGTCCTCGCCAACATCCGCCGGGAGTCCCACGATGGCCGGCACCGCGGTGCCGACCTCCCGCCCGATGAGGTGCCCGAGCACCGGGTACAACACGTCCTCGTCCAGCAGCCGCTCAGGGATCCCCGACAGGCGGAACACGACCTCGGCCCGCCGGTCCCCGTCTCGGTGCAGCCCGGCGAGCGGGGCCCGCCCGGTGATCGCCGCGCAGACGTCGATGAAGTCGCCGTACCGGCTGGTCCGCGCGCCCAGCACGGAGTTGGCGAACACGATGGCGTTCGACTCCGCCCACGCCACGTGCTGGCCGAACTTCGGTCGGTCGGGGAGCTGGTACGGCGCACACGTCCACGTGGGGCGGCACCCCATCTCGACGTACAGGTCCATCAGCCGGCGGGCGGCCTCCGCTCGTTCCGGCGACTCGCGGACCAGCCCCGGGTGGAGGAGGTCGAGCGATCCGACGTTCAGCGTGGTGGGCACCGAGACCGTCGCGCCGCCCGCCACCAGCCGCTCGGCGAAGTCCAGGCTGGCCTGCCCGTGGTACAGGCACCCGTCGACGTGCGCCGAGACCACGTCGATCATCCGGTCCGCCCCCATGACCTCGGCCATCTCGGCAACGATGCGCATGGCCAGGCGCGCGGCTTCCCCGCGCCGGCCGTCCAGCAGGGCGCGGTCCTCCGGCGAGAGCTCGACCGGCACGGCCGCTACGGCGTCAGCCGGACGCCTTCGCCGCGCGCGCGAAGACCGGCAGCGCCCGCTCCACCATCTCGTCGTTCCCGGTCACGGAGATGCGGAACCACCCGGGCATCTCCACCAGGGTTCCCGGCAGCACGAACACCTTGTCCTTCGCGAGTTGCTCGGTGAAGGCCACGTCGTCCTCGATGGGTGATCTGGGCAACAGGTAGAACGTGCCCTCCGGCGTGTGCACGTCGTAGCCGGCGGCCCGCAGCGCCTCCAGCACCCGGTCCCGCCGCCGCTGCAACGCCTTCACGTCGACCGACAGGGCCTCCAGGTCGACCAGTGCGCGCTGGAGCACGGCGTTCGGCACCGCGTTCCCGCCGATGGACAGCTGCGCGACCATCAGCGCCGTCCTCATGGTCTCGCGGTCGGGCATCGTCGGCGGCAGCGCGACGTAGCCCAGCCGCTGGCCCGGCGTGAGCAGCGTCTTGCCGTACGTGTAGACCAAGAACGACCACGGGTAGAACTCGGTGGGGCTTCGGAACTCGCGGTCGTCGAACAGGATGCGCCAGTACGCCTCGTCGGACACCAGGTAGACGGGGCGGCCGTTTCGTTCCGAGGCCTCGGTCAGGACCCGGGCCAGCCCCTCGAGCTGCTCCGGCGTGTAGATCCGCCCGGTGGGGTTGTTCGGCGAGTTCACGATGATGGCCCGGGTCCGCTCCGTGATGGCGGCGGCGATGGCGTCGAGGTCCAGGTCCCACGACGGCTGCCGCACGGGCACGCGCACGGGCGTGGCGCCCGCGGCGATGATCAGCGCCTCGTAGAAGAACCACGGAGGCGACAGGAAGACGATCTCGTCGCCGGGATCGGTGACGGTCCCGACGGTGATGTTCAGCCCGGCGAACGCGCCGTCGGTCAGGAAGATGTCCTCGTCCTCGAATGCGACGCCCCGCCGTTCCCGAAGGGCGGCGGCCGCGGCGGCCCGCGCGTAGGACTCGTTGAACTTGTACGCGTACCAGTCCTTGTCCTGGGGCACGGACCACCGCTGGAGCGCCTCCACGAACTCGGGCATGACCATCTCCTGGGGGTTGCCCGCCACGAAATCGGCGTTCTCGGGGTCGGCCGGGTCCCTTTTGGCCCACGCGGACTCGGTGAAGAACTGGAGCAACGGGACCTGCCCCTGAAGGATCCGGTCGAGCTTGGTGGCGAATCGGTGTTGGGCCATCGGCGTCCTCCGCTCGGGTCGTGTCGGCTGGCCGAACCGTACCATCCGGGCGCCGGAAGGCGCGCTACCAGGTGATCTCGGGGATGCCGGGGTCGGACTCCGCGAAGAAGATCCCCCGGCCGATGCCCGAGAAGTCCTCGCCGCCCAGGCCCTCGATGTAGTCGGTGGAGAGCACCGCTGCGAAGGGCCTTTGGTCCAGGCGGCCGAAGTCGATCGCGTCCCGTTTCACGTACGGCCCGATGTTGTCGCGGTACCGGTAGTCGCGGAGGAACGCGGCCACGTCGTCGCGGGTCACGCCGGCGTCCCACATGGCCCGCTCGTTCAAGTAGACCTCGGACGGCACCACGCTGCTCACGAGCCCGAACACCGAGCCGCCGAACTCGCGGTCGATGTCCTCCTTTAGCTGGATGGGATCGAGCCGGACCCCCTCGGCCAGGTCGACGGTGGGGCACTGGCCGTGGTCGGCGGTCACGATCAGCGCGTACTCGCCGGGCGCGAAGTTCGCCTCGAGGAAGGAAGCGAGCCGCCCGAGCTGCTCGTCCACGGCCATCAGGGCGAACTTCGTGCGGAGCGACACCATGTTGTAGACGTGGCCGGTGTAGTCCGGCGACTTGTAGTTGACGTACAGGAGGTCGGTGTCCTCGTGCCGCCCGATGCTTTCGGCCTCGAACGCCGCCTCGATGAGGTCGCCCTGGTACTTGATGATCGGCGGCGAGCAGCACACCGCCCGCAGTCCAGGGGCGAACCGGTCGTACTGCGAGTCGATGCCGGGATCGCGGTACCGGGCCTGGTGCTGCTCCAGCATGGCCAACGGCGGCACGGCCCTCGGCAGGCGGTACCGGTCGGGGTTGTGGGGCTGCCACGTCCCGGTGCGGGCCTCGTCCCAGTACACCGCCATCGGTTTGTCGTGAAGCGGCGTGCCGCCCCGGCCCAGCATCCCCAGATGCCACACCTGGTAGCCGATCTGGCCGACCCACGCCCGGTTCTCCGTGGCCTCTGTCCACCGATCGGCCAGGGTGGGGATCAGGATGTCCGAGGGATCGGCCATCCCCGGCTCGCCGTAGGCCTTCCGCACGCCGCCGCCGTCGCGGATGTTGTGGCCGGTGATCCCGTGGGTTCGGGGGAACGCACCGGTGCCGATGGTGGCGTGGGCGCACGCGGTCACCGCGGGGAACGACCCCATGATGGCGTTCCGGTACATCGCGCCGTTTCGCAAGAGGCGCTTCAGATTCGGCCACGCGTCGGGCCAATGTTGGAGCACGTTCCATCCGCCCCCGTCGATGACGAACGTGACGATGACCTTGGGTGGGGCGGTCGGCCGGGGGATCCCGGGGAGCGGCGCGCCGTCTGGCGGGTCGAACCCGTCGAACCCCATCAGACGCGCGGCCGTGGGGGCGAGGTCGGCGAGGGTCACTCGGTCGGTGCTGTCGGATGACTCCACGATGCCCGGCGCGTACACCACGATCGGGACCCGCTCCAGGTACATCCACGGCAACGCGTGGCTGGACCGAGGGTCGTTCGGCATCAGGGAGACCGACTCCTGCGCGTAGTTCGCGCTCGAACCCGGTGCCAGCACGAGCTGGAGGTCTCCAGACCGGCCGGCGTGATACGTGCGACGGACCAGCTCGAGGGCGTCCGCTCCGACGTCCCTGGCCATGGCGTCGAGCGCCGGCTTCGGGTCGGGGCGGGTGAGCCGCCGGACGGCCCGGCCGAGGCCCGCGCCTCCGGCGACCAGCGCGAGGCCCGCGAGGCCGGCGAGGCCCAGGAACCGCCGCCGCCCGGGGTCGGGAGTTCCTTCCGTGGCGCTCGGGCTCCTCGCGACCAGCGCCGTCATAGCCAGCACGACGATGCCCGCCAACACGGCCACCACCAAGCCGCCGCGAACCGCCACGGCGCCGGCGATCAGCCCAGCGGCCAGGACCAGGAGTGGGAGGAAGCGATTCGAAGCAACGCGCACGGCGCGTCCGATTCTCCCAGACGCCACCCGGTGCCGGGGGAGCGGCCGCTCAGGCGCGCTTGCGGGGGAGATCGAGGAACGGGAGCTCGACCACCGTGGCCGGGACCTTGCCGGGCTCGCCCTCCACGACCCACTCCACCGACACGCGGGTACCGGGCGCGGCGAGCGACGGCGGGAGCGACCCGAACCCGATCATCTTCTTCAGGATCGGCGACCACGTGACGCTGGAGGCCCGCCCCACCAGCCGGCCCTGCTGGTACACCGGCACCTGGTCCCGGTGGACCGTGGGCGACACGGCCGGCGGGAGGTCGTGCCGTCCGAACAGCGCCTCGATCCCGGTCCAGTCGAGATCCAGCCCGGCCACGCGCCGCCGGGGGCCGCCGCGCTCCTGTTCCTGCTCCAGGGCCCGCCTCCCCACGAAGTCGGCCTTTCCGAAGTCCACCAGGCGGCCCAGGCCGATCTCGAACGGCGAATACTCCTGCTCGGCGGACAGGGCGTGCCGGGCGCTCGTGTACTCGACCTCGATCAGGATCAGCCCCGCCTCCACCCGCGCCACGTCCATGGCCCGGATCCCCGCCGGGCGGATCCCGAACGGCCCGCCGGCCTCGAACACGGCGTCCCACAGCTCCACGGCGGCCTCGGCATCCACCCACAGCTCGTAGCCGAGGTCGCCGGTGTAGCCGGTCCGGGTCACGTTCGTCTCGATGCCCCCGATCTCCGTCCGGCGGTGGCGGAAGTACCGCACGTCGTTCCAGTCCTGTCGGGAGACAGCCTCGAGCACATCGCGTGACCTGGGTCCCTGGAGCGCCAGGGCGGCCACCTCCTCGGACACGTCCTCGATCTCGACGTCGAGGCCATGGGCATTCATGGCGAACCACCGGTAGCTCGGATCGGCCGCGGTCCAGAAATAGGTGCGCTCGTCGCGGCGGGTGACGGTTCCGTCGTCCACCACGCGGCCGTGCTCGTCGCACCACGGCGTGTAGAACACCTGGTCCACGGCGAGCTTCGTGGCGTCGCGGGTCATCACCCGGTCCACCAGGCGCGTCGCGTCGGGTCCGGAGATCACGTACTTGTACAGCGGTGAGACGTCGATGGCCGCGGCGGCCTCGCGGATTGCGTTGTACTCGATGTCGTGGAGATCCGCGTACACCTGGGCGGAGTAGTACCCGGACCACTCGCCCCAGGCCATCTTCTCGTTCAGCTCCGACGTGCGGGAATGGAACGGGGTCCCCACGCTCACGCGGCCCTCCTGTCTTGCCGGCCGCGTAGAGTATGCACGCCCCGGGCCCGGCCTTCGCCGACCCGGGTCATCCTGAGTCCGGAGGGATCGGTGGCGCAGCGCTACGACGCGGTGGTCATCGGCGGGGGCCACAACGGCCTCACGGCCGCGGCGTATCTGGCCCGAGCCGGCAAGCGCGTCCTGGTCCTCGAGCGCCGCCACGTCCTGGGCGGCGCGACCGTGACCGAGGAGGTCTTCCCCGGCTTCCGGTTCAGCGTGTTCTCCTACGTGGTGTCTCTTCTCCGCCCGGAGATCATCCGGGAGCTCGAGCTTCCCAAGCACGGGCTGGAGATCCTCCCCCTCGACGGAACCATCACGCCCCTCGACGACGACTCGCTGTGGCGGGTGAACGACCACGGCAGGACCATCCGCGAGCTCCGCCGGTGGTCGAAGAGCGATGCCGAGGCCTACGAGGAGTACTCGAAGCTCATGGTGGACATGGCCCGGTTCATCAAGCCCATCCTGTCGATGGTCCCGCCCGACCCGGGCCGGATCAACCCGCTCGAGTGGCTGCCCTTGGCCGGCCTGGCCCGGCGGTTCTCCGAGCTGCCCCGGCGGCTCCAACAGACGTTCGTCCAGCTCATGACGATGAGCGCCGCGGACTTCCTGGACCAGTGGTTCGAGACCGATCCGCTGAAGGCCACGATGTCGGCGTCCGGCATCATCGGGACGTTCCAGGGCCCCCGGTCGC
>Ga0214471_10004190_pt1 | contig 11136 bp, 11 predicted proteins | sample RVTome_5_FD_207665 | JGI IMG/M metagenome (GOLD analysis project Ga0214471, IMG submission 207665) | Soil microbial communities from uranium-contaminated site in the Upper Colorado River Basin, Wyoming, United States - RVT142D155 | ecosystem: Environmental > Terrestrial > Soil > Contaminated >... | reverse complement strand
GCCGCGGCTCCTCATCTCGGGGATGGCGATCACCGCCATGGCGGCGGCCATGGCCACGCTCGAGCCCGAGATGGCGCCGAACAGCACGCAGGCGAGCACCGTGGCGACGCCGAAGCCGCCCGGCAGCCAGCCCACCAGGGCGTCGGAGAACAGGAACAGCTGCTTCACCAGGCCGGTGCGCTCCATGAGGAAGCCCGCAAAGATGAACAGCGGGATCGCCATCAGCGAGTAGCGGCCGATGAAGTTGAAGAAGGCGCGGAAGATGACCGTCGGCTCGAGCAGCGGGTCGACCAGGATGTAGGCGGCGCTCGCCGCGGACAGCGCGATGCCGATCGGCACGCTCAGCACGAGCAGCGCCAGAACGACGATGCCGACGATATACATCCGCGCTCCTTTTCGGGGGTTGGGTGCGGATCAGTCCGGCATGCGGTCGAGCAGCCCCGGCTCGTCGGGAACGGGCCGGCCGCGCAGCTTCTGGATCTCGAACCAGATCTGGAACGCCATGGTCACCGCCATGAAGGCGAAGCCGACCAGCAGCGTGGCGAGGAACGGCCACATCAGAAACTGGAGGCTCTCCGTCGTGGTGCCGTACTGGATGCCGTCCTCGACCTCGGGGATGCCCCACCACACCACGGCCAGCATGAAGAGGAATGAAACGACGAGCGCGACCAGCTTGATCACTTCGGCTGCCTTGCGCGCGCCCGGCCCGCCGGCCTGCAGCATCTCCAGCAGCACGATGACGTTGAGGTGCTCGTTGTGGCGCTGCGAGATGGCGAAGTACAGGAACACGCCGCTCAGGATGAAGAACGTCACCGCATCCTGCTGCCACTCGAAGGAAACATCGAACAGGTAGCGCCGCACGACCTCGACGAGCGCGAGCAGCGTGCAGCCGATCAGCAAAAACGCGGCGGCGCGCGCCAGGACCTGGTCCTGGAACGCGCGCCAGAGCGCGTAGGCCTTCTCCACTTACTTGATCTTGATGACCGAAGCGTGCTTCGAGCAGTCCACCTTCTCGATCCAGGACGAGCCACCCGGGTGCTTCTTCGACAGCTCGCGGCCTTCCTGCACGAACTTGTCAACCCACGGCCCGGCCGCCGGCGGCGTCTTGCTCTTCACATAGTTGACCGCGGCGTCGCCCATGGCGTTCACCATGGCGGAGACCTGTTCCGGGGTCATCCAGTACACGCCGGGCTTCGACGGATCCTTGGTACCGTATTTCTCGTACGCCATCTTGTCGAAGCACCAGTTGTACTCCTTCTGCACCTGGATGGTCTCGGCGATCAGCTTCCCAACCGCGTCGCGCTGCGCCGGGCTGAGGCGGTTCAGCCAGCGCTGGCTCGCGCTCACCATGTAGTAGTCGCCGACGAAGGCGCCGGGGCCGCCAATGGTGTAGAAGGGCGCCTGCTCACGCATGCTGTTCCAGCCCCCGAGGCTGGTCATCAGGCCGTCGATCACCCCCGATTCCATGGCGCTCGGCACTTCGCCAAAGGCCATCACCACCGGGTTCGCCTTCCAGGCCTCGAGCACCGGGTTCTCGGCCGGGCCCATGCTGCGCACCTTCTTGCCGGCGATGTGGCCCGGGCTGGTCCAGCGGCTTTTCGCGCCGATGCCCATGCCGAAGCTCATGTGGCCTACGCCGAACACCTTCACCTGCTGGTTCTTCGCCATGCGCTCGATCAGCATCTGGTAGGTCGACGTCTTGTCCAGGTTGTCCACCGCGCCGACCGTCGTCAGGATGCCCGGTCCGACGACCGACAGCATGTACGGGTCGATGGACGCCGCCTTGCCGATCTGCATCCAGGTCATCTCCAGGTTGCCCTGGCGCATGGCCTCGTAGGCCTCGGGCACCGTGTACAGGGCGCCCGCGAAATACAGTCGCGCCTCGCTGCCCGGAATCACCTGCGGCAGGCGCTCGGAGAAATACTTCATCGCCAGGCCGGCGGGATGCGGCGGCGGCGGAAAGTCGGAGGCAAAGCGCATGACGACTTTCTGCGGCTTGTCCTGCGCGTGGGCGGCGCGATCGGGCGCGCCCAGGGCAGCGGCAACGGCCGTCACCACCAGCGCGGCGGCGGTCTTGGAAAACAGGCGTCGATTAACGGTACGGTCCACGGCAAGCTCCTCCTAACGGTTCTCGGGTTCCGCCCTGCTCAGCGTTGTAGTGCCGGCCGGCGGCCGGGCCTCTTGATGGGTGGGGTAACGGTAGCCGACGCCACGGGGGAGCGTCAAGCGACGCCGACAAGATTCCGGCGCTACACGCCGGGTGATGCCGAACAAGGAGGTCAAGGCGGCCGCAGGGGCTGGCGTTCAGGGCCGCCCACGCGCCTCCGCGATGCCCAAGAACCGCGCCCGGGCCAGCACCAGCGCGAGCGAGGCGGCGAGCGTGATGCCGGCGAACACCAGCCAGGAGCTACGCCAGCTCACCAGCTCCTTCAGCTCCCCGCTGACATAGAACGCGCTGCCCATGGCGACCGACTGCACCAGGCTCCAGGCACCCTGGTAGGCGCCACGCTTGCCGTAAGGCGCCAGGCGCGCCACCGCGGCGGGCACCGCCGAGCTGAACACGAGCTCGCCCAGAGTGAACACCAGGGCTCCCGCGAGCAGCGCCGGCACGATGCCCGGAACCAGGGCGAAGCACGCATAGGCGCCACCCAGTGCGAGGCCGGCGAAGCCCAGCAGCCGGAATGGACCTGCGGGCTCGATCCTCGCCGCCACCGGCACCGCGAGCGCGGCAATCACCAGGCCATTGGCGCTCAGAATCATGCCGATCACGCCCTCGTCGAGGCCGAAGTCGTAAGCAAACAGCGCCAGCGTGAACGCGTACAGCCCCACGCCGAAGGGAAAGATGAACGCGAGCGCCGCAAAGCCGACAAAGGCCCGGTCGCGCGCGATGACGAGCGTGCGCCGCACGAGCGGCTCGCCGGAGCGTTCGAGCTCGATCGGCAGCTCGCCCCGCAGGCCACGCGCAAAGAGCGCCGCCACCGCAAGGTAACCCGCCGCGCCCATGGTCGCGAGGTAGCCGTAGCCGAGCTCGGCGAGCCAGCCGCCCGGCGCGACGCCCACGGTGTAGCCCACGCAGATCGCCGCGTAGTTGATTGCAAGCACGTACTGGCGGCGCTCGGGCGGCGCGAGATCGAGCAGCAGCGCGCTGCCCGCCGGGAACTGGATCGAGCCGGCAAGCCCCATCGCCAGGCTCCAGACGAAAAGCGAGGCCGGTCCCTCGATCAGCAGGAAGCACGGCAGCACCGCCGCGTTCGCGAGCAGGCCGCCGATCAGCAGCGGCCGCCGACCGGTGCGGTCCGAGAGCGCGCCGAAAAACGGCGCGAGCAGCCCGCGCGAGACGTTCTCGGCGAGAAACGCGAGGCCGACGAAGGCGATCTCGATGCCGCGCTCGCGCACGAAGTAGATGCCGAGAAAGGTCACCAGGCTCATCCTCGCCGCCACCGCGACCAGGTTGCCGGCGACGACAATGCGGATGCGGGGATCAAGCCCCATGGCAGCCGGCAGCGAGCCTATCGCCTTGCATGGTGCGGCAGTCTAGCGCCGCCCAGGGAACCTCTGAACAATTCCCGCATGCGCGGCCTGAAGTACTATTGGCTGATCGTCGGGCGCTCCGGCGCCGGTATTTTTTCGCCGACAAGTAAAGGAGCCGCAATGAGTTTCGTTCTTACGGTGCAACTGCGCATCAAGCCCGAGAACGTCGCCGCGTTCATGCAGCACGCGATCGCCAACGGCAAGGCCGCTCGTGAGACCGAGCCCGGATGCAAGACCTTCGACCTGCTGGTCGATCCGCAGGACCCGACCCGGGTCATGCTCTACGAAGTGTACGTGGACGAGAAGGCCTTCGAGGCGCATCAGCAGACGCCGCACTTCAAGAAGTACCTCGTCGAGGCGGTGCCGCTGCTCGCCTCGCGCGAGCGCGGCGTCTGGAAGCGCGCCGCACCCTGAACCGGCGCCGCGAGGGGCGTGAACAGCCCGCCTGAAATTCGCGTCTCGCCCGTCGGCCGCGCCGGGCGGCCGGAAATGCGAAACTTCGCCAGATGATCGCGGTCCAGGCTTCGCTCGCTGAATCTCGCTACGCCTGGGCGCGGCTGTTCGCCTCGCTCGCGCTGATGACGCTCGGCGGCGTCGGCATGTACGCGGTGATCGTCGCCCTGCCCGCGATCGAGGCGGAGTTCGGCGTCGCGCGCGCTGCCGCCTCGCTGCCCTACGCGGTCACCATGGTCGGCTTCGGCCTCGGCGGCGTGCTGATGGGGCGGCTCTCGGACCGATTCGGCGTCACCGTGCCGGTGCTGATCGGCTCGATCTGCCTCGGCGTCGGCTTCATGATCGCGGGCGCGGCGGCGAGCCTGTGGCAGTTCGTACTGGTCCAGGGCGTGCTGATCGGCTTTCTCGGCAGCTCGGCCACCTTCGCCCCGCTGGTTGCGGACACCTCGCTCTGGTTCACGCGCCGGCGCGGCATCGCGGTGGCGATCGTGATCAGCGGCAATTACCTCGCGGGCGCCGCATGGCCGCCGATCCTGCAGCGCATGTTCGACGCCTTCGGCTGGCGCGCGACCTTCGTCGGCGTCGGTGTGTTCGCGATCGCCGCGATGCTGCCGCTCACGCTGATGCTGCGCCGGCGGCCGCCCGCGCTCGAGGCTGCCGCGCAGCCGGCCGCCGCCGCGGCGACACCGATGGCCGCGCCCTCGGAGCGTCCGCTCGGCTTTCCGCCGCGGGTGCTCGTGACGCTGCTGTGCATCGCGGGCGTGGCGTGCTGCGTGGCGATGTCGATGCCGCAAGTGCACATCGTCGCGTACTGCGGCGACCTCGGCTTTGGCGTAGCGCGCGGTGCCGAGATGCTTTCGCTGATGCTCGGCTTCGGCATCGTCAGCCGGCTCGCCTCGGGCTGGGTCTGCGACCGCATCGGCGGGCTGGCGACGCTGCTGCTCGGTTCCGGGCTGCAGGGGGTGGCGCTGTTGCTGTTTCTGCCATTCGAAGGGCTCGCTTCGCTGTACGTAATCTCGGCGATGTTCGGGCTGTTTCAGGGCGGCATCGTGCCGGCCTACGCAATCATCGTGCGCGAATACTTCCCGGCGCGCGTCGCGGGCGGGCTGGTCGGCATCGTGCTGATGGCAACCCTCTTCGGCATGGCGCTCGGCGGCTGGATGTCGGGTGCGATTTTCGACTTCACCGGCTCGTACCGCGCCGCGTTCGTGAACGGCATCGGCTGGAACCTCGTCAACATGTCGATCGCCGGGTTCCTGCTGCTGCGCGCGCGGCGCCTGCGTCCGGCGCTCGCGATGTAACGGCAGCCATCAACCCGGGCGCGCGCCGCCGCTGCGAATCCCCCTATTTCTTGTCGCGTTTCATCTCTTTCGCCTGCTGTTTCGCCTTTCCTTGCTCCGGCTCCCTGAAATCACCGATGACGCCTTTCACAGGACAGACCGAGAAGGCCGGACATTTCTTGCATCCAACTGCCAATGCGATGGGACATAGAGTCATATCAAATTCCCTCCTTTGGTGACACGACGCGTCTCTTACATCGTGTTGACGCGTTCATTCAATAATCGGCGCCATCTCGTCAGTATGTCATTTCAGCGGGTCGTTACGATCGGCTGCGCGATGATCCATAGGCTGGTCATCGTATAGCACACCATCAAGGCGAGCATCGGCCACTGGCTTCGCAGGGCAATCTGCCGGTCGGGATACGCTTGCAAGGCGACGCAGTGCGCAAGGTAGACCGCTGCCACATGCCCCAGGACAATCGTGCCGATTGAAAGGTACCAAACGGCACGCGCGTCAATCAACGCAATCCTGATGAAATAGTTCTTCGTGCCAAACAGGTCCCAACCGAAGCCGAAGGGGTCGGAAGCAAGAGGAATCAGGTATTGCCCGGCCATAGCGAGAAAGGAAAGGTAGTGCGCCAGGTGGTAGGCGATTGCAATCGGTACCAGTGTGAGGACGAACAGGCCCGTCACGCGCGTGACCGGAACGCTGGCACCCCCGCACCAGGCGATGAGTCGGCAGAAGACCCGGTACACGGCGACAAACAGCAGCGGGGCGCCGATCACGCCCGCAGTCTGCACCCACGCGCGGGCCGTGTCGCTGTTGCTCGCCAGATCCTGCGCGGGCGGCGCATAGACCTCGAGGATCGCCGCCCAGAGTGGGGTTTCCGTGAAGCCGTCGAAGCTCACCGCAGCGAGCATTGCCAGCACCAGCACGAGCGTCGAGCCCGACACCGGTTCGCGCGACAGCAGCCCGACCCCATAAGGACGCAGGTTGAACTCGCGATCCCCGGCACTCGAGCGGCGCAACTCGGTGGGGGCGAAGCGCGCAAGCAGTCCGAACACGAGCGCAAACACCTCGCCGCGGCGCAGCCATTGCGCCCTGCCGAAGAGCAGCATGCCAAGCCAAGTGAGTGCGGAGTACGCGAGCATTGCCACGGCCAGCTGCCGCGGACCGTCACTGTGTTCCCACACCACCTCGACCCATACGAAGACCAGGAACAGCACTACCGCCGGCCAGCTGCCGAGCGTGTCCGGGTAGTGCAGCTCGAGCGCGAGTTTTCGGCCGGGCCTGATGCGCGCGCAGAGCGCCTCCGCCCAGGCGAACAGGGTGTCGAGGGGATTGACGAGCGCCCACAGGTTACCGAGCAACGCCGAGATGTAGGCCATGCCGACCCACCAGATGGCCCAGACCATTACCGGAGCGATGTTTTTTAGCGGGCTTTGTGCGCCGAACAGGCCCGCAGCAATGACTAGCAGAAAGAGCGCGACACCCAGCGTTCGGCACGCGAGCAGCACCCCTGGTGCGGCGAGCGCCCGCCCGAAAGCTGTTCGCATCAGGTTGATGCGCCAGTACCCGTCCGAGGCCGGTGCGCTGCGCATGAACAGTGCAAGCATGGCGAACGACAGCGCCACGGTCAGCCCGGCGCCGGTGAGGTAAAGCGGCAGCGGAATCGGCAGGTCGTAGCGCGCGCCGAAGCCATGCGCCTGTGCTTGTCCGGTCGCAAAGAGGGCGCAAAGCGACACGGTCGCTGCGGCGCTCGCGCGGAGTGGCGAGCGCACTGGCAAAGTCGCGGCGTCCTGGATCACTCTGGCAGCACTTCGAGGTACAGCAGCGTTATTTCGCGATGCTTTTTCGGCTGAGCGCCGTGGTCCGCCGCGGCGCCAAATTCATGTGCCGTGATGGCGAAACGACCCGCGATGCCGGCCTCGAAGCGCATCATGGTCGGCGCCGCCGGGGACAAGCTGGCCCGCAAATCGTAGCCGTGCACGTGCAGCGACACTGCCTCGTCGGTGCGCCAGCGCAACAAAACCGTCGCGCCGCGATCGACACGGATGGTCGCAGCGCTTCCCTCGACGCGACGCTTGACAATGTTGAGATCGAACTCGCGCACCGCGGACGCGGCGCCAAGCAGCGCGGCGCTCAGAAGCACGGCTAGCGTGCGTCTTCCGAATGCGCTCAGCGCAGGCCAGCCAAGCAATCCTCCTACCTTCGGCTTCCGTAGCTGCGCAGCACACGGGAATCCCTGGTTGGGAATCGGACCAAGCATGATGTGACGCCTTGAATTGTGCATAATACTGATGCAAAGTGAGAATCTTCGAAGGACGCGTAAAATTGTTGCCTTCCTCGCTTACGAAAACTGTGGCGCCACGCGCCGTTGGGCCGCGCAGGTCGCCGCGCAAATTCAACTGACCAGGAGATTGCCATGCTGAAAGCTTCGGTCCCGCTTTATTTTGCCGCGTCGATCGCGCTGCTGCCGTCGACCGCGCTTGGCGAAATTCTTGCGATGGTCAATTACGAGACCAAGTCGCCGGAATCGCTCAAGGCCCTCAAGTCCCCGGTGGCGGCGCCCGCCCGCAAGGAGGGCATCGCAATCATCGACGTCGATCCGAAGTCCAAAGCCTTCGGCAAGATCGTGCAGGACATCGCGCTGCCGGGCGATCTCGTCGCGCACCACATCTTTTACAACCGCGACCAGTCCAAGGCCTACCTTACGGCGCTCGGCAAGGAAGAGCTGCGCGTCATCGACATGAAGAAAAGGCCGTTCAAGATCGGCAAAGTCGTGAAGGTGCCAGGCTGCAGCGTGGGCGAAGACGTGGTTTTCTCCGACGACGCCAAGCACTGGTACCTGACCTGCATGGGGACAAACGCCATGGTCGTTGGCGACGCGACCAAGGACGTACCGCTCAAGACCCTAAAGGTGGAGGCGCCGTATCCGCACGGGATCGCGATCCACAACGGCATCGATCGAATTCTGCTCTCGAGCACCGTGCGCGCGTCCGATCTGGGCGACGCGGGCGAGGCCATCGGCGCGGTCGAAGCGAGCAGCGGCAAGATGCTGGGTACCTACAAGGTGTCGAAAAAGCCGTCTCCGGCCCGCAACGCGCCGGTGGAAATTCTGTTCGTTCCGGGTGCGAATCCGCCGGTGGCCTATGTCACCAACATGTATGAAGGCACGCTGTGGACCGCTACCTGGAATGTGGCGAAGAAAGATTTCGATGTCGACCAAGTGCACGATTTTTCGGCGCAGGGCGCCGGCGTGCCGCTCGAGATCTACTTCAACAAGAAATCCACGCGCATGTATGTGACCACCGCCAAACCCGGACATATGCACATCTTCGACCTGAGCGCCGGGCCAGGCAAACCGCGGCTGCTGAAATCCATCGCCACCGCTGAGGGGGCGCACCACGTCGCGTTCACCCTGGACGGCCGCTACGCCTACGTGCAGAACGCGCTGCTCAATCTGCCGGGCATGAGCGACGGTTCGATCACCGTGATCGACATGAAGAGCGAAAAGGTCATCGGCAGCGTCGACACGCTGAAAAACAAGGGCTACAACCCGAACAGCATGGTGCTGTTGCCGCGCTGGAACGATCTCGCGGGCCACTGAGCTCGCGCCTGCTCGATCCAGCAAGCCACCGGGCCGCAACGATTGCCGCCGCATCAGGCGGCAGTCGCTGCGTCCGGCGACGGCGAAGGGTCTAGGGCTCCTTCGCCCCGCACGGCGCATGCGCGCAGGTTGTTCAGCGCTTCCCTAATAGCGCCGCGACTCCGGCGGGAAATATGTCCAGCCGCCAGCGCACTCGGTGACGTCCGGGTAGTAGGCGTTTGTGCGGTCGCAAAAAAAAGCGTAGTTCGGCAGCAGCGCGCGCGACTCCACGGGCGGCCCGGCGTAGTGCGGCGGCGCGGCAGTGACCGACTCGGGCGGCGCCGGCACGGAATAACGGTGGATATGGCCGTAGGGCGCATAGTCGTGACGCCCGTAGTAGTAGCCAAGCGGCGCACCGATGAACAAGCCGAGGGCGAAACCGTGATGCGCACCATGGTGGCGGTGGTGGCCGCCGTGGTGCGCAAACGCGGACTCCGCCGCGAATGCCACGCAAAGCTGCACCGCCAGCGCCAAGGTAACCTTCTTCATGGCTAGCCTCCGATCGGAAGGGTGTTAGCGCATCATACGACTGCCGCAACCCACCGGGAACTATGCGCGAACGTGCCGATGTCCGCCGAGACCGCAAGAATCCGGGCGACCACGGGTTTCGCGGCGCCCGTCAGTCGAGCTGAGCGAGGTCCGTGGCGGGAATCCTGAGCGCGGCCGCGGCGACGTTCTCTTCGAGGTGTGCGAGCGACGCGGTGCCCGGAATGGGCAGCATGACCGGCGATCGCGCGAGCAGCCAAGCGAGCGCCACCTGCGCCGCGCTCACACCGTGCTTGTCGGCGAGCTTTTTCACTTTCGCCATGGTCAGACTGCGCCCTGCGCCAAGCGGATACCATGGCAGAAACGCGATGCCGAGCTTCTCGCACGCCTTGAGCACGTCTTCCGAGGAGCGGTCGCCGAGGTTGTACGCGTTCTGCACCGAAACGATCGGCGCGATGCGCCGCGCCTGCTCGAGCTGTTTCACGCTGACGTTCGAAAGCCCGATATGCCGGATCTTGCCGGCACGCTGCGCTTCCGCAAGACAGCCGACCGACTCGGCAAATGGCACTTTCGAGTCCGGCGCGTGCAATTGATACAGGTCGATGCGCTCGAGCTTCAGGCGCTTGAGACTGCCTTCGAGCGCGCGCTTCAAGTGCTCCGGCCGCCCGTCCGGATCCCAGGCATGGCGGGTTGGGCGCAGCAGCCCGCCCTTGGTGCCGATCACCAGGCCTGCCGGGTACGGGTGCAGCGCTTCGGTGATCAGCGTCTCGTCCACCTCCGGTCCGTAGCTGTCGGCGGTGTCGAGGAAATTCACGCCGAGCTCGAGCGCGCGGCGCAGCAGCCGCTGCGCCGCCGCGCGGTCCTTGGGCGGCCCCCATACGTCGGGCCCGCAGACGCGCATCGCGCCGAGGCCCAGGCGATGCACCTTGAGACTTCCGAGCGCGATCTGGCCGGCGGATTCAGCACCCATCGCGGCTGTCCCCGCCGAACGCCTGCGCGAGCAATAGGCCGATCGGAATCATCTTGCAGATGGTAACCGATGAGAAACTCTCGATGGTGGCACCCAAGCGCGCTTCGGTCGGTGGCCGCGCGGCAAGCCCGCGTGGCGGCACCAGCTCTGCGGCAAGCGCGACCGCGGTCTCGCCGGTGAGCCTACGCATCTGATCGAGAAATCCATCGCTCTCGAGCGGACCAAGCAACATGCGCCACAGCGCGAGACAGCCCGGCCACACTGCGGCGTGGCGATACAGCGAGGCAAGCGCTTGGGGCTCGCCGGGCTCGCCGTAGCGGTTGAGCTCTGCGACGAGCGAGCGGTCCGTATCGCTCAAGCTTCCGACCGCCGGGATCGGCGGAACATGGACCGCGGCACGCGCGGACCGACGCGCGCTGCGCGGCTGCTCGGCGGTCTGCGCACCCTTCGCAGAAGGCTCGTCGAGCGTTTTCAGCAGCAACTTCATGACGAGCACGTTCATGCAGTTGCCACGGTTGTAGAACTCGATGAACTCGCCGATCGCGCACGCCGCAGCGGCATCGAGCCCATGCTGCTTGAGCATGTTGTCGTTTAACGGTGCCGGCGCGTGCGGCGCCACGCGATCCTGGACCCGGCCACACAAACGTTGCGCGAGCGACTGCAGGGCGCCGGACGCGGCCAGCGGCCGCACCACGCTCCACGCCCAGGGCAGGAAACCGGCATGGGTGGCGAAATGCCGGTAGATCAGGTTCACGAGCGGCATCTC
>Ga0214471_10004189_pt1 | contig 11139 bp, 8 predicted proteins | sample RVTome_5_FD_207665 | JGI IMG/M metagenome (GOLD analysis project Ga0214471, IMG submission 207665) | Soil microbial communities from uranium-contaminated site in the Upper Colorado River Basin, Wyoming, United States - RVT142D155 | ecosystem: Environmental > Terrestrial > Soil > Contaminated >... | reverse complement strand
CGCACATGGACACCACTGCGCCGGCGGTCGCGAGGTAGGGGCGCAAGCTCGGCACCGAGGCGAGCAGCTGCACGCCGGTCCGGCCGTTGAGCCGGGTCTGCAGTGTGGCGCGCTGGGAAGCGTTCATCAGCGGGCCGGTCACCACGATCGCCGGATACTCGGGCAAGAGCGGCAACGCGTCGAGAAAGGCCTTCAGGAGGGGGAACGCATCACCGCCCCCGCCGCCCGTGGCGAGGAGGAAGCGCTCGGGGAGCCCCAGCTCGGCCCGGATCGCGTCCCGGTCCGGCGGCGGGGAATAGTCGTCGGTCACATACCCGCAGTAGCGAACCTTGGCGGCGACCCCGGGAGAGAGTGCGTAGGCGGACCCGATGTCCAGCACCTCGCGCATGCCATAGACCAGGATCCGGTCGTAGTAGCGGTCGAGCACATCGTACACACCTTGGCGTTCCCAGTCGGCGCGGACTGCATCGGGTGCGTCCAGGATGTCACGAAGGCCGAGCACCGTGCGGGTCGGCACCCGGCGGAGCTCCTGGAGGATCGGCGCGAGCTCACCCTGGCTCCCCAGTGGGAAGTTGTCCACCAGAAAGACGTCCGGGGCGAAGCCGAGCAATGCCTCGCGGATCAGCCGTTGCCGCAGCGCGACGAGCTCGGGCAGCGGGATCCTGACGTGCGGCGGACGCATCCCTTTCGCGCCAGTCTTGGCGATGGTCGGGATCTTGACGACGTCCGCGTGCGCGGGCAGCTCGGCGAACATCGCGAGTGCCGGGGAGCCGGTGACCAGCAGGACCGAGCTGTCCGGCGCGCGCGCGGTGAGGGCGCGGGTGATGTGAAGGCAGCGCCGGACGTGGCCCAATCCGAACGTGTCGTGCGTGAAGATGGCGACTCTGAGGGCGTCACAGGCCATGGATCGCTCCGTGCTACGCAGTGGCCACCCGAGCTTCAGCGCGACGGTGGCCCGCGAGCAGCGGCGTAGCAGGCTGCCGCTCCGGGGTGAGGACCGACGCGAGCAGCGCGGGCAGTCGGGCAAGGCCGCCGACGTCGATGTGGGACCGCACTCGACGCGGCCCAGCGGCGGCGATCCACTCCGAGAGGGCAAAGGGACTCAAACGAGATGGGTCCAGCACGTCGAACGCCCCCACTGCGCCGAGGCGTTCTGCCCGGAGCAGTTGCTCCCGGCGCGGCGGGCCCCGCGGGATGATCAACGCCCGCTTGTCGAAGGAGAGCACGTCGCAGACGCTGTTGTAGCCGCCCATGGCGATCACGCTGTCCGCGCGCTGGAGCAGCGGCGCCGGCTCGGCGAGAAAGTCCACCACCTTGACCCCGGTCGTCGCGCCCAAGGCATGGATCGCGCGCCGAACGTCCGGCGGCATGAAGGGCCCGGTGACGACTACGCCGACGGCGTCGGGAGGAAGCGCCGTCTGCAGAAAGGCCTCCGCAAGCGGGCCGCCGTCCTGCCCTCCGCCCACGAGGCAGAGGACCAGCCGCCGGTCGGCCAGGCCCAGCGTCTGGAGCAGCTGCGGGACCGTGGTCGGCTCGCATTCGAGCCGGCGGCGCGAATCGAGGTAGCCGGTGTAGGTCACCTTCGCCGCGACCGACCGCGGGAACCGGCATTCCCGGACCAGATCATAGACCGCCGGGTCTCCGTACACCCAGACCGCGTCGTAATACGCCCGGATCGCCGCCACGGTGCGCCACCGGCGCCATTCCCGCCGCAACTCGTCCGGCGCTTCCAGGACGTCCCGCAACCCGAGGATGCAGCGGGTCCGCCCCCCGGCCCGCAACGCCGACAGGGCAGGCTGCAGCTCGCCGAGGGCGCCCCGGGCAAGGTGATCCACGATCAGGACGTCGGGGTCGAAGGACCGCAGGGTGGCCCGGATAGTCTCCGCGCGTAGCGCAACGACGTCCCGGAGGGGAAGCCCCAGATGCCGCGGTGCGCAGCGGCCATCGGCATCCTTACGGAGCGCCGGGAGGGTTACGCAGTCCACCCGGCCCGGCATCGGGAAGGCGCCCGCCTCGCGGGCCTCGGCCAGGAGCAGCAGGGCCGGTCGGAGCGGTGACCCCGCCAGCGCCTGCGCGATGAGCACGTGGCGACGCATGTGGCCGAGTCCGACCATCCCCGGCGAATACAGCGCGATCCGGGGCTGGTGGCCGGGCCGATCCCGGGCGAGTAGCCAGCGGCGGACCGAGGGCAGTGGGACCTCGGACGCCGAACACCCCTTCGGCTGGTTGGTCTCGGAAGCAGACATGCCGAAACGGGCCCTATCACGACCACAACGGTCGTAATGCTGGTTCGAGTCGCTGCCGGGCGCCTGACGAGCGCGACCGGGCAACATGGAGTGTGTCCGATTTCTATTGCTGGCGGCCGGGCGGACCTGGCGATGGAAAATCGCGGTAGCCCCTCAGCTCTGCGCCACCGCCTTTCGGCGGTTTTGCTCTGAGCAGCGGACAGGCGCGCAGCAGGACACGTGCCTTCGGAGCGTCGGGTGCGTAAGTAGTTGTTCCGTGTGACGGAAGCGCGGATGCGCGAAAGCACCCGACCACGGAACACGAAGCATTTCGCCAGCGATCGCTCAGTTGCCCAGTGCGGTGCCGACCCAGCGTGGCACCATCGCCACGCCCCTTCCGGAACTGCGCCAACGGTTTGCACTTGCCCCGGGCCAGGGGCATACTCGTCCCGTCAGCCATGTAGTTGGTGCCTCCGCGAGGCACCCGCGATGGACCCTCGCTGCACGGAGGATGACGAGATGCGAGCCCAACGACCCCGGGCGGACGCCCTGCTGACCCTTTTCGCCTTTCTTGCCCTTCTCGCCATCCCTCGCCCGTTCTCGCCTTCTCTCGCCCTCCTCTCGGCGCAGACCATCGACACCTCGCTCTACGCCGGGATGCGCTACCGCATGGTCGGCCCGTTCCGTGGCGGACGCTCCACCGCGGTGACCGGAATCGCGGGCAAGCCGCACACGTTCCTGATGGGCGGAACGGGCGGCGGCCTCTGGCGGACGGACGACGCGGGCCACCATTGGACCAGCCTCACCGACAAGTATTTCACCGTGGGCGCGGTCGGCGCCGTGGACGTCGCCGACTCCGATCCCAACGTGATCTACGTCGGCACCGGCTCGGCGTGCATCCGCGGCAACGTGTCCACCGGCCGCGGCCTGTGGAAATCCACCGACGGCGGCACCACCTGGCGCTTCATCGGCCTCCCCGAGAGCGGCGCCATCGGCGACATCGCCGTGCACCCGACCAACCCCGATCTCGTCTACGTGGCCGCGCTGGGGCACCCGTTCGGGAAGAACCGGGAGCGCGGCGTCTACCGGTCGAAGGACGGCGGCGCCACCTGGGAGCAGGTCTTCTTCCAGAGCGACAGCACCGGCGCCGTGGACTTCGCGATGAACCCCGCGAACCCGCGCGAGATCTACGTGGCGATGTGGCGCGCGGAGCGAAAGCCGTGGACCCTGATCAGCGGCAGCTCGGAGAGCGGCGTCTACAAGACCACCGATGGCGGCGATACCTGGACCAAGCTCGCCGGCGGCCTGCCGAGCGGCGTCGTGGGGAAGATCGGGCTCACCGTCTCGCCCGCGAACCCGAGCCGCGTGTGGGCCATCGTCGAGGCGGAGCCCGGCGGCGGGCTCTACCGCTCGGACAACCGCGGAGAAAGCTGGACTCGGGTGAGCACCGACCGCCGCATCCTGGGACGGCCCTGGTACTACCACCACGTCGAGGCCGATCCCAAGGACGAGAACAGCCTGTACGCGCTCAACGTCGACATGTTCCGCTCGGTGGACGGCGGCCGCACCTTCGAGGAGGTCCAGGTCCCGCACGGGGACGTCCACGACATCTGGATCAACCCCGAGCACCCGGAGATCTTCGCGGTCGCCGACGACGGGGGCGTGGTCGTGACAGTGAACCACGGTCGCACCTTCTCCTCGCTCTACAACCAGCCGACCGCCGAGCTGTACGACGTGGAGGTGGACAACCAGCACTCCTATCGGATCTACGGCTCCCAGCAGGACAACACCACCATCAGCGTCCGTCACAATCTGGCCGGCCACTCGCTCCGCCCCCAACAGGAGTGGTCCCACGCCTCGGGCTGCGAGACCGGTCCGGTCGCGTTGCACCGGGATCACCCGGACGTGATCTGGAGCGGCTGTTACGGCGGGGTCATCAACGTGATGGACGTCGGAAAGGACACCCGGCGTAACGTCAACCTCTACCCCGAGAACCAGGGACAGGCGCCCAAGGACCGGAAGCACCGTTTCCAGTGGGTGGCGCCGATCGTGGTGTCGCCCCACGACCCCAACACCGTCTATCACGCGTCTCAATACGTGCACCGCACTCGTGACGCCGGCCGGACCTGGGAGACCATCTCGCCCGACCTCACCACCAACAACAAGGCCTATCAGGAGTTCCCCGGCGGCCCCATTCACGCCGACAACTCAGGGGTCGAGGTCTTCAATACCGTCTTCGCGCTGGTGGTCTCGCCCCACGACGCCGGCACGCTCTGGGCCGGCAGCGACGACGGCCGAGTCCATCTCACCCGGGACGACGGGAAGACCTGGACCGACATCTCGCCCCGAGCCATGCCGGCGCTCGGCACCGTGAACCGCATCGATGTTTCGTCCCACGCGCCCGGCCGCGCCTTCGTCGCCGTCCAGCGGTACCGGATGGACGACTGGCGACCCTACATCTTCCGGACCGACGACTTCGGAGCCACCTGGACGCTCCTCACCGACGGGCGCAACGGCCTCCCCCCCGATCATCCGGTTCGCGTCGTGCGTGAAGACCCGGTGCGGCGGGGACTGCTCTACGCCGGAACCGAGTTCGGGGTCTTCGTCTCCTTCGACGACGGGGCACGGTGGCAACCGTTGCAGCTGAACCTCCCCGCGACCCCGGTCACCGACATGAAGGTGCATCGGGACGACCTGGTCCTCTCGACCCAGGGCCGGTCGTTCTGGGTGCTCGATGACCTGACTCCGCTTCGCGAGCTCGCCGCATCACCGGCGACCCGAAAGACGCGCTTGTACACGCCGCGCCGCACGGCCCGGGGCGTGATGGGCGACGTGCTGGGCGAGTTGGATCTGACCCGGCCCGACCGGCTGCCCTTCGGAGCCCTGATCCACTACGTCCTCACCGAGGACGCGCCGGAGGTAACCCTGGAGGTGCTTGACGCCGCGGGCGCCGTGGTCCGTCGCTGGAGCAGCGATTCGGCGAAGGCCGCCGAGGCGCGCCTGCCGAGGATCGCCGCCGCGAAGGGGTTCCACCGCGTGGTGTGGAATCTCACCTATCCCGGTGCGCGCCCGCCGCGGGGCGCCGCGGTCGGAGGCGGGTTCGGCGGAGGCGGCCTCGGCATCAAGGTGCCGCCGGGCGAGTACAGCGTGCGGCTCACTGCCGGCGGCGAGACCCAGATGCGGCCCTTCACAGTGACCGGCGACCCCCGCGATCCCGAGATCACCCAGGCCGACTACGACGAGCAGTTTCGTCTCGCGCGCTCGGTCCGTGATACGCTGGAAGCGCTCTACCGCGCGATCGAGTCGCTCCGGACCGTCCGCGACCAGGCGCAAGGGATCGTGGACCGCGCGAAGACCGCGAACCGACCCCTCGGCCGCCTCAGCGAGCTGAACGATTCGCTCAAGGCACGCCTGAGCGGCGTCGAAGGGGATCTGACCCAGACCCGCGCCGGCCAGGGCCTCGCGGTGCCGTCGAAGCTCGACGCGCAGTACGGCGCCCTGTTCAACTATCTCGCCGGGACGGGTGGGTACGGGCCGGGCAGCGCCGAAGGCCGGCCGACCCGAGGCGCCTACGACCGGCAGCGCGACCTGGATCCGCAGTGGTCGGTGATCCGCCAGCGGCTTGATCGGGTGCTGCGGGAAGACCTGGCGGCGTTCAACGCCGAGGTGACCCGCCTGGGGCTGGGTGGCATCCTTACCGCGCCGCCAGGGACGTGATCAGCCATGTGTCTTCCAACGGCCTCGACGAGTCCTTATAGGTATCCATCCTCGGAGGGCCCCCAATGCGATGCGTGACCCTGCTCGCCGCGATCGCCCTCGCTGCGTGCATCACATCGGACGATCCTGTGGTCACCGCGCCACAGTTCTCACACGATGCCGACCTGGTCGGAACGCCCGATCTCTCCGTGGACCAGAAGACCCTCGCCACCTCGTGGGTTGTCTACAACGAGTTCCTCGACGCGGCGTCGTGCGACGTCATCGAGGGCGGCGTGACGCCGGGCGACCATAAGACCCTCCGCTTCACCGTCAACACGCCGAACACCGGAGACGCCGACCTCTTCCTCGGCGACCCAAACGTGCACTTCGACCCGAATGGCGATGGGAACCCGTCCGACGGCGACGGGCTGTTCGAGCTGGCCACCTGCCACAATCACTACCACTTCCGGCACTACGCCACGTACGAGCTGATTCCCGTTCTCCCCGACGGCTCCGAGGGCGCGCCGGTGGAGTCCGCCAAGCGCGGCTTCTGCATGATCGACGTGGCACCCTTCAATACCCCCGGCCTGCAGCCCAAGGCCTGGGTGTACCGTAGCTGCGGGCGTATCGGGATCCCGGGCAACCAGGGGATCGCCACCGGGTGGGCGGACCAGTACTACAAGTGGCTCCAGGGGCAGTACTTCGTGATCGACGGCTTGCCCACGGGTCCCTATCTGATCCGGATCCACGTGAACCCGCCGTTCGTACCCGCGGCCGGCGAGCCGTGTCCGCACACCGATCCCGCCGGCTTCTGCCACCAGCTGCTCGAGAGCGACTACGGCAACAACGTGTCCGAGGTGCTGATCACCATTCCCGATCGCACCGGCAAGACCGGATACGGGCCGGGGGGCGGGAACGCGCCACCGGCCAACGCCAACGCGATCGACGACGAGAAGCGGCCGACCGGGTAGGGGCCGGATTCATCCGGCCCGAGGCACCAGAGCGATCGCGCGGAGCGGCCCGCCCGAGCCGCCCTTGATCTTGATCGGCAGTGCTACTACGACCGCCCCGGTCGGCGGGAGACGATCGAGGTTCGTCAGGTTTTCGAACCCGGGGACGCCGGCAGCCGCGGCAGCTCGGTGGACGTCGAAATCGGTCGAGGGACCGTAGTCGATCGACGCCGCGTCCACGCCCAGCGCCGCGACCCTGCGTTCCTCCACCAGCAACCGCGCCGCCTCCACCCCGTAGCTCGGGAAGTGGAGCTTGCTCGCGTCGCCTGGTGTATCGTCGCCGAGGTACGCCTTCGCGTCGGGCCACCGGCTGCTCCAGCCGGTCCGCAGCAGCACGATCACCCCCGCGGGAATCGGCCCATGCTCGGCCTCGAATGCCTGGATGTCCTCGGGCGTGAGTCGGTAGTCCGGATCGCTCGCCGCCTTGGTCGAGATATCGATCACCACCGCCGGAGCCACCAGCCGCTCGAGCCCGACGCGGTCCACGCTCGCGCCGCCCTGCTGAAAGTGCATCGGTGCGTCGATGTGAGTGCCCCCGTGCTCCGGCGTGGCAAAGGCGAAGGCCGAATAGAAGTACCCGCTCGGTGTCGCGCCGAACACGAGCGTATCGAGCTTGAACCGGGTCGGTGAGGTCGGCCAGAAGATGGTCTGGTCACCGAGCGCGTGAGTCAGGTCGACCAGCTCGACACGCGTAAGATCGACTGGTGGCCCGGCGGCCGGAGAGGCACACCCCACCGCAGCCAGTAAGACCACAGAGCGCCGCATATCAACCTCCTTCTCGCCTTTCTCGCCCTTCTCGCCCTTCTCGCCCTTCTCGCCCTGCTCGCCCTGCTCGCCCTGAGCTAGTTCCCTGACATCCGCTTCGCGATGGCTTCGCCCGCTGCCACCAGGTCGGCCAGCGCGCGAAAGTCATGGAGCCGGCCCGCCGATCTGCGGAACCCCGTCCACCAGGTTCCCCGAGCCAACAACACGCGGCCCCACCAGCGTGCCGCCCTCGATTGAGATCCGCGCCGAGTCCAGCCACTCGATCCTGCTCCACATGTCGCGGATCCCGGTGATCCCGTTGGCGACCAGCAACGGCAGGAACAGCTGCTGGAGCCCGGGCCACACCGCGTGCACGTGCATGTCCCAGAGCCCGGGGATCAAGAAGCGACCTCGGCCCTCGATCGTTCGCGCCCCGGCCGGCAGCTGGACTTGGCCGCGTCTGCCGACTCGCACGATCCGGTCCCCCTCGACCAGGACGGTCTGGTCTGCTTCGACTCGCCCCCGCGCCACATCCACGACCGACACCCCGACGAACGCGATCGGAGCCCCCTCCGCCCCCAGGGGGAAAGAGGCGACAGACGGGAGCGCCAGGGCCACGACGATTCGATGCCGTATGTTCACCCACCTTTTTCGCCCTTCTCGCCCTTCTCGCCCTTCTCGCCTTTCTCGCCCTTCCTCGCCCTCTCTCGCCCTTCACCTCGGCAGTCTATCCGTCATGTCCGCCACCACATAGGCCATCACCGCCATGGCCGCGACGTTCATCGCGACCTCACGCGGATTCAGCTTGTCCACCGTGTCGGCGTGGGTGTGGTGGTACCAGAAGTAGCGCGTCCCGTCCACGACGTGGCTCATCCCGGGGACCCCTGCCTGCATGATCGGTCCGATGTCTGCTCCGCCACCACCGGCGAGGAGGCTGTCGGCCCCGATAGGAGCGAGGAGCCGAACGACCTGTCTGAGCAGGGCCCTGGCTGAGTCCGACCCCGAGAAGCCGAAGCCCACCGGCTCGAACACGCCGCCGTCCGACTCGATTGCCAGGACATGGCGCTCGAGCTGCGCCGCGTGCCGCTCGCGATAGGCCCGCCCGCCGCCGATGCCGTTTTCCTCGTTGGTCCACCCCACCACTCGGATCGTCCGCCGGGGACGCAGTCCCAGCTCCTTGAGGAGGCGGATCGCCTCCCACGCGATCACCACCCCGCCGGCGTCATCCATCGCGCCGGTGCCCACGTCCCAGGAGTCGATGTGGCCACCCATCACCACAACCTCGTTCGGCCGCTCGGACCCGACCAGCTCGCCCACCACGTTCCGCGACTCCACATCCGGCAGCGTCGCCGCCGCCATCCGCAATCGGACCGTGATGCGCTCGCCCCGATCCTGCATCCGATGGAGCATCATCGCGTCTTCCACCGTGATCGCGGCTGCAGGAATCCGCACCACAGCGGAGTCGTAGCCCATGCTGCCGGTATGCGGCGTCCGGAGCGAGACCGGGGTGACGCTCCGGAGGAGCACCGCCACTGCGCCTGCCTTTGCCGCCTCCACTGCACCGGTGTACCGGTATCGCACGGTCGCGCCGTAATTGGTAAACGGGGCGTCGAACAGCACGATCCGCCCCTGCGCGTCCGCAGCATGAGCACGAAGGTCGTCGAAGCTCGAGACCACCAACACCTGGGCCGTGATCCCCTCGGGCGCCGTGCCGATGCTTCCGCCCAGGCCGAGCATGGGCAGCGGCACGGCACGAGGGCTCACCAGTTCGGCGGACTCCGCTCCCCGCACCCAATGCGCCACCCTCACCGGCTCGCCCCGAACGCTGTCGAGGCCCTCCTTCGCCATCTCGGCAAGCACCCAGTCGATCGCGCGCTCAAGGGACTCTGACCCGCTGAACCGATGGCCGAACCGGTCGGTGAGCACCGCGAGCTTGTTCCATGCGGCGCTGTCCCGGAGCGCGGCCGCGATGATTCGCTCGGCGGCGGGCCGATAACGATCGGTCAGCGACTGGGCGTGGGCCCTCTGGCTCGCCGCGGCCACAGCGAGCGCTGCAAGAAGGGTCATCGCGAGGCCCCGAAGGGGCCATGGCGATCTCTCAGCGCCCATGATAGCCATGGAGGTCGTTGTACCTTGATCGCTGCTCGGGGGTGAGAGCTGCCGAGACCTCGAGGTGTGCCTGGAGATGAATCGTGCGGAGCTGTCCCTGTAGCGTCCCGATCTCGCTCGTCAGCGACGCGAGTCGCTCCGGCGTGATGGCCTTCCCGGCGAACGCGGAAAGCGCCTTGATCTCCCTGTTCTGCAGATTGGCGTAGGGGGAATGGTGCTCAGCCTGCGCCGCGGCCCGGCCCGGTAGGGTGACCGCGAGCAGTACTGTGAGCAGAATTGGAATCATGTCCGGTCTCCGCGGGTTGTATGGGCGGGATTCATCCCGCCCGGGGACCGGAACTTAAGCGGCCCGCAGGCCCTGACGCCCGTCTCGTCCTTCTCGCCCCTTCTCGCCCTCTCTCGACCGGCGGGGACGGGGCGGGACGCGGTTCAAGGTCACCACCGCACCCAGTAATACCACCGTCGCGAGCGCGATCCGCGGCGTGATGCGCTCGTTCCCCAGAAGCGCCCCGATCGTGAGCGCGACGACTGGGTTCACGTAGGCGTAAGTCGCCACCCGGGCGGGCTGAGTCACCCGCATCAACCAAACGTATGCGCTGTAGGCCAGGACCGAGCCGAAAACCGCGAGGTAGCCGACCGCAAGCCAGGTCCGGAGGGTGACCGCGGACGCGGCGAACCCGCCCATCTCGCCGGTCAGGAGCGCGACCAGCAAGAACGCGACGCCCGCGACCACCATTTGCAGGGCCGCCAGGAGCGTCGCCGGCCCCGGCGCCTGCCCCGCCCTGGAGTAGAGCGAGCCGATGGCCCAGGAGACCGACCCGACCACCAGGATCAGCGCTTCGAACGGCGGCACCCCAACCCCACCCAGCGCCGCCGCCGGGTTGACCAGGAGCACGATGCCGAGCGTGCCGGCGGCGAGGCCGATGAACACGGCGGGGCCGGGACGACGGCCACCTGGCCGCAGCCAGTCGAGGAGCACCATCCAGATGGGCACCGTGGTCACCATCAGCGCCACCAGGCCGGTTGGGGCGCGTCGCTCGGCAAGGATCACCGCGCCGTTCCCCAGGAGCAGCATCAGCATCCCGGTGACCGCCGCCGCCTTCCAGTGGGCTGCCGTGATGGGGCCCAGGCGGGCCACCCGGGTGTACGCCAGCAGCATCGCCCCGGCCAGCGTGAATCGAATCCCGCCCAGGAGAAACGGCGGCATCGAGTCCAGGCCGACCTTGATCGCCCAGTAGGTGGACCCCCAGACCAGGTAGATCAGTCCAAAGGCCACGATGAGGGCCGCGGTCTTGGGGCGCCTGGTTCCGTCCATCATTCCACTCCAACTATGAGGATCCGTACCTCGGCTACCT
>Ga0214471_10004186_pt1 | contig 11144 bp, 8 predicted proteins | sample RVTome_5_FD_207665 | JGI IMG/M metagenome (GOLD analysis project Ga0214471, IMG submission 207665) | Soil microbial communities from uranium-contaminated site in the Upper Colorado River Basin, Wyoming, United States - RVT142D155 | ecosystem: Environmental > Terrestrial > Soil > Contaminated >... | reverse complement strand
CGGTCGAGGTGGAGAAGATCGTGGTCGACGAGTCGGTGCGCAGGGTGCTGCTCACCGACGGCATCGAACTCGGTTGCCACGCCCTGGTGATCGCCACAGGGATGACGATCCGCCACCTCGACGTTCCGGGCCACGAGCGCCTGGTCGGCGCCGGCGTGTACTACGGAGCCGCCCCGTCCGAGGCCGCCGAGTACCGCGACGGCCACGTCTTCGTCGTAGGCGGCGCCAACTCCGCCGGCCAGGCCGCGATGATGCTCTCGCGCCATGCCGGGTCGGTGACGATCGTGGTGCGCGGCTCGTCGCTCGAGGCCGGCATGTCGCAATACCTGGTGGACCAGGTGCGGTCCCAGCCCAACATCGACGTTCGCCTCGCCAGCCAGGTGGCATCGGTCCACGGCGAGTCCCGGCTGGAGCGGGTGGTGCTGCGCGACGTGGAGACCGGCGCCGAGGAGGACGTGGAGACCAACGGCCTCTTCATCTTCATCGGGGCCCGGCCCCACTCCGACTTCGTGGCCGGGGTCGTCGCCCGCGATCCCCGCGGATTCATCCTGACCGGCCCGGACGTCCAACTGGCCGATGAGCTGCCGGCGCCATGGCCGTTGCAGCGCGACCCGTTCCTGCTGGAGACGAGCGTCCCCGGCATCTTCGCCGCAGGCGACGTCCGGGCCGGAGTGGTGCGCAGAGTGGCCTCGGCGGTCGGCCAGGGTGCCGTGTGCGTCAGCTTCGTGCACCGCTACCTCGAGACCGTGTGAGCGCCGATCCCCGACTCGGCGCGGTGTGGCTCTTCGCGGGGCTCGCCGCCGAGGACCTCGAACGGCTGAGCGAGGGCGTCGGCGAGGTCCGCCTGGCGCCTGGCGAGACCTTGTTCAGTGAGGGGGAGCTCGGCGACACCGCCTACGTCGTCGCCGATGGCGAGGTCGAGATCCTCAAGACCTCGGGACGGCGCGAACTGCTACTCGGCTTGGGGAGCGCCGGGGCGGTCGTCGGCGAGATGGCGCTGCTGCGCCACGCCCCCCGTTCGGCCAGCGTGCGGGCCCGAGGCGCGGCGACCCTGTTGTCGATCCCCAACGCGACGCTCGACGGCGTGCTCCAGGCGAGCCCGACGGCGTGGCGCAACATGCTCGACGTGGTCCTGGACCGGTGGCGCAGCAACGAGGCCCGGCTCAGGCAGAACGAGCGCATGGCTCAACTCGGCACGCTGACCGCAGGCCTGGCTCACGAGCTGAACAACCCGGCAGCCGCGGTTGCCCGCGGCGTCACCCACCTGCGGGCCGAGGTGGCCGCCCAGAACGCCGCCTTCGCAGCTGCGGTGGCGGCGACCGGCACCGACCTGCGTGAGGAGCTCGACGCCCTGCTGGCGGAGGTGTCGGGTCGTGCCGGGCGCCCGAACCCGGCCGACGCCGTGACCCGGGCCGACCAAGAGGCGGGCGTGGAGCTTTGGCTGGGGTCCCATGACGTGTCCCGACCCTGGGAGCGGGCACCAGTGCTGGTCGACGCCGGGATCGACGCCGAGCGCCTCGACGACGTCGCCGCCGCGTTCCCGGGCGAGGCGCTCGAGGCCGTCGTGGCCGCGATGTGCACGGTGGCCGTCGTCGGAACGTTGCTGCGCGAGGTCGAGGAGGGCGCCGCCAGGCTGTCGGCCATCGTGAAGGCGCTGAAGTCCTACTCGTACCTCGACCAGGCCCCGGTGCAGGATGTCGACCTCACCTTGGGACTCGACGACACGCTGCTGATCCTCAAGCGCAAGACCGAGGGCATCACCATCGATCGCCGCTACGACCCCGCCCTCCCCCACATCGAGGCGTACGGGTCGGAGCTCAACCAGGTGTGGACCAACCTCATCGACAACGCCGCCGACGCCATCGCAGGTAGCGGACGCACCGGCGGCCGCATCGAGGTGCGGGCGTTCCCCGTCGCCGACGGCGTCGTTGTCGAGGTCGAGGACAACGGGCCCGGGATCCCCGACGACGTGTTGCCGAGGATCTTCGACGCCTTCTTCACAACCAAGCCGCCCGGCTCCGGCACCGGCCTCGGGCTGGAGATCACCCAGGGCATCGTGTTCGAGCGCCACGGCGGCGAGATCACGGTCCAATCCGAGCCGGGCCGCACCGTGTTCCGGGTCGAGCTCCCCCTCCGCCCACCGAAATGAACGAGTAGCGACCAGCGAATGCGCGGATCACCCTCGGCGCACCGCGAAAGCGGTACCGAGTTGAACCCGATCCGCTGGTTCGCACCGACACCACGTACCGGCGGCGGCGCCGCGTCGCGCTACTCGCTACCCGTGGACCGCCAGGACATCGCTACTCAGCATGCCATGGGTCGGATACGCCGCCCTGAGATCGTGAACAGGCGCTGGGGTGCTCGAAGTCTTCGGACAGCTGAGTATCGCCGGCGCAACCCCGTGGGGCGCGGCAGGAGGCTGATGGCCAAGGTTGAGCGCGCTCGTGCGACCGGCCGCAGTGCCTAATCACGAATCAGCGGCAGCCGCAGCTCGAAGCAGCTCTCGCCCGCCTCGGTGCGGCGGTACGTGAGGTCGCCGCGCATGAGCCGGGCGAGTTGGCGCGAGATCGCCAGGCCGAGCCCCAGCGACTTGGTCATGCCGGTGCGGTGATGCACGGTCTCGTAGCGCTCGAAGATCCTGTCCCGGTCCCCCTCGTCGATGCCGGCGCCGTCGTCGACGACGTCCACCACCACGTGCTCGTGCTCGACGCCGACGTTGACTCTCACGGTCGGGCCTCCGTAGCGGGCGGCGTTGGTCAGCAGGTTGCGCAGCACCTGGCGAACCCGGCCCTCGTCGGCCAAGGCCACCACTTCGCTCCCGCTGACCGCGACCGGGTACAGGCTCGGGATCGTCTCCAGCGCATGGTTCACCTGCTCGAGGATCCGCACCGGCTCGGCCCGCACCAGGATGTTGGTGAACTCCGCGCGGGCGGCCACCAGGAGGTCCTCGACGATGTTGGTCAGGTCGGCGGCGTGCTCGTAGATCGTCCGCGCCAACTCGTCGTCGCTCACCTCCGACGTCTCACCCCGCATCAGCATGTCGGCGAAGCCGAGCACGGCGGTGAGCGGTGTCCGCAACTCATGGCTCACGGATGCCAGGAACTCGTCCTTCTCCGCGACCAGCGTCTCGAGCCTCTCGTTCGCGGCCTGGAGCGGGGTGACATCGACGACCTGGGCGACATGAGCGGCGTTGGAGCCCGCCAGCACCGAGATGCCGACCTGGGTCGCCACCGGGTAGCCCCCGGCACCGATGAGGTGAACGCTGATGGGGCCTACACCTGCGGCGTACACCGGGTCGGCGAGGATCACGGCGGCATTGGGCGATTGCGACATGTCGACGAACGAGTGCAGCGTCCTGCGCCGCAGCGACCCCAGGTCCAGACCGGTGAGCGTCACGAGCGCCCGGTTGGCGTCGATGATGGCGCCGTCGGCCCGCAGCAGCGCCATACCCACCGGGGCACCGTCGAACGCGCTGCGGAAGAGGCGCTCCGCCAGCACGACCTCCTGCTGGATGCGCCACCGCTCAAGGGCGTACCGGATGGTGCGATCGAGGCTGTCGCGCTCGTAGCGGCCCTTGGGGAGGTAGTCGGAGGCACCGGCGGCAATCGCCATGCGTTCGATCGCCGGGTCACGCGAGCCCGTCAGGATGATCACCGGCCGGTCGAATCCGCGTGCCCTGACCCGCTGCAGCAACTCGAGGCCCTGCTCGGTGCCGAGGTAGTGGTCGAGCAGGTAGACGTCGTGCGCCTGCTCGATGAGTCGGCGTTCCCCCTCCTCCGAGGTGCCGACCCACTGCACGTCGTAGCTCGTGTCCCGGGCACGGGTGAGCAGCCGGTCGACGAGCCGGAACTCGTCGATGTCGTCGTCGATGAGCAGCACCGACACGGTCTCGGGCGGCACGGCCTTGGCCGCCGCCACCGTCATCAGGCCTCGACCTCGGCCACCGGGCCACCGTCGACCGCGGTCACCGCGTCGAACATGCCGGCCAGTGCCAGCAGCATCGGCCGCGCCCACACCTGCAACGCGCTCACCTGTGCCGCACTCAGCGCCAGACCGGTCGGTCCTGCGACGTCATCGTCGCGAGGACTCGCCGACCCGGCTGCTCGATCCGCTTCTGCGCCGGATGCGTCTTCTCCGTTGCGCGAGGTCACTTTCCGGCCCACCAGCAGCACGGCCCGGCCCGATCGACGGCGGGATCGATCATTCACGACGGAGGCATGAACCCAGGCGGCAAGCGTCGCCGCGCCGGGGTCGGCTGTGACCTCGCACTCCGCAAAGCCGCCCGCCTCGGAATGAGGAGGTGTCGGGGTCGCCGACCGGTGGATGCGCTCCAGCGCGTTGGAACCCAACAACTCGGCTTCCTCATGATCCATCATGCGACACCAGGCTGGGTTACAGGCAAGCAAGAGATCGTTCTGATCAACCAGCGCCATACCGATTTCGGCCGAATCGAAGATTTCCTTGAGCAGCCGCCGGTGGGCTCCGCGCGCCTTGTTGGCATGGTGTCGCTCGACGGCGTACCGCACCGACCGTTCGAGCACCCGCGGCGTGATGCCTTTCCTGGTGAGCACGTCCGCCGCCCCGGCCCCGCGGGCGTCGTGCTCCGAGCGATGGTCCCACCGGTCGTCGAGCAGGATGATCGAGGTGTCGACGCCGGACCGCGCGGCAACGTGCAGCAACTCGAGGCCGCTGCTGGGTCCAAGGTTGCGCGCGACGAGCGCGACCTCGTAGCCGCCCGCCGCCAGTTCGTCGCGCGCCACGTCGACATCGGTCACCCAGGTCGTGGCATATCCCCTGGACGCCACACGTTTGAGGGCGTGGTCGACGAGCAGGTACTCGTCCTCGTCGCCCGTGACGATGAGGACGCCGATCAGGCTCCCCTCCACCGTCGGACCTCGATTCTCCCCACCACTGCGCAACGGATCAGAAATGGTACAGGAACACCGGCTCGTTGTGATGCAATCTGGGTCGGGTCGGACGAGGACGCAAGACCCCGACGCCACGCTTGTCTCGGGTCGCCCGATGCGGCTCGCCACGTCCTCATGCCTTAGGCTGGTCCGGCCGGGCGCAGTCCTCAACCCTCCCCGGTACCGGGCCGGGAGGTCCTCGAATGGCGGACTACGTCTTCGAAGTATTCGTGGCGGGAGCGTCCGAGCGCTCCCGCAAGGCGGTGTCCGTGCTCACCGACGTGTGCGAGCGCGAGCTCCCCGGCCGGTACCACATCTCCGTCATCGACGTCCTCGAGTACCCCGAGAGAGCCGAACACAGCCGGGTGTTCGCGACACCGACCGTCATCAAGCTCACGCCGCCCCCCGGCCGGCGCATCATCGGCGACCTGACGCAGTCCGACAAGATCCGGGTTGGGCTCGACCTGCGGCCGGCCGAGTCTGCTTGAGCCGTGATGACGAGCCGGGGCGACGGCCGCCGCAACGAGCGATCAGCGAACGGCACGCAGGTGCGGATCGCGCTTGCCCTTGGCGAGGTCCTCGAAGTCGAAGACGGTGCGGCCCTCGGTCTGGCGTTTGAGAAGGGCGCCGGCCTGTTCGGGAGCCAACGGGCGGGCGAAGTAGAAACCCTGGCCGACGGTGCAGCCCAGGTCGCGCAGTCGCTCGAGCTGCTCATGGGTCTCGATCCCTTCGACGATCGTCTGCAGCCCGAGCGCCTGGCCCAAACCCACGATCGTCGAGATGAACGGGGACGAGCCGTCCTGGTCGGCAAGTGAATCGACGAAGAGCTTGTCGATCTTCAGCACGTCGACGGGGAGGCGGTGCAGCGACGCCAACGACGAGTAGCCGGTGCCGAAGTCGTCGATGGCGAGCCGCACACCGAGGCTGCGCAGCTCGTCGAGGCGGGAGGGCGCGGTGCGCATCATGGCCGTCTCGGTGATCTCCAGCACCACCAGACCCGGGTCGACGTCGAGGTCGCTCAGCGCCCGGGCCACCTCGCCGACGAGATGCGGGTCCTCGAGCTGCTTGGCGGAGAGGTTGACCGTCACCTCGAAGTCCCCGGGGTCGGTGCCCAGCAGCTCCTGCCAGGTCCGCAGCCACCGCATCGCCTCGCCGAGTACCCAGCGACCCACGGCGTGGATGAGGCCGGTCTCCTCGGCGAAGGGCACGAACACGGCGGGGTTCAGCCACCCCTTCAGCGAGTGTTCCCATCGCACCAGCGCCTCGAAGCCGCGAATCGAGCCCGTGTTGAGGTCGACGATGGGCTGGAACAGCAGGCGCAGCTCGTCCTTGTCGATGGCGGCGGCGAGGTCGGCGCGCAGCTGGAGCTGTGCGATGACCTCGGCGTGCATGCTGGCCTCGAACAGCTTGAACGTGCCCTTGCCGTCCTTCTTGGCGGAGTACATGGCGGCGTCGGCGTCGCGCAGCACCTGGGTGGCGGTGTCGCCGTAGGCGCCGAAGGCGATACCGATGCTGGCATTGGCGCTGAGCTGGCGCCCGGCGATCCAGAACGAAGCCTCGAGGCCTTCGAGCACCCGCTGCGCGATGGCGGTCGCCTCGGTGGCGCCGTCGATGTCCTCGAGCAGCACACCGAACTCGTCACCGCCGAGCCGGGCGATGGTGTCCTCGGGCCGGCAGTGGCCCCGCAGCCGGTTGCTGACCGCCTGGAGCAGCTCGTCGCCCGCCGCATGACCCAGGCTGTCGTTCACGTTCTTGAAGTCGTCGAGGTCGAGGAACAGCACGGCGACCTGGCCCCGTGTACGGCGGGTGCGCTGGATGCCGTGAAACACCCGCTCCGAGAAGAGCGTGCGGTTGGCGAGCCCGGTGAGCCCGTCGTGGAGTGCCTGGTGACGCAACTCCTCCTTCAACTCGGTGAGCTCTGCGAGGGAGTCCTCGAGCCGCCCGTTCTCGACGGCGACGCCCACCTGACCGGCGAGCGTGGCCAGCAGCTCGAGATCGGCCTCCTCGAACACGCCCGACTCCCGCAGGTTGTTGGCGACGACCATGACGCCGGTCGGCTCTTCACCGAGGGCGATCGGGGCAACCATCGCCGCCGCAATGGGGAGGCGCCGGTCGCCCGCCGACGACGCCAGCGACCCCGTGCGAGTGATGATGAACGGCTTGCGCTCCTGGACGGCCTGGTCCCACACCATCTTCCAGCGGTCGAGGCTGACGGGATCCATCGCCGACTGGTGGTCGCCGGGCCCGGAGATGGCGCGGTAGGCGTGGCGCTCGGCTCCGAGCAGCAACACGATCTCGCAGAACTCGGCGTCGAACATCTCCTTGGCGTGTGACGCCGCCGCCAGCAGCGACATCTCCACCTGGGGCGAGGCGTGCAGGTCGCGCGTGGCTTCGTAGAGCGCCTTGAGGCGGGCCCGTTCGTGGCGGGACGACGCATAGGTTCGGTAGACGGCGAACAGCACGAGCACCGGGATCAGGCCGAACACCCCGGTGAGGCGCGACTCGAACAGGGCGTGGACCACCAGCATCCCGAGCACGGCGTTCAGCGTCGTGACGATCGAAGCGAAACCGAAGGCCTCCAGGCTCTCACGGCCGGTGCGCCCGGCGTGCACGAGATGGCCGACCACGTGGCCGGTGACGTGGGCCACGGCAAGCGCCCCGAGGGTGGCCGACACCACGATCAGCCAGCCGATCGGGCCGAGCAGGTCGGCCTCGACCGGTGCTGCCCGAGCGAAGATGGCGAGGGCGGCCGCCGCCTGGGCGGTGCGCTGGGCCACCAGGAAGAAGAGCAGCACGATCGGCTGGCTCCTGCGGGTCCATGCGAAGATGACAGCAGCAATCGCCTGGGCGGCCATGAGCCGGACCGGCGACACTGCGAACAGGCCGACGACCATTGGGGCGGCGGACATCGACAGCGTGTGGACGTCACGGCCGAAGCGGAGGTGGACCACGAGCCACTCAGCCAGGCCCAAAGCGACGACCAACGTCCACCACGGGATGGGGGGTTGCAGCCTGGCCGGGGTCGTCGACAGCCACCAGCCCACTCCACCGGCTCCCGCAATGCAGGCCACCCCGATGAAGAACGTCCGCGCCGAACCCGGCACGCCGGGACGTGCCTTCTTCAGCTTGCGAGCGGATGTGGTTGCGCTTCCCGTTGGAGCCACGGGATTCCTACCTGTCGTCGATTGCTTGCAGGAAGTACTGATTGACTATCGGCGGGACTAGCCCCACCTGAACCCTTCCAATGCAGCCCATGACGGGTCTTCGGTCGGGCCTCGCAACCGGTCGGAGGCCGTGCACCGGGCACGCGTGCCTTGCGACGTGAGACGAGTCTCTTGACCCCGTGTCGAGGGTGCCTACCACCCATGTGAAGAAGGCGGACCACGGCGAGGAAGGCGGTGTTGCCGCCCAGATTGAAGGCAGCACCGTCCGCCACGGACGCAACGCCGTCGAGGACGTACCAGGTCATCAGCCCCGACGAGCGGGCCGTGGGCCAACGCCGGGTGTGGCGCGCCACGAGGGATGCGCGGCGGGCAAACGGCGACGGTGTTCTCGGTGCTGCGGGACTCAGCCTGTATCCACCGGTCCAGGGAGGTGCTTCGGCCGACGGCCCTTGTCCCGCCGGGGATGCTGCCCTGAGGCGACGAGCACTGAACGGTCCAATGGCGAATCGGCCGAAGCGCCAATCCGAGCGGTGGATGCAGACTCAGCCGCCCTCGGCACGCGCGGTCGGTCGCGTAGACTAGTAAGACCTGATCTATCAGACTATGTTGGTCTGATGCGGACGGTGTCCATCTCCGAGCTGAAGGCTCACCTGTCGCGGTACGTTCGCGAGGTACGGCGGGGCGGGGAGATCCAGGTGCTGCATCGGGGCGTCCCGGTGGCACGGCTCGGTGGGCTGCGCCCGGCAGGGCCCGACGACGATCACCTGCTGCGCCTGGTGAGCGCGGGTGTGGTGCGCCCGGCGGAGAGTGGCAGCCGGAATGCCCTGGAGCTGCCACCTCTCGAACTGCCCGTCACGCTCGGAGACGCCCTCCGCGACGATCGAGCCGACCGTCTGTGAGGTACTGGGACGCCTCGGCGCTCGTGCCCGTCGTGGTCGCCGAGGCGTCGACCGAGCAGATGAGGGCGTTGCTGGCCGACGACGGCCGCATCGTCACCTGGGCGTGGACTCTGGTCGAGATCACAAGCGCCGTCGAGCGCCGAGCACGCGACGGTCTTCTCACCCGCGCCCAACGACGCGCCACCCTCGACCGGTTCGCCGCCTTCGCCGAGACGTGGGACGAGGTCACCGACCTCCTGGCAATGCGACGCCGTGCCGTGGCGCTCCTCGCCCGCCATCCCCTGCGTGCTGCCGACGCCGCCCAACTCGCCGCCGCCACACTGGTGGCCGACAACGCGCCAACCGGCCTCGGCTTCGTGTGCCTCGACGCCGGTCTCGCCGAGGCAGCCGACCGGGAAGGGCTGCGAGTGCTACCGGAGACGCCGTGAGCGGCGCCGGCAATCGGCCTGCGGGCGGCGTCGACCGCAACCAACGGTGAGACGAACCACGGAAGGCCATCAACGACCGAGCGCCCACCTCGATTCGCCCATCCCTGGTTACGCCTGCCACACCCGGACCTTGGCACCAGAATGCGAACGTGAATTCGCCGAAGTGCCTGTCGACCGGCAAACGGTCGGCGTGTCCCCGATGGATTGACGATTTTGCAGGCGTCGCCGGAGTGGTCGCCGTCGGCCTGCTGCTCGCCAGCTGCTCGGCACCAGCCCGGACCGAGGTGACCGAGTCCGGGTCAGCTATGCCGGCCGGCTGGGAGCGGCTGGGCGATCGCCCGGCGCCGCTGGTCACGGGTGCCGCCCTCGCGGTTGGCGACGGTGCGATCTTCGTGTGGGGAGGGGAGGAATCGTGGGGAACGGGGACCCCGACGGCGGGCGGCGCCATCCTTCGATCGAGCGCCGAGGAGTGGGTGGAGGCATCGCCGGCGCCACTTCCGCCCATGAGTAACCCGGTGGCCGTGTGTACGGACGACAGGGTCCTGGTGTGCTGCGGCGACGGGCGTGGTGCCGCCAACGGACTGGCCTCGTACGAGGCCGATCGCGACGAGTGGACCGAGGGCGCGGCGCCGCCTGTCGCTTCGCCCAACGCGGTGGAGGCGGTGTGGACCGGCACCGAGATGCTGGTGCTCGTGGGGAGCGAAGCGCTGCTGGCGAGCTATGCGCCTGCCGCCGACCGGTGGGTGGAGCGCGCCAAACCGCCTTACGTGTCTGTGTCCGGATTCGAGGTTGCTTGGACCGGAAACATCCTGATCGCCTGGCCGCGGTTTGACCGCGAAACCAGACTACCGCTGCTGTACGACCCCGGCAGCGACTCGTGGGACGAGATGGACGTGCCCCCAGAACTGGCGGACATCGACACCCCGGCGCTGGTGTGGACCGGCTCGCAGCTCCTGGCATGGGGAGTCGGAATCCGAGCACCTTCCACCCAGATCGGCGCCATCTGGAGCCCGGAAGATGGCTGGAGCGTCATGCCTCCCGCCCCACTCCCCCTGGTCGACTGGCACGAAGGCACGCCGGGCAGCCAACAGATGGTGTGGACCGGGTCTGAGGTGGTCGTGTGGGTGGGCGCCCTCGACGACGAGCCGTACGACCATGTGATCCCCATCCTCGGATTCGATCCGACCACCGGCAGCTGGCAGGAGCACGCTCCATTCACGATGTACCACGAGAACCTCGTGGCGTGGGAAATGGTTGCCACCAACGAGGGTCTGGTACTGCTCACCAACTCGGGCGACTACGTACTGCGGACGCCGTGACGCGCTGAGCCGTCGTCGCCCGCTCGCCGCCGGCCCGATTCTTCTCTGTGGCCGGGCCCACCGGCTCGTCGCGAATTTGTCACACCCGCGTTGCATGATGCGGGGATGGGATTGGATCACATCGAAGGTGCCGTCGAGGTCCTCGAGGCCGCTGTTCAGGAGCTGGACGCTGACCGTATGGACCCGGGGTTGACGCATCGGCTGCTGGGCTTGTTCACCCGGGGCGAGCGGGCCTGTGCCGGGGCGGCGGCGGTGCTGGCTCGCCGCATCGGTGACCCCAGGGTGGTGGCCCGTCAACAGGGAACCTCGATGGGCAAAGCCCGCGCCATCGTCGACCTGTCGGAGCGGATCGCCGACACCCCGGCATTGGAGGCTGCGGTGCGCGGCGGTGAGGTGTCGTTGGATCAGGCGACTGAGATCGCCAAGG
>Ga0214471_10004184_pt1 | contig 11148 bp, 14 predicted proteins | sample RVTome_5_FD_207665 | JGI IMG/M metagenome (GOLD analysis project Ga0214471, IMG submission 207665) | Soil microbial communities from uranium-contaminated site in the Upper Colorado River Basin, Wyoming, United States - RVT142D155 | ecosystem: Environmental > Terrestrial > Soil > Contaminated >... | reverse complement strand
CGCGAGTGCCGCTGTCTGTCCCATCATCAGCCCCCGATATGCCCATGAGGTATTACCGACAGGATCGCGAGCGGTAGCGGCTCGACCTGCCTCACGCAAAACCGCCCCGTTTCCTGCCATGTCGATTTGATGCCGATCTCGATCAGTCCTGTCCGGAACGGCACGGTATCGCTATCGACATCGATCTCCGGCTGAAGCTCATAGAGTTGCGTGTTGCCCGCCTCGTCGAGTTCGAACGACGGCCCGGCAAACACGCCGCGCGAGGATTCGACCAACATCGAGACGCCGACCATGTTTTTCTTCTTGTCGCGGAGCTGTTCGCCGTTGACGTCCATGTCGAGCGTCTCGAAATCGGCCATGATCCCGAGGCCGGCGTGAATCACGACATACGGATTAGCGAGAGACACCACGCCGGCCGTAACCGTGATCGTCGTATAGTCGGCGTTGTTCGGGCTTGCGATGACGTGCCCGTCAGCGAATACCGCAACATCCTTGCCTTCGAGATGGTCAGCGCCAGATAGCTGATCGACGCCCTTGCCCCAGGTCGCGAGCGCTACGTCGCGCAATAGCGCCGGCACGGTCTCTATCGCGAAGCCTTTGACGTGCGTAGAATCCGTGTATTCGCTGATGATGATCGTCACTTCATGCCGCTCGCCGTCGCCGTCGACGGTGTAGATCACGATCGAGTTACCGGGGTCGCCCGCGACGAAAAATCCCGCACTCGCCTCGATCGTTAGTTCGTCCTCGTATGTCCAATCGGTAGCAGTCGAGACCTCCATCGTCGTAGCGCCGATGTTCCACCCGTTGTAAGTCAGGCCGCAGTCGAGATAGAACGCATCGGTCGTGATGTCGTCGACCGCCTCGATGAACGGATCGGCGAGCCGCTCGATATAGCGCTTGGTCGAGCCGTCTATCGTGCGCTTGACGATCACGTAGACCGCGTCGTTGTCGTCCTCGGGAACACAGACAACGTCCTCGAACTCGCCGTCAGTGTCATGGCGATGCCAGCCCCATATCTCGTGTTCCCGGAGATACGTCAGCCCGAGGAGCGTGCCGTCGCTGCGCGCGATCCACACGACCGAGTTCGGTGTCTCGGCGAAGTCCCATCGCGTGAGCGTGCGACCGCGAAACAGATGCGGCGCGAATACCGTCAGATCGCGGCCGGCGTAACCTTGCGTGATGTCCGCGCGTAGGTCGCGCACGATGCCGCTGCGCGCCTGCACGTAGAGCGCGCTGTTGCCGATCACGATCGGCGGCATTTTGTTGGCGCCGCCAGTGCCGTAGACGGGCTCGATGTTCGGCGGTTGTGTCGCGAGCAGCGAGCCGTCCTGATTGCCGCGCACGAGCCGCACGCCGCTTGCCGTAAAGAGCACGAGCCGATCGAGTTCGACCGCATGCCGGATCGCCTGCACCTTTTTGCTGGCGACGGTGAACGAGATCGCATCGTCATCTTGCAGTGGCGATGACTTCGAGAAATTGGAATACATCCCCGAGCGCGAGCCCTCCGCGCCCTCCGGGTTATTGTTCGTATTGAAGAACATCCGACGCTGCTGATAGATCGTGCCAGTGCTCGGCCGGTTGTCAGCGCCGGAGAACGGATTGCGCGTGAGCGGCGGCGTGATCGACATATCGGGATCGACGCCGGCATCCTCGAATGACGGCGACCCCGAATCCCCGGCCGTGCCGATGAATCCATAGACGCCGTTCTTGAGCTTATAGACGCCGTATTCCTGCGCGCCTGTGACCTGCGTCCATGTGATCGTGATCGGAACGGACGCGCTTGCCGTGTCGTCCGTCGTCGTCGCCGCGGAAGCGATGGACTCCTCGAAGGTCTCGGCTTTGATCGTCGTCACGACCCAAGCGTCGCCCGCGGACCCGACCGCGCCGGTATTGGCAAGCCCGCTAGGCGCGGCGATAGACGGCGCGAACGTGATCGTAGACAGGGTCCATGCGGTATGCCCGGTGCGCCGCAGCTCGCGCGTGTCATACGACGGATGCATGAGTGTGACGATGTCGCCTTGCTGGAACGCTTGTATATCGGGAATGTCGGCCGTCACATACGGCGTCGGAATCTCGTAGATCGCGCCCGTGAGCGGATACCAGTAGGTCGCGTTCGGCGGCTGCTGATTGGTGTGCCCCAGGATGCAGTAATAGTTGACGCCGAGCCGCGACGCGAGATCGCCGATGATGTAGGCCGTTGCATTCGACCAAGCCGTCACGCCCGAGACGACGATCTGCGCGCCCTCGCGGATGAAGCGGAAATACAGGTTTCCCGCCTCGATCACATAGGTCTGATCGTCGTTGTAAATGAACTTACCGAAATAGGTCTTGACCGAGGAGTCTTTAACTTCCTTGATGAACTTGGTCCCGGTGCGATTCTCAACGCCGCCCTCTTTCCTGATAATGAAGTTGCGGCAGGTCCGCAGACCAGTTTGATACTTGACCTGATCCGCGCGGCCGTAGACCGCAGGCCCGAGCTCGCCCCCGGCGAACGAGCGTTGAATCAGGCTATCGGTCACGCACGGCTCGAGATCATATCAGACTCGCGCTCCTCCTCCTGCTGCTGCTCGTTGAGCGCAACCGCTTGCGCCATCGACAGCTCGACGTGATAACCCTCCATGCACTGCTCGAACATGCCTTTGATGCGCGACATCGACGGGGCGCACGCAGCGGCAATCTTCCAGGCGAGCGCAGAGACGCACAGCGCATCGAAGTCCTCGGGCTCAGTCACGGCGCCCGTGTATTCAAGCTCAGCATCGGGCTCGTTCGTGTAGATCAGCTTGCCTTGCGTATCGCGGCCGATGATGAACGGCGGCGGCGCCGGATCGCGCCGGCCGAGCCCGGTGACCAGGCGACGCGCGAACATGCAGTCGGACGGGTAGCGATAGGAGTAATGCCAGTCGTTCGAGACGCGCGCGCTAGACGATCCGCCCACCAGGCCGAGCGTCGCGTATGTCGTCGTGAACGGCCATGGAAACGCGCGCAGCACGAAGTCGCGCTCGTCGTCGAACATGAGATTGATCGCGTTCGCCTCCTTGCCGCGATCGGTCTCGACGTTATTGACGACGATCGTGACGCCGATGCGCAGCAGTGAGAGGCGGGCGATTTGGGTTTTAGATGCCATTGGCAATCGCGGTGTCAGAAGTAGCCATGATTTATACGATCCTTCTCAGCGCCTTGATGACGCGGTCGTTCTGCTGAGTGAGCCGGCGCACCTGCGCGATTGATTCGGCGGTCGTCGGACTCTGCAGCGCGAGATACGTGTCGTTCGCGGCTATCGCCGTATCGGCCTGCGTTTTGATGTCGGACTTATCGGTCACGATTGCGGCCTGTTCTGCGTTATAGGCTGTGAGGTCATACGCATCTATGTCCGTTTCGGCAGGCATAGGCTGTTCGGATAGCCAGTCAACGCGGGTTGTGCCGTCGTCCAAGCCGTGCGCCACGAAATCACGGTCAATTACATAGCCCATTGCAAGTAAAACTGTTGCGGAATCTTTTCTCATAATATTCTCTTATGGAAATATTTCTACACCCGAAAAAAGCACAGACGCGGTAAATTCAGTAGAGCTACTTGTCAATCCCCTTGACCCCTCCTCAGAACGATATTGATAACGGATGTAATCATCAACGGCTTGTGGTATTTTGACATGGCCACCGTATGCTGGGAAACTCGCTGCTGTCGTATAAGTTACTGGAACATAACCGACTCTTACAGTGTCATTCTTTTCAAATGCGAAACCCGTGTATTTGCCAGCCGAAATCGCGTTCCCTCCTCGATATGACCCCTCAAAACTCCAAGTGGCGGCTCGTCGCGCTACAATTTTATCGCTTGCAACAACAGCGCAATTTCCCACATCCTGGTCTGCTGTCCATGCTCCTGGCGTGGGTGATACCGCGGTAGGATACTGATACGTTCCCGCAGTTTCATTGGCTGTTGGCGCAGTCGAGAGCCGTAAAAATACTTTGCATGGAATACGGCCATCCTGCTCCACCACCCACGTCGTATTCGCCTCGACGCAGCGCATGATCACGACTTCACCTGTAATGAACAGGCGTGACCACTCCGTCCCGCCGGCAACACCATTCAGCGTATCGCTCGCCGCAGCGGTAATCAACAGCTCGTAAGTCGCGTCGCCGGTCTCGATCATGAGTCCGACACGATCACCAACAGCCGCTGTCGTCGGCAGGGTCAGTGTGCGATCGGCTGAAAACCCGGAGATGTCGCGGACATACATGGTGTTGACCGCGGCAGCAATGGCCGCATCGGCGGTGCCACCTACATCCACGTCCAGTGTCCAGCCCTCACCGCTGGAACTGATGGTTTCGATCTTGTCGTAAACTGCGTTTTTGGTTGGCGGCTCTAGACTCCCATTCCACCCCACGCCATACACCTCATCAGGAATGAGCGGATCGGACGAAAACGTCTTCACGCCCGCGATCGTCTCGTCGCCGGTATCGTGCACGACGGCCGCGTCATCGGGAACGGTCTTGCCCTCGACAGCAATGACCCCCGCACTCACACGGGTTATCGTCGTATCGGTAGCGTGTCCGATATTGACGGCGGTGAACTGCGGGGAGTCGCCGGTGCCTACCCCGGCCAGCGTGGCGAGCGCGGCGGCGGTGGCTTGCGTTAGAACCGACCGCCCAAAGGCGTCGGTAGCAAGCGCCGCAATCGCGGTTAGGTCTGCATCGAGCGGCTGATACGCAGCATCGCCCTCGGCCGGCGTAAGGTAGAGCGAGTCGAAATACGCTTTCATCACGGCGCGCGTGAGATAGAAATTCGTCGTCGCCGGATCGTTGTAAGGTGAGCGCGACATCGGAATACTGTCGCCGTCATTGAAGGAGGCGGCGGCTCCTGCTGGCGCGCTGCGGATTTTACTCAAGCGTCAAGCTCCCATTCGGCCGCGCCATCGTCCAAGTGCCAGGCGGTCGCATCGTCGTCGAGCTCCCATGCGTTGCCGCTCGGAGGCTCCGGCTCCTCGGCCGGCGTCGACCAGAATGCTTTATTGCGGCGGCGGCGTCCGATCGTCGTCATTTCACGTCCGCGACATGCTTATGCCGCACGTTGCGGCGCTCCCAATTCGCGCGCTTGAATCCTTGACTGCGCAGCTCACGCGCGGGCGCCTTCGCCTCGGAGATCGTCGGTGCGACCGGGGCGAGCTCGACCTGCGCGATGCCGCTGCCGTCATCTTTCACCACACAGCCGAAGCGCCACGGCGAGCCGTAGCCCATGACGCCAGCATGAACACGGACCAGGCCGATGCGACACGCTTCCGCGTTGTGCCATTGGATCGACACGCTATGCGCACTCACCGTCAGGCGCGGCGCGTGAGATCACGAGAATTTGGCCTTTAGCGCGTCGACCTCGGCGCGGAGCTCGCCGAGCTTCGCGCGCTCTGCGGCGACCTCGGCCTGGACGATCTCGAGCGTATGGCGTCCGAGTGATGTAGCGGCCTGAACCTGCTCGGAATCCTTGCGCGCCGCTGCCTTGATGCGCTCCGCGGCGTCGCGCGCCTCACTCATGATCGCGTCGGCCGCAGCCTCCGCGCGCGTGCGCTCGGCATCGGCCGCCGTAATCGCCGCTGCCTTGATGCCGGTTGCCTCGCTCTGCTTGGCGAGGATCTCGGCCTCGACCTCGGCGACCTTCTGCCAGGCCGCAGCCTCGCGCTCGGTAGCGGCGGCATACCGCTCCTCGGTCTCCTGCGCCGCGCTCTCGATCGAGCTCACGCGATCGAGCTCATCGGCGAGCGCGATAATCGCTCGGAACGTCGAGCCGAAGCGCTTGATCGCGTTCGCGCCTTCGTGCAGTGTCGTGGCATCCATGTGCTTACCCTTTTGCGAAAAGCGTCGGCACGATTGCCGTCGTCGCGCCGCCCGCCGTGCAGCGCGGGCGCATGTATCGCGTCATTTCCGAGATCGCCTCGATGCCGACCGCGGTCTTACTGATCGCGTTACCCTGCGGATCAGTGAGCGTCACGTAATTCGTGCCGTCGTTCGAGCCTTCCCATACCACCGTCGAGGTGTCGAAGGTGCCGACAAACTGCACCGACCGATCGGTGTGCGAGGCAAGCTCGACCGGGTCGCCGCTGTCGCCGTTAGCAAGAGCCGCCCACGTCACCACGGTCGCTTTGACGCCCGCTTGCGCAATGCGCGCTTCCGTTTTCGCCTTGACTGCCATGAGTAACCCTCGCTAGTCCGCGATGCGTTTAAATGACTTCCTGACTTCCGGTGCCCGCCCTGCCGCCCTTTTCCATCTTCGAGGCGAGCGTCTCATCGCGAAAGGTTTTCAGCGCCTCTTTTCCGGTCGTGACCTTTTCCGGCTCGCCGACTGCGACAGGCTCCATCCACGTTTCGGAGAAGTGGCTCGGGATCGTGCCGTTCTTGTCGGCGAGTGATTGCGCGAGCTTGCCGTCCGCTTTGTAGCGGCGCTTCGGAACTTTCTTTTCCTCGCCGTTTACGATGACCTCCTCGTATTCGATCTCGGGCTTCGCGCGAATCTTGCGGCGAGGCTCGTCGGGAATCGTGAATACATCGCCGACGCGGCGCCGAACGTGCTCGAAGTATCCGACGACCTGCCCGGCCGTCTCGCCGATAACGTTCGCGTGTGCTCTGACTTTCATGTCTGTCTCCTAGTTAAAGCGGTTTGACTTTAATAGATTCTTAACGCCGGGAATGACGCTCAAGTTGGTGTGAACGTGCAGACCTGAGACGCGATCCCCGTTGAGCGGGATCACATGATCGACTTGCGGGTTTAGTTCGGGAAAGGTCAGCCGAGCTATATGAGCGACCGCGTAGAACAGTTCGAGCGACTGACGATCAGACCACGACGGGGAGCGCTGAATGCGCGCCGCCTGCTGCCTGCGGGTTTTAGCCGCGACCTTGCCCTTGTTGCGACGGCAATGCGAGCGGACTGACTCGCGGGCTTTCTCCGGGTTCTCGGCTCGCCATCTGGCGTTTGCGGCCCGCTTTCGTTCGAGATTCGACAAACGCCACGCAGTTGCGCGCTCTCGATCACACATCACGCAATGACCATTCACGGCGTGACGTTCTGATACGTGCCCCCGCACACAGGGCTTCCCGGTGGAATACCGAGGAGACCCTGCTGCGAGTGCTTGTTGCCGACTTGATGCCATCAGGAGATGACATACCCTTTCGCGTAGGTCTCGGCCATCGCGTTCGCCATGCTGAGCGGCTGCAGGTATGCATCGACGGTGAAGTCGACCGTTCCCGTGATGTCGTAATACGCGCCGAAGTAGCGCAGCGCCGGGATGCCGTTGGCGAGCGGGATCACGTAGACCTTACCGGCAGCGATGTCGGCCGTCGCGAGATCGATCTCGCCGATGATTTGAGGGGAACTCAGGTTCGCCGCCGCCGACTGGATCGCCGTCAGCTTCGCGCTTCCGGTGTTGGTGCCGATCGCCGTGATCGCGACAACGAGCGCGAGCGGCTCGCCGACTGCGACCTTGCGCTTCGGTGTCACATTGCCGAAGTCGATCGTGTTTGTGGAAGCCGCATCGGCGGTCACTTGCTGCGCGGCGCTCAGTTTTAGGAGTGCGTCTAGGATCATTTTGTAACCTCTTTCGTATGTGTTTTACGCCGCAGCGATGTGATAATCACACCGCTGCGCGCGAAGGTTTAAGAGACGAGGGATTCTGTCTGCAGAAGCGCGTCGCAGATACGCACCGGGACGCCCTGGAACTGGCCGACGCGCTTGCCATCGACGGTCTCCCATCTCAGGCCCCCGCCTGAGATGATGTCGTCACGACGCTGGATGTCTAGCATCTGCGCAACTGTCCGGTTCATGTAGAACACCGGGCGCCCCATGTTCAGGCGTGTACGATACAGCGCCTTGATCATCAGATCGATCAGATCGGCCGCGCTCGATTTGGCGACGAGATTGCTCACGTCGATGTTCGGGATGCGAACCACCTGGCGCCAGTCTTTCAGCGCGATCCCGGCATCCCACGTCCAGCGCTCCTGCAGCGCGCGCATGCGCTGACCGGCAACGCCGGCCGTGACCTCGACCGTGACCTCGCCGTAGTCGTTGTGCTCGAGACCGGCTTTCGAGCCCCGCGGAAAGATGCCCGTGACTCCCTGCTCGCCCCACACGAGGAGCCAGATCGACGTATTGTCGGTATCCGAGCTGCCGCCCGAGATGACATTCGAGGCGTTCGTCGCGCCGGAGATGGCCGAGTAACGCGCGGACAGGCCCGTGAACTCCTCGGGCGCGAGCCCTTGGTTGCCGTAGAACAGCGTCGAGGCCATTTCCTGATTCATGGCTTCGATGAACGCCTGCGCTTCCGAGAGGCGGAACTGAGCGCTGTTGCCGTTCAGCCGCGCTAGCTTGACATCGATCTCGCTCCACGCTTCGAGCATGCCGGCGTGCTCGTCTATCTGCGCGGTCGTCGACTTGCTCGGCGTGCCGCCCTGATTCAGCAGGCGCCATGCGACAGCGGGCAGTCCCGTGCGAACCGTCGTGCGATGCCCGGTCGGCAAATTGCCCTCGACGAACAGCATGTCGGTGAGAATCTCGTTCGTCTGCGAGAGCAGCTCGACGATCGTCGGCACCTTGCCGTCCGGATCGAGGCGCTTCGCCCAATCGGCGAGCGTCAGTGCACTTGTGGACAGAGTAGTCATCGAATTACCTCATATTTTGTTGATAGGTTAGGAAGGTTTGCCGTAGAGCACGGTCGCCGCGTCTTTCGCTCCCCCGCTACCGCTGCCAGCGGGTTGATTGAGCGGCTTGTCCTCGCTCATTGCCTTGCCGATCCGCGTCATCATGCGGAAGAACCCGGGATGCAGATTGAATCCCGCATCCATTACGGACTTGAGCAGTTCGTCGCCGCCGAACGCCTTGATCGCGTTCGCTGCGAGTTCGCCGTTCTTGTCCAGGGCTGCACCGCCGAACTCCGCATCTGCCTTGAGTTCGCTCAACCACGCGGTTTTTGTCTCCGTCAGCTTGGCCGTTGCGGCATCGGTTACTTGCTTCGCTGCGTCGTGACGTTGGACGAGCACGGCCTGTGCCGCGTCGTTCGACAGATTGTTCGCCTTCGCGAAGGCCGCAACCTTGTCCACGTCCGATTGAGTGAGCGAAGATTTCTCCGGCAGCGTGAGCGTGTAGCTCTCGGGCGCCTTGCTCTCGCCCGCGGGCTTGCCGTTCTCGCCGCCTTTTCCGCCGTCTGCTCCAGCTTCCGAACCCGCGGGCTTGCCGTCGTCGCCGGTTTTTTGTTTGCCGTCGTCGCCAGTTGCGCCCGCCGTATTGCCCGCCGCCGCTGCGGCTGCTGCCGCGGCTGCTGCGTCACCGCCCGAGCCGCCCGCGGCACCGTCGCCGCCTTCGCCGCCCGTTGCTTGTTCCATGAGTGCTTTCCATGCCGCGCTACGCATCCGGTTCATCGTCGTTCTCCTGTTGAGTGAGTGATTGCGTGCGCATCGCACGGCTTTCGACGGCGTTGCTGCGCGTCGCCTGCGCGGCCTCGCGCTGCATCTTGAAATACAGCTCTTGATCGGCTTTCGCGATCTCGCTCACGATCATGCGGCCAACGTCGCCGCGACCGATGTTGAGGGACTGAAACGAGTTACTCGGATGGAACGGCGACTCGAAGATGCCGCAGAACTCCAACCAATCCCACACGACGCGCCGGTTCACCGGATCGCTCATGAGATGCAGCACATCGCCGCGTTTACGCGCGGCCTCGTCGCGCTCCTTACGGCGGGCGTGTCCGACCTGCTTCGCGTCGGCCGCGTTCGCGACGAGCGCGCTATCGCGTTCGTTGTTAGAAGTCGCCAAGGTTCACCCATGTCAGCAAGGCCGTGCCGGTGATCCTGCCGCTGCCAGTTGTCGGCGTGAGCGTCACGTTGTCGATCGTGCCGACGAAATCGGCGTCGGCCGTAAACACGATGTCGTCGCCGCCCGCGACGATCTCCTCGACGAACGTATCGGCGGTAGAGCGTGCGGTTCCCGCCGTGCCGCCCACGTGCGCCTGAACACTGCCGGCCGAACGCGTGAGTGTGAACGTGAGGATGTAAGTGACATCTTCGACGAGCTCGACGGCTTGTGACAGATCGGAAGCGGCTTCCTGCGTGCCGTCGCAATCCGCCACGCCCGCGCCGATCGTCCAGCCGTCGCCTTTCGTCCAGTCGGTATCGGCCGCAAACGCGCCGTTTGTGATGACGTCGCCCATGTGCGCCGCGTCGTCGTCGATGAGCACGTTGAGATGAACCTCGACATCCGTGCCACCCGCGGCGCCAGAGATCAGCGTCGCATCGGCTTGCGCGTCGATCGGCCCGGCCTGCGCCGCGAGTGCCGCAATCGCGGTTGTGCCGATGATGTTCTCCTCGGTCGTGGCGAGCGCGTCGGCGTCAGTGACGGCAGTCGTGCCGAGCGCGACGTCACCCTCGGCCGTGTCGAGCCAGTCGGCCCCGACAAGGCGGATGTCGGCTTCGAGCACCGCGCCGAGAAAATGAATGTTGCCGGCCGGCATCGTCTTGAGGAGCACCGAACCGAACTGACCGGCGCCCGCCTCGTCAGTCAGCTCGATCGCTTGATCGAGAAGCGTGATGACGGACTGCTTTACGACGCCACTCTCGTCGCTCGCGAGGACTTGGGCGAGTGCGTAGCGCAGCGGATCGCTTTCCTCCGGCGTGACGTCGGTCTCGTCGTCATAGTCCACGCAGTTGAAGCGGAAATAGATGCCACCCGGCACTTCGACGAAGAGATCGCCGCGAGCGACTTCCCCGACCAACGGCTCGGCCACTGTTCCCGTCCATGACTGAACGGTCTGCCATGTCGAAGTCGGATGTTCGGATCGCTGCAGCAGGACTTGGCCGATAAACTCGTCGGCACCATCCGCCTGCAGCGCATAACGAACCGTCTGGCCGTATGGCACCAAGATCGCTATACCGGCGCCCGCGTCGCTGAATGTTCCAAGAGCTTTGTTGTTCATTGTCAGACCCTTTCCGCTGATCCTTCGATTACGCGGTTAAGCGCGGTATCGCCTTCCATCGGCGTGTTGCCGAGCTGCTGCGCGGCGCCGGTCATATTTTTCATCGCTTCGGCCGCTTGCGCCTGCGCGAGCGCCCGCGCTTCCGCGTCAGCCGCTTCACGCGCCTCGTCGTCGGGCACGATCACTCTCGGATTGACGCCGGTCA
>Ga0214471_10004183_pt1 | contig 11150 bp, 9 predicted proteins | sample RVTome_5_FD_207665 | JGI IMG/M metagenome (GOLD analysis project Ga0214471, IMG submission 207665) | Soil microbial communities from uranium-contaminated site in the Upper Colorado River Basin, Wyoming, United States - RVT142D155 | ecosystem: Environmental > Terrestrial > Soil > Contaminated >... | reverse complement strand
GGGTACATGGACTTCGCCGGCTCCGGCGTGGTGCACATGGTCGGAGGTTTCGCCGGGCTCATGGGCGCGATAATCGTCGGCCCTCGCATCGGCAAGTACGCCAGCGGCGGTCAAGTCAACGCGATACCAGGCCACAACATCAGCATGGCCGTCCTCGGTATGTTCATCCTCTGGTTCGGCTGGTATGGATTCAACCCCGGCTCGACGCTGGGCCTCAGTGGTGGCCTCGCGGCGCTGGCCGCCAAAGTGGCGGTCAACACGACGCTGGCGGCCGCCGCCGGCGCAGCCTGTATCACATTCATCTCCAAGTTTCGCTACGGCAAATACGACACCGGTCTGACCGTTAACGGCGCGCTCGGCGGCCTTGTCGGCATCACGGCGCCGTGTGCTGCGGTGGACCCCTGGGCCGCTGTGGTCATCGGTCTCGTCGCCGCTCCTGTCGTCCTCTTCGGTGTTGAGCTGCTCGACAGGTTGAAGGTCGATGACGTAGTCGGCGCCGTCTCAGTTCATGGTTTCGCTGGTATCTGGGGCGTCCTGGCTGTCGGTCTGTTCGCTACGCAGCAAGGTGTCCTTGACCACACTGGCGCTGAGTCGGCTCAATATGGTCTGCTACTTGGCGGTGGCGCGGAGCAGCTTGGCATCCAGGCTCTCGGCGCGGCGTCGATCGTCGCGTGGACGAGCGCGGCCTCGGGCATTCTGTTCCTGGCCATCAAGTACACGGTCGGCCTGCGAGTCTCCGAGGACGAGGAGCTGCGTGGCCTGGACCTCGACGAGCACGGTATCGAGGCTTATCCGGGCTTCGAGCGAGCTCCGGAGTCCGGTCTGTCGTACTTCACTGACGCTCCACCTGGTGGCGCAACGGCGGTGGTCGATGCTCCGGCCAGCAGTACCTAAAGGAGTCAGGTAAGTTGAAAAAAATCGAAGCAATCATCCGGCCGGAGAAGCTGACTATCGTGCATGAGGCCCTCAAGGACCTTGGTTACCCGGGCATGACGATCAGCGAAGTCAAAGGCCACGGTGTCCAGAAAGGAATCGTCCAGCAGTGGCGCGGCCGTCAGTACACGGTTGAGTTCTTGCCCAAGGTCAAGCTCGAGATCGTGGTGCCTGATAGCGCCGTCGACCGGCTACTGCAGGTCATCAAGGAGAACGCCGAAACCGGCTCCATCGGTGACGGCAAGGCGTTCGTCAGCCCGGTGGAAGACGTCATGCGTCTCCGCACCGGCGAGAGGGGCGAGGTAGCCCTCTAGTCAACACGGTTCGTCACGTAAGTAGGGGCGCACGGCCGTGCGCCCCTACTTTTCGTTTAGCAATCCCTCGATAGCCTTGAGTATGCCCGGGGCGTCTTCCACCTCAGCGTCCGGCGTTTCGTCCCAGGAACGCGGCCGCTGCGCCCGGTGCCGTCCCGTCCGGATACGCACCGTGCGCATCCCGAGCACTCTCGCGGGAACCACGTCGTTGTCAATTCGGTCGCCGACCATAATGCACTGGTCCGGTTCGACGGCGAGGTCTTCGCAGGCGCGCAAGAAAAGCCGCACGTCCGGCTTACGCAGGCCGTAAATCCCGCTGATGCCTTCGTTCTGGAAGTAATGGCCGATGCCGAGCTCTGCCAGCAGCCCAATTACTTTCGCCGGCTGGTTGGCGGCGAGGCCTAACTTCAACCCGCGGACCTTGAGCGCATCCAGGACGCCGGCGATGCCGGGGCGTAGTTCAAATAGATCACGCTTGGCCGCCTGGGTCTCCATCCATTCGTAGATATGGAGCGAGGCGCCGCGGTCACCGGCAGTCAACCGCCATATGACAGAACGGTAGAGGCTCGGCGCGAACGTCTCGACGGCGATACGGTTCGCCTCATCCCACTCGGCGTCGCTGAAGGGAAAGCCCTCGTGCTGCAGCCCGGCGCGTATGTCGGCGTCGATCGCGGCCTCGAAGGCAGTCTCGAGGTCCAACGGGCCGCCAACGTCGAAGATGACGGCGCGTATCGGCCCAGTTCCGTTAGGTTCCGACACGCTCTGCCTCAGATAGCAGCGACAGCACCTCCTGCTTCACGACGTCTTGTAGTGGCAGCGCTGGAATCTCGCTCGTCTCGAGCCAGCCGATGTGGGAGTGTTCTTCGGCGGCGACGTTCTGAGGCTCGCCCTCCCACGCCGTGATCACGAAAAGGGCGATACGGGCTGGATAGTCATAGGCGTCCACGGTGCGAGCCGGCAGGCGCCGGTAGACGGTGGCACGGATGCCGATCTCCTCCTCGACCTCGCGCAGCATGGTCTGCTCCGGCGTTTCGCCGCGCTCCGTCCGGCCGCCAACCGTCTTCCAGACACGGCGCCTGCGGCTCATTGCAGCAGCACGCGCCCGTCACGAACGATGTGCGCCAGCGCGGCGAGGTACCAGTGCTCCAGCCTCACAGCTCCTGCCGGTTCTCCAGCGCCCGCGCCAGCGTCAGATCGTCCGCGTACTCGAGGTCGCCGCCCATGGGTAGGCCGCGCGCCAGGCGCGTCACCTTGACGCCCAACGGCTGCAGCAAACGGCTGACGTACATCGCCGTGGCCTCGCCTTCGAGATTGGGGTTCGTCGCCATGATCACCTCGTTCACGCTGCCGTCGCGCAGGCGTTCCAGGAGCTCGCGGACCTTGAGCTGCTCTGGCCCGACGCCCTCCATGGGCGAAATCGCGCCGTGTAGAACGTGATACAGGCCTTTGTGACCGCGCGTGCGCTCGATCGCGAGGATGTCCATCGGCTCCTCGACGACGCAAATCACGCTGCGATCGCGTCCCTCGTCACTGCAGATCGAGCAGGGCTCGACGTCCGTCGTGTTCTGACACAGCGAGCACAGCGTGATCTTGTCTTTGACCTCGATGATGGCCTCGGCCAGCGCAGCCGCTTCTTCTTTCGTGGCGCGCAGCAGGTGGTAGGCGAGACGCTGCGCTCCCTTGGGCCCGACACCCGGCAGGCGGTGCAGCTCCTCGATCAGCTTGGCTACAGGGGCGGCGGCCCCGGTCGGTCGCCAGGGCTCGTTCACGCGCCTACCTCTTGCTGGCGCGGCGCGCGGCGCGGTTCAGGCCGGGCGGCGGCCCGCTACCGGTGTCTCCACCGCCACCGAGGCCGGGGAGCAGCGAATCGAGGCCGCCGGTCACGGCGCCCATCGAGTCGGCCTGGAACGCCTGGACCTGGCCGATGACCTCATTCATCGCGGCGATGACCAGGTCTTCGAGCATGCTAAGGTCGTCCGGGTCCACCGCGTCGGGGTCGATTTTGAGCGACTTCACCTTGTAGTCGCCGGTCATCTCGACCGTCACTGCCCCGCCGCCTGCCGTCGCTTCGGCGACGCGGTTGCCGATCTCTTCCTGCGCCTTGGCCATGCGCTCCTGCATCTCAGCGAGCTGCTTGAGCATATCCTGATTCATGGCTGGTCCTCCGGGCCGGACGAAAGGATGCGCCCGCCCATCTCCTGCGCCGCCTGCACCAGCGAGCTGCGTCCGCTCGTTCGCTGACTCCAGGGCTCGACCGCGGGTTCGTGAACGCAGCGGACGCTTACCGGGCGGCTCATGACTTCCGAGACGATGGCCGCCAGCGCATCCAGGTTTGGCTTCTCGGACGCCTTGCCGGCGTGGTTCGCATAGCGAAAGCCGATGACGATGACGGACTCGTCGGCCTCAATGATATCGCAGCCACTGTTGAGCAAGGCGCCGAGCTGGAACCCGCTGGCGCGCGCCTTTTCGTAAACGGCGCGCATCTGGCCCCGTGCCTCCTCCAGGGAAGCTCCGATAGGGCCGGATGCCACACGCACCGGCTGTGGTTCCGGCGTCACGATGGGTACGGTTGTGGACGTTTCGACGGGCGTCTCGACCGGCTCCGCCGCAGGTGGCGGCGCCGGCTCCTCGGCCCGAGGCTGAGGCGCCGCGGTTACCGGCGCTGGCTGCGCAGCCGGAGGCACCGCGCGTTCTGGCGCTGCATTCCCCGATTGTGCGATTGCCCGATTGCCCGCCGCGCTCGCGCCTGCAGGTGGCGAGCTGCCACCCGCGCCTGCGCCGAGCGCACACTCCGCCAGCGCGATGTCCAGCGGCAGCGTCGAGTTGGGGTCGGCCTTGAGGTCCGCCTCTCCGAAAGCGCGCAACGCGGTCAGGAGCTGCGTCGTCGCGACGTCCTTCACGGCGGCTCGTAGCTCCTGTAGACGTTCATTCGTCGCGCCTTCCGCGGGCTCGACGCCGTTCTTCACCATGAGCAGCGCCCGAAGCTCGTCGACCAGCTCGCGCTGGAACTGGCGCAGGTCGAGTCCATCGTCGCGCACCGCGGCGATCAGCGTCATGCCGCCTGCCATGTCCGCGTTCAGCGCCATGCGCGCCAGCTCCCCGGCGCGCGCGTCGCCGATCAGCCCGAGGCCGGCCCGGACGTGTTCAACCGTGAGTTCGCTGCCGTAGGACGTCGCGAGCTGGTCGAGCAGGTTGACGGCGTCGCGGTGGCTCCCCGTGGCGCTGCGCGCGATCATCTCCAGCGCGGCGGGTTCGCAGGTGAAGCCTTCGCCGTCGCAGATGCGCTGCAGGTTGCGGACCATCGACGCCAGCGGGGCGCGACGGAAATCGAAGCGCTGGCAGCGCGACGTAATCGTCGGCGGTAGCTTGTGCGCCTCTGTCGTGGCGAGCACGAAGATGACGTGAGGCGGTGGCTCCTCCAGCGTCTTGAGCAGTGCGTTGAACGCCGCGTCGGTCAGCATGTGGACCTCGTCGATCAGGTAGACCTTGAAGTCGCCCGAAGTCGGGTGGAAGCCGACCTTGTCGCGCATGTCACGAATATCGTCGATGCCGCGGTTGCTGGCCGCATCGAGCTCGATCAGGTCCATGGCGCGGCCGTCGAGATAGGAGACGCAGGATTCGCACTGATTGCAGGGCTCGCCTTCCTGGCGATCCTTGCAGTTCAGCGCCTTGGCCATGAGGCGGCCGCTGGTCGTCTTGCCGGTGCCTCGCGGCCCCGCGAAGAGGTAAGCATGCGCCACGCGGTTCGACGCCAACGCGTTCTTCAGCGTGGTGGCGACGTGCTCCTGGCCGGCCACCTCCGCGAACGTACGCGGCCGCCACTTGCGATAGAGAATCTCGCTCAGTTCAACCCCCGCCGGGTACGCCCCGGAGCCACCGGGAAAGCAAATGCCCGCCGCCCGATTATCTCAAGACGCAGCGCGAGAGGGGAGACGGGGCTGGCGCCACTATACGATGATTGCCGAAGCCGGGCACAGCCCAGAGGCCCGCCAAGGGGTGATAGGGCGTCGAAAAACAGGACTAGCATACATGTTCTAGATTGTAGTAGAGTCCCCGCATGATGAATACAGCAACCGCTTCCCCACGACTCACTGTCTCCGCCGCCGTGGCGAAGTTCTGGGGCTACACCGAGCTCAAGCCCCTGCAGGCCGAAGCCATCCAGGCCGGCATCGACGGTCAAGATTCGCTCGTCGTGCTGCCCACAGGCGGCGGCAAGTCCCTGTGCTACCAGGTACCGCCGCTGATCTCGGGCAGGACGGACGTGGTCGTCTCACCGCTGATCGCGCTGATGAAGGACCAGGTTGACGCGCTGACGGCCTGCGGCTACCCCGCCGCGGCCCTCTACAGTGGCATCAGCGACGACGAGCGGCGCCGGATTGGCGTCGAGATGGCGGCGGGCCGGCTGCGACTCCTCTTCGTCTCGCCGGAGCGGCTGCTGATGCCGTCGTTCATCCCGTACCTGCAGCGCGCCGGGGTCAGCAACTTCGCCATCGATGAGGCGCACTGCATCAGCCAGTGGGGCCACGACTTCCGCCCTGAGTACCGCCGCCTTGCCGAGCTGCGCCAGCACTTCCCCGACGCAACGATTCACGCCTTCACCGCCACCGCAACCGAGCGCGTGCGCCGCGATATTGCCGCGCAACTGAAGCTGAACCGGCCGCGACTCCTCGTCGGACGCTTCGACCGCCCAAACCTGACGTATCGCATCGTCCCGCGACGCAACGTCGACGCCCAGATCGTCGAGACGCTGCGCCGCCACAAGGACGAGGCGGCGATCGTCTACTGCCTCAGCCGGAACGACACTGAGAAGGTTGCCGACATGCTCAAAGCCGCGGGCTTCCGCGCCGCCGCCTACCACGCCGGCATGGACCCGCGCTCGCGCACGACGGTTCAGGATGCGTTCGCGCGCGAGCGGATCGATGTCGTCGTGGCCACGGTGGCGTTCGGCATGGGGATCGACCGCAGCAACGTGCGCTGCGTGATCCACGCCGCGATGCCGAAGTCGATAGAGCATTATCAGCAGGAGACGGGGCGCGCCGGACGCGACGGCCTGGACGCGGAGTGCGTCATGTTCCAGGGCGGTGGTGACGCGCGGCGCTGGGAATCGCTGTTCAACCGCAGCGCCTCAGAGAACGAGCAGCCACAGAACGTCGTCCGCTCTCAGCTCGAGTTGCTCGATGAGATGGAGTCGTTTTGCACGCTGCGGGTCTGCCGCCACCAGGCGCTCTCGGCCTACTTCGGCCAGCCCTACGAAGCTTCCGACTGCAACGCCTGCGACGTCTGCCTGACTGAGGCGACGCCGGCTCTGACGGACGGCGCGTCGATCGCGCGTCAGATCGTGGAGTGCGTTATCTCCCTCAAGCTGCCCTTCGGCGTTGGCTACGTGGCCGATGTGCTGGCCGGCGCGAATCTGGAGAAGATCCGCTCCCGCGGCCACGACAAGCTGACCGGCTACGCGGCGTTGGCGCCGCGAGACCGACGCGAGGTGCAGGGACTCGTGATGCAGCTCGTGGAGCAGAGCGTGCTGCACCGCTCCGGTGGCGACCGGCCCGTGCTCACAGTGACGCAGAAGGGCCGCGCGCTGATCCAGGGCGAGCTGGAGTTGGAGCTCCGCGCGCCCGAGGAGCTTGAGAAGGCGCCGCGTGCCGACGCCGGGTGGGAGGGGGTCGACCGCGGCCTTTTCGAAGCCTTGCGCGACCTGCGCCGCGCATTCGCCGACGAACGCGCCGTGCCGCCCTTCGTCATCTTCGGCGACATGACCCTGCGGGAGCTGGCGCGCGTGCGTCCGGTTACGCCCGAGGCGTTTCTCTCCGTGAAGGGGGTCGGCGAGCGCAAGCAGGCCGATTTCGGCGAGCGTTTCGTCACGCTGATCGCGACGTACTGCAAACAGAACCAGGCGACCTCGGCAAGCGCCCCCCGGCGGACCAGCGCCGCCTCGGACGGGGCTCGCGACGAGGCGTTCCGTCTCTTCGAGCAGGGCAGGTCGCTGAGTGAGGTGGCTAGTGCGATTTCCCGCGCCGAAGGGACCGTCTCGCAATACCTCGAGGACTTCATCGAGGAGCGCCGCCCCGACAGCGTTGAAACCTGGGTGCCGGCGGCGCAGTACCAGCGTATCGTCGTGGCGGCAAAGCAAAACGAGGACGGGCGCCTGAGGCCCGTATTCGAAGCCCTCGGCGAGCAGGTGCCGTACGAGCAGATACGCATCGCGATGCGGCACGCGGGGCTGCGCTGACGCAACCAATTTCGTAGCGCAGGGTTGTCGATGGATTCTGCAGGTTGAAACCTGCAGCTAACCCCCGCGCGGCGTCTACGAAGCTGCAGGATTGATCCTGCAGAGTCCGTATCTGTCCTCTGAGAGTCCGTCCTCACTCTCAGCTCCCCATCTCTCAACCGCCGTCTGCTCGCATCCACCGGCTACAATCGATTCCATGGACGAACATGCCCTGCGCGTTCTCGAATTCGACAAAGTGCTGGCTCGTCTGGCCGGCCTGACCTCGTTCTCGGCCGCGCACGACCTGGCGCTCGCGCTGCGGCCGTCGGCTTCGTATCGCGACGCGCTGGAGCGGCAGGAGACGCTGGCCGAAGCGCTGCGTCTGCGCGAGATGCGCACGCCGATCAGCTTCGCGGGGGCCGTAGACGTGCGCCAGGCGTTGGAGAAGGCGTCGCTCGACGGCCAGCTTGACGGTCAGGAGCTGCTCGCGGTCGCCGCTACCCAACGGGTGGCGCAGCAGGCGCGTAACGCGCTGACACGGCTGGCGGCCTCTCTACCACGCCTTGGCTTCCTGGGCGGCCGTCTCATCGAAGATCAGCACGTCATCGACGAGATCGGCGCGGCGCTGGACCAGCGCGGCGAGGTGGTGGACAGCGCCAGCCAGGCGCTCGGAGTGATTCGACGCGACATAAAGTCTTCGCACGACCGGCTACTGCAGCGCTTGCAGGACTTCCTCACCTCACAGGCAGGAAAGCTTGTGGCGCAGGAGTCGATCGTCACGCTGCGCGATGGCCGCTATGTCGTGCCGATCAAGGCCGACTTCCGCGGCGAGGTGCGCGGCATCGTGCACGACGTCTCATCCAGTGGCGCGACCCTGTTCATCGAGCCGCTGGCCGTGGTCGACCTGGCAAACCAGTGGCGCGAGCTGCAGATTGAGGAGCAGCGCGAGGTCGAGCGCATCTTGCGCCGGCTCAGCGCCCTGGTCGGGGAGCACGCGCAGAGCGTCACGACTAACGTCGAGTGCCTCGCGGAGTTGGACCTGGTGCTGGCGTCGGCCAGGTTGGCAGAAGAGATCAGGCCGCAGGGGATGACGGTGCTGCCGTCCGCTGATGCCGAGGCGTCGCCGGAAACATGGCTCCTGGAGGCGCCCGCGGTGCTCGAGCTGGTCGATGCGCGGCATCCGCTGCTGACCTCGCCGGTGCCGATTTCGCTGCGCGTCGGCGGCGACGGCAGCGTCTTGCTGGTCACCGGCCCGAACACGGGCGGCAAGACGGTGGCCTTGAAGACGGTGGGGCTGCTCTGCCTCATGGCGCAGGCAGGTCTTCCCGTCCCGGCGTCTGCCGGCAGCACGCTGCCCGTCTTCGAAGAAGTGCTGGCCGATATCGGCGACGAGCAGAGCATCGAGCAGTCGCTGTCGACGTTTAGCGGCCACCTGCGCAACGTCATCGCGTTGCTTGAGCGTGCCGGCCCGAAGTCCCTCGTGCTGTTGGACGAGCTTGCGGCAGGGACCGACCCCGCCGAAGGCGCTGCCCTGGCGCGCGCGCTGCTGCAAGACCTCCTGCAGCGCGGCTCGTTGACCGTTGCGACGACGCACCACGGCGAGCTCAAGCTCTTCGCCCACGCGGAGCCCGGCGTCGTCAACGCCGCGGTGGAGTTCGATTCCGCGACGCTGGCGCCGACGTATCGCGTCATCATGGGTGTGCCGGGTCGCAGCAACGCGCTGGCGATCGCGGCCCGGCTTGGTCTGCCGGAATCGATCCTGAGGGCGGCGCAGGAGTCGCTGGCGCCCGAGGAAGCGGTGCTGGACTCGTTGCTGTCGGACCTGCACGCCGAGCGCGAGGCTGCCGTCACGGAGCGCCAGGCGGGGGAGCAGGCCCGTCGTCGCGCCGAACAGGCCCGCGGCCAGATCGAAGAACGGCTCGCGGGGATCGATGAGGAACGAGCGCGGCGTCTCGACGAGGCGGCCCTGGCGCTCGAAGAGGAGGTTGAGGCCGCCCGGGCAGCGCTACAGAGGGCGCAGCGCGCGGCCCAGCGTCAGCCGGCGCCTGCCGCCCTCGAGCAGATCGTCGAGGCGAACGCCGCTATAGACGAGGCCGCAGGCACGGCGCGCCGTCTGCGACGGCGATCGCGACGGCGCAGACGCGACGGGCTGCGCCCGGAGCAGATCGTTGCCGGCGCCGAGGTCTGGGTGCAGGGCATCCCGATGGCGGCGGAGGCGCTCTCGTCCCCGGACGCCCGCGGCGAGGTCGACGTGTCGTTCGGCGGCTTGCGCGCGCGTGTCGGCGTCGGCCAGATCGTGCGCGTAGAGAAGGCCGCGGTGGCCCCGGCGGCACAGCGCAGCGTTTCCCTGCCGAGCGCGCCGTCCTGGGCGCCGGAGCAGATCGAGGTGCGCGGCCAGACGCTGGACGAGGCGCTGCCCGCGATCGAGAAGTTCCTCGATGACGGCTTCCGGGCGGGCGTGCCGCGCTTGCGCGTCGTACACGGCAAGGGGACCGGCAAGATGCGCAACGCCGTGCGCCAGATGCTCGCGAAGCACCCGCTGGTCAAGGGCTTCGACTACGCGGAGTCGCGCGACGGTGGCGAAGGTGTCACGGTCGTCGATATGGCGCAGTAGGCTTCGGCGCGGTAGTAGAGAACGCTTGATCACTGACCCGCCGCGCGTAATATTGCAGCGATCCCCGCCGGAAGCATCGCCGAGTTCCATAGTTCAGGGAGGATCGTCGTGCTAAAGCGGAGTGCCGTTCTAGGTCTGTTCGTCATGTTGGGTGTCTTAACGCTGACGCCTGCGGCGGGACTGAGAAGCCCTCAGCAGGCCAGAGCCCAGGAGCCGGGACCAGAGGGCGGCGTTGAGGCAACGGTGCGCGCCCTCGTCGACGCCTACAACCGCGGCGACCTGACGGCGCTGTTTTCGCTCACCACGGACACGGGATTTGAAGGGCTACTCGACGTAACGAAAGCCGATGCGCTGGCAGCTCCCGGTGAGCTGTTTGGCGACCAGGTCGCCGTGCGCTCGATACACGACGTTGCGGTCACCGGCGCCACTGCGACCGCGACGGCCGACTTCGAATTCGGGCTCGGTATCGAGGCAGACGCGCTGAGCTTCGTGTTCGAGGGTGGGCGCTGGCTGCTCGACGGCGTCCAGCCAGGAAACGCTACCGTTCCCGCAGGGACGACGGTCGTTGACATGAAGCTGCAAGAGTTCGCCTTTGTCTACGACGAGGCGGCCGTCAGCAGCGGCAATGTCGCTTTCAACGTTGTTAACGGCGGAGCTCAGGAGCACGAGCTGGTAATACTCAAGATCGATGAAGCGCTTTCAGCATCCGATCTGCTCGACGTCCTCTCGGAGGAGGGAGACACGGAGGGCTCACCGCCCTTTGAAGACTTCGGCTTCCTGGGCATCTTTGAGCCCGGTGAAGGCGGTACCGCCGCGCTGGCACACCCCCTGGACGCGGGCAAGTACGTCTTCATCTGCTTCCTCCCGGACGTGGATGACGTGCCGCACGCCTTCAAGGGCATGATCAGCGAGTTCACGGTTGGTGGAACCGCCGGCCCAATCACGCCGCCGTCAACCGGCGACGCGGGTCTGGTCGGGGACCACTCTCGGAAGCTCGGCCTGATCGGGCTGAGCACCGTCCTGCTCTTGCTTGGCGCGGCGTCTGCCCTCCGCCCCATTCGTAGCTAACTTGCAGTAG
>Ga0214471_10004182_pt1 | contig 11150 bp, 10 predicted proteins | sample RVTome_5_FD_207665 | JGI IMG/M metagenome (GOLD analysis project Ga0214471, IMG submission 207665) | Soil microbial communities from uranium-contaminated site in the Upper Colorado River Basin, Wyoming, United States - RVT142D155 | ecosystem: Environmental > Terrestrial > Soil > Contaminated >... | reverse complement strand
CCGTCGGACTCGCGCAGGTAGTGGGAGACCGAATACCGGTCTTCGTTGATTTCGCGGGCCTCGCCGGGATGGGAAAGCGCCGCGACCGTCAAATGTGATTCTTGGGATGGGTTCATGCTTCGGTCGAATGATCTTGCGGGTCGGGATAAACGAGGATTGGCCGGGGTGGGTGCTTGCCCGGGAGTTGGAAGCGAAACTCCACCCGCCCCAACTGCACCAGATCGCCGTTGCGCAGCCGGCGTCCCTCGGAAGGAATCAAATCGTAATTGACCCACGTCCCGGCCACGCTGCCCTGGTCGCGGAGCAGATAGTCGCCGTCGGCCTGGCGGATCAGTCGAGCGTGCATGCGCTCCACCGAGGGATCCGCAACCACAATCGCGGCGAGCGAGGCGTCTCGGCCAAGCACGACATCTACACCGGTAAGCGGGACCGGCTCGCCCGCGGGTCGGACTGGAATGAGTAGCGCCTCCGAGGGGGAGGACTCCTGCAGGCGGGCGCGTTTAATCGAGCTCTGGCGAACCTGGGAAGGGCTTAGGGTATGGGGGGCCCGGCGCACCAGGGTCGTCAATCCGCCAACCATAACCATCGCGGCAACAATCAGGGCCGCCACTGCAACCAACGAATCGAACGCGGGTCGGAAGGCCGAGAGACCCCGCGGCGGGGTTTCAATTGTGATTTGGACCGCCAACTCAATGCTCTGGGTCTGCAAACCTAGCGAATCGACTAGGACTGCCTGCACCGTATGGGACCCGCTCTGGCGATACGAAGCGAGGTTCCACAACAACTGCTCATAAGGAGGCGCGTTTCGGGTCTGCACCAGTTCACCGTCGACCAACAACCGGCTCTGTTGAATCGGTCGCGGGTGCCCATCCGGGAAGGTGATCAGGATCTCCAACGGGAGCGACACCGGCAGGATGGACTCGATCGGCAGATCGGGATCCTCGGTCTGCCGCAGCACTTCGCTTGGAGGTTGGATGAAGGCGATCTCAGGCGGCTGGACGTCGATCGCGTAGCTGATCGGCGCCGAACGTGCCTCCAGGCCGTCGGCAGCCACTTGGACCTGCAAGCTATGGGTGCCGGAGGCGCTGGTATGAGAATCGAAGCTCAATCGGTATTGGTAACGCTGAGCTTGGAACCAATCGGCCAACTCGCCCAGCCCGACCTCCGAGTCGAAATAGATGAACCGCCCCCCGGTGGCTTCGGCCAGTTGGCGGAGCGGTTCTACCTCAGGCGGTTCGACGGTCTCCGAGGTCGAGAACAAGACCGGGAAGATGGCCGTTCCGGACTCGGCGGCCCGTGCGATCGCGTTTGCCAGCGGAAGATCGCGGGGAGTCTCGATGACTGGTGTAATGAAGATCAGCGATCCCGGAAGCAAGCCCAGCTCGGCGGGATCGGAAGAGAAGTCAAGTGCCAGCAGGATCAGATCGAATCCCGAGATCCCACCTTCAAAGCTCGGTTCAATCGTATCCAGCAGGGCGGAAAGTTCGGCGGCGGAATCGCTGTGCTGGATGAGTAGGCCCTCGGCGGTCAGCAGACTCAGGTCGTCGACTCCAATGAGGCTCGCTTGAGGGTCGCGCCAGTAGTGGATCAGCTCGTCCCGGGCGAACTCGAAACGGGTGCGACCGTGCGAGTCCCGCACGCCGAGCCCCGGAGAGGTGTTGATCACAAACACCTGCCGGGTGCCGACCAGCACCTTCTCCACGGCCAGTCCCTCAACCGGTTCCCCGTCTTCCAGCACCTGAAAGGCGTCAGTCGGAAGATCTGGGATCGGCCGCCCGGACCCATCGGTTAGGGCAGCGTGCAGACTGATGTTCGGGAAGGCCTGGACATCGGGTTGGGATACGTTCAGTCGGGCTTGGATCTGCTGGGTGGGTAACAGGGCGGCCGCCGCGAGCAGCACCGGCAGCCGATAGACCACCCGGAGGGCCATCCGCCGATTGTAGCATGGGGCTATTCCCACTCGATCGTGCTGGGCGGTTTGCTGGTGACGTCGTACACCACGCGGTTGACCCCGGGTACTTCGTTCACAATCCGGCGGCTCACCTGAGCCAGCAGTTCATGCGGGAGGCGGGCCCAATCGGCGGTCATGAAGTCATCGGTCGTGACCGCCCGCAGGGCGACAGTCTCCCCATATGTCCGCTGGTCTCCCATAACTCCCACCGTGCGGATCGGCAGCAGCACCGCAAAAGCCTGAGAAGTATCGGCCAGCAGCCCGGCGGTCGTTAGCTCGTCGATCAGGATCCGGTCGGCAGCGCGCAACTTCTCCAATCGGTCCGGCCTGACCTCGCCCAGGCAACGCACTGCCAGCCCCGGCCCCGGAAACGGTTGGCCGCGCAGTAATTCAGTGGGCATCCCCAGCCGCTGCCCGAGCGTCCGCACCTCGTCTTTAAATAGGAAGCGCAGGGGCTCGACCAGTTCAAACCCCATCTGCTCAGGCAGGCCGCCCACGTTGTGATGGGTCTTGATCCGGGCGGCGGTCCGTCGGTCGGGGCCGCTCGATTCGACAACGTCTGGATAGATTGTGCCCTGGATCAGGTAGCCAGCCTGCTGGCCCTGTCGGTCAGCCTCTTTTTCGAGCACCCGGATGAACTGTTCCCCGATGACCCGGCGCTTGGACTCCGGATCGGTGATCCCGGCTAGCGCCTCCAGGAAGTTGGCCGAGGCATCCACAATCGACAGCCGATGGTCAAAGAGCGACCCGAGGTTCGACCCGACCCTGGCGGCCTCGTCCGCCCGCAGCAGCCCGGTGTTGATGAAGACCGGGGACAGCTGCTTCCCCAGCGCCCGATCGGCAAGCAGCGCAGCCACTGCCGAGTCCACCCCGCCGCTGACTGCGGCGATCGCGCGCCCGGCGCCCACTTGCGACCGGATTCGGGCGATCGCAGTTGGGATCATGGCCTCTGGGGTCCAATCGGCGCTGGCACCGCACACCTCCACCGCGAAACTGCGCAGGATTTCGAAACCGTCCGGGGTGTGTTGAACCTCCGGGTGGAACTGAAGTCCGTAACGCTTGAATTCAGGGTTCCCCATGGCCGCGTAGGGTGCGTTGCTTGAGCTGGCCAGGGCCTGAAATCCCGTGGGGAGTTGGTCGATCCGGTCCCCGTGTGACATCCAAACTGGATGGCGGCCCTTGCGCAGCAGGCCGCCGCCGATGGGCACTTCGATCTCTGCCGGTCCGTATTCACGCGCCCGGGAGGCCGCCACTCGGCCGCCCAGCGAGTGGGCCAGCGCCTGCATGCCGTAACAGATGCCCAGCAGCGGAAGTCCAGAGTCGAGCACATAGTTCGGGATCTGAGGCGCATTGGGTTCGTAGACAGAGGCCGGGCCGCCTGACAAGATGAAGCCTTTCGGCTGGAGGGCCATCACCGAGTCCTGGGCTGCGTCGTGGGGAAAGAGCTCAGAGTACACCTGGGCCTCGCGCAATCGGCGAGCGATCAGCTGAGCGGTTTGGGAACCAAAGTCGAGCACCACGATCGAGTCCATGGAGCGAATTCTGATCAGCCGTCTTCGAACTCGATGCGGCCCGCCTCCATGCTGATGATCACGGCCAGGGCTTCTATGGGGACGGACAAGCTGCTGAGCAAGGATCGACCGCCCTCGAACCGCTTTTCAATCAAGGCCCCAATCCCGACGACTGAGGCTCCGGCTGCGCTGGCCAGGCGGACCAATCCCATGATCGTCTGCCCGGAAGCAAGAAAATCATCAATGATGAGGACTCGTTCTTCGCGGCCGAGGTACTCGGGAGAGACGATCAGCTCGACCGTTCTTCCCTTGGTGTGGGAAGGTGCAAGGGTCAGAAAAATCTGATCGGGCATCGTGATCGGTTTGGTCTTGCGGGCATAGACCACGGGCAGGCTCAATACCGAGGCGGTGGCCAGGGCGGGCGCAATTCCGGAAATCTCGGCGGTCAGCACCTTGGTCGCCCGTACCGCGGCGAACCGTCTGGCCAGCTCCCCGCCGCATTCTGCCATCAAGAGCGGGTCTACCTGATGGTTGATGAAACCATCGACCTTAAGTATTCCGTTTCCGAGGTTGACGCCTTGCTCGAGGATTCGGGCTTGAAGTGAGTTCACGGCAATCAAGGGGGCCGAGCAGGGCGATTGTACATCCCGACCAGGCCGTGACCAAACCCGCGGTAGGCAGGCCACTCAGGGCGCCGGCGGGTTCCAAGCGACTTGACATAGAACGGATGTTCCGCTAGAATACGAACAAGCGTGCGGCTCAGGGCCAGCCCGCCAGGAGGCGAATATGGCACGAAGCAAGCTTTCAGACCGACAACGGAGAATGCTGGATTTCATTCGGAAGTTCGGTCTGCGAAGTGGATATCCGCCTTCGATCCGAGAGATCGGGGAAGCGGTGGGAATCTCGTCCACCTCGGTCGTCAACTACAACCTCAACCGGCTGGTCGAGCACGGTTACCTGGATCGGGATCAAAACGTCTCCCGTGGACTCCGGCTCACCGAGCGGCTGTCGGAAGTTGCTTCACAGCTGACGGAGGTCGTCCGGATTCCATTGGTCGGCCGCATCTTTGCCAGCGAGCCGGTTCCGCTGCCAAGTACTGATTCGCCCATGTTCAGCACCGACGAGGCGATCGAGATTACCCGCGATTTGCTCAGCAGCACCGAAGATCTCTTTGCATTGCAAGTGCGAGGGGATTCGATGATCGACGCTTTGGTCAACGACGGGGATATCGTCGTGATGCAGCGCCAGCCGGAATGGCGCAACGGGGACATGGTGGCGGTGTGGCTTAAAGACAAGGAAGAAACCACTTTGAAGCATATCTATCGAGAACGAGGGGGGATCCGGCTGCAGCCGGCCAATCCGACGATGCAGCCGATCTTCATCGAAAAACCGGAGAACCTTGAAGTCCAGGGAAAGGTGATGCTGGTTCTGCGGCAGCTTGCGTAGCGAGATCGCTAGGCCCGCGAGGCCAATTCGGCCCGGACTTGTGCGATTTGGGTCCCAAAGTCGCGGGCCATCGAAGCGAGCAGATCGTAGCCGTTGAGCCTAGCCTTGACCGAGTCCAGCTTCAACAGCGCAACCTCGGACCTCTCCAGCCGATCAACCTCGGACTGCAGGTCGACGATGACCCGATCGAGACGCCGGATCTCGGAGTGCATATCGATCAGCAGCTGATCGCGACCTACTTCAGCTTCCTGAGCAGGCCGCTCAACTTGCTGCTGTAACCCCTGCAGCGCGGCTAAGTCGTTGGCTTCGTAGGCCAGGTTCACTTTGGCCATCATCTCCTCGCGCCACGGCTTCTGCTTGGGGTCGGTAGTCAGATCTGGATGGAAGCGCTTGGCGAGCTCGCGGTACAGCCTGCGCAGTTCGACCTGCTGAGATTCGGAAGGAGCAGGCTTGGCCGGTGCGCTGTCCTGCTGAAAGCGCGGTGTCCAGGCCTTGCGGAACTGCTCGACGACATCCGGAATCTCTTCCTGGGTTGCTCGCTCGCCCCACTGGGCTCTCCTGGCGGCCTCCCGTCTGAGCTGATCGAGCTTGGCCCGCAGGTCCAACAGTTCTCGCTCCAGTGGGCGCACCCGGATTTCCAGTTCCCGCTCGAACTCAGCCAGCGACACCCGCAGATCGAACAATTCAAGCTCGAGCTCCGCAGTGCGCTCCTGGCGGCGAGCGACCTCCGCTCGGAGCGATCTAAGTTCCGGATCGGTGGCTTGCTCGAGCGCCCGCGAGAGCTTGCTGCGCCGGGGTTTGTTGAACATCGTGCGGGGGCTGATTCTACCCGAACGACATCGGTGGCTAGCGTGGCTGATGGTTTCGGCGGGAGACGAATCGAGTCGAGGCCTCCAGGTGGGCCGGGGCTGCCCAGAGGTCGGGGAAGAGGGCCCGCTCGGTCGCCAGGGCCTGCGGGAGTGGCTGGGACAATCCCTCCTGCAGCGCACGCTTGAGAGCTCGAACCGCGGCCGGATCAAAGGTCGCGATTTTAGCGGCGATGGATTGAGCGACTTCCAAGGCGCTGCCAGCGGCAACTACCCGGTTCGCTAGCTGGTGGGCGTGTGCTTCGGAGGCATTCAGCACTCGGGCCGCGCTCAACCATTCCAAGGCCAGCGAGTAACCGACCAGCCGCTGCAGACGCTGGCCGCCTCCCCAGGCAGGGATGATCCCGAGTTTGATATGCATCAATCCGAGCGAGGCGGTTTCAGAAAGGACTCGCAAATCACAGGCCAGCGCGATTTCGGCACCACCCCCAAGCGCGAGGCCTTCGACAGCCGCCAGGGTCGGGACCGGCAGCCCATCTAGATCGCGCAGCGCTTCGCCCATGACCGTCGCGAGCCGCGCACCGTCTAGTCGGCTGGAATATTGATCGAGCTCGTAGAGGTCGCCTCCGGAGCTGAACGCGCCGTCCGATCCGGTGATCACCAGGGCTCGCAGTTGCCCATCGCTGGCAGATTCCCGGACCGCCTTGGCGAAGAGTTCCATCGCCTCCCAATTTAGGGCGTTCCGCAGCTCCGGCCGGTTTATCGTAAGCAGACCGACGCCCTCGGCACTGGTTTCATACAGAATAGGTGGCATGCCTTTGGCCTTTCTTGACCCGCTCCTGCCCGTTGGTATACTCTGCTGAAGACGGGGTGTAGCGCAGTTGGTAGCGCGCCGCGTTTGGGACGCGGAGGCCGGCGGTTCAAGTCCGCCCACCCCGACTCACCTATACAACCCCTAATCTGGGAGAAGGTTCGCTGCGCGGGGTTCGAACCACAATCTCAAGGAAGAAAGTCGACCTGGTGCTGGTTTCCGTCCGTTATCGGGGCGAAGGTCGGACGCTGGAGTACGCCCGCGGCTACGCCCGCCAGGGTGCAGTATGGGGCGACCTGCGCTTGTATACTCGCGAGCAGTTGCTGCAGATGATCCGGGCGGGTTCGCGAGTGGCGACCGGACGGGTCGCGCCTCTGGAAGGTGACTTCATCGTGACCGGCCGAGTCAGATTGACTGCGGGGCAGGGAACGGATGAAGTGCTCGCGGTCGATGGGGCGCGCAGTGATCGCGACAAATTGGGATTGCCACTGTACTGAGTCAAAATCGCGTGGGAAGTGCTGCGAGTGGCAGCAGAAGATCGAGCGGGAGGGCCCGTTCGATTTTTTTTTCACGCGATCGCGCTGCGATGGTAGAATGCCGGAGCGCGGGCGTCGCCAAGTGGTAAGGCATCAGCCTTCCAAGCTGACACCGCGGGTTCGAATCCCGCCGCCCGCTCTGCGCGAAGTTGCGCGCAAAAGTGCGTGCGGCGATTTGACTTTTTGCAAATAGGGTCTATACTCTGACAACCTTACTGCAAAAGGAGGGAACTGTGGCTAAGGCGCGTAGCAAGCCGAAGAAGAAGACTGCAAAGAAGCGCTCCAGCAAGAAGACATCCCGCAAGAAGTAGTAGGTTGAGTTCGGCAAGTTAAGCCCGGCCAGATCGATCGGCCGGGCTTTTTTTTCGCGGCCCCCACGATTCCGGCTCCAGCCCAGCTTGTCCGCTGCGGTCCGGCGAGTCGACTACAATCCAATGTGAGGGCCCGTAGCTCAGAGGTTAGAGCGGCCGGCTCATAACCGGTTGGTCGCAGGTTCGAGTCCTGCCGGGCCCATCGAGCGACCCGCCGCGAGGCGGGTCGCTCAGTGCGCCTAGTAGGAGACAAGTAGAGTTTGGAGTTTGCATCTGAGTGTGCGAGAATAGTTTGGCTCATGACTGAGAACTCCAACGATCCAAAGCCTGGCATCTGGCAGCGGGTGATGACTAGGTTGCGCGGCCTGACGCCGGCTCTGGCGGTAGAGCCAGGGCCAGATCTGGCAGACACCGCCCCGCTTACTCCGGAGAGCTTGGAGCAGATTGCCGCCGTCAGAATGCGAGAGAGTCTGTCGGCCGGCAGCGCCCAGTCCGTGGGGCTGGAGCGCGAGTCGAATGAAGACACCCTGTTCATGATGTATGGGAACTCCGGCGGCGAGGAAGTGGTGCCGGATTTCGGGCTGTTCTGTGTGGCTGACGGCGCGGGCGGGCTTGGCCACGGGGAATTGGCGAGTTCGATCGCGGTGAAAGCGGTCGTGCGCAGCCTGATGGAGCACGCGGTGCTGGCGGGTCTCGCTCAGGAGGCGGAGAGCCGCAATGTTCAGCTCGACGAGCTCGCCCGCCAGGCCTTTGCCCGCGCCAACGAGGCTGTTCGGGAGAAGGCGAATGGTGGGGTTACCACATTGACCGTGGCGATTCTCATGAACCACCAAATGACAATCGGCCATGTCGGTGATAGCCGCGCCTATTTGGTCGAGAACGGAGTGCTCAAGCTGCTGACCCGGGACCACTCCTATTCGCAGCGTATGGTCGAGATCGGGCAAATCACACCGGAGGAAGCACTAGACCACCCGAAGCGCAACCAGCTGTGGAATGCAGTTGGCCAAGGTTCGAACATGGTAGTCGAAGTGAACAGCTATCCGGTCCCGCGGGGCGGATATTTGCTTCTGTGCAGCGACGGGCTGTGGGGCGAGATATCGATGGACGAAGTCAGGTCGGTGCTGGATTTGCACGCCGAGCCTAACGAGGCCTGTGAGGAACTGATTCGGGCGGCTAACGCGGCAGGCGGCCCGGACAATATCTCGGCTCTGTTGGTAGCCTTCTCCAGCCTTTAGGAAAAAAACAGCGGGTCCCCTCGGCCGGGTGCCAAAATGGACTGGCCGACAGATAGTCGATCCCATCGACGTATTCTTGCCAGACAAGCGAACCGCCGAATGTGGGGGGTGCATCCGGCGGTTCAAAAAGTTTCGGGGCACTACCGTCCGTGTAGGGGGAACACGTGCTCGGTAGGCTTACTCCCCTAAGACCAGCCCGTAAACGAGCCAGTCCTATTGGCATCTTATCATAGCCGGGGCCGGTTTCGGCATTAAAGGCCTATAACAATCGCTCCGTCGACCAAGTTACCCCCGGCAAGGCTCCTATGCTATAGTCCGCCGCTATGGGTGGCGTCCGGCGGGCGACCTGGAAGCAGTTCCTCCCGTTCCTCGCACTCAACGTGTTGGTCTCGACCCTCACGATCCTGCTGGTCCTGGCAGTCTGGGGCCGAGGTCCGAAACTGCCCAGCCTCCCGCCGACGCCGACTTTTGATCTCACGGCCCGGCTCGCAAGCGCCATCCCGACCGCGACCGCGACCCTGCCTCCCTCCCCGACCCCCGTAACCTACACGGTTGGTCCGGGAGATTCCCTCGGGGCGATCGCCTTGGAACTCGATATCTCAATGGAAAGCTTGATGGCGGCGAATGGGCTGGCAAATCCCGATGCTCTGGCGGTCGGCCAGGTATTGCTCATCCCGCAAGTAGAAGGATCGGCCACCGCCGTCCCAGAGCCGGGGGACCGGCCAGCCAGCCCGACCGCGGAGGGGGCCCCACAAGTGGTCATCCGCGGTGCGTACGAGCGGGGCGATTTGCAGACCGAATTCGTGTATCTGGAAAACCTGGGCGGAGTGGCGACTATGCTGGGCTGGACCTTGGATGACGGGGAGGGAAATCTGTTCTCGTTCCCCAGCTTCACCCTCTATAACGGAGGCGGTGTGAACGTATATACCCGAGCAGGGACCAACTCCGTCATCAATCTCTACTGGGGGTTCGACCAGCCGCTTTGGACGCCGGGCAAGCACATAACCTTGCGCGATGGACTGGGCGCTTCGCATTCCCAGTTCCTGGTGCCGAGCGGCTAGCTCGCGGGATCGGCGGGCTCAGTCGGTCTTCTCGTCGGCCGAGCCAGCCTCCGGAGTTTCATCTTCCTTGATGCCCTTGCGGAACTCTCGAATCCCCCGGCCCAGCTCTCCGCCGAGCCGGCCCAGCCGTCCGACTCCGAATAACAACAAAGCGATCAGCAAAATGATGATGAGTTCGGTGGGTCCGAAATTTGGCATGGTTAGCTCCCGCTGAAGAACACCACCCATTATAACGTCGGAATCTGACGTCGATCCTTGCACCGGCTTCGAGCGTCTGATACACTGGCTCCCCCACGAGTTTCTGTTGCACTCGAACCGAATCACCCAATGACCCAAGTTCTCTACCGAGAGTGGCGGCCGCAGACCTGGGATGAGGTCGTCGGCCAAGACCACGTCGTGCAAACCTTGCGGAACGCGGTCCGGGGTGAACGACTGGCCCACGCCTATCTGTTCGCCGGCCCGCGCGGCACCGGGAAGACAACCACTGCCCGGCTGCTGGCCAAGGCGGCCAATTGCCTGGCCGAGGCGGCTGGCGAGCGGCCGTGCAATCGCTGCGCTCACTGCGTGGCAGTCAATGCCGGCCGGTTCCTCGATTTGATTGAGATTGATGCGGCCTCCAACACGAGCGTAGATGATGTCCGAGAGCTGCGTGAGCGGATCAACTTTTCACCGAATGAAGGGCGATTCAAGGTCTACATCGTGGACGAAGTCCACATGCTCTCCACCGCGGCGTTCAACGCCCTGCTGAAGACCCTTGAAGAGCCTCCTGCCCACGCTATCTTCATCTTGGCTACGACCGAAGTACACAAGATCCCGGCCACGGTACTCTCGCGTTGCCAGCGGCACGAGTTTCGCCGGATCCCAGTGGCGCTGATCTCCGACTACTTGGATCGCCAGATCGCGAAGCAGGGTTTTCGGCTGGATCGCGAATCGGTGGACCTCATCGCCCGCCAATCCACCGGAAGCCTGCGAGACGCGGTCTCGCTGCTGGATCAGCTGGTTTCATCTGGAGAGCAGGTCACCCTCTCGCTCGCCCAGCAAGTGTTGGGAACGGCCTCGACCGAGGTAGTGTGGGACCTGCTGGAGACCCTGGTGGACGGGAAAACAGGGAAGGGGCTCACCGTGCTCAACCGGGCCCTCGACGCGGGAGCGGATCCGCGTCAGCTTGCCAGGCAAGTTGTGACCGCACTGCGGGCAGTCCTGCTGATCCAGATGGGTGAGCTCCCCGCGGAGGAGGCTCCGGCCAGCGATCACCCGCGCCTGCAGGCCGTGGCGGACCGGATCCAGTTCGATCCGCTCTTGAACGCTTTACGGGCTTTCAGCCAAGCGACCCGCAGCCAGCCCGGGAATTGGCAACCGGGGCTGGCGTTGGAGCTGGCGTATCTTGAAGCGATTCATCCAGAGCGGGCCAGGCCGGACCCTGAGCCAGCCCCGGCCGTTCGGACCTCGGCGAGCCAGCCGCCAAGCGCCGACCGAGCGCAA